>ERZ1740068.228-NODE-228-length-32445-cov-10.199506_pt1 | contig 32445 bp, 30 predicted proteins | sample MGYA00581735_ERZ1740068 | MGnify/ENA primary metagenome ERZ1740068 (study PRJEB43018, sample SAMN04849740) | marine metagenome | isolation source: floating plastic debris | place: Pacific Ocean | collected 2008-08-30 | study: EMG produced TPA metagenomics...
TGGACCAGACCCCGGATTTTCTCCGTCATTGCTCATTATGAGTCGTGCACTACTAACCGTGCGCCACCCATTATTCTGGAGTTTTAGATAGGTCATTATTCAGCATTCAAATCAATGGGTAATGAATTAGACGAAGTAAAGTCTAATAAGATTAGCAATAATGATCATGGCATTTCCACTTAAGAACCCTTAAATTCACAATTGGCAGGCCAGGGGCGTCATCGCTGGCGTTGCTGACGACTGTTTGTGTAGTTAATTAATCGCACTATAGTCTAATTGACGAAAAATCATTTGCATGAACAAAAGTGGATATACTGGATTGGGTTTAATGGCCATAGGTGGTCTCATTCTTTACTTCGGCTTCAATGACCCGGATCACAGCATTACCTTTATTCTCCTGGGAGCTGCTCCGATAGGGATCGGCTATTTTCTGTTTAAATCAGCGATCATAGAATATGAGCCCGGTACGGAAGTGTCATCCAAACAGTGGCAAAGAGATTTGAAAGCGAATGGCATCGCTTTAACCGTGGAGTTTGATAAATGTAAGTTGATTACTAATCAATACCGACAGGAGGTGGAAAAGGGCTATGGCGCGATGTCAGAATCGGCTGCCCTGGAGACGCTGATGGGAAATGAAGAGCCGGATTACCATGACATAGACCAAAGTGTCCTTGTCTATGAAGTAACTATCAAGGGACAAAGCATGACCTTTTATAGCCCTCCCATCAACAAGGAAAAGGTAAGCTTACAACTACTTTTGGGCATTCAAAAAACCACTACCCTGTATGTAGATCCCAATGACGCGGACAATTACTATTTTGACCTGGATTTCATCAGAAATTAATAAAAAAAGGGTGTATGATCGACTTTGATTTCAACAAGGACTATATCCTCGAGGATGAACGAGCCAGGCTTGAACCACTCACTGAAGCACACATTGAGTTGCTGCTACCGATGGCCCGTGAGCAGGGGATGTGGACTTATTCACTTGATAAATGTCATACTCCTGAAGGGTTGACCACTTACGTCCGGGCCACCCTGGAGAACCGCATCCAGAAAAAGGAATATCCTTTCGTCGTCTTTGATAAAAAAGCAGGAAAGATCGCTGGCAGTACCAGGTTTCATGAGATCAATGGTGCTATCCGGTCCATGCGAATGGGCTATACCTGGTACGGACAGCAATTTCAGGGTACTGGTCTCAACAAACACTGTAAGTACCTGATGTTTGAGTTTGCTTTTGAGCAGCTGCACTTCGAGCGCATCGGTTTAGCTGCGTACATCGACAACAAGCGCAGCATTGCAGCTATGAAAAGCGTTGGTTGTATTCAGGAGGGTGTTTTCAGAGGCCTTCTTCCAGCACTCGATGGAAATGGACGTACCGACGCCATCCTGTTCAGTATCCTCAAAACCGACTGGTCGGGTGGAGCCAAGGACAAACTAAAGGACAAATTGGGCACCAAGGCCTAATTATGCCCCGGAAAAATATCTAATTCTTATCTTTAGCCTGAATAATTCAGGGAGTTTTCCATGCACAGGTCTAACTGGTTAGCAGTCGGCATCATTGCTGATCATTCAAGCTAATGACTAAAAAATATAGTCTCTGTCATTATACTGCAAACAATTAACAATCAATTACTTGTGCGCAAGGGGAAGGTTTTATGAATGAAACAAGTTAGGTATGTGCTCAGCAGCATGCTGATAGGGCGGCGAACAGAGAATTTTTAATCGCCATCGGCATGAGTGCTTTCACATAGGATGATAGAAGTAGATAACAACGCGCACCGGATTAAACTAAATATCGACAGCTTTTATGTCAAATCCTTTCATATCAGGAGTTCCTGTATCGATAGCGCTGCGATTCCACTTCCTTTTGAAATCGCAGAACTATAACCATAAATAGATAAAGCATGTCACAATATTCCAGTCGTAAAGACTTTCTCAATAACAACCCCAGGGCTCGGGCATTTGCTGCATTGGCAAAGGCCACCGAAGAGCAGGATAAAATGACTGAGCTCCCGCTCAAGTTAAAGCCCGGCCAACTGGATGGCAAAGATGTCATCATCATAGGCTCCGGCGTAGGTGGCCTCACTACTGCTTATGAACTACTGGCGCAGAAATCTGGTGCCAATGTTACTGTCCTGGAGGCCCTGAACCGTACGGGAGGGCGCTGCCTTAGTCTGCGGACTGGGGATACGCTCACCGAGGACATCGATAGCGACCTGTTTCACTCAAAGCCTGGCCCTACGCAGGTTGTACGGTTCAAACGTCCGGTGGGTGATCAGGAACCCTACCTCAATGCCGGACCTGGCCGGATTCCCAGCAGTCACAAGCGACTTTTGGCATACCTGAAAGCATTTTCGGTGGATGTGGAAGTCTATGTGATGAATTCTGAATCCAACCTGGTGCAGAAAAACAAGAGTTTCGGTGGTAAGCCAATGGTGTACAGAAGGCTGGACCATAATACCCGCGGCTGGCTGGCGGAGATGGTCTATCAAAATGCAGAGACTTTATTGAGCGACGAAAAATTTGGCATCAGTGAAGATGATATGTCTACGCGGGTAGAAGAACTGCAAAGTCTCATGACAAGCTTTGGTGAATTGGATGGCGATGGCCACTATGCCGTCACTGCCGGAACACCCGGATTTGAAGATGGCCGGTCTCGTGCAGGCTACACGGAACTTCCCGGTGTGGCCGCAGGAAAGGTGGCCGAAGCCATCAGTCTCAATGAACTGCTGAAGTCGAACTTTTGGGAAGAAACCAAGTTTTACCAGCCTTCAGATTTTCTTTGGCAACCTACTTTGTTCCAGCCTGTGGGTGGAATGGATCAGGTGCAGCACGCTTTTGCACAGCAGGTCACTTCGCTGGGTGGTAATATCCACCTCAACAGTCCGGTGAAGAAAATTGATTATGATTCAGGTACAAAGAAGTACAAAGTTTATGTGAGTCAGGTGGGTACTGAGGAGCTGATCGAACACGAAGCAGATTATCTGTTCTGTAACCTGGCCATGCCGTTCCTGCAGAATATCCTCTCGGACAACCTGATGAACGATGGGAAGACCGGATTGGAAGAAGACTTTAAAACAGGCCTCAGAGCAGTATATACTGCCCAGTTTGACCCCACCAGTGCACCGGGTTACAAGGAACGCAAAGATAAATATGTCCCGCACTTTCTGGCCTGTACCACCAAAGTTGGCTGGCAGGCAGACAGAAGCCTCTGGCAAGGTAGCCCCATCAAAGATGACTTGTCAATAGATCAGTCAGAAGTAGGCGTAGTGCCCATTTTTGGTGGTATTTCCTGGACGAACAACCAAATCCAGCAAATCTGGTATCCTTCCAATGGCTATCAGGATGAAAAAGGCATCCTTACAGGCGCATATAATTTTGACCAAACTGCTTATGATTGGGGTCAGTGGCCCATTTCTGAGCGGCTGGATCAGGCACTTGACGATGCGGATAAGTTCAGCCCCAGGTTTGCCAAAGGCCTCAAAGATGGAGTAGCCATTGCATGGCAAAACATGCCACACATCAAAGGCGGCTGGGCCTACTGGCAGGCAGTGGGAGAAGCCAGTTACGCAGCCGAACAGTTCAATAACATCACGCAGGGCTCCGGCATCTATGATGAAGACACCGGAGACTATACGGATCCTACTTTCTTCATTGTTGGGGACCAGGTTTCTTCTTTGCCCGGCTGGCAGGAAGGCGCCATTGCCTCAGCACTCAATGCCCTCAAGCGCATTGCCGACCCCACGCAGAAAGTCCCTCACCTGGAAAGCCTGCCAGATACACGACTAATGGTAGAAGGCCTGTAAACGCTCTTTCAGTAGCTATTTTTATACTTTTAACCCTAATCAGCGTCGTTGCCGCCAGGTAGCGATGCTGATTTTTAAGTCTTTATTCCATTGTCTAGGGACTTTTGTCTGGTACAACTATCTTACGGGCGAGAAAACTCAAAACCCACTTTTATATGAAAAACTACCTGCTTTTACTGTGCCTGCTGCCCTTTCAACTATTTGCTCAGACGGTACTTATCAAGGACGTCAATGTCCTGGATGTTGAAAAACGGGCTATTATCCCCAACCAGTCCGTATTGATCTCGAATGATAAAATTGAACGAGTCGCTCCTTTCAAAAAATTCAAAAAAGTTTCGCCAGACAGCGTCATTGACGGTGAGGGAAAGTATCTGATGCCTGGCATGATGGATACACACATCCACTTTTTCCAGTCCGGTGGGTTGTATACCAGGCCAGACGCCCTGGACCTCACCAGTGAGGTTTCTTATGAGGCAGAAATACAGTTTGGCAAGGATAACGCTGCTGACTATCTGCGACGTTACCTGCGCATTGGTGTCACCACTGTCATGGACGTGGGTGGCCCCCTCTGGAACTTCACCGTACGTGACTCCATTGCAACGAGCTTCAACGGCCCCGAGGTATTGGTCACCGGGCCACTGTTTTCCATGGTGTCCAGACCACAGATGGACAAAGGCGATCCGCCCATCATCAAGACAACCAGTAAAGCAGCAATGCTGGAGTTATTCAACAGACAATTGACCAAACGCCCTGATTTTATCAAGATCTGGTACATTGTCAACCGGGAAAACCCGGCAGAAAAGACTTTTCCGTTGGTGCAGTACCTCGGCGAGCTATGCCGCCAGCACAACTTGCCTTTGGCTGTGCATGCTACCCAACTGAAAACGGCAAAGCTGGCTGTGAAAGCCGGTGCCAATATTTTGGTTCACAGTGTGGATGACGCTTTGATACCCGAAGACTTCGTCAAGACCCTCAAAGCGCAAAACGTCACCCTCATTCCTACCATGAACGTCTCCGGAGGTTATTTAAAGGTATTTTCAGGACAGATAGCACATCAGGAGCAGGACCTGTTACTGGCCAACCCGTTTGCTTATAATTCACTGCTGGATCCCAACAAAATAGACTCTGCCCGTTGGCCGGGCGTTTTGAAAAGGCTGTATGGTCGCGATCTCTCCGCCTATCAGGTAGTGGAGGACTCTATCATGGAGTCAAATCTGCTTAAGCTGAGCAAAGCAGGCGTCAATATTGCGACCGGTACAGATGCTGGTAACATCGGGACCATGCATGCCTCTTCTTACCTGCCTGAGCTGCTGGGTATGAAAAAAGCTGGACTTTCCAACTGGGATGTCATTGTCAGCAGTACTATCAATGCCGCCAAAGGTTTTGGTTTGGATACGAAAACAGGGAGCATCAAAGCCGGAAAAACGGCTGACCTTGTGCTACTGGAAGGTAATCCCGTTGAAGACATCAGTCAGGTCAGCAGCATCACTGCCGTGATCAAATCCGGGGAGGTGATGGACGTGAACGATATCCTGCAGGAAACACCTACTCAGGTGGTGCAACGACAAGTCAATGCTTATAATGCGAGAAACATTGATGCGTTTTTGTCTACTTATTCGGAAGATGTACAGATTTTTAATGAAAAAGGTGAAATAACGATGGAAGGCCATGAAGCCATGCGTAAAGTTTATGCCCCTATGTTTGACAGGGTGACTGACCTATATTGTAACATCACCAATCGTATCACGATCAATAACAAGGTCATAGACAAAGAAAAAGTACGTTTCAACGGTCGGTATGTGGATGCAGTGGCCTTGTACACAGTTGAAAACGGAAAAATTACAGCTGTGCACTTTGTACGATAATCGCGGGATACCGCGCTATTTCATGCCGTTTAGCTGCTAAATACTATTTTTACAGTTGGGCAGATTGAAGAAGCGTGAAAGCAAAGACACCTCTAAAAAGTTATTTTTCCGATGCCAGGGCAGCATTTGTGTTGTTTGGTGTGGTGGTGGTAGGTGTCTTGCTGTTTTCCGAGTTTGCCACCGATCGGCTCAACCTCTATGATTTCCAGGTCATGTATGGTGCTGCGGAGGCTTATCTGAGCGATGAAGCGGTATATGGGGTACCCTTTGGTCTCAAGACCGGGTTTTACAAGTATTCGCCTTTCACCATGCTGGCCTTTACCGTCTATACCCTATTTACTTTCAAAACGGCGGGTGTCATCCACTTTCTCCTCATTGGGGCATGTGCCATCGGGTCTATCCTAAGATTGGAGCAGTTATTCAGACAATATTGTCCACCGGTCAGAAAGCGAACTTTTTGGTTACTGCTGGCGGTCTTTTTGTCGGTTTTCGTCCACTTTTTCCGGGACATCCACCTCGGTAATATCAATATTGTCCTGGTATTTTTACTCACTGTTGCGCTTCAGCTGGCCATCAGAGATCGGTCGAAGTCAGCGGGTCTAATACTTGCCTTTGTCATCATGGCCAAGCCCTATTTTCTTGTTTGTGGATTACCATTTTTGGCTTTTGGCCGATGGAAAGTAATCTTGAGTACAGTGGTATGGGTGTCTTTCTTCATTGGGGTTACGGTGTTGGTCATCGGGTGGTCGGAGAGCCTGAGACTTCATCAGGAATGGTTTACGGCCATGATGGACCATAGCAGTTATCTGCGTAGCAGCCATACGCTCTTCTCGCTATGTGCTACTTACCTGGGTGTCAATGTACCATCGCGCTATGCTTTTTACTTATTTCCGGTGATGGCCCTCCTGCTTATCTACCTCATTGATCGGATGACCAAAAGACTGGTCAAGATAGGTGTCGATGAGGGTGAGGTAAAGCTTCAAGGTCTGCTCATGCTCTTTTTCCTTCTCATGGCGTTGATTCCGGGTATTTTCATCACCGATACGGAGCATTTTCTGTTTTCTTTACCACTGATAGTACACTGTTGCTTTCAGCGCAGACATACGAGCTGGTGGTGGGTCGTCTTGCTAGTGATGATCCTCGTGCTCTATGGCGGTAATTCTTCGGATCTGCTGGGCAAGGATCTGTCTGTCAAAGTAGACCAATGGGGTTTGCTGGGCATCAGTAACGTGATGTTGATTGGCTTAAGTCTGCGGTGGTTTGTACACATAGAAAATGTTACTTTGAAACGCGAAGCAATAAAACCCAGGTAAAACCTAATCCAGGAAAGGAGGTGCCTGAAAAAACAAAAGGTGAAAACCGGATACTATCCGGTTTTCACCTTTTCTATTTCATTAAGCCCTCGTGTGGGGTATTACAAATATGCGCTTAGGCCTCCAAATCAATCTGACGCTGCTTCATGGACTGATACAACGGCTGTTTGAGCAGTCGTAAACCTGTGGCTGCTTTGAGTGCATTGGCCACTGCGCCTCCTGCTGGCGGAAGACCTGGTTCGCCAAGACCTGTAGGAGAAACGTCGCTTTCCACAAAGTGTGTCTCCACAACCGGGGTTTCTTTCATCCTGATGAGGCGATAGGTATTGAAGTTGGCATCCTGTGGTGCGCCATCGTTAAAGGAGAAGTTGCCATACATGGCATGTCCTATGCCATCCAGCACTCCACCTTCTACCTGGTTTTTGGCGCCGGTGGGGTTGACCACAATTCCGCAATCTACTGCCACAGTGACCTTCTCTACCTGAGGTTCTCCATTCTTCATGCGAATCTCTGCCACTTCTGCTACGTGGGTATTGTGACTGAAATAAGCAGCAAACCCCTGATAAGCGCCATCGGCTGCGTTTCCCCAATTACTTTTTTCTGCGGCGAGTTTTATCACACCAGCCATGCGTTTGGGAGAGTATTTATCAGGATCTTCCCGGTTAGGGACATTTTTGAGGAGGTCCAGACGCAACTGGACGGGGTCTACTTTGATATTTTCTGCCAACTCATCGAAGAAGCTTTGTTCAGCGAAGGCGAGGAAATTGGTATAAGGCGCCCGCCATGCACCAGTGGTGATGTTGCTTCGGTAGTTGCCTGTTTCCACCTTGTAATTACTGATGGCATCAGCAGGGAAGTAGCCGGTAAGGCCATCCCACATGTTACCGTTGATGGCTGCTTCTATGAGGTGATAGCCTGTGATCTTGCCATCTTTAATAGAAGCGCGAATTCTGTATTTTGAAGCAGGACGGTAAATACCTGCGGTCATGTCATCTTCCCGCGAATAAACCACCTTGACGGGTTGCTTGGTGAGATTGGACACTTCAGCAGCTTCCAGTACAAAATCACCATAGAGGCGACGACCAAAACCACCACCCATACGCGTCATTTCCAGGTGAATGTCTTTCACATCGCGACCAATGAGTTTGGCAACACGACCTGCGGTTCCGGCAGGTGTCTGGATGGGCCCAACCAAATGAACCTTATCTGCCGTGACGCTGGCATAGAAGTTCATCGGTTCCATGCAGTTGTGCGGTAGAAACGGCGCCTCATAGGTCCTGTCCAACACTAAGTCGGCCTCGGCAAAAGCTTTGGCTACGTTGCCGTCCTCGCGTCTCAATTTAGCACCTTTGCCTTCTAAAATCTTCTGTAGCTCTCTGTCGTGCAGGGCGGTATTTTCCAGGCTGCCATCGCTGACCCATTCTGCTTTCAATGCCCGCTTGCCTTTCATCGCAGCCCAGGTGTTCTTACCCAGCACGGCTACTTTATCACCAAACTGAACAACATCGGTGACACCGTTTACCAGCTTGGCCGCAGAATCATCGAAGGATTTCAACTTTTGGCCAAATGCGGGGGGACGCAGGACTGAGACATATTTCATGCCTTCTGCTTTGTAGTCCAAACCAAACAACGGTTGGCCGGTGATGATTTTATCAATGTCTACATTGGTGGCATTTTTACCAATGATTTGATAGTCTTTGGTTTCTTTAAGGCTTACATTTTCCGGAATTTCCAGCGCTGCGGCAGCGTTCACTACTTGTCCATAGTGTAAGGTTTCGCCTTTGCCGTTGGTGATGACACCCTTGGCGGCAGTTAATGTGCTGGCCTCTACATTCCAGGTTTTGGCGGCAGCATTGATCAGCATTTGCTTTGCTGTAGCTCCTGTTTGTCTCAGGGCATTCCAGCCAAATCTGATAGATTGGCTACCGCCCGCGACTTGTCTTCTAAAGTTTTCTGTGTCAAGATCTCCCTGCTCCACGGTTACATGCTCCCATGGTACATCCAGTTCTTCTGCGATGATCATCGGCATGGACGTTTTTACGCCCTGGCCAATTTCCGGATTGGGAGAAAAAATAGTGACATAGCCATTTTCAGCGATCTTGATGAAGGCATTGAAATCCTGAAAATTGAGTTTTGAAATGTCTACAGGAGGTGCTGCCTTTTCTGAACAGGAAGTTAGAAAATTGAACCCAATCAGTAAGCCTCCCCCAGCCAGTGCTGAGGCTTTCATAAAGTTTCTTCGGCTAAAATTCGTTTTGTTTTCAGTCTTCATCGTTTCAGGCTTTAGATATTTTTTCTGCGGCTAAGGCAACTGCTTTTTCTATTCGATTGTAGCTGGCACATCGGCACAGGTTCCCATGCATGGCATTTCTGATTTCTTCCGGGTTTGGATTGGAATTCTGCTTCAGGAAAGAAGTAGCGGTCATGATCTGACCGGCCTGGCAGTAACCGCATTGCGGTACATCCAGTTCTTTCCAGGCTTCTTGCACAGGATGTAGCTGTTCTTCGCCCAGGCCTTCGATGGTGGTAACAGCAGCCGATTCCGCAGCGGATATCGGGGTGATGCAACTACGCATGGCCACTCCATTCAGGTGGATGGTACAAGCACCGCACTGAGCGATACCACATCCAAATTTGGTGCCTACCAGGTCGAGTTCATCTCTTAAAACCCATAACAAAGGAGTATCCGCATCTACATCAACTGATACGTCTTTTCCGTTTACTTTTAAATTGAAAACTGCCATAATCGAATATTTATCATCTAAATGTAAGGAAATAATCACACGGAATCCAGACCCGCGGAGTCGTGAGGCGCACTGCATGCACTCTTTTTTGTATGCGGCTGATTTTCAGGTTCAACGGAAGTGATTTTGATGAAATTCTTAATTGGACTGAATCTAAATAAGAGGCAGTTTTTTAAGGAGCTTTTCAGGAGAAAATCGCGATCAGGGATAAAACTAAACGACTATTTCTACGGGGGTTGCGCTAGTGATAGAACGGCATGTTTGAGCCCGAGGGGGCATCAGTTGCAAACTGCTGGGGGAGGTTGGCGAGTAGTGATAGCACGTGAAAGCGCCCTAAACTTCTTCTTCGTTATCAAGCAAATCCCGATAATCTTCGGGTGTATCGATGTCTGCTAACACGGAGAACGGGACGCGATTGATGGTTTTGTCGAGTTGCTTCAGTAACATTCTGGCACCTTTGTCGCCACTCAGGGCTTTCAGACTTTCAAAGTGCTGTTTGGAAAAGAGTGCAGGGACGCCCAGGTTCTTTTCGTAGGCGGTGGCCACGGCCAGGTGAGGGTTTGCCTGAAACGAGGCAATCAGGTCATTGAGATGAGAGGCAGTGATCTTTGGCTGATCGGCCAGCATGATCAGGACTGCGTCAATCTGATCCTTTTCCAGCGCTTGAATACCGGCTATTATGCTGCTGCTGAGTCCCTCTTGGTAATTGGGGTTTTCAACCAACTGAACCGGATAAGCGCTAATGTTGGACTTGATGGCAGCTGCGTTGGCACCTATCACGCAATAAACTGTAGGGCAAACTGAAGCAAGTGCAGTCTCAATGCTTTGCTGGATGAGCGTTTTATTACCCCACTTGAGTAGCTGCTTGGGTTGACCCATCCGTGAAGACTTACCTGCAGCCAGAATGAGGATGGTCATCTTCATTTGGTCAGCGTTTGCTTTTGGATATCTCGCAGTGAATTGGGTGCCATGCCTCTGTAGACGGCCAGAATTTCTGCCAGGATGGACAAGGCAATTTCTTCTGGTGTCACCGACCCAATGTGGAGGCCTGCCGGGCTGTAGATATGCTCAACCAACTCAAAATTGAAGTCAGGTTGGTGAGTGAAGATGTCGTCTACCAGTTTCTCCTGCCGTTTCTTTGATCCCAGGATGCCGATGTATCTGGGGTGAAAAGGTGCTATTTTCAGTAAAAACTTCAGGTCTTGTGCATAGTTGTGCGTCATTAATACCACAGCCGTGTCCTTGTCGATCATCGGTTGTACTAACTCAGGTGCTTCTGCTGTCACCGAGCTGGCGCCTGGAAAATCGGCCAGTGTTTTGGGATCTCTTACCGAAGTGACCACCTGTACTTCCCATCCAAGTGCGCTGGCCATGGAACATAACTTGACGGAGTCATGCTCGCCTCCAAAAATGTAGAGCTGAAAACACGGAGCCAACGACTGTTTAAAGCTTTGTAAGGCGGGGTCAGCTGCCGGTGAATAATCTTTGCGCAGACTCAATGTAGAACCTTCATTGAACGAAATGACAGTCCCATACCCGGCTGATGTCCCTTCTTTTCTCCTAAAGCAGGAAGTGACCTGCATTGGCTGTCTTGCCTGTAAACAAGCAGCAAAAGCCGCTATGAATGGTTCGGTAATCACCAGTGGCTCAATCAGGATGTAGAGCACTCCTTCACAACCGAGGCGATACCTTCCGTCATAGGTCATGACTTTGGGGACACCATCCTGAAATACGGACCTGGCTTGTTCGGCGATATCACGCTCCACACAACCACCGCTGACGGCTCCAATCATCTGGCCATCTTCTGTGATGAGCATGCGCACGCCCGGCTTTCTGTAGGACGATCCATCTAAGGCAACCACGGTAGCCAGAATGCTTTTCAGGCCGTTTTGCTGAAATTCCAGCGCTTTCTCAATGATATGCTTTAGCTCATGCGTCATGCAAAATGCGAAGTTTGCCTAAAGGTAGTGAATTAAGGAAAAACCTTGCTGTCAAGAAGTGGCGAAGTAATAAGAGGTATTGATGAGTGGTAGTTCCCCAGATCTTGCCTGGGGTGACATTGACTGCTTATGCCCAGGTCGTAGTATTGAAGGTGAAATCGCAAAAAGGCGTACGACCTCAGAAATTAGTCCGAACTCAGGCTATGGAGAATAAAGCCACCAATGACGAGGACAGCCACTACAATGGTCCCTAGTCCCAGCCAGTTGGCTCCCTGGGCAAGTGGTTGATGGATGGAAACCCTAAAGGTCACTGTATTAGTAGCATCATCGTAGACGCCATCGGCATGAGAACCACCTGCGTGCGATGCGTGATAGGCGTTGTTATCCGCAGTCCATTGGGCATCGAGGTTGCCGCAAACCTGGGCTACATCACCCCCTACAGCATTCCAGAGCGCCAACTCAGCGGCTGCTTGTGTTTCACCCTGAAACTCCGTGCCATTATTCATCATTTGCTGAAGCGCATTGTCCCATGGTACCAGAATTTGGGTAATGGCTCTGTCTATGTCAGCAGCATGTACATCTTCGTGTGCCCTTACCTGTTGTAAAAAAGTCGCATTGTTTGGGTCTCCTTCAACGACGAGGTTGACATTTCCATTCCCATCCATAGGAGGGACTCCATAATAACTCAGGGTGGCGGCCTTAGGAGCAACGGCATTCCACGGCGGAGCAGTGGGCAGATACATATTATAACCCAGTGTATTAGCCTGAACAGCAGTGACAGTAGCACGATAGATGCCATCTTCACCTTGTACGGTGGTGATGGTAGGAGCCAGGAAATTATTTTCTACCCAGTTGGCCGCTGCTCCGGGTGCATATTCTGTACCGTTGACTACCGGTGGGGTAAATCCACTGGTTTCATCACGGGCAGCACGCATGGTCGCAATGTTTAAGGTATTTTGGACTGTATGTGCCAGATTAATGGCCCGTTGAACAACCTCCATGTTGGATGATCCGATACCAGCCAGATTGCCTCCATCGGCCTGAGAGTCGGTGTGGTCTGCATTTGAAGCTTTCATCTGCAATGCTTTCGCCCCCATGATATCTGCTTCTTTTTCCAGCCTGCTGTCATCATTGAGTTGAATTTTTCCTTTCAGTTGCCGGGTTGCCTGTACCCTTCCCTGCTTTTGCTGCACCACATGCCAGGCCTCGTGTGCCAGATGTTTTTCCTGCCCGGGTCCCAGGTGTATATTGGTACCTTGTGCATAGGCGTGAGCCTGCAACTGTGCTGGCTTATCAGAGTTGTAATGCACCTTTACATCATCCATCGAGTAACCTGAAAGGTTTTCAATCCCGGATTTCAGGTTGTCTGGTAAGCCTGTATTGTTTTCCTTTTTTTGAATTGGAGTATCAGTGCTGGCAGGAGGCACATCGGCCATCTTTTGAAGTTGGGAGACTGGTTGGTTCCCTACGTTGCTGCGTGTGCTACTATTCATGGTATCGATCAGCTTTCTTTGCGCAACTGCTTCTGGTCTGTTGTCAACTACCTGTGGCGTTCTGCGATTGCTAGCGACCTGCTTCATGATGCGCTGTGCTGTCGTTTCAGGACGATTGTCCTTGAATTGGATAGCACTATCAGCCGTGGCAGTGCGCCGAGTGACCTCAGCTACTGCTTCACTTTTGGGCTCAGGAGTATTGCTAGCGTGAGTTGGCATCATTAGTTGCGGGCAGGCCGGTAGTCTTTTAGAAAAACAACCGACTTCAGCCTGCTGATTGATATTCTGTCTCTGATAAAGCTACGGGATTTTTCGCTAAATCAAAATCATGAGGTTCTGTAGCTTACTACGCATTTGAGCATATCGGCTAATAACTTCCACTCCCCCCAGCTACCATTTCATCCAACTTCTTCAGCCCTTTTGGCCAGAGCTTGTCTTTCATTTTTTTCTTGAAGAACCCGAAATGTTCAATTTTTGGAATGCCCAATGCATCAGGATTGAGTTCTTCCAGTGTGAGCGATTGTTGGCTGCTGACATGCTTCCAGAAATTGTGGCTGTTTTGTTGATTGGAAATAGGGTCGTCTGGGGTCCAGAAAATATGAATGGGAAAGGGGATGTCTTTGTAATTACTGACTGATACTGTTTGATTGGCAAATGCCTTGTCGAAAAAGTAGTTTTCTTTACTGCACCAGGCTTTCCATTCGTTCACGACGTTGCGCGGTAAATCTTCCATGATCCCAAATTGCTTCGCTTTCAGATAACCGAATATCCGGTTGCTCAGCGGAGTGAAAAAGTAAAAGAAGAAGTTGGATTGCATGCGATAGCTAAAAGGCATATTGGGCGCATAGCCTGTGGAAACGCCAAAACCTACCATCCCTGTATAGTCAGTCAGGTCATCCATGAAGCCCACCTGTTGCCCGCCGGCACTGTGGACGAACAATAGCAATGGCAGGTCGGGATGTTCCTTTTGCAGGTACTTTTTAATGGCAGGCATGTCCTGTTGGCCATAATCCCGGTAAGTGTAGTCGCAACCCTTGAGTGTCCCGGGGGCAGATTCACCACTTCCCCGGTAATCCCACAGGCAACAGGCGTATCCGTTTTCGGCGAGGTAGGTGAGAAATGGCAGATAGAATTCCTTTTTAGCTGCCGTCCCACAGTTGAACTGAACCACTGCTTTGGGTGCTACCGGTTTGATGACCATGCCCTTGAGCTGGACGCCATCTTCACACGTTGTCTGGAAAGGTAGTTTTTCGATCATTTCATCATTCCGTTTAAAAGAATTTTTTCACTGGCATCGTCAAGTAACTGATAATTGAATACGCCTTTCTCCCCTTTCTGAAGGACAAACCTGGCCTGGCTGGGCAGCAGGATTGGCGAAAGAAAGCTGCTGTCTATCTCCGAAACAGCTAGTCCTTCATTTTCCTCGAGGTATTGCTCCACCTTACAAACCGAGTACCAGCCATGCATGATGCTCTTGCCAAAGCCCATGATTCTGGCAAAGATCAGCGATGTGTGAATGGGGTTTTTATCCCCGGAGACATTTGCGTATTCCTTACCGGTCCGCGTGTCATACTTCCATATTGCCTCATGGGTAGTCTGCTGCTGAGGCGCTGTGACTACTTTTTTGTGCTTTTTCGTCTTTGATTTTCTTTTGATGAGGTTCAAGCTCTTACAGACAGTCACTACCTGACCATTTTGGGATAGCTCTACGAGAAATACAGGCTTCAGAGAACCGCTCTCTTTGTAATCTACCTGTGCCGAGATGGTAATGTCAAAAGGGATATCAGGATCGGGTTCGGCTTTCTTTTCCAGTTGATTGCCCAGATGTACCATCCCTGGAATGGGGAGTTTAAATGCCTTGTCAAGCATGAGGGCAGCCTGCGCCCTTTGCGCCATGGTATACAGGTAGCTTAAAGGGACATCTGTACGAAAGCCAAAATACTGCCTAAAGCTTTTTAGGTGAGCTGCATCAATTGTCACATCCCTGAAAGTGCTGCTGAGGTGGATACCAGACGCCGAAATGTCCTTACTCCTTCCTATTGTTAAAAATATGGATGGCATCAATGAGGAAAGCTGAGGTAATTGCTTTTTCATGGCTGGGATTGTTTATTGTTGTTTTCTGTCATATACTAAACGTTTGGTATGTAATTGTTCAAAAAAAGTCAATAAGAAGCAATGACGCGTTTCAAAGCATTTTTAAGGTATTTGGTGTCGTTGTGTAACTGCATCAAAATGATCGCCCCTTCAATATCTGTGATGGAGTTTTCACTCAGTTCTCTCGCCTTTGCTGCAGGATGTTTTGAAGAGAAAATCTCAATCATGGCGTGCTCCCATTTTGAAAAGAAGCCTTTAATCGTTTTGATGAAGGTATCCTCTACGTGTACTGTCTCCAGGATGGTGTTGGAGAAGTAGCAGCCACCGGTTTCTTTGGTAAATGCGTAGAAGATCACTTCTTCCATCTTGTGTAGCTTCTGCACGGCAGTGAGTTCTTCTTTGTAAGCAATTGCAAATACCTTCTCTTCAAACATCCTGGAAGTGGCAACGAGACAAGTCATCATGACATCTTCCTTGCTTTTGTAATGATGATAAAATGCCCCTTTGGTCAATCCGCAAGCTGCCGCTAAATCGGCCATACTCGTTCTGTAGTAGCCTTTTTTCCTGAAAACTCTCACGCTTTCAATGATTAAGTCTTTTTTACTAATCTTCTCTTTTGGCATTTATACTGAACGTTTGGTATGTAATATAGACATAATTTTTTTCTTCTGTTTATTGTGCTGCCACATGTGGAACTCAATGAGGTAGTACCACTCTTTGGTGCTGATGTCTCCAAACATGGGGTGATATTGCCTATGCTTTGAATTGCTGTTGAGTACTTTTTGCTCCAGCGATTTTACCTCATCGATAAAGGAAGTGAAATCTACCATCAGGTCTGCTTTCTCTCTCTTGACCGGAGAGAACAGGTTCACCAGCTTTTCCGGGAACTCTTCCATGCGCATGCGGACGTTCTTTCTGTAGACCAGGTCAAAAATGGCCAATCCAACCATGTTTTTACTTCTTTTTCTGACAGCGTGATCCGTGAGGCTTTGCAGGAGATTGGGGATCTGGTATGTCCTGGCTACTTTCATCACATGGTCATATACTTCTGCAATAGACCAGGTCTTGTCATCTGGATTGATCCCGATGATTTCGCTATCCAAGGTCTGTAAATCCTGTAACCACTCATTGGCGAGTTTGTCAAATCGTTTAATGGCCTTTTGTGCATTCATTGTCAACCTCTGTTATTGATTGGGTCAAGATAAAGATTTTCCTGATTTCCAGACCGAATTGAGGTGACTAGAGCGGACGTTTTCTTGGCTTTCTTTCCGGGTGGGAGGTTCGTATACTTTAATGTCAAGTCAAGCTCTGAGGATCACTCAACTCAGGCCTGACTTGACACCAATGCTACAGGTAGGCGATTATTTATTTTCCAGGTTGGAAATCTTTTGCTGAAGTTGCTCAATCAGCTGTTGTTGTGTTTGATTCTGTTCCTGCTGTGCTTTGAGCGCTTCATTTTGCTGGATAAGGTACAGTGTTAGCTCTTCGATTTTCTGGAGCAGCTTGGCGTCCATTGCTCCAAGGTTAATTCCGTTACTTACCACCTCAGATTCACTCGGTATATCCGGTAAATGACCCTTTTTATTGATGTGCTCTTGCACTTTTTCTAAAGAAGGCAATTGGTAGTTACTGTCAAAAACAAAATCTGACCAGCCTGTTGGCTGCACTTTGATTTCGCGTGAGATCACAGTACCCTCCACTGCCAGTTTGTGACCTCCTGTGGTATTGGTGCCAATTCCTACATTTCCATCGCCTGTAAGTGTGAGCACACTTGGTTGATTTTGATACCTGAACTCAAAATTATTATTGCCATTTCGTAAACCGGTATGCCAGATCCTGCCATCACCTTTTCTGTAATAATCTACAAAAGAACCTTTTCCTGCTGCACCCTCTACCACGAAGTAGGCATGGTTATCTGAACTTTCTACCATGGCCCTCACCAGTCCGGAGCCAGAGACATGGAATTTTTGACTTGGTGCGGTGGTTCCGATGCCCACTTTATCGGAAGTGACGGTCATTTTTACTTCATCTTTAACAATGAGTTGGATCGGTCGGGTATTGCCCACGTCTTCGCTGCCTAAGATAAAAGCATTGGCGATCGTTCCTGGTGACCTGGTGTTGGCGTCACCCTCAAAACCGATGAATCCGTTTACCAGCCCACCATCCTGGATAAACCTGATTTCAGCATTGTCAGCTTCATTGTTATTATCGGTATCTGCTTCCAACGTCAAAATAGCATCGCCGGAGGTTAGAGAACTAATGTGAAACAATGAAGTGGGATTACTGGTGCCGATCCCTACAAAACCGTCATTCCCTCTGATGACCAGCCTGTTGTAAAAATCAGTGTTACTATATCGGGTACCAATCCTAAAGAGGTTATCAAGTTCCGTACCTGATCCGCCCCAATCGAGGTTAAAACCAATATAAGCTCCTAAAGAGCCGCCATCCTGATACAGCTCGATGCGGGAGTTATCGCCTTCAAAGCTGTTATCGGTATCTGCCTCAATCTTGAGTATGGCATCACCTGAGGTTCCTGAAGATAAGTTTTCTATTCCTGATTGAGCCAAAAGGGAAACATTGACTCCAAAGCACAATAGTGCTATTGCAATTCTTTTCATTTTTTTAGATTGTTAAATTTTTAAAAACAGAACTTGTACAAATATAATAAAAATAGCGTAGTAGTCGGCAGTGACGGTCTATGAGCTCCCCACGAAATACTGCTTAAAGAATTTTCTTTTAGACCCAATAATCAGTCGCTTGTCATCTTCAGATCGACGCTCGTGACACTTTCTCAAAACGGCTCTTTTTTATTCCCCAATTTAGAAATGTCAAAAGACAGAAAAGACCTGTACGCGGCCAGGCTATTTATTCAGTATGAGTATTTGACCGGTCAAAGTCGAGTAGACAAGTTAAGAGATAATCCATAGGGCAATATTCGATTGAGCAGCTGCTATTGTTTCGTGTGATGATCAAGGCGAAATCCGAAAAGCCTATATTGAAGAGAGTAGGAATAAGCAAAAAATTAACATGGAATATATAGGAAAAGGATTGATCAAGTCAGGCGACTCTGAACTCTATCATTTTTACTTAACCGATAATAAGATTGGTACGACAAGCCCTGTCGCAAAGGTACAAAAAGACATTATTGAGCTTTTTGAGGAAGGAACAAGCAGCGATGGCCAGACCACCTTATTTGCAAAAGGCAGTAACAGACTGGACGAACAGAACAATGATATTTCCGGTGATACCATATCTTCTAAGATTAGCCAAAATCTGAAATTTACAAATTACAGTTATCAGTCTGGTACGGGAAGCTATGGCGTTTTTTTTATTCAGAATGGAGCGGTGGAAAGGTATCAAATCGAAGATGCTCAAAAGGCATTTCGAAATGATAAACCTTGTGATTTGAGGTTATTGAGGACCTTTGCTACTCAATTAGTTTTTTCGAACAGTCAAAACCTAAAAATTGTCTGTCTCAAGAATAAGTTAAATGGGATTTCGGATATTTCTCAGCAAACCATGGATACATTCAATAAAATTAAAGCCGATGTGAAAAAAAGCCTCATATAGAGGGTATGACAATAGGTGTTATGTATAAGTATCGGTATCAGGACCCCATTTAAAAAGTCCCTGATTGCTGACAAACCTTGCTTAACTCTCCAGGCAGGTTTGCCCCTTGAGATGATTGGGAAGCTCTCCGTCTGTGAGAGGCTTTGCTCTCTACCGCGCACGCCACAGCACTTTGGCTACGGTTCTGCGCGTAAGGGGTGCTTTTATCCTATGTTTTGTTGTCTGATTTCAACCGCCAAAACGGACCTTACTCCGTATTCCACCTGCTTATCAAGCCATCATTTTGATCACGGTAAACTCAGCTCTTGACAGGAATCTGATGGGCAATATACTCGTGCCAATGCCCTTAGAAACATAGATTCTTTTATCCGGATACCAGCCTTTCAGGTAACGGCCGCTACCTTTTGGTTTGAATGGGATAAACCCAAACAGGTTGATTTGCCCGCCATGGGTATGGCCGGAAAGCATCAAATCATAAGCGACCTTACCATTTAGTTTGTCAAAAATCACGTCGCCGTATTGCGGACAATGATTTAAAATGATGTGGTAGTCACTTTGTTGGTATGCTTGTAGGGCTAGCCCGATGTTTGCGTCGCCACCCAGAAAGTCGTCAACGCCTGTGATGGTGACCGTTTGTTCATTGAGGGTCCACTGACGTGAGTTGTTAATTAGCAACTCACAATTATGCCTTGCATAGACGCTGCGAAGTTCATCCAATGAGACTTTGCCCCAATATTCCCAGTTGCCCAGGATCGCAAACTTTTTGATTGAGTGATCTAGTTGACTAAGCAGTTCGTCAAGGAGGCCTATGTTGTGCTGATTGTCAACCGAGTCGCCGGTAAACAGTATCAGGTCAGGTTTTTCTTCATTGATTCGTTTCGCCAGGGTCTTGAGTTGGCGATTGAAAGATTTTAGGTGGAGGTCAGAGATTTGAACAACTTTCAAGTCATACTGGTCATCAGTTGCCTGACCGAGGTAAATTGTCTTCTTTTCAATAAAGAAATGTTCCAGCCAAAAAGCATCCAGTAACAAGAAGCCCGCCAGTGACAGGAGCCCTGCTTTGATGAATTTTCTTCTTGTTGATTTCATAGGTAATTGATTGATGGCAAAGTTGAGTATTTGCGGTCGTTTTCATACCACTCATACAATGGATGTGTAGTGTATTATTTGTTCTTTCTTTTATCAACTTCCATCTCAATAATTATTTTATGTTTTCTGGTTTCTATAGTTAATACTTTCTTTCAGATGGTGTCTTAGTTTTTCGACGCCCTCAAAAGTTTCTTCGTAGACGATATGTCTATTGGACTTAAGGTCAAACGGAACACTATTAATATCCTGAGTGATCAAGACTATTTTCTTTCCAAGCGCCTGGGCGATGCCTATTTCATATAAAACATTTGGGTTTAAACCAGTTACATCTGCTATGATAATTGAAGATTGTGCAATCTCATCGGTTATATCATCAATTATTAGATTGCTACTTATAATTTCATCAGCTCTCGAAGCAGAGTAATCTATTTCATTAAGGGCCATTCTAATGATCTTGTATATAGAATCAAAATGTTCTGAAAAAGGCATTAGAATGAACGCAGTATTGGGTTTTTCTTTGATCCCCGATATTTTAAAATTGGGTTTTACAGCTATTTTTTCCCTTTTCTTTAATAATTCGTCTAACTCTTTATCCGTAATTTCTTTACTTTTCTCATCTATTGATTTCAATTTCTCTTCAATCACTTTTTCGAATTCCGAGACTTTAGTTCTAAATTCCAGATTTACATTTTCACTTAATTCTAATTTCATTCTCAATTCAAGAAGCTCCGATTTTAAAGTCTCTCTTTCAGCAAGAAGTTCGTCAATATTTATTGTGTTTTTACTTTGCAAAACCGGTAACGCCCTGAATACAGGTGAATCATCTACATTAGATTTAATAAAGCTCTTTAAGATTTTTTGTATTTGGGGAATTGCAATTTTTTCAGCTCCAACTTGATCCTTATAGTATATAACACGCAAATCTCCTATGTCGAATGGTAGTTTAGTGCCCTTTAATGCAATTAATATGGTTTTTTGACGCAATGCATGTCTTACACCTAATTCATAAAAAACATTTGGATTTAAAGTTGTTAAATCTGCCAAAACGACTTCTGACTTATATATCTTTTCTATTACTGATTGTGTTATTGAGCCGGTTTCACTAATCAAATCGCCTCGAATTGCTTTATAGACCTTCTTACCCTCTATTTGTAACTCCTCAATTGCAGGCTTAATAATGTGATTAAATCTATTAAGGTGAATCTCGTATTCTTCACCAGATTTTATCGGCATAATTATAAAGCAATCTTTCATACCTTAATAATTTGATTCTAATCTCATTGAATTGAACGACCAAGCTAAAATGAGTGTCTGAAGCGATTGCTGGAAACATTAAAGTTTCGGGTTCGCGCTGCGATATTCATTTCAGTGCCTGTTAACCAGGTATTTTAATACTTACTAATTTATCAGATTCGTTGAATAGTTTCAAGAAACACATAGCAGTGTGCTCAGTAACGCACCCTGATATGAATTGGGGCTAGTACTGTTATACAGGTTTTCTATTACAGATCCTGATCTTAAATCTAAGACTTTCGGAGTACTGAATAAGTCTCTGGAAAATTGCTGCTAATAGGGATCAGATTACCTATTAGGATTTTAAATTGGTTAGTCTCAGTATTATTCTGGATTCCAACATGATGTGAGAGCAATATATGGTCTTCTTGATCAAATACTGGTTCACCGTTGCGGCACTTTCTTCGCAAGGTCGGACACTTTCATTCTTTTTTCCAGGGCTTCTTCATATTCGAGCCTCTTTTTCCTGGCAAATCTTCTGCTCTTATTAAACCTTGCATTTTCTTCATCCAGGATAAGTTCATCAATGACAAATTTCAGTTCGTCAGGCGTTAGTTCATTAGGTTGCTTAAAACATAAATCTGCATCAAATTCTTCTTCCTTTATCTGCTCATTTTCCAGCGCATAGACTCTTTCAACTGGTTTTTCTATTTCAAGCTCACCAAAGTTATTGAAACTGTAGTGGAAATCTGCGTCTTCAGCACGTCCTTCATCATCGATGGCCTGGAAAATTATGGAATCTATTTTAGTCCCTATCCTTCCGGTGGTAAAGCTTGGTTCGTGATGGACATCTTTACTCCAAAATTCATTTTAGACCTCGGAAGAGTCCATCAGACGTTAAATGTCGGTTGCTGTTATTCTTTTTCAAATTCGATTACTTCAGCCAATCTGGTTTCAGAATCTTTCAGTTTTTCATCGATCATTCCATATCCATATTTTGAAATGAGCAGCAAGAAGACGATGAACCCTCCCAGTACCAGCCCTGGTTTTACTAGATTTTCAGCACCCGAATAAACATCAAAATTATACTGTTCTTTTAAAAAAACAGGAGTAAGGGTGAGTAACCAGGCAACGCTAATCAGAAGGTCATAGTATTTTGATTTCATTGAATGTATCCTGAAATTTTCAATTGATTTCTGGAGTTCGACCACACTTTTATTGGAAGGAACCTTATATTTTCTAATGGCCAAATGATGATAAAAAGACCAAAGCATTAATAATCCACCTATTACAACGGGAATGCTGAGATAGTATTCATGCAAAACATAATAGGCAGTAACCATTGAAATAATGAAATAAATAAGCGCAAGGTTTCTCCCTACCATGGAAAAGATAAGAAATCGCTTAAACGTGTTTGAGGTACTCTTCAGATTCATGTTTTTTATTGCTTTTTCGTTGAGGTAGACTCTATTTTTAAGAGATTCATTTTCTTCTTTCCAGATTTTTTGAAGTTCGTCAATTTCCATTTTTTATACGTTTTGAAGTTGAATATTTTGTCTTAATACTGATTTGATGCGATTGAGTTTAGTGCCAACATTTGATTCTGAAATACCTATTATTTGAGATACTTCTTTGTGATTTTTCCCATCGAGGTGTAATAGCACCAGTGCCCTGTCAAAAGAGTTGAGCTGATTGATGACTTTATACAAGATTTCTGTTCGTTCTGCCAGCGTTTCTTGTTCATCGTTATTGGCTGCTACTTCCAATAGTGATTCACTCATTGGGGTAATTTTCTTTTTTCTGGAGCTGTCTCTCCTTAGATGAGAGATCGCTACATTGAGGCTTACCCTGTAAATCCATGTCGAAAGCTTGTATTCGGAGTCGTAGTTTTTCAGTGATTTCCAAATTTGGATTACGATCTCTTGTTCCAGGTCCTTTCGTTCATCTGGTTCTACGCTGTAAGAGCGAGCTATTTTATAAATGATCGCTTTATACTTCTCCAGGATATTGATGAACTCAGTTTTTGACACAGTTACTTTTTAATGCTTTGTTCTATCTAGTTATTCGCAGCAGCTCCAGATTCATCACAAAAAATGTCATGTTTTTTTCGAAGATTAAAATGATGCATGGATGATACGCCGTTTTTCGTCTTCCAGCATATGCAGGAAATTGAAGATATGAAAAGAATTTTTACCCGCCTGATGGCAAGTGATAACGTCTTCAAGATCGCTTAGCGAAAACCGTGAGAGGATTGACTGAAATAAGAGGTTGTTAGCAAACAGTATTCATGTCATTTTTCAGTATCCGTTCTCATAAAATTTAAGATAGCCTCTACCACTTCATGAGGTCTTTCTTCGTGAGGCAGTAAAGAGGCGTCTGCTATAGTGACAAATTTTGTTTCTGTGCTAAATTGAGTGAGCATTTGCTTTCCTAATGCTATGGGAAATGTACGATCGTTTGCACCCCATATCAGTAGTGTTTTTGCTTTTATTTTTTGATGCAGGGTTTGGAATTCATCAACCAACTTCCAGTCAATTCCTTTTAGGTACCTGAATGCTCCTTTTGTTTTTGTATGCGAACGGATAACCCGATTTACATATGGCAAAATATTAGACTCAACATCCAACATAGATTTGTCAGTATAGAATTCCCGAAAACCCATTGGTGATTTGATAAACCATTTTTGTTTTAGCAAGAATCTAATGACAAACGGAACTACCGGCAAGAGTCCTACCTTTTGATAGAATGGAATCCAGGGAGGCCGATGATGTGGAATTTCAGTGTTAAACATGATCAAATGCGCCACACAGTGATGCTGTCTTATCGCTATCTCTCTTGCAACTGTTGCTCCAGAATCATGTGCAATGAGACTGTAGTGATTGATTGCTAACCTGTCTAACAGCGCAATGATATAACTCGCCTGGGATTGACTATCAAATTTCGTTTTGTGGGACCATTCACTATTACCAAGTCCCGGTAAATCCACAATATGGCATTTAAATCTCCTGGAAAGTTCGGGAACTATTTTTCTCCAGGTATAGCCATGCGTTGGAAAACCGTGGATAAAAACCAGGTCTTTCCCTTGACCGATTTGTCTCAAACCGATTGTTACATCTTCAATTCTTATTTTTTGAAGCGCTATGTCATTGTATATCTCGTGATCTTCCATTTTTTATGGAACTACCTGCTAACTTGATTCCTAAATGATAGAAATCACCAATTCCGTGGTTACTTTCTCCCAATGCACTACTACCATCTTTCCTATACACTCATTAAAACTCCTGCTTGATATTTTCTGGCATTCCATTGGGGCTATCTTTTATGAAACATCATTTTGTAGATAGTTATCCTTTGATTAGTTCAATTTACTCCATCAGGAATTTTAATTCGTCACAAGTCTTGCTGGGAATGAATTCGGTTAGTTGATAATCTGCCAGGTCATTTTTCTTAAAAGGATCTCTATCAATAATCTTTTCCAGTTCAGCTTTAGATTTGACATTTGATAAAATGATTCCACCTGTTCTTGGAATTTTTCGTCCTGAAGCAAGAAAGTGTCCTGATGCATATTGTTCATTCAGGAATTCAATGTGCTCGGCTAGAAATTGGTCAATTCTTTCAAGTGCTGTTTTATAAGTCAAGTTGATAATAAACATTTAGCTCTGTGTTTTTTTATTTTTGAATTCAATTACTTCACACGTGGTTGGACTGTCTTACCATCCGTACTTCGTTGTACTCCACGTACGTTTACTCCACATGCGATAAATCTTCTCCAAGATTCCTGTTTTGGTTGAGCCCCTCGATCATGGTCATTTCTTCTTCGGTCAATTCAAAATCGAATATTTCAAAATTCTGAACGATCCTTTTTGGCGTTACTGACTTGGGAATAACTGCTACGCCCCTTTGAATCAACCACCGTAAAGCCACCTGAACAGCAGACTTTTGATAGGTTTTACCGATGTCTCCCAATTCTGAAATATGGAGCACTTTCCCCATCATAATTGGTCTCCAGGCTTCTAGTTGAATTTTATGAGTATCTGCAAATTTCAGCAATTCGTTTTGACTTAAGTGCGGATGCATTTCAACTTGATTGACTGCAGGAATGATGTTGGAATGTTCCATCAAGTCTTCCAATTGCTGGATATTGAAGTTACAGACCCCAATTGACCTGGCCTTTCCACTGGCGTAAATTGCTTCCATAGCGCGGTAAGTATCTCTGTATTTTGATTTCACAGGCCAGTGAATGAGATACAGGTCTACATAGTCCGTTTGCAGTTTTTCCAGACTTTGTTCAAAAGCAAGTAGGGTTTTATCGTATCCCTGATCGCTGTTCCAAACTTTGGTGGTCACAAATAGGTCCTCTCTTGGAATCCCACTTTCTTTTATTGCCCTGCCGACTCCCTGTTCATTTTGGTAAGCCGCGGCAGTATCTATTTTTCTATATCCAGCTTTGAGTGCAGCCGTGACTGCTGCTTCTACTTCCCCATCATTTTTAGCAAAAAGTACCCCCAGGCCAATGGATGGCATTTTCAATTCATTATTGAGTGTAAAAATTATTTCGTTGTTAGAAGTCATATGAAGATCTGTTAAGTACTGGGGTATCATTTTGGGCTAAATGACGAACCTGGATTTTCAAATTTCTTTAAAAGTATGAGATAGTGCTTCCCTTTGCAAATACCTGGCGAGCCTATTTGAATGACGAAGAAACTGCGGGATTGCTATTGTCTTTCCTTTCAGGTAAGCTGCAGGAGCTTAGTGGCGTGATCAGGGGGAAAAATAGCATGACTGCCCTCAGTGTTACTTGTAGTGCCTAGTGTAAGAATGCGTTTTTAAATAGTGTTGAGCTTGGTTTTATCTTACTTCTAATTCAATGAGCATATCCTTTCAAATAGCGTTTAAAGTTACATATAGAAGATTACTTAAAGCTCGATTTACTCGTTGACCTCATTGTTTGTTAGAGAGTTTTATTCGTTTGGAATAATTGATTGATGGTTTCTCAATATAATGATAAAATATTGATGCAAATAAGATAGCAAGTCCGGTATAAGCAAATAATGTCAGCAGTTGGATAAATGGAGACTCGTTTATATCTACAATACGTTTTATGATTATTTCGAGCATATTTCCTACCGGTAAGTGCGTGAGGTATAGACTGTAAGAAACTTTACCTAGATGGTCAGAGAATTTTGTGGTAATGTTCGGATCAATAAAAATTACAATGAATGTAACTAAACCCGAGATAAAAGCAGGCAAGATATTTTGATGGAAACAAAAAAGTAGAGAGATGATAGAAAGAATGTATATATAGTTTTTGGGAAAAAGTTCTTCTTTCCTTAGAAACAAGATAAACCCCAAAATAAAAAAGCTTCCGTAGCTAAAAAACCACTCAAAAGAAATATATCCAAGTAATAAAATCGCTGTTATAGTGATAATTATATGCCACGTTTTTTCCTTTAGTTTCATCGGAAACAAAATACCAACAACAATATAGAATTGAAATTCAATTGCAAGGGTCCAAAAAACAATGTTATACCATGAAGTATTAAGGAACGGAACAGTAAAGGTGAAATTAGCGAAGATTGCCAAAAAATTGAATCCTGGCCACCAAGAGTCAATTCCATCAAGGGGACGGCCTAAAATCAATATAGGAGCAGTATACAAAATGAACATCAAAACAATTGAGATGTAGGCTGGAGGAGCAATCCGTAAATACCTTCTTAAAAGGGTATTGAAAAAGTCTTTAATATGATATTTATTTTTTGTCATTGAATAAGGAATGACAAAACCTGATATCACAAAAAAGGCTTGAACTCCATATTTGCCATATTGAAATATATCACTAAAATCATTGGGTATTATTGTTCGCAAGGTATGGTTGCTGTAATGAAATAAGACAACACCTAAGGCGGCATAGCCCCTGATTAGGTCTATAATTCTAAAGCGATCTTTCATCTAATATTTGCTGCTATAGTCAGTATAAAAAGTATGAGATACTGTTACAATCTTCGGTCAATTCAACTGCTCTTTTGAAATAACCAAAATCTAGATATTGATTTCCAGATTCAATTTGTAAAAGGAGAGACACTGAATTTCTGTTGCCAGATCTCCATAATTCTCTCTGACGCCAAGATATTAGGCGCGTGCACTACAACAGCTAGTGAAGTGAATGCGCGAAAGTAGTGAAATCCACCGAAGCTCGCAACTGTTGCAGATAGCATTGCGTCCTGAAAATCATAAAATTTTGGTAGTAGAAGCAGGTAGAAAGTACTGTTGTTTCCCAACCGCAGATTCACGGTCGAGTTGTACTGAAACTGGCTGGAAAGCACTAGAAATGAAGGAATTGTGCCACGCCCGCAACATTAGTTTGATTAGGAAATGATGCTTTCAAAACCGTTATTTGTAATACTAACTTTAAAATCTAATTATGAAACATTACAAACAAAATTCTAAGAAGAGTTTACTGGTTTTACTTTTTGTACTGGTGGTCTCTGGTATTAGTTTGGCCCAAACCAGTACCAATCATAGTTTTACACTTGAGTCAAATGGTGACGCAAGAATTGGAAATTATGCAACGTGTACCTATGTTGCCAGTAATACGGCAGCTAAAAATGTGAACTCAAGATTTCAATTCACTTATTCTTTTACTGCTACAAGCCTTCCGCCTCGTCCTTCTCAGCTTCCTTCCAGGCGGCATCATGGAGGTCATATTTACTTATCGTCAAACAGTTCCTGGGAGCCCTTTGATGTCAGAATAAGTAGTTATGGCTCTGACGCATCCTATCAGCATGGTCCATCATATCCTTATCAAATTACGAGATCGTCATGGATTAATTTGAGCTCAAACTATCTTTCTAATGGTACTTTTGGTAATAAGCTGTATTTGATTTTTACCAGAGAAGATTGTTCTCAAGACCTAGGGCGTAACAATCTTGTCTGTACCAGTGAACAGGTAGTCCAGATAAAGGAAATAAACTTAATATCAACTGCTTACCTGAGAACCAGACTGTCAGTTCAAACCTTCCCCAATTCTCCTGGTATCAGACCATATCAGTATACGGTACATCAAACAGGAAATATGAGAACCAACCTGGCATTTAACTTTGAAATTACCGTATCGAACTCCACTGGATATGCACAAAGGTATTTGTTTACCTCTGGAACTGTTCCAATTAGCGCTAGCTCCAAATCTTTTTCGGGTAATGTGAATATGCCATTTTCTTTTCCCGGGTACAACCCGAGATTCCTGAATATGAGATTACTAGGGCAACCCAGCGTTATTGATGGCGGGAACCTACAGAAAACCCTTTTCTTCATTCCATGACGTGAGAAAATATGATTTGTAAAAGGGGAGTATTTTGAGGTACTCTCCTTTTTCACACCTATCAGGTCAGTAGCTGTCAAGTCTCGTTTTCTTCTGAAATCCGCTTCCTGGAAATTGTAAATTTCTTCGAGTATGATGAAGGTAGTCGTTCCAGTTTGCCGTTGACAGCCTTCAGGTAGTCCCGGTAGTTTTTGGAGTTCCAGGCCTCTTCGGCAGCCCGTTTTACACACGCCAGTTCGAGTTGTTGGTTGTGTTCCAGGGTTAGTTGCTCATACTCTGTTCTTAGTGCCTGAATAGCATGAGAAGATTTGGTGATCAAGTGAATACCCAGCTCAGATAGCTCATTTTTCAGTCCGTCCGCCCATTCGTAAACAAGCTCACTGAAATCTGTACCAAACCGAGGCAGTTTGGTCTCAGTGGAGTTTTTCAGTTTACTGATTACGCTTGAAAGTGGGTAATCGGTTTGTTCGCAAATTGTAATTGACAGTAAAAGTCATATGCCCGGTTCCACTCAAAGACAAAAGCTAAAATGTTGTTCGAGTTGCTATACTTTACCACTCCCTTGTATGCTTGCGCCCGGGAATAACCCAATTCATGAAGTGTTCTATCAAGATTATCGGCAATTGACTGTCTGAAGATCTGTTCTTTGTCCATTTAGCTGAGCTCGTGTAGCATATGCTTTCCAATATTTCAAAAGTACCAGCTCCAGGTACCCTTTGCAAACAACTAAGTAAGCCGATTGGGCTTAGTATCTGTTAAGCTTTCGTTCTATTTTATTAATCTACTTATTTCATTTTTGTTGTAGCTATAAAGGGTATCAGTAACATTACCTCTGTTGTTTAAAATGAGAGCATGTGGCATGGCATAAGTTTCCCCAGTTTGAGTTTTTACTTTATTAATGTACTTGTCAAACAATTCAAAGGGTTCCGATGGGTACAAGTGATATCCTAACATATTGTAACTACAAATTCTATTAAGCCAATTCGCTTTGGTTCTGTTATATTTTTGATCACCAAACTCATTTGAAAGGTAAATCAGATTCCAGCCCTCTTGCTCGCAGTTGGCATAAATTCTAGGGTGGTCAAGTTTCAGAAGTTTTTCCCTTGTCCATCCGTTGTTAATTAGAACAAGACCAGGCTTTCCAGAAAGGACTTTGTGCGACAGAAGTTCTTGGTATCCCATCACTTCTTCCGTCTTGTCAGTTGGAAGAATTTTAATATTTGAATCTAAGGTAATTGTGTTGTAGAGGTAGACTACATAATGCCAATTAGACCAGGTTATGAAAACTATAAGAAGTGTTACTATAATTTTTTTTCTCATGCAGCTGTTTTTCTCTAATGCTGATGAAGCATAACGGTTCAGCTAAATTGCGTAGCGGCAGATAGCCGCTATGAATATTTTAGCCTTTGTTGGCATTAGTTTTTTTTGATAATATGCCATTAAATTTCTCTATGTATTCTCGTTCATAGTTTATTATCCCTCGAACATGCTTGCCCTTGATTCTCCAGAATTCGGTGCTTTCTTTATTAGAGTTTTCGTAAATTTCTTCTGAAAATTCAAAGGGTATTTTTTTATCTTCTGTACTATGAATTATAACTACTGGTTTATCAATGTTTTTCATCTCCCTGTTCGTTGGAAAATCGTTGTTCACAATCAACGGAATAACGAATTTAAACTTCTCAAGATTAATCTCACTCGCGTAGAATTTTGCAACATCAGGAAAAGAACTGAAAGCACTTTCAATTATCAAGCCGCTAATTTTATTATTTCTATCTGAAGCATTAGCAGTCGCAAATATTCCTCCAATAGAGGTTCCCCAGATAATTATTTTAGAGTCCTTCACTTCTTGAAAATTTGAGACTTTGTCAAATATTTCATTGGCATCATTTTTTAAGACCTGACTGTTATCTGCTTTACCTGTAGACTTCCCATAACCTCTTCGTTCATATGTGAAAATCTGAAATCCATTTTTAATTAAAGGACTATAGAATCTTTTTTGACTATCATTCAAACTCATTCCGTTACCAGCATGGTGAAATATTGTAGATTTTACCTTAATTGAGTCATTGGGTTTAAATAATGCCGCATGAATTTTTGTACCATCACTTAAAAAAAGATACATCTCGTCATAGTCAAACTCCGTGTCTATTTCTTCATCTTTATAATCAGCACGGTAAATTTGGCTATCGAGAACTCTACCAAATCTTATATAACTAATTGTAATTAGTACGATGATAAGAGAAACTAAAAATAGCCATTTTATGATCTTGAGAATTATTTTCATTTATTCAATTTAATTAATGCCAACGTCTAGATAAGCGGCGTAAGCTAAACCACATCGCGCAGGCCTTTGTTAAACAAACCTAATCTAGCGGATTGCACAGGCTTTTGCAAACACCTCATAAGCATATGGCGTTTCAGCATCTGTTAGCTTGCTTCTTTTTTGTTCAATGTAAACAAGATTACTCCGAAGATTGCTCCAGAAACCAATCCTCCAATATGTGCTGCATTGTCTATTCCTCCTAGCATTCCATATAGTAGGTTAATTCCAATGTATGGGCCAACAAAGAGAAGTATCCCTTTCTTTTCATTGGGTGGATAGGCACTTGTGAGCAGTAAACCTAAAATTGCACCATAAAGCCCAAAAATTGCTCCAGAAGCACCAACACTTACAGTATTCTCATACCAAAATATACTTGCTAAGCTTCCGCAGATTCCAGAAATGAAATAAAGTAGAAAATACTTCACTCTTTTAAAAATTGGTTCTACAAAAATGGCTGCTATAACTAAACCATAGATGTTAAGAAATAGATGCATAATGCCACCATGGACGAACATACTAAAAACTAACCTCCACCATTCACCGCTAGTAGTTTCAGGTTGTCTATTCCCTCCCCAACTTAGAAGGTCTATTGCGCTGGGTGAAATAAGGTGGACTCCTGAGAATACCATTATTAGAAAAACAAGAATATTTATATCCAGAATTATAGATGTGGAAAAATGATCACCTTTAGGAACAAGGTATTGAATCATGTCGACTAAACCATCTGATTTTGGTTTGATTCCTTTTTTCTGTCTTACGTGTTCTTCTTCATCGTATTTCGGAAAAATTAGAACAAACATGAATAGACATAAGCCGATACCGAATGACCCAAATATCCATGCAAGTTTTTTCCCATTTCTTTCTTCGAAAAGACCCTCTTGCGGAGTAATTACTACAGGTTCGGAAGTCTCAATTTCTAAGCGACGTATAGCACTTAAATACCCTTCACGGGATTTTGAATGTCGCAATACCTCAAAGTAATTTGGTTCGTCAAAATTGAATGACTCGAATTTTTGAACATCAGAACTGAATAGTTCTTGGAAGAGCCGTTTTTTTTCTTCTGGACTCGCTTCATTATCAATTTCATCTTTGAATTTTAAACCGACCCAATATTTAAAGGTGTTTCTTGATTTTAACGGATATACAAAATAATTTCTGACATTCAAATATTGGTTTCGTTTTCCGCTGACCTCAAAACCAGAGTGTGCACTTCCAAAATCACGGTTCAGTGCTAAGGAATCAAGCGAAATATAAAGGGATTTATCTGGGGTAAAATCATCGATCGTGTGAAGTTGAGTTAGGGATCCTGTAGCAGTTTTCAAATAAGAGTTAGAAATTATCAGCATTGCTATCATAGTACCATAAGCGATCACTTGAAATAGCATTGGCGCATTACTTCCCTCGGCTTTAAATTTTAGTATCCTAAGTTTGGGTCTTAGCCAAATTGCTAAAGGAAAAAATGGTAGTATCAGTGGAAGCCAGATGTGAAAGATTGACTCCTTAACAGGAAAGATCTCAGAATTGATGGTAAATATCCACCTAAATGCCAGCACAACAGCTGTAGTTGCAAACGAAATCAGAAAAAAATACGGAACGGTTCGTCTGAATTTGATAGAATAATTTTTCATATTGCAGGAGTGCAAGCTAACGTCCA
>ERZ1740068.229-NODE-229-length-32292-cov-6.402364_pt1 | contig 32292 bp, 34 predicted proteins | sample MGYA00581735_ERZ1740068 | MGnify/ENA primary metagenome ERZ1740068 (study PRJEB43018, sample SAMN04849740) | marine metagenome | isolation source: floating plastic debris | place: Pacific Ocean | collected 2008-08-30 | study: EMG produced TPA metagenomics assembly...
ACAAGATCATTGCGCAGCGCGGAAAGGGCTCTGCCATGGGCTTTGGCGCGGACGTACGTGATGTGGATGAGCGCGGTGTGGGCGAGATCTTCACCGATCTCGAGCCGGAAGATCTTTTGAAGTTCGGCCTGATCCCGGAATTCGTCGGCCGTTTGCCCGTGATTGCGACGTTGGAGGATCTCGACGAGGATGCGCTTGTGACCATCCTGACAGAGCCAAAGAACGCCTTGGTCAAACAGTACCAGCGTTTGTTTGAACTGGAAGACGCCAAGCTGTCTTTCACGGAAGATGCGCTGTCTTCCATTGCCAAACGCGCGATAGAACGGAAGACTGGCGCGCGTGGTCTGCGGTCCATTCTCGAAGATATTCTTCTGGATACGATGTTCGAACTGCCGGGCATGGAGAATGTGGAAGAGGTCGTGGTCAACGAAGAGGCGGTGACATCGGACACCGCACCGTTGATGATCTACGCGGACGCCCAGAAAGAAGGCACGACCGCCAGCTGATCGCTAAAAAGCGCTGGGGTCTCTGCGGTCAACGAGTTAAGAACCCCTGAACAGGCGTAGAGGGTCTTCACATGTCGGCTCAGAAAACAACCGAAGTGGTGGTGGGCGCGGCCGTATTGGCTGTAGCACTGGGGTTCATGGTCTATGCAGGCCAGGTTGCGGGCGTCTCGGGAAACTCCTCGGAATATCAGCTGACGGCGAGTTTTCGCAGTGCTGACGGGGTTAATGTCGGCACGGATGTGCGCCTGGCGGGCGTCAAAGTGGGGCGCGTGACCGGGCTGGAACTGGATGCGGAAACGTTTCGAGCCAATGCGTCCTTCTCCGTTCGGGAGGGGATCGAGGTGCCCGATGATTGCGCAGTTGCCATTTCGTCAGAGGGGCTGCTGGGCGGAAACTACGTGGAAATCCTGCCGGGCGGATCGCCATTCGCCTTTGCGCCTGGCGATGAGATCCAGTTCACACAAGGCTCTGTCAGTTTGATCGGCCTGCTCACCAAGTTTGTCGCCGGTGGGGAAGAGGGGGGCGAATGATCCGCGCCCTGGCCGGTCTCTGTGCGGGGTGCGTGCTGACAGGTGCGGCTCTGGCACAGAATGTGGCGGTTGGGCAGGGCGCCATGCTGCGCGGGCTGGACAAGACGGACGCCACCGTCAGCGATCTTGACATTGCCAATGGCGGTGAGGTGGTTTTCGGAACGCTGTCGCTTCGGATGACTGAGTGCCGCTATCCCGAAGGCGATGCCGCAGCCGACGCCTATGCCTATTTGGTGATCCGGGATTTAGCCAAGGAACGCAACATCTTCAGCGGCTGGATGCTGGCCTCATCGCCGGCGTTGAACGCTTTGGAGCATCCGCGTTATGACGTTTGGGTGCTGCGCTGCATCACTGAGTAGCCATCTGATATCAAAGGCTTTTCGTGGATTGATGCCTCAATCTCCAACGCTTCATTGAGCCGCAACCGATACTCCCTGCGGGGGATTTCGAAAGCACCGAGCGTGGCCAGATGCGGCGTTATGAATTGCGTGTCAAACAGGGAAAAACCACAGCGGTGCAGGTGATCTGTCAAATGCGCAAGCGCCAGTTTTGATCCATTGGTCTGTGCTGAAAACATGCTTTCACCGAAAAAAGCCCCGCCGAGAGCCACGCCGTAGACTCCTCCGGCTAGGCTGCGCCCGCGCCAGATCTCAACGGAGTGCGCGTAGCCTTGATCATGCAAACCGCAATAGAGCGCCTCAATCTCGAAACTGATCCAAGTATCGTCTCGTTCAGCGCAGGCGGCCACGACACCCGCAAAATCCTCGTTCAGACTGACCCTGTAGCCGCCTTTGCGGATGGCGCGCGCCAGAGACCGTGAGATATGGAACCCGTCGAGTGGCAGCACGCCTCTCATACGCGGGTCAACCCAGAACATCCCGGGATCTCCGCGAGATTCGGCCATCGGAAAAATCCCCGAGGCATAAGCCCGAAGCAAAAGCTCAGGTGTGAGCGGAGGATCGTGATCCTTCATGGAGGGCTCTCACTGAAATTGAGGCTCTACGCCTTTTTTCCCCTTCGAACACTAGCACGAATTCAGAGATAGGTCAGGTCGCACCTGCCTTCTTAATCTTGCAGGTTGGTTTGCAGCCATTTTTCTAGCCAGTGAATGTTGTAATTTCCTGAATGTATGTCGTCTTCGGCCAAAAGCGCATGGAAGAGCGGCACCGTCGTGTCAACGCCGTCCACGATCAGTTCCCCAAGCGCGCGATGGAGGCGAGAGAGCGCTGAGGCGCGATCCTGTCCGTGCACGATGAGCTTTGCGATCAGAGAATCGTAATAGGGCGGGATTGAGTAGCCATCGTAGAGGGCTGAGTCCATGCGAACCCCAAGACCACCCGGCGCATGAAATTGCGTGATCTTGCCGGGGCGAGGTGCAAACTCAGGCAGCTTTTCGGCATTGATCCGCACCTCGATTGCGTGCCCGTTGATCACCAGATCGTCTTGACCAAAGGACATCGGCAGGCCTTCGGCCACGCGAATTTGTTCGCGGACAAGGTCGACCCCGAAAATGGCCTCGGTTACCGGATGCTCCACCTGCAAGCGGGTGTTCATCTCGATGAAATAGAATTCTCCGTTTTCATAAAGAAACTCGATCGTGCCCGCGCCGGTATAATTGATGCGCGCCACAGCATCAGAGCAGGTTTTGCCGATCCTGGCGCGTTCTTCTGGGCTAATGGCGGGGCCGGGGGCCTCTTCGAACACTTTTTGGTGGCGCCTTTGCAGCGAACAATCCCGCTCGCCCAGGTGCACGGCTTTGCCTTTGCCATCCCCGAACACCTGGATCTCAATGTGCCGTGGTGTGGTTAGGTATTTCTCGATATAGACCTCATCATTGCCAAAGGCGGCCTTGGCCTCTGCCCGGGCCGTGCGGAAGGCGGTTTCAATGTCGGCGGCAGACGTGGCCACTTTCATCCCGCGGCCTCCGCCGCCTGCTGTGGCCTTCACGATCACCGGATAGCCGATGTCGTCGCACAGGGTCTTGGCCGCCTCGAGTGTCGGCACGCCACCGTCGGATCCAGGTACGCAGGGCACGCCCAGCTCTTTCATCGTATCCTTTGCGGTGATCTTGTCACCCATGATGCGGATATGTTCAGCCGTTGGGCCGATAAAGGTCAGCCCGTGATCTTCTACAATCTGCACAAAGGTCGCGTTTTCAGACAGAAACCCATATCCGGGGTGAATGGCCTGCGCGCCTGTCACCTCGCAGGCCGCGATGATGGCCGGGATTGAAAGGTAGCTTTCGGCGCCGGGGGGCGGGCCGATGCACACGCTTTCATCAGCCATACGCACATGCATTGCATCGGCATCCGCGGTTGAATGTACGGCCACGGATTGAATGCCCATCTCACGGGCGGCGCGGATCACGCGAAGGGCGATCTCGCCCCGGTTTGCCACGAGGATCTTGTCGAACATGGTGCTACTCGATGATCATAAGCGGTGCGCCATATTCCACCGCTGCGCCATCTTCCACCACGATGCGTTTCACGACGCCCGCACGCGGCGCGGGAATGTGGTTCATGGTTTTCATGGCTTCGATAATCAGCAATGTGTCGCCTTCGCCCACGCTGTCGCCCACCTGAACGAAAGCTGACGCGCCCGGTTCGGCCTGCATGTAGACCGTGCCCACCATGGGCGACGTCACGGCGCCTGGATGCTCTGCGGGGTCTTCAACGGCACTGTCTTGCGGCGCCGGTGCGGCGGCGGCGGGCTGTGCTGCAGGGGCTGCAGCGGGTCCACCGGTCACAACCGGCGCGCTGAGCTGTGTCACGACCTCGGTCTTGCGGCTCACCCGCACGTTCAGCGTGTCGTTTTCCCCGTAGTCCCGTTTGACCTGCAATTCCGTCAGATCGTTTTCGTTCAAAAGCTCGGCCAACGCGCGGATAAAGGCCACGTCCGCATCCCGGGTTTGGTTCGCCATTATGTCCTCGAACAATTGCGGCGCATTTATAGGCGCCCTGCTGATTGTGTGCGCTTATATGTGAGGAAAACGGCAGAGAAAAGTGGCCCTTTGATCAGCACACCTGCCGATCGCGATAAAACTTGACGCAAAGGCACCTTAAAGGAAACAAAACCCCTCAGTTCCGGCAACGGGCGTAGTCAACTGGCCCGGCGATCATCAAAGCTTTTGGCGATGAAGCTGGGAAGGTGATCGCCCAGGCCGACAATGGATTTGTCTTCTCGCCTGTCGCGAGCGCGTCGCGGCTTTTTGTGGTTGCTCTCGTCGCTGTCGGTTTCCACGACTGCTGGCGACGCGGCGTCTTTGACGCTTTCATCGCGCTTGCGAGACCGGCTTTTTGGCCGGGTGTCATCGCTCTTTTCCGTATTGGTCGGTACCGGGTTGTCAACGCGTGGGATCGTCTTTTGAATGAGAGTTTCCACAGCCGTGAAGGATTTGTCGTCGCGAGGCCCGCAGATTGTGATCGCTTTTCCATCGCGCCCGGCCCGTCCGGTGCGGCCAATCCGATGCACGTAATCCTCGGCATGACCTGGCACGTCAAAGTTGAACACGTGGCTAACCGTCGGGATATCAAGACCCCGCGCCGCCACATCTGAGGCCACCAGCAAACGCAGCTCGTTGTTGCGGAAGGCCTCTAGGGTGCGCGTGCGATGGGATTGATCAAGATCGCCGTGGATCGCCGCGGCGTCATAGCCATATTTCTTAAGCGATTTCGCGCAGATATCGACATCCGTCTTGCGATTGCAAAAGATGATGGCGTTGGTGAGCTTGTCCCCTTCGCCATCGATCAATTTGCGCAGGACAGCCCGTTTTTCGCTGTCGGCTCTATCACGGCGGGAGAATTTGAACATCACCACGCTTTGCTCGATGGTCTCAGAGGCTGTGGCCTGGCGGGCCACTTCGATCCTGGCCGGATTTTGCAGAAAGGTGTTTGTGATCCGCTCAATCTCCGGCGCCATTGTGGCGGAGAAAAAGAGGGTCTGGCGGGTGAATGGGGTCAGGCCGAAAATGCGCTCAATATCGGGGATGAACCCCATGTCGAGCATGCGGTCCGCCTCATCCACGACCATGACTTTGACGTCAGAGAGGATCAACCGACCGCGCTCAAAATGATCGAGCAACCGGCCCGGCGTGGCAATCAGAACATCCACGCCCTTGTCGATGATGACCTCTTGTTCCTTGAAACTCACACCGCCGATCAACAATGCCTTCGTAAGTTTCAGGTTCTTGGAGTAGGTGTCAAAGTTTTCAGCGACTTGCGCGGCCAATTCGCGGGTGGGGCAGAGCACCAAAGAGCGCGGCATCCGGGCACGCGCCCTGCCACGGGCCAGAAGCGATAGCATGGGCAAGGTGAAACTGGCGGTCTTGCCAGTGCCCGTTTGCGCGATGCCGAGCACGTCTCGCCCCTCCAGAGCGGGCGGTATGGCGCCTTCCTGGATCGGGGTGGGGGTTTCATAGCCTGCATCTTCTACGGCTTTTAATACTTTGGGGTTGAGGTTCAGCTCAGAGAATTTCGTCATATGTGTCCAAAAGGTTTGCGGACACTCTCCTGGCCCGCCTTCACGTCGTTTGTCAGAATCTGTGGCGCGTCTGCCCGGATCTAACGGTGCGCCTATCTACCGGAGGTGAGCTAGGCTGGTCAATGGTCAGGTAAAGTTAGGGCGATGATCCATTGTTTTAAGGGGCTTTTTCGCCGATCTGCACAATTTCACCGAAAATCAGGGAAATGCCGCCGCCGTTTTGCGTCCAAATCAAGCGTCACCGCATGCAAATGGCCGAACTGTGCCAACCGGTTTCGCAACTCCGGCGTGGCGGTGCAGACCTCCGTGTAGAACGCGCGCAACGCCTCTTCGCCGCCTTCGTCTTCCAGTGCCGAGAAGACCTGGTTCATATTCAGCGCGATCCCGTCGGGCATTGGCGCGGGTTTGAGGCTGTGCCGGTATGATCCTTGGGACAGGCGGAACTGATAGAGCTTTTGAAAATGGGCCCAGCTTTGGGCGTGCATGTGCACGAGCGGCGTGTGGTCGAGCGGGGCGGGATCGGGATCGGCTTGGCGGTCTATGAACGCGTTATGGATGCGCAAAGACACGATGGGGAGCCCGGTGCGCACGAACACCTTTCCAGCGACGTGGCTAAGAAACCCACCATTGAGGTGATCGCCATAGGTGGGATAGATCGCGTTGGTTTCTTCGCGCCTTGCGCGTTGGTGCCGTGCATATCCTTTGCACCATATCTGACCGGATGGCGGGGGATCACCGGGGTCGTCCGCCAGAGCCTCTATGGGGCGGACCCGGGCACTGTGCGTGTCTGGCGGCAGAGCTGCCAGTTGTGCCGCAATCGGCTCGCGCGGCCAGAGAAATTCATCCACATCGATATGTGCCAGCCAATCGACCTGCGGTTTGCGATTGTAACAATGGGTGGCATTGGCGGTCTGGCGCGGTTGATGCGTGTCGGGCCGTCCCTTGCGCCGCTTCCAATAGCCCGCATCAGTGAGGGTGACGCGACATTTTGGATGGAATTTCAATGAGTTGAAGGCCGCATCATTTGGTTCGTCGAAATAAATGAAAACTCTGTGCGCCCCCAGATCCAGATGGTGGGCGGCGAAATTCAGGATGTCCTTGGCGGGTGCCTTGACTGTGGCCACGACGCCCCAAATGGGTGCACTGCTCATGACGGCAGGATGAAGTGCCAAGCTCTATCGATCAAGACCAATCCGTTCCTTTGCAGGGCGACGAAATCTTTGAAAGATTTCCGCCCGAATTCTTTCAAAGAATTCGGTTCGCCTAGACCATCATTTCCTTGGTTGCCGAGAGGGTGATCTCCGGATGGTCACGTTCCACGCGATCAATGTCCCACTGCAACCGCGTGAGATAGACCTCATCGCCGTCGTGATCGTGCGCAATGTGCTGCTTATTTGCATTCAGGAAGGCCTCGAGCGCATCCTTGGGTCCTGTCGCCCACCGGGCAGAGGTGAACTGAGAGCTCTCAAACCGCACGGGCAGCCCGTATTCCAGCTCGATCCGACTGCCCAGCACTTCAAACTGCAGCGCGCCCACCACGCCCACGATGAACCCCGATCCAAAGCTTGGTTTGAACACTTTGGCCGCGCCTTCTTCGGCGAATTGCATCAGTGCTTTTTCCAGGTGTTTGGCCTTGAGAGGATCGCCCGCCCGACAGGACTGCAAAAGCTCCGGCGCGAAGGACGGAATGCCTGTGACGCGCAAAGCCTCGCCCTCGGTCAGCGTGTCGCCGATCCTCAGCTGGCCATGGTTGGGTATGCCGATGATGTCACCGGCCCAGGCCTCGTCTGCCAATTCGCGATCGGCTGCTAGAAAGAGGACAGGGGCAGAGACGGTCATGGGCTTTTTGGAGCGCACATGTGTGAGCTTCATACCGCGCTTGAAATGGCCGCTGGCCATGCGCAGGAATGCTACGCGGTCGCGGTGCTTGGGGTCCATGTTGGCCTGCACTTTGAAGACAAAGCCGGAAACCTTTGTTTCTTCAGGGGAAATCTGGCGAGGCTCGGCGCTTTGAGGCTGGGGTTCCGGGCCAAGTGATCCGATCCCGTCCATAAGTTCTTTGACGCCGAAACTGTTGATCGCGGAGCCAAACCAGATCGGGGTCATGTGACCTTCGAGGACGGATTGTGGGTTAAGCGTGGGCAGAAGCTCCCGCGCCATTTCCACTTCCTCGCGGAGCTGATCAATGAGATCAGCGGGCACGTGTTCGTCCAGCTTGGGATCGTCAAGCCCTTTGATTTCAATGGTTTCGGCAACCTTGTTGCGGTCGGCGCGGTCCATCAGTTCCAGCCGGTCGTTGAGCATGTCATAGCAGCCCACGAAATCGCGACCTTGGCCGATGGGCCAGGAGGCGGGCGTCACGTCAATGGCGAGCATCTCTTGAATTTCATCAATGATCTCAAAGGTTTCGCGGCTTTCGCGGTCCATCTTGTTGCAGAAAGTCAGGATCGGCAAATCCCGTAGCCGGCACACCTCAAAGAGCTTTTGTGTCTGGCTTTCCACGCCCTTGGCGCCGTCAACGACCATCACAGCGGCATCCACGGCCGTCAGCGTTCGATAGGTGTCTTCGGAGAAATCGGAGTGGCCGGGCGTGTCGACAAGATTGAATCGGAAGTCTTTGAAATCAAAAGACATCGCCGACGCGGAGACCGAGATCCCACGATCCTTTTCCATCGCCATGAAGTCTGAGCGCGTGCGCCGTGCCTCACCTTTGGCGCGCACCTGACCGGCCATTTGAATGGCCCCGCCGAACAACAGGAATTTCTCTGTCAGCGTGGTCTTGCCCGCATCAGGGTGCGAGATGATCGCAAAGGTCCGACGGCGGGCAATCTCGGGTGGCAATTCAGGGCGGTTCAGGGCGGTATCTGGCATATCCCGGGCTATAGAGCGGGCAGATGTGACGTGCAAGCCAAGCGCTTTCCACAAGTTACCTTTAGAAGGACAGAGTGTTGCCGCATTCGAACTCGATTGTTTCCAAAAGAGAGACAATAGGAGGCAGCGATGTGCAGGACAGATCTTTCACAGGGGACTGAGCGTGTCATTCCAGGGCTCATTCCGGCGCTTGGTTCGGATCAGGGCCAACCGGCGCATGGGTGTCAGGGCGCGTGCAGCGCGGCCAAAAAGGCTGCCTGTCCCTTGGCGCAGATGATGGCGCGTCTCGCAGAGCGTCAGGCCAATGAGCAACCCAGCCCGGATGTCACAATCGTGCCACGTCGTCGTCCGGTGAAGGCGCGTCGGTATCACTATGCCAGACGCATGCAAACAAAGCGCCTATCAACGCGGACCATGTCCTATCGGTCCAGATCGGCCTTGCATTCGCGTCGTCGCAGCGCGCCTGGATCAGCTCAAGCGCGACGTTGACAAAGCCACCAAAGCGGGCAGAACCTCACGTATCATAATACCCGGCCCGCACGCATGCGCCGATGAAATTGCAGATCAACCGCTCTGCGTGGATCATCGTGATGCCACCCACGTCTTTGCTGGGGGCGATCTCGTTGAGATCCATGCCAACGACGCGACCCTTCTTCACCAAGCCATGGACCAGGGCGCGCGCCTGAAGCCAGGTGAGACCACCGGGTGTCTGTGCCATCACGCCCGGCATGATGGACGGATCCATACCGTCGGCATCCACTGTGAGGTAATAGGGCCCGCCATCGGGGATGCGATCGAGCACGGCCTGAATGCCCATCTCGTGCATCTCATAGGCGGTGATGATGTCGGCGCCGTAGGCTTTGGCCGTCTCGACCTCGCCGACGCGGGCGCTGCCAATGCCGCGAATGCCGATCTGAACGATGTCGCCGATCCAGTCCATTTCTGAGGCGCGGCGGATGGGGTTGGAATAGCCGTGACGCTCTCCGTTCACATCATCGCGCCAGTCGATATGGGCGTCGATCTGCACGAGAGTGATCTTTTCGCCCACGTCGTCCATTGCTCGCAGAACCGGGATGGGAATGCCGTGATCACCGCCAAGGGAAATGAGGGTGGCACCCGCCTTCAGGACCTTGCGGACGGCCGCCTCGGCATTGCGGTAACTCGCGCTGTGATCTCCCATATCAGCGACGGCGTTTCCGCAATCGACCACGCGGATATCGCGGCCATCAAAGAGCGGGCCACTGAGATCAAAATCATAGTGATTGAGCGTGTAAGAGATCATCTGCGGATCAGAGGCCATGCGCAGACAATCGGGCGCGCGGCTTTGATCATTGGCCATTTCACCGGGCGTGTAAGGCATGCCGTAGGGAATGCCCAATATGGCGATATCGGCTTCCAGCGCGTCCAGATCTTCGGCAAAGGGAAACTGCAGAAAGGTGCCGGTATGTGCCCCCGGCCTTTGTGTGATCTGCGTGGTCATGATGCGCCTCCTTCACCCGCCAGCGGGCCCGTGTTGTAGCCCTGTGTCAGATCTGTTCGATGGTCACATCGTCCGTGGCATAAAATGCGATGTGGTCCTTGATCTCTGCAACACCGTCAAGCGGGTGTTCATAGCTCCAGGCTGCATTCTCCAGCGTCTTGCTTTTGGTGACGATCGAGAAATAGCTGGCATCGCCTTTATGCGGGCAATGTGTCGACTTATCCGTGCTGTCGAGAAAGGCCATCGCCACATCCTCGCGCGGGAAGTAAATTATCTCGCTGTAGCTGCCTTCCGCGAGACCGAGTGCTTTCTTGCTTTCGCCGAGGATTGCGCCGCCCGCCCGGATCGTCCAGGTGCCGGGCGCGTTGCGAATTGTTATTTGCGTCATTGATGTCTTCTCCCTTAGATCGGCCTTTAGATCGGTGCCGTGGCGCGGTGCAGCCACATTCCGCCCGTATCGCTGAGCAGGCTTGCCAGCTTCTCGCGGCACTGAGTGTGATAGTCGTTGAGCCAGTCCCGCTCTCCGTTTGACAGCATGGATGTGACAATGAGGCGGCGGTCAATCGGCACGAAATTCAGCGTTTCAAAACAAAGCTTTCCAGTGATGTCTCCGCCCTCAAGCGGTGCGGCCTCGGTCACGACAACGATGTTCTCGATGCGAATGCCGAACGCGTCCCGGCGGTAATAGCCCGGCTCATTTGAGACGATCATACCGGGCTCAAATGGCACCTCGGAGATTTTGGACAAGCGTTGCGGGCCCTCATGGACGCAGAGCGCGACACCGACACCGTGCCCCGTGCCGTGGGCGTAGTCCTGATCCGCGAGCCAGAGCGGATAGCGCGCCAGCGCATCGAGATCGCGCCCGGCCATACCTTTGGGCCAGCGCAGCCGGGAGATCGCGATCATGCCCTGAAGCACGCGGGTGAAGGCCGCTTTTTCATCGTCACCAGGCGTGCCGATTGGCAATGTCCGCGTGATATCGGTGGTACCGTCTTCGTATTGTCCGCCGCTGTCGAGCACCAGGAGCTCGCCTTCCAGGAGCTGGCGGTTGGTGGCCTCCGTCACGCGGTAATGGGGCAGGGCACCGTGGGGTCCGGAGCCCGCGATGGTGTCAAAACTGATGTCTATGAGGTCGCCCCCGGCCTGGCGGCATGCCTCAAGCTTGCGCACGATATCGATCTCGGTCGTGGTGTCGGGGCGATCCGTGTCGAACCATGCCAGGAACTCGCACATCGCCACCGCATCCCGGAGATGCGCGGCGCGCGTGGCGGCAATCTCGGCGTCGTTCTTGCATGCCTTTGGCAGGAGGCAGGGATCATCGCCCCAGGCGACATCGTGACCGGCGGCCTTGCGTGTTTCGGCAAATGCCACGGGGGCCGAGGATTTATCCAGTCTGAGAGTGCCTTTGAGGGTTTCCGCGGCCTCAAACACGGCGTCATAGGGTGCAATGCTAACCTCATTACCAAGATGGGCCCGCACGGCATCGTCCAGCTTGCGGTCATCGACGAAAAGCGTCACCCGGGCATCGGCGTGCAGAAGGGCAAAGGCGTGCGGGATCGGGTTGCGCGGGATGTCTGATCCGCGAATGTTCAGAAGCCAGGCGATCGCGTCGGGCAGGGTGATCAACGCGCCGTCGTGACCGGCGTCTGTCAGGGTGTTGGCAAGGCGCGCGCGTTTGCTGGCATGGGTTTCGCCGGAGAGTGCATCAGGCTGCACGCGGATCTGACCCACGGGCGGGTCGGGACGGTTGTCCCAGAGCGTGTCGATGGGTGTCTCGTGAGGCTCCAGTGTGAAGCTCTGGGGCAGACCTTCGCGCAGTTCTTCGATCTCGTTTGCGGTGTGCAGCCGGGGGTCATAGGCGATGATGCCGCCCTCGGGCAGTGCCTCCTTGAGCCACGTGGCGGGCTTGATGGCGGGCCAGTTGACCGGGGTGAAGTGGGCCAGATCCACCTGCGCGCGGACCTGTTCGGTGTAGCGGCCATCGACGAACAAGCCCGCGCCGTCTTGCGTGGCGATGCAAAACCCCGCGGAGCCCGTGAAGCCGGTGAGCCAGGCCAGCCTCTCATCCCCGGAGGCCACGTATTCGCCCTGATGGATATCGGCGCGTGGGATCAGGGTGGCGGCGATCTGGTTGTCTTTCAGCCAGGTCTGCAGCAGGCGCAAGCGAGGCGGACCTTGTTCGGGACGGGCGGTTTCTGTGAATGTTTGGAACACGGGGGGTGCAAGCGCCTTTGCTGGTTGTCCCGCGAAGGTGATCAAAGTTTGCGTAGAGACGCAATGTTGTTTTTGCGATCGCGCCCGTAGCGTGATCGTTCGCGCCTTTCAGAGCGGCTTTTGCATGATGATGAAGGTGGGCCTTGTGTAGCCCTCATGCGCGGCTTCGCCGGTTTTTGTGAAGCCAAGCCGGCCGAAGGTGGCGTGGTTTTCATGGAGTTCTATGCGGGTTTCGAGCTCCAGGAGGCGCAAGCCATGGGCGCGGGCGCGCGCCTCGGCGAGGTCAGTCAGCTGTCGTGCATAGCCTTTGCCGCGGGCCGCGTCATCGACGGCCAGCTTCCCGATGTAGAGGCGATCGGGTTTCGGCGTGAGGAAAATGCAGGCGATGACGGGTGTGCCGAGCGTCCAGACCTCGCCTGTTGCGCAGTGGTTCCTGATCGATTGTTCCGACATGCGATGCATGGACGAGGGTGGATCAATGCGATCTTCCATGTAGGCAAAGCTGCGCTTCACGAGATCCAGCACCTCTGTGGCGTGTGGATCTTCGGGATTGAGCCGGGTCGGGGTGGATGTCGGCATGGGGCGGCTCATCGCTCCCTTTCGGGCGCGCCTCGCCTTGGCGCGCGCCACATTTGTCAGCTCGCTTTGCGCATGCCCATCACGCGGGCCCGGGCGCGGGGAGCGCTATCGAAGAGGGCGGCCAGTTGCACGGTCATGGCGCCGGCCAACTGATCGGCGTCCGTGATCGTCACCGCGCGCTCGTAGTAGCGGGTCACGTCATGGCCGATGCCGATGGCCAAAAGCTCCACCTGGCGGCGTTTTTCGACCATGGCGATCACATCGCGCAGGTGCTTTTCGAGGTAATTGGCCGGATTCACCGACAGCGTGCTGTCATCGACGGGTGCGCCATCCGAGATCACCATCAGGATCTTGCGCGCCTCACGGCGGGCCACGATGCGGCGGTGCGCCCATTCCAGGGCTTCGCCGTCGATGTTTTCCTTCAAAAGGCCCTCTTTCATCATCAGGCCCAGATTGTTGCGGGTCCGGCGCATGGGCGCGTCTGCGGATTTGTAGATGATGTGGCGCAGGTCGTTGAGGCGGCCCGGTAGTTGCGGGCGGCCTTCGTTGAGCCATGTCTCGCGAGACTGCCCGCCTTTCCAGGCGCGGGTGGTGAAGCCAAGAATTTCCACCTTCACCTGGCAGCGTTCCAGGGTTTTGGACAGAACATCGGCGCAGATGGCCGCGATGGAGATCGGGCGGCCGCGCATGGAGCCGGAATTGTCGAGAAGGAGCGTCACGACTGTGTCGCGGAACTCCATGTCCTTTTCGACCTTGAAGCTCAGCGGCGTTGTGGGGTTGGCGACAACACGCGCCAGACGACCGGCATCCAGAATGCCCTCTTCGCGGTCAAATTCCCACGATCTGTTCTGCTGGGCCTGAAGCCGGCGCTGCAATTTGTTGGCCAACCGGGACACCGCGCCTTTGAGCGGCTCCAGCTGCTGATCGAGATAGGCGCGCAGGCGTTCGAGCTCGACCGGCTCGGCCAGATCCTCGGCAGCGATCTCTTCGTCGTACTTGGTCTCAAAGACGTTGTAATCGGGATCGGCCTCGGAAAACGGCGCGGGGGGCGGGGGCTCATAGGGGGCCTCACCCTCGGGCATTTCCATGTCGTCCGAGAGCTCTTCCTCGGCCATGTCATCGACACTGATCTGCGCCTGAGCATCGTCCATTTGTTGCTCTTGAGACTGCTCGGCGTCGGCCTCCATATCCTGATCAGAGCTGTCATCCTGGCCAGTGCTGTCGGGCTGATCTTCCTCAGACGTGTCCTGTTCGGCATCGGGGAGATCTTCGTCATCGACGGCATCCGGGTCGTCGCCCAGCTGGTCGCCATAGCCCAGATCGGTGATGATCTGGCGCGCAAAACGGGCAAATTCTGCCTGATCGGACAGCTTGTCCTGTAGGTCCTCAAGCGTGCCGCCCGCGTGATCTTCAATGAAGCCCGACCACAGCTCCATGACATTCTTTGCGCCTTTGGGCAGCTCGCGCCCGGTGGCCAGATGGCGCACCAGATAGCCCGCGGCCACGGGCAAGGGCGCATCGGCCGAATTGGTGATCGTGTCATAGCCGCGCCGGAGCGCATCGGCGCCGATCTTGGCGTCGATATTGCTGGCGGTGCCGGGCATCTCGCGGGCGCCCATGGCCTCACAACGCGCGGTTTCCATCGCATCATAAATCTCGCGCGCCATATCGCCGGAGGGGACGTATTTGGTGTTCAGCTGCGCGTCGTGAAACTTGTGCTTTAGCGCCAGGGCGTCGGCGGTGCCTCGTGCCTGCAGCACTTCATCGCGCGTCATCCGGCGGCTCACCTGCGGCAGGCGCATCGCGTCACCCGAGAGACCTGACGGATCGACCGAATAGCTGACCGAGAGCTCCGGGTCGTCAGCCATCACTTTGGTGGCCTCGGCGAGGGCCTTCTTGAACGGTTCTGCTGGGTTGTCGGATTGGGCCATAGGGCAAGGCTTTCGCGTCAGTGATCCTTACCGCTTTACGTAGAGGTCCAACCGTCGATTGACCAGACCCAAGAGAGGCAATGCTGATCCAACACATATGAAAAAAGTCTTCTGGAACGTGGACAGAAAAGCCGGTCGGAGCTCCGGCCGTTTTCAGTCACACAGTTTGCCAGCCGTCGCCTGTCCACACGAGAACTTCCGGAGAAATCAAATCGTCATCGCCTGACTCGAGCTCGTCTTCGAAGATTTCCTCAATCTTGGATTTGATCCCGTCCAAGCTGCTTGGATCCATCAGGGTCATAAACTGGCCATTCCATTGGTAGATCGCCCAAGCGATGAGAGGCGACCCGGACTGCTCTGCCCTTTGGATCCAAAACTCTTGGTCAAACAGGAACGAGGAAGCAGTTCGAAGCGAGAGCTCGTCAGGAGAGCGTCGGAAAAACAAAGTGTGTAAGGTTCCGGAGTCGTCCAGATCCCTGAATGGTTTCAGTAGCTTCACATTGTCGATGGCGAAAGATAAAGCGTCTTCTGGCGTTAACCCCACCTTACGAAGGAGATATGGGCTCATGAAATCTTGAACCTTCGATTGAAGTTCGACCAGGTAGATTTCCGTCTGGTCGGAAAAAGGGTAACTAACCGGCAGCGCGTCGGCCAAATCCACGTCTGGACCGATGCCGGCTTCTTCCACAATGTCTGTGGTTTTGGCGTAACCGCGAACTCGCAAGACCGGAAAGATCTGCAATGGGTCAATCGCGTGTTCGTACCCTGGTTGCAAATGCTGACTCAATTCTGGGTCGGAGCGGAAACGCTCCTCCGTTGCGTGGTCTTTGAAAAACCACCGCGTTTCCGTCATAGCTTGCACCTATTTGCCGCTCTTAAGTGCGGCTTATCTTTACGATTCATCTGAATTCACTTTGAAACCCTTGACGGGTTTTCTTGATAATTTCATCCCAGATTATTGGTGCTGTCCGTCATTGACCAGTCCAATTCCGCCGCTGCGCGGAGGTTCAATCTGGCAGTTGAGCCTCGTCAATGGCTAGCTGGGCGAGGAGATCCACATGTACGTCCAGCGCATCGACCACGAGGTAGCCCGGGTCGAGACCACCGAAGGCGAGGTTGAGATCGGTTCCCGCGAGGACAATCGCATCTGCGTCCTTCTCTTCGATCATTTTCTGCCCAGCCTTTACGAAAATCGCGCGTTGTTCATCTGTGCAGACACCCGACAGTGCCATGTCCACATAGCATTGACCGATGAAATCAATCTCGTCATCGGGGGCAACAGCGCGTGTCTTGGCAAGCTGGCCGTAAAGCCGCGTGCGCATGACAACGCGCGTCCCAAGCAGGCCGATTGTGCCAAGTCCATGATCCGCAAAGAAATCATCCAGAGGCGTGACGGCGGAGACGAGAGGCAGCGAGGACAGCGGCACTGTCTCGTCGTAGCAGAAATGCCCGCCCAAAGACGTGATTGCGGCGCAGTCGCACCCGGCGGCCTTGAGCCTGTCGATCAGCCTTGCGTAGATATCGGCCTGGGCTGCGCGGTCATCATTGGTGTTGTTGCGCACCAGTTCAGGCGCGTCCGCGTGGACGATGGTCAGGTCTAGCTTGTGGCCCTTGGCGGCGACGGCGGCTGTGAGTTTCTGGTAATAGACCACTGTGGCAGCAACACCGATGCCACCGATCAATCCGATGTGCATGGGCTTAGCCGATGCTGGTGCTGGCCGCGCTCTCGGGGAGTTCCTCGTCGAAGCAGCGCTGATAGAACTCGGCAACCGTCTGACGCTCAAGCTCATCGCATTTGTTGAGGAAGGTCAGGCGGAACGCGTAGCCCACATCGCGGAAGATATGCGTGTTTTGCGCCCAGTTGATCACTGTCCTCGGGCTCATCACCGTGCTGAGATCGCCATTCATGAAGGCGGTCCGCGTGAGATCGGCCACTGTCACCATCTGGCTGATCTGCTGACGGCCCTTGTCAGTGTTGAAAAGCGGGTTCTTCGCAATCACGATCGCGGTTTCGGCGTCGTGGCTGAGGTAGTTCAGCGTGGCGACCATCGACCAGCGGTCCATCTGGGCCTGGTTGATCTGTTGGGTGCCATGATAAAGCCCCGTGGTGTCGCCCAGGCCAACGGTGTTGGACGTTGCAAAGAGGCGGAAGGACGGGTGGGGCGTGATGATCTCGTTCTGGTCAAGCAGGGTGAGCTTTCCGTCATGTTCGAGAACACGCTGGATTACGAACATCACGTCGGCGCGGCCCGCGTCATATTCGTCGAATACGATGGCCACAGGGTTGCGCAGCGCCCAGGGCAGAATGCCTTCGTGGAATTCGGTGACCTGCTTGCCGTCGCGCAGTTTGATCGCGTCTTTGCCGATGAGGTCGATCCGGCTGATATGGCTGTCGAGGTTCACGCGCACAGCAGGCCAGTTGAGGCGCGCGGCGACTTGCTCGATATGCGTGGATTTGCCCGTGCCGTGATAGCCCTGGATCATCACCCGGCGGTTCGACGAAAACCCGGCGATGATAGCCAGGGTTGTGTCGGGATCGAATTTATAGGTGTGCTCCACTTCGGGCGCGCGGTCTGAGGGCTCTGCAGACCCTTTGACCACCATGTCGGTGTCGATGCCGAAAACGTCCCGGACAGAGATTTCCTCATTCGGTTTGACAACTGCGTCGCTGATTCCATCCGCCATGTGCCGGGTCCTTCGATTTCGGGTGGGCTCGTCTGCGCCACCTCGTGCAACATAACGCGGCAAAGGGCAAGGGGTAGGGCCAGAATTCAGGGAACTGGGCCCGTGTCTGGCAGGGCGTTTTTTATCGCGGCGCGGATAGATGATCGCACCGAGCTTGGCGCACAGCCAAATTGGGCGGTGAAGGCCCGGCTGAGTGCCTCAGGTGAGCCGTAACAATAGCGCGCGGCCACCCGTTGAATGCGCTCGCCGCGTGCGATGTCCTGCTTTGCCAAAATCAGCCGCCAGCGGCGCAAATAGGCCAAGGGAGTTTGCCCGACTTTCTGGCGGAAGAGGTCTGAGAAACGGCTGGGCGACAGACCGGCCTCATCGGCCAGGCTCTCAAGTCTCCAGGCGTGGTCAGGACGGTCGTGAATGGCCACGACGGCACGGCTCAGCCGTGGATCGGCGAGGGCCGCGAGCAGGCTCGACCCTATACTGCCCGCTTCGATCTGGGCGCGCATCAGGCGCACGATCAGCACCTCGCCCAGACGATTGAGCACAGAGGCCACGCCGCAGCGGTTGGCCGCCAGTTCCGCCACGAAAAGCGCGCTGATGGCTTTCATCTCGGGGTCTTTGGCAAGCGCGTGGTGCACCTCGCCGGGCAGGGCGGACAGCAAGGGGTTGTCGTCTCCGCCCCAGGTGACGCGGGCAAAGGCCAGCACATTCTGGGACGGTGCAAGTGGTGCTGAGTTGCGCGTCAGCAGCAAAGAGTGCGGATCCTCGGCGGTGCCCAAGATCCAGAGATTCGCGTGATCTTGCGCGCAAGGCTCCACGCTCAATTCAAAGCGTGCCATCAAAGCGGAAAGACGGTCTATTCGGGACATTCAGTGATAAAGATCATGTTTTTCGTATTTTGTTGATCGTTATCTCTGCTATCTCCAGGCTGTCAACACATGAAAGGATCTCTCCCATGCTCATGCCCCGCCAGAAAACCCCTGATCTCTCCTTGCCGACACTGGATCACGGCGCGTTTGATCTCAGCTCTGAGAGCGCCGAGCGCGGCACGGTGATCTGCTTTTATCGCGGGCTGCATTGCCCGATTTGCGCCAACTACCTGACCGAGCTGGAAAAGCGCGCGGATGATTTTGCCGAGCGCGGCGTGGCGACCATCGCGGTCAGTTCAGACGGCGAAGAGCGCACGCGCGCCATGGCGGACAAAATCTCTGTGTCCAAACTGCGGTTTGGCTATGATTTGTCGCTGCCCAAGGCGAAGGAGTGGGGGCTCTATATCTCCACCTCACGTGGAACGACGTCGATCGGCATCGAGGAACCGGCGCTGTTTTCGGAACCGGGCCTCTTCATGGTCACACCGCAGCAGACGCTTTACTATGGATCGGTGCAGACGATGCCGTTTGTGCGTCCGCATTTCTCGGAACTGGTGGCCGCGCTTGATTTCGCCATTGCCAATGACTATCCGGCGCGCGGCGAGTACACGGGCGAGGTTTAAACCGCCTGCTTTTTGGAGCCTGCCCTCAAAACCACGGTTTAGATGGGGGGCCAGCCCCCCCCAACCCCCCGGGGTACTTGCAAAAAGAAAGAAGCCCGAGGCGCATGTCCTTCGGGCTTCTTTCTTTTCTAAAATACCCCCGCCGGAGGCTCGAAATCTAATCACTTGAAGTTGCGGCTTTCCTTGATCTGATCCCAGGCCCAAACCACCTGTTGCAGCTGCTCTTCCTGGCTCCTGTCGCCACCATTGATGTCGGGGTGCAGGACCTTGATGAGCGCTTTGTAGGCTTTGCGGATTTCCTGTTTGGTCCAGGTGTCCTCGGCCTCGAGGATCTCCATGGCGCGCCGTTCGGTGGGGGGCAGTTTTTTACTTCCAGACCGTCCTTTGCCGGGGTTTTGCGTCGCATTGCCGCCCAGAACCTGATGGGCGTCTTCGATGCCAAGCCGGGCCCAAGCGCGGGCTTCGGGATCGGAAAATGATTTGGTCTGGCGCTCCCACACCTTGTCCTTGGACATCTGCGCGTTCATCTCGGCCTCAGTCGTGCCGTCAAAGAAGTTCCAATGCTGGTTGTATTCCCGCGCGCATTCCTTGCAGAACCAGAAAAAGTCATCCAGCACATCGGGCGCTTTGGGCGCGCGATAGAGGCCGGGCTTGCTGCAGCCGTCTTTCTCGCACACGCGCGTGGAGGTCTCGGACGCCCCCGACATGCCCCGCCGCCCGCGTGGGTTTTTTTTCTTTGAGGCACCGACAGAGATATCGAAACCAAATGGATCTTCCTTCGCCATGAACACACCTTTTCGAGTCGGAGAGCGGAGTGTAGACCACTTGGCGACGATTAGAAGGGTTTAATGCCAAGAAAATGAGGGGTTGCGACGATTAAACTGACCGATGATCAGCGGGTCACCGCCCATCCTCGGACGTATCCCTTTCGGAACGCGTTTCATCGATCACATGCGGGGCTGCGAGTGGTGGTGCCGGTGTCTCTTGGTTGCGGCGAGCCGGGCCAACAAGCGAGAAGCGAGAGCGCCGTTCTGCTTCGGTGACATGCTCTGCTTCAGAGACCTCTGCGGCCTCGGGATTCTCAGGCGAGTCGGAGGTTTCGGGCGCTGCGGGCGGCTCAGGCGCGCGGGCATCATCGGTCAGGGCCCGCATTGGGGCGGCTTCTGGCGCTGCTGTCGCCTGTTCTATCGCGCGGCGAAACACCAAGACGGTGCGGTACACTGTCTGCGAAGACCGCAGGCCGCGGCGCTCTTCACTGGGGAGGATATCTGCGCGCTGATACTCCCACCCATCCTCGGCATAGGTGTTCATCACCTTTTCCAAACCGAAGGCAAACTTGGCCTCCGCGCCTTTGACGCGGGGGGCTTTCTGCGGTTTTGTCGGAGCTGGAACAACCTTGTATTCGTAACGCATGGGCGACCTGCCAATCTTGAACGTGGTGGACCTTACCGGGTTTTGATCCGAGACCCAATGGCAAGTTTTCCGCCATCCCGTGTTTGCTTATTTTCGGCCCCGAGGATCCAGCGCATCGCGCAGCCCGTCGCCCATGTAGTTGACGCTGAGGACGGTCAGAGAGATGGCAACGCCCGGCCAGATGACGCGTTCGGGGAAATCAGAAATGTAGACCGTCGCGTCATTCAGGAGCCGCCCCCAGGTTGGGAAATCGGGCGGAAAACCAAGCCCGAGGAAGGAGAGCGCGCTTTCGGTGATGATTGCGTTGGCGATGCCCAGCGTTGCGGAGACGAGGATCGGCGAGAGGACATTGGGCAGGACATGCCGCGTGATCAGGGCAGCGCGCGGCGTGCCGATGGAGCGGGCGGCGAGGATGAAATCGCGCTCTTTGAGTGCCAGAACATCCGCGCGGACCACCCGGGCCGTGGGCATCCAACTCGTGAGCCCGATCGCGGCGACCACCAGCAGGAATATACCGGCCTCCGGGCCGAAGGCCGCCGACAGCGCTTCTCGAAAGAGCATGACCATGACGAGAAGAAGTGGCAGCAGCGGCAAAGACAGGAAAAGATCGGTGAGGCGCATGAGCGGCCCGTCAAGCCGGCGGAAGAAACCTGCGAGCACGCCGATGAGTGTGCCGAGGCCGAGGCCGAGGGCCATCGCTGTGAGACCAACCGTGATCGAAATTCGCCCACCTGCAAGGACACGGGCGAGCGTGTCGCGCCCGAGTTGATCCGTGCCAAAGGGATGCGCCCAGCTGGGCCCCTGATTGCGGGCGCGAATGTCGATGAAGCTGGGATCTATGCGCCAGAGGACGGGGCCGAGAAACACCGCCAGCACGATGAAGAGAAAGATAGCGGCACCGAGAAGCGCGCCGCGGTGGCGGGAGAACTCATCCCAAACGTCGCGCCACGGAGACTGTTGCGGCGAGCGGGAGGAAGAATTTTGAGGGGGCCCGGCGCGATCAGTCATAGCGGATCCTTGGATCAAGCGCGCCGTAGAGAAGATCCGCGATTATGTTGAAGAGTACGATCAGCACGGCCAGCATGAAGGTCACTGTCTGGACCATGGGCAGATCATTGGCCGCGATCGCCGTGATCAGCAATTGACCCAGCCCGTTCACCTTGAAGATCTGTTCGGTGATGATGGCGCCCCCGAACACCTGCGGCAGGCCAAGCGCGATGATGGTGATCACCGGGATCATGGAGTTGCGCAGCACATGGACCATGACGACGGACCATTCCGAGAGGCCCTTGGCGCGGGCCGTGCGCACATAGTCTTCGCGCAAAGCATCCAGCATGGCAGAGCGCATGAACCGGCTGATCTGGGCCGTGGTTTGCAGCGACAGGACCATGACCGGCAGGATCATCTGCCTGAGCTGGACAACGAAGCTGTCCCAATCGACGACGCGGTGGGTCGTGTCATAGATGGAGGGCAACCATTCCAAGTGCACCGCGAAGATCATGATGACCAGCACGCCGGAGAAAAACGGCGGCACGGAGTAGCCCACCATTGTGACAAAGGTGCCCACCTGATCGAAGACTGAATACTGGCGGTAGGCCGAATAGATGCCAATGGGTAGCGCGATCAGGATGCCCACCAAATAGGCCATGGCGACCACCCAAAGGGTCTGGGGCAGGCGCTCGATTACGGTGTCCATGACGGGCGCGCGGGTTTGCCAGCTGATCACCCGTGTTTTGCCCTCTGCCCAGGCAGTGCCGACCGCGTTGTCGATCCAGACCATCGGTTCGATCACGAAAAACTGCCAGAGCCAGAGCCCGAAGCGGATATGGACGGGCTCACCCAGGCCGAGGGCTTCGCGCATTTGCGCTTTGACTTCGGGGGGCACTGTAAGGGGGATCTGCGCGGTTGGATCGCCGGGGGCGAGCTCCAGCAGCATAAAGATCACCAGAGCGATGAAAAGGAGTGTCGGAACCGCCAGACACAGGCGCCGGATCGTGTAGGTTAGCATCAGCCGCAGATCACAGGGCGGGCCAGCATCACGGGAGGCGGTGCCACTCTGCTATGTTCCAGAGCTCACTGTCCCATGCGTTCATGACAACGCCGCCGAGGGAGTTGGCATGGGCCGAGACGCGCCCGCGTCCGACCAGGGGCAGCAGCGCGTAATCCTGTATCAGCATGTCGTTCATGGCTTTAGCCAGTTGAGCGCGTTTCTCCAGCGGTCCGGTGCTTTCCATCTCAAGGGCGAGGGCGTCGTAGCTCTCTGAGCAGTAGCGGGACACGTTGCTGCCTTGCCACTGGTTTTCGGGTGACGGGATTTTGTCACAGCGCCAGCCCGACATGTATGCTTCTGGATCTGTTCCGTCGAAGCTGCCGGCAAACATCTGAACATCGGCAAAGAACTTCTGGAAGGTGTCAGGGCTGCCCGGGTCGGATCCGAAGAACACGCTCGCGTTGATGTTGCGCAGTTCTGTTTCAACGCCGATATCGGACCACCATTGCTTGATCAGCGCCTGGAAATCCTGGCGTACTGCGTTGGTCGATGTCTGAAATGTAAGCCTAAGTTCCACACCGTCCTTGTCGCGGATGCCATTGCCATTGCTGTCGGTCCAGCCGACTTTGTCCAAAAGCGCCTTGGCCCCCTCGACGTCTTGAATAAGACAGCTTTCATTGGACGTTGACGCGTAAAGCTCTGGTGCGTTGAGGATGTTGCACGTGGTTTGGCCCGTTTCGCCATAGCCGAATTCGACCAAAATTGTGCGGTCGATGGCTATGGAGAGGGCCTTCCGTACCGCGTGATCTGAGAGGATCGGATGCGAATGCGCCGTTGTCGACCGCGTTTCCCCGTGCGCGCTGGACGGATCGGTGAAGTTCAGGACGATCCGTTCCACCAGAGGGCCAAACGACATAATGACTTTGCCTTTGCCCGCGTCCTCCATCGTGCCAAGCACCTCTGGGGCGAGCTGAAGGTTCCATGCGTAGTCAAATTCGCCCGTTTCCAACACGGCGCGACCGGCGGCTGCCGCATCGCCGCCACCCTTGAAGACGACCCGAGAGAATGCGGGTTTGTCTGGCTCTCGATAATTTGGATTGGCCTCAAAAACCGCCACGTCATTTGGGCGAAAATCGGTGACAACAAAGGGACCTGTCCCAATGGGAGCAAAGTTTTCATCTGCGCATTCGGGCGCCCGAGGTCCGAGGCAATCGGCAAATTGCGCGGCTTGGAGGATCGGCGCTGTTGCCCCGACAAAGGCGTCATAAGGAAAGGGTTTCGCGCCGTCGAAACGCACCACCACCGTTTGGGCGTCTGGCGTCTCAACGTCCGCGATGCCTTTGTATTTTTCAACTTGAGCGCAGCCGACGCCCTCCGCCGTGCAATACTCCCAAGAAAACTTGACATCCGCCGAGGTCAAAGGCGTTCCATCCGACCAAAAGAGCCCGTCCTGAAGCACCCAGGTGATCGATGTCATGTCCTCGGCGACGCCCCCGTTTTCCACCGTGGGCACGGTTTCGGCGAGCCAAGGCACGATGGTTCCGGTCTCATTGTATCGCGCCAGCGGTTCCAACACCAAACTGGCTGCTTCCATTTCTTTGATGCCACCAGACAGGTACGGGTTCATCAATGAGGGCGCTTGCCAGTAAATGATGCTCAATTGCCCGTCAGAGCCACGCTCAGACGATGCGGCTGACCCCGCACACATCAAACTGATCGCAATTCCCAGACGTCTGCAAAGGATCATGAGCCAATTCCTTTGTCCAGTTTTACCCCTGTGCTCCCGTAAGCTTTGAATTGGCATTGTTATCAATAATGGCAAGAAATTAAACATGGCCGTCCCATCGCATGCCCCCTACGTTAAATCCGTTGGTAGAGCGCATGCGTCCTCACCTGCAGACAGGTGTCGTAGTTTGAAATTAGAGGGTTATTTACCCGCAGGCGCGATGATCATGATCATCTGGCGACCTTCCATCTTCGGCATGTTTTCCACCTTGCCTAGACCTTCTATGTCATCTGCCACGCGGTGCAGCAAATCGCGGCCGAGGTCCTGGTGCGCCATCTCGCGTCCGCGAAACCGCAGGGTGACCTTCACCTTGTCGCCGTTTTCCAAAAACCGCGTCACGTTGCGCATCTTCACATCGTAGTCATGGGTGTCCGTGTTCGGACGGAACTTCACTTCTTTGACTTCTATGATCTTTTGCTTTTTGCGAGCCTCGGATTCACGCTTTTGCTGCTCGTATTTGTATTTGCCATAGTCCATGATTTTGCAGACGGGCGGGCTGGCATTAGGAGAGATCTCCACCAGGTCCAATTCTGCGGCTTCGGCCAATTCCATGGCCCGTTCCGGGCTCACTACTCCGACGTTTTCGCCTTCTGCGCCAATAAGGCGGATGTCTGATCCGCGAATGCGGTCATTTACGCGCGGTCCTGTATCCCGTTGCGGCGGCGCGTTGTGTGGTCTGCGGGCTATGACTATGTCTCCTAAGTGCAGTGCGTCTATAGGGTCGGGAACCTAAACGTGGCCCGGACCTTCTTCAAGCGAGAATATCAGCGATTCCCCGCCGATGGGCCGCGTTTTTAGGCTTGTGACTTCCCTCAAACCCAAGCTTACGTCACCCTGAGGACCATCTGTTGCTGCGGTGCAGCGCTTTCAAGAGATGCAGAGGTGTGATCATGAAAAACCTTCTTTGGATTGTTATTGCTGTGGTTGTACTGGGCGCGGGGTATGTGCTTTTCACAGGCCAGGACGGGGAGGTGGCCCCGGAGGTGGACGATGCCACCGAAGAGAGTGCAGCACCGGCAGGTGACACGGACGACTCATCTGCAAACGCCACTGAGGAGCCCGCTGAGGAGCCCGCTGAAGACACCGCTGAAGAGGCGGTCGAAGAGGCCGTCGATCAGGCAAACGACGCCGTGGATGAGGCGGCTGATGACGTGCTGCAAGCCGTTGATGAGGCTGTAGACGAGGCAGCAGATGCGGCGAATGAGGCCGTGGATGCTGCAAGTGATGCTGTTGATGCTGCCACGGATGCTGCGACAGACGCGGTGAACGATGCCGCCTCGGACACAGTGGAGTCGGTCAGTGAATCCCTCGGTCTGGATACAGGTACCAGCACCTTGCCCGATGTTGGAAACGACACGCAGACCGGTGTCAACGGAGAGTGATCGCGGCGCGCACGAGCTAGACCTTTGCGCTTCCCAGATTAAAGCGGCTCTATATCGCCTTGGGCCTGCAAGGCATGAAATTCTGCTTCCCAGGCCGCGAATGTGCCCGCCGAGATCGCCGCGCGCATCTCGGACATGATCTGCTGAAAGTAATGAACGTTGTGCCAGCTGAGCAGCATGCCCGCGATCATCTCATTGCTGCGATAGACATGATGCAGATAGGCGCGTGAGAATTGAGTGCAGGTGGGGCAGGTGCACTCTTCATCCAGAGGGCGGGGGTCATCTGCGTGACGGGCGTTCTTGATGTTGACCACGCCGCGCCGCGTGAACGCCTGACCCGTACGGCCAGAGCGGGTGGGCAGCACGCAATCCATCATGTCGACGCCGCGCTTTACGGCCCCTACAATGTCGGCAGGTTTGCCAACGCCCATAAGGTATCTAGGTTTGTCGACGGGCAGCATGTCGGGCGCGTAATCCAGTACGCCGAACATGGCCTCTTGCCCTTCGCCCACGGCAAGCCCTCCGATCGCATATCCGTCAAATCCGATATCAATGAGCGCCTCGGCGCTTTCGGCGCGCAGATCTTTGGTGACGCCGCCTTGCTGGATGCCAAAGAGCGCATGGCCCGGGCGATTCCCAAACGCGTCCTTGGACCGTTTCGCCCACCGCATAGAGAGCTGCATGCTCTCGGCCACCTCTTTGTCAGAGGCGGGCAGGGCGGGGCACTCGTCAAAGCACATGACGATGTCTGAGCCCAAAAGCTTTTGGATCTCCATTGAGCGTTCTGGTGTGAGCTCGTGTTTCGAGCCGTCAATGTGGGATTTGAAGGTGACGCCGTCTTCGGTCAGCTTGCGCAGGCTCGCCAGGCTCATGACCTGAAAGCCGCCGCTGTCGGTCAGGATCGGTTTGTGCCAGTTCATGAAGCTGTGCAGCCCACCCAACCGGGCCACCCGCTCGGCCCCGGGGCGCAACATCAGGTGATAGGTGTTGCCCAAAACGATCTCTGCCCCCGTGGCGGCCACGCTATCGGGCATCATGGCTTTGACGGTTCCAGCGGTGCCCACAGGCATGAAGGCGGGCGTGTGAATAGCGCCGCGTGGCGTCTGGATCACACCGAGGCGTGCCGTGCCATCCTGGGCCTTCAATTCAAAGGAAAACTGCACAGCTATACCCTTAAGTGTCTTGTTTGCCTCTCCTTAATCCGGATGCGGCTAACTTGCAAAAGAGGGGGTGAATACCCATATGTATACTAATGCATACAAAAATGGAGGGATATGAATGGAAGACATTCTTCTGGATCTTTTATCAAGCAATCTGATTTTTATTCTGATTGCAATTCTCGTTTTCGTAATAATTTTCAAAGGCGTACGGATCGTACCTCAATCAGAACAACATGTGGTGGAACGCTTTGGGCGCTTGAGAAGCGTGCTTGGGCCGGGGATCAACCTGATTGTGCCGTTCCTTGATGTGGTCGCGCACAAGATCTCGATCCTTGAGCGGCAGCTGCCGACCGCAAGCCAGGATGCGATCACCAAGGACAACGTGCTGGTGCAGGTCGACACATCCGTGTTTTACCGCATCATTGAGCCGGAAAAGACGGTTTACCGGATCCGGGACGTAGACGGCGCGATTGCGACCACCGTGGCCGGGATTGTGCGGGCGGAGATTGGTAAGATGGATCTCGATGATGTTCAGGCCAACCGCGCGCGCCTCATAGATACCATCCAGACGTCGGTCGAGTCGGCTGTGGATGATTGGGGTATTGAGGTGACACGGGCCGAGATCCTGGATGTGAACCTCGATCAGGCCACCCGCGATGCGATGCTCCAGCAGCTTAATGCCGAGCGCGCCCGCCGGGCGCAGGTCACCGAGGCCGAAGGGCAGCGGCGCGCCGTGGAATTGGCTGCTGATGCTGAGCTGTATGCCGCGGAAAAGGCGGCCCAGGCGCGCCGGGTGCAGGCCGATGCCGAGGCCTATGCCACAGGCGTGGTGGCCAAAGCGATTGCTGACAACGGGCTGGAAGCGGCGCAATATCAGGTGGCGCTCAAACAGGTGGAATCGCTCACGGCACTGGGCGCGGGCCCATCTTCGAATACGATTGTTGTGCCCGCCAATGCGATTGAGGCATTTGGAGACGCGTTCAAGATGCTGAAAGGAAAGCCATCATGACCGAGTTATGGACGCTTTGGTGGGTCTGGGCCTGCGCGGCCCTCGCCCTTGGCATCCTGGAGATGCTGGTGCCGGGGTTCATCTTTCTGGGCATCGCGGCGGGTGCGGCGATCATGGCGGTGGTTGTCGCCGTGGCGGGCGATATCGGGCTGACGCCGGCGCTGGCTGTCTTTGCAGGTGTGTCCTTGGTCAGTTGGATCATCTTGCGCGTCGCGTTCAAGCCGTCCGATGATCAAAGCCGGGTGATCCACGACGACATCAACAAGTAAAAAAACGCCCGGGCGAGCCATGGTTGCATTTGCCCGGGCAGACGTCATCATACCGTCACGAAACCAAAGACACGGATTTTTTGATGGCGGATGACCAAACTCAGCATATGCAATTCGGATGGGAAGAGTGGATCGGTTTGCCGGGCCTGGGCGTGCCAGCCTTGCGCGCGAAGGTGGATACGGGCGCGCGCACCTCTGCGCTTCATGCCTCTGATATCGAGGTTTTCGGCTCGCAGGCCAAACCCAAGGTGCGCTTCAACGTGCATCCCATTCCGGGCCGCGAGGACTTCAGGATCCCGTGCTCAGCCTCTTTGGTCGATCGCCGCGAAGTGGCGTCTTCCAACGGCGAAAAGGAATTGCGCTGTGTGATTTCGTCGGTGCTTGAAGTCGCCGGCGAGACTTGGCCCATCGAGATTACGCTAACGGATCGCTCCAACATGGCCTCTCGGATGTTGCTAGGTCGGACCGCCCTGCGTGACCACATTTCGATCGTCGCCACGGAGCGTTTTCAACAGCCAGAGCTGACCTATGATGTCTATTCCACGGCCCGCATGCGCGAGGGCGCCCCCCGTCGGGATTTGCGCATTTGCGTGCTGAGCCGAGAAGACAACTATTCCACCCGCCGCTTGGTGGAAGAGGGCGAAAAGCGGGGCCATACCGTCGAGGTGATCAATACGACGCGGTGCTATATGGCTATCAACGCGCTCTCGCCCGAGGTGCATTACGATGGCAAACGCCTGCCGCGCTATGACGCTGTGATCCCGCGTATCGGGGCCTCGATCACCTCCTATGGTGCCGCGATCATTCGACAATTTGAAACGATCGGCACGCATTGCGTGAACGGGGCGGCTGGGATTACGGCCAGCCGGGACAAGCTTTACGCCCATCAGCTGATGGCGCGGGCGCGGATCAACATGCCCAACACGGCCTTTGCGTCCTCGCCGCGGGACAATGCCAATATCATCGGTTTGGTCGGCACCGCGCCGTTGATTGTGAAGCTCCTTGAGAGCACGCAAGGCAAAGGCGTGGTTCTGGCGGAGACGAAGAAGGCGGCGGAATCCGTGGTGGATGCGTTTCGCGGGCTCAAGGCCAGTTTTCTGGTTCAGGATTTTGTCAAAGAAGCCGCGGGCGAGGACATTCGTTGCCTGGTTATCGGTGGCAGGGTCGTGGCGTCGATGAAACGAACGGGCGCGGAAGGCGATTTCCGCTCGAACCTGCATCGTGGCGGGTCTGCAAAATCGGTTCGGATCACAAAAGACGAGCGTGAGACGGCCATTCGCGCTGCCAAAGCATTTGATCTCAACATGGCGGGGGTCGATCTCTTACGCTCGGATGCGGGGCCCAAGGTGCTGGAAGTGAATTCATCGCCGGGGTTCGAAGGCATTGAGGCCTCCACCGGCAAAAACATCGTCGGTAAGCTCTATGAGACCATCGAGGCGCGGGTGCGACCGATGCCGATCCGGCGCCGCAAGTCTGCGGGATAACGCATGCTCTGGACGGGTTGGGTTCAACTTCTTATATATTTGGGCAGGCATCAAAAAATGGTTCTGACATGACTGACATGGCCACACCTGAAGAGGGCGACCTTCTCATCATTCCATCGAGCGTGGATCACCCGCTCTATGAGCAGGTAGTGGAAGCCATTCGGTCAGTTTATGACCCTGAAATTCCAGTGAATATTTATGATCTCGGTCTGGTTTACACGATCGGTATTGATGACGAGAACGCCGTCTCTGTGATTATGACACTGACCGCGCCGGGATGCCCTGTTGCGGGCGAAATGCCCGGATGGGTGGCCGAAGCGATTGAACCGCTGCCCGGCGTGAAACAGGTTGATGTGGATCTGACATGGGAGCCGCCCTGGGGGATGGACATGATGTCTGATGAAGCTAAGCTCGAATTGGGGTTCATGTGATGTTTGCGATGCCCGGAAAGCAGGCCGTAACAATGACCGACAAGGCGGCCGCGCAGATCTCAAAACTGATGGCCAAGGGGGAAACCAAGGGTCTTCGGATTGGCGTGAAGAAAGGCGGCTGCGCGGGCATGGAATATACCATGGATTACGTGGCCGAAGTTGACCCCATGGACGAGGTTGTGGAGCAGGATGGCGCGCGTGTGATGATTGCCCCGATGGCTCAGATGTTCCTCTTTGGCACGGAGATCGATTATCAAACCTCGCTGCTTGAATCTGGGTTTGTGTTCAACAATCCGAACGTGACAGAAGCCTGCGGATGCGGTGAATCGATCAAGTTCAAAGACATGTAGCTTTGACGTCCAAGCTTTTGATTTTCAGTGGTAAAGAGGTGGCCTGATGCGTCGAAAACTGGCAGCAGGCAACTGGAAAATGAACGGCTCTCTTGCTGCGCTTTCACAATTGGATCAGATCGCGCAGGAAACGGGCAGTTTGGACGTGGAAACGCTGATTTGCCCGCCGTACCTATACGTTTCCGAAGCTTTGACGCGTGTTTCGGGTCATCAATTGAATATTGGAGTGCAGGATTGCCATTTTGAAACTTCTGGCGCTCACACTGGGGATATCTCTGCGTCTATGATTGCAGATTTAGGTGCATCTCATGTTATCTTGGGCCACTCTGAACGCCGAGCTGACCATGATGAAAGCAGCGAGGACGTGCGGGAAAAGGCGCGCACGGCGATGGCTGCTGGCCTCACAGCCATTATTTGCGTGGGCGAGTCTGAAAAACAGCGCCTGGCGAAAAACACGCTCGACATTATTGGCGGGCAGCTTGCCATCTCGGTGCCCGATGCCAGCAAAGCTGCCAATATGGTCATCGCCTATGAGCCCGTGTGGGCCATCGGCACAGGACGCACGGCCACGACAGCCGAAATAGATGAGGTGCATGATTTCATCCGCACGCGTCTCAAAGACCGGTTCGGGGAAGAGGGCGCGAACATGACGGTCCTCTACGGCGGGTCCGTAAAGCCCACCAATGCCGCCGAAATTTTCGCCACAGAAAATGTAGATGGTGCGCTGGTTGGTGGCGCCAGCCTTATGGCGCAGGATTTTGTCCCGATTGTCCGGGCTTTGGCTGAAGCTTGAAACAATATCAATCGCTTACGGGCGCTTTGCATCTACATCAGATTGGCAGCATCGTGGTTGACTTGATCTCTTCCATCGAAAGCAGCGCAGTCACATTGTAGACTTTCACCTCTGAGATTAGTGCTTGGTAAAACACATCATAGGCTCGTGCATTGGCAACCCGCACTTTGAGGATGTAGTCGATGTCACCAGCCAACCGATGCGCTTCCTGTACTTCCGGTCGTTCATGCAAGGCCTTCAAAAACGACGCCTGCCAGGCCGCGTCATGCTCAGACGTTCGGATCAGTACGAAAAAACAGGCCTCAAATCCCAGCGCCTCGGCATCCAGCAGATAGGTCTGCTGTTTGATCACCCCGCCTTCGCGCATTTTGCGAATGCGGTTCCACACGGGCGTCTTGGAACTGCCGACCAGCTTGGCAATATCATCCAAAGACAGCCCGCCGTCGCGCTGCAACTCGTTGAGGATTTTCCGATCAAGATCGTCCAGGCGGACTGACATTCTTGCTTTTCCTTTTTCTTGGAACAATTCTTTTGATACTCGGTAAAAGCGGAACGAATGTTCTTATTCACCGGACTATATGGTCATAAATTGGAAATATTTTCTATATTAGCCAGAGTCAATCGCTATTGGACAGGCAGCCGTGAAACATTTTCCCATCTTTGTCGCTCTGGAAGGGCGGCGCGTCGTTCTTGCAGGTGGCGGCGAGGCCGCGCTTGCGAAGCTGCGGCTGATCCTGAAGACCGAAGCAGACGTAACGGTTTTCGCCGAAAGGGCTGACACTGAGATCCACGATTGGCACAACGAGGGGTGTTTGACGCTCGTTGAACGACCGCTGGCGCCGGGTGACGTGACAGGTGCCGTGTTATTTTACGCTGCCGATGAGGAGGCGCTTGAGGATGCGCGCACATCTGAGATCGCGCAGTCCGAGGGCGCGTTGGTGAATATTGTCGACAATCTGGCCGACAGCGCGTTCATCACGCCAGCCATTGTGGATCGCGACCCTGTCACGGTGGCCATTGGCACAGAGGGGGCCGCACCGGTTCTAGCGCGCGCGATCAAAGCGGATATCGAAGCCCGGTTGCCAGCATCGCTTGGGGTGCTGGCGCGGGTCGGCAAAGCCTTTCGGCACGCGGTTGAGGTTTTGCCCTTTGGACGGCCAAGGCGTGACTTTTGGCGTGAATACTACTTCCAAGCTGGTCCCCGAGCCATTGAGGAACAGGGCGAAGAGGGCATCAATATCGCCCTCGAAACCCTTCTGGAAAAACATAAAAATACGGACGCGCGCGAGGGGCATGTGGCCTTTGTTGGCGCAGGTCCCGGCGATCCCGAGCTGTTGACGCTGAAAGCACGCAAGCTCTTGGATGAGGCCGATGTTGAGCTCCACGATCGGCTGGTCTGCACGGAGATCATCGAGCTTGCGCGCCGCGGAGCGGTGTTGATCGACGCGGGCTAGAAGGGGTTTG
>ERZ1740068.230-NODE-230-length-32250-cov-6.890014_pt1 | contig 32250 bp, 35 predicted proteins | sample MGYA00581735_ERZ1740068 | MGnify/ENA primary metagenome ERZ1740068 (study PRJEB43018, sample SAMN04849740) | marine metagenome | isolation source: floating plastic debris | place: Pacific Ocean | collected 2008-08-30 | study: EMG produced TPA metagenomics assembly...
CTCGCTGCACCACTTTATGCACCAAGAGCCGTGGCACCTCATAGTTGTCAGCATGTTTGTTGATCAGCTGCCGCAGTTCGGGCGTTTCATTGGGAAAAAGGTCAAAATCCCTTTGCACCGGCTCTTGTCTGCCGCACGCGGCGACCAGGAGACAGGCGAGGGCGACCAAGATACCGCGCATCACATCGTCTCAAGACAATGGCGGCGGAACGCACGTTTCAACATGTCCAGCTCTTCACGCAACAGCGTAACCTCGGCGCGGATGTCATAGCCGAGCTCTTCTCCTGCAACGAGGCAAAACTGGCCCAAGGTCGTGTTGGAATCGGCATCACTTATCAAGAAAGTCTGCACCCCATCTGCAATCGCGTGAGGTGGAACAGGGACGCGCAGCAGCCATCCAGTTCCATCTTCCATCTTGGATAGTTGAACCCCCTCAACCTTTTGCAGTTGCCATGTCACTTCGATATTGGGCGCATCCTGGGCGCCCCCTTTGCGATACAAAGCGCCTTCCCAAACTCCTTCGAAAAGACGCATCTTGGTCAAGGTTAAGTTGCTCATTGGAGTGTCCTTCAGAGTTCCGTGCGCAGGCGACGGCTCATCGTCAAATCGCGGATCGTGACCTGGCTCATCTGTGGATTTTCGAAAATAAGGTCCACCCAAGCCCGCTCCACGCGCTTTTCGTTTATCTTCGAATAGGCCAGATCAAATTCCACCATCAGCTGCTCTTCATGCAGCGGCAATTCGCGCACCAATTGCTCGGTGTTGGGACCGTGCTTGACGTTGAGCCTGATGAAGATCTCCAGCGGCTTTTCCAGCTCTACGATTGTATCGAGGCGCACCAGATGGCGCCGCTTGATGTCCTGCATCGCTGCCTGGGGCAAATCCAGCACCAGCGACAAAAACGATCCGTCGAAATTGAAGACGTCCATGCGCAATCCAAACGGCGCCAGATCGGCGGCGCGCAGGTTGCGGATCTGGCGCAGTGTCAACTCTGATCGTTCACAATCGTGAAACAATACCAACTCTTTGCCGAGGCCCGTATTGCTGCTTGCCGACGACATGCCCGGCACATCCAAAGCGCTGCGCCACAGCGAAGGTCGCCAAGACCAATCCGTGCCGTGGGGTTTTTCGAATGCATTTGACCCGATGACAGGCAAGGCCAAACGATGATCAGCCGTGGCGATGACCTCATTGAGGTGAAAGCGAAGTTTCTTTGCAACAGACCGCTCTGCTTGAAGCTTTTCCAAATTCAGCTTGTCCAGACCACGCGACAGATGACGCCACCTCCGCCAGGCTTGTCGCTTCACAACCCAATCCAGAACGTTACTTCTGATTTCCACAGTCACTGCCCCAGATTATAGAATACCCGGCCACTTTGCGCCGGGCCGTCTTGCCATAGCATTAACCCGAATTTGGAAACAATACACCCCAAAGCGGCTTGGTGGGCTCTGATGCGGCGGACGGCGCCACTTCGGCTGCGCTTTCCACAATCAAAGAGCGTACAGGGCTGCTGGCTTTCGTGTTTTTTGCCAAGGCGCGAAGGAGAAGCTGGCCTTCGGTGCCCGCCATCGGGCTGCCCTGAGGACCGTAAAGCGACAGAGCAACCAGATGCCCGTTGATGGCCATAGCACCCCGCCAGTGTTTGGGGTCTTTCTCGGCGAGGGCTTGATCGCCCCCGCTTGCGAAATGTACGAGACTTAGGTCCGTGTCATCGATGGACGTGATCACGGATGTGCCAGACATGGAGTTTGCAATCTCTGCAGAGGACGGGTTCGCGGCCCCTGCTCCGCCAGGGACGATGGTCAGTGTCATGATCACAGGTTCCACATTTTGCCCTCGCGTCCCGCTAAGGGATTCGCAACTGGCAAGCATAACAAAGCCCCGGCTCACACGGTCGCGCAAAAACCGTCGGTCGATGCAATACCCATCGGGCGCGCTTACGACCACGTCACCACCATACAGGGATACTGAGCGGATGACGTCTCTTTGAACGTCTCCCCCAGCACCGAAACCGGGAAAACCCGCACCAAGGCACCCTGACAGGCTCAAGACGCCCGTCAGAGCGATGAGACAGCGCCCTATATTAGATATCCATGTAGACATGCCGTTCCGCTTGTCCGCCCGGATGGGTGACAGCACCTTTATATGTCTCCTGGACGAGTTGGGCGAATTTCCAAAGCGCCCCGGACGCATAAATCGTTTCTTTCGGGCCTGGCCACGCCGCTTTGCGCGCCTCAAAATCTTCCTCGTTTAGGGCCACGCTAAGCTCACCATTGATCGCGTCAATGGTGATCAAATCCCCATCCTGTAAAAGCGCGATCGGACCGCAATGGGCGGCTTCGGGACCAACATGGCCGACACAGAAGCCACGGGTCGCGCCGGAAAAGCGACCGTCGGTGATCAGCGCGACCTTCTTGCCCATGCCTTGCCCCGACAGCGCGGCGGTCGTGGCCAGCATCTCCCGCATGCCAGGGCCTCCTGACGGGCCTTCATTTCGGATAACCAGCACCTCGCCTTCCTTGTAGGCGCGTGCCTTTACGGCCTCAAAGGCATCCTCTTCGCACTCAAACACACGCGCGGGGCCGCTAAAGACCTGCTCGTCCTGGCTCATCCCGGCGACTTTCACGATGGCACCCTGTGGGGCCAGATTGCCCTTGAGACCAACGACACCGCCGGTTTCGGTCAGAGGTGTTTCAATGGGATAGATCACCCTGCCATCCGCTTCGCGATCAACGAGGTCAAGCTCTTCGCCTATGGTCCGACCGGTGGCTGTGATGCAGTCCTCATGAATGAGGCCCGCCTTGCGCAACTCCCTCATGACCACCGGAACGCCGCCTGACTCGTAGAGATCCTTTGCCACATACTGACCACCGGGCTTCAGGTCGACGAAGTACGGTGTGTCTTTGAAAATCTCGCAAACATCATCAAGGAAGAACTCCAGCCCCGCCTCATGCGCAATCGCTGGCAAGTGCAGCCCGGCATTCGTTGAACCACCCGTGCACGCCACGACGCGGGCGGCATTTTCCAAACTCTTGAGCGTGACCACATCGCGGGCGCGAATGTTCCCGTCGAGCAGGTTCATCACGGCAACACCCGACGCTGTTCCATAGGCATCCCGGCTCTCATAGGGCGCAGGCGCACCGGATGAATTCGGCAGCGCAAGGCCAATAGCCTCACTTACGCACGCCATCGTGTTGGCCGTAATCTGACCGCCACACGCGCCGGCGGATTGACAGGCGACCTTCTCCAGCGCTTTGATCTCTTCATCGGAATTGGCACCAGCCTGATGTCGGCCCACGGCTTCAAAGACGTCCTGAACCGTCACGTCCTTGCCCTCGAAACGGCCCGGCAAGATGGACCCGCCATAGATGAAAACAGACGGCACGTTGAGGCGCACCATGGCCATCATCATGCCCGGCAGAGACTTGTCGCATCCCGCGAGACCGACCAGCGCATCATAGCAATGGCCTCGCATGGTCAGCTCAACGGTGTCGGCAATCGCTTCACGGCTCGCGAGCGAAGAGCGCATGCCCTCGTGGCCCATGGCGATACCATCCGTCACGGTTATGGTGGTGAATTCACGTGGCGTGCCGCCCGCCTCCTTGACGCCCATCTTCACGGATTGCGCCTGACGGTTGAGGGCGATGTTGCAAGGTGCCGCTTCGTTCCAGCACGTGGCAACGCCAATCAAAGGCCGGTGAATTTCATCTTCGCTCAGCCCCATGGCGTACATGTAAGACCGATGCGGGGCGCGTGCGGGCCCTTCTGTAACGTGTCGGCTGGGCAGGATATTTTTGTCAAACTTCGTCATTGATGGGTTCCCACGTGGCTTTGAAGCTACGGTCTAGGGCAGAGGCCTATCGGGGGCAAGATGCTTGTTCCGCGGTGCGGTGGGCCCGTCCAGGATATCAAAGCGAGGCACCTCAGCCCGCCATCGCAGCCTGCGCACAAAAACACGATGCAGCAACAGCTGCGTCCGCGCGGGCCTGCGCAAGCTCCAGACGCTGACGGACTTGAACGATCTCCACCGTCTCTCCCCGCGCCTTCAGACAATCATGCAGACCCTTCAACGCCCAAACATTGTCTGGATGGATACTGGCACGAGACAGCGCACCACCAAGGCCCAAATCTTCGCGGTAGACCGCTTCGGCCTCTGCAATATGGCCCTGTTCAAAGAGCAAGGCTCCAAGCGCATGTCGCGTTGGCTGCATCCAGCCCCATGGCTCATCGTAAAGCAGCCCGTCATCCAAGGCCACCGAGCGGCGCAGCGCCGCAAAGGCCTTGTCATACTGGCCCTGGCGATAGAGGATCTCCCCGCGCAGCATCTCGGCACCCACAGCCAAAAGATCGACAACAGTGTTGTTGTGCACCACGCGCGCTGCGGGCACACGCTCCATTGCGGCAAGGTACTTCTCTTCCTCATGCAAAGCTGCGTCGACCTCACCCAAAGCGGCATGGCCAACGCCGCGCGCGTAATGCACATGGGCGGTCAACGTGGCGTAGAGCTTTTGGTCTTCGGGCAATGGCAAGGCGATGGCGTCTCGCCACTTGCCAAACCGCACCAGCACATGCGGCTCAAAACTCACATAGGATTCAAAGTAATCCGCCATGGGCGGGCTTTCGATGCGCAGCATCTCCTCCGGGCAGGTATCCCACGCGCCCTTTACCGCGCGCAATGCAGGCTCGATCTGGCCCAGAAACATCGCGCCATAGATGATGAAGTGATAGTTGTGCAGCCGGTAGCCGGTGTAGAGGTTCATGGCCCCGTGCTTGCGCCAGTATTTGAGGTCTGCATCTACCGCTGCCTCATTCCAATCCACCACGTTCTGGTAGTGGCCACACAGCACGTCGATATGCGTGGGCATGTGGATCAGATGCCCGGCATCCGGCATCATACGGCGCAGTACGTCACCGGCCTTCAGCGCGCGCTCAGGCACCGGGGACATTTCCATAAGGTGAACGTAAAGGTGCAAGAGACCGGGATGTGACCAGGCCTCAGGCATGGAATTCATTGTACTTTCCAGAGCCTCTTGCGCCTCCAAAGTTGCCGCGCCCTCTGCCGGTACACCGCTTTGCAGATCCCACATCTGCCAGGGCGTCAAATTCATCAAGGCCTCAACAAACACGGTACGCACATCCAAGTTGTCAGGGTGACGGGCCAAGACCTTGCGCATGTCATTGGCGAACTCTGCGTTCCAAGCCTCCATGGTGGCAATGTCGGTAATGTCTTGCTGCGGAAACCGCTTTGTTAACGCGCGCAACAGACCGGCCTCCCAAGGCGTTACGTTACCCGCCAGAGCGGCACCCGCCTTGGCTGCTTCATGCCCCCTTTTGAGCGCCTTGGCACGCTGCGCATCATCAAACAGCGCCCATGGCATGTTGTAGTTCGGTCCTGCGGCATAGGCGCGTCCCCAATACGCCATGGCGCAGTTGGGATCAGCCTCCAGAGCACGCTCAAAGCATGCAATCGCCTCAGCGTGGTTAAACCCATAGGTCCAGAGCAGCCCGCGATTGAACCAGAGCTGTGCATCCTCATTTTCGGTTGTGATTGGAAACTCAAAGCCTCCAAGATCAAAATAGTCGTCCATTTTTGCCTTCTTATCCGTCTTAGCTTTGGTCAGCTTCATGTGCATTGCGCTTTGGGTCAATCCAAAGCTAAAGCGTTTCGCCTTTGACCTAAGACATCAACGAAAGTCGAAACGCATGCATCTGTCGAACGGTAGACTGCGTTTCGAGAAAAGTTGTGATTCAAGTCGTTCTCGAAACGCTTTATGTGACGCGTCATGTCCTATGAACCTCATGACAGTCTGATCCGGCCAGCGCGCACATCAGCCAATCCCGCCCGCCTGGTTATAGGGTGCGTCATGGTGGTGGCGGTCTACATGTCGCTGCTCTTCCTGTTTGCGCAGTATTTGCCCGCGTTCATTGGGGCCGACGCGGCACTGGCCGCCTATGACGAAGACAGCGCGTCTTATGTCTTTTTGATGCTGTTTCAGTTCGTCTTCATAATTGTGGCGCTCAGCATGGTGTTGCGCACGATCCACCGCCGTCAGCTGCGCACGCTCATCGGGCGACGAGACCGCGCGATCTATGATTTTTGGCTCTGCGTGAAGTTTCTCGCGCCGCTTTACCTCGTCTTTTGGATCATGCCGATGCCAGAGGGCCTCCAGTTGGAGGCGCATTTGCGTCTGGGACAGTGGCTCCTTTTTCTGCCGCTGGCACTGGGCCTGGTGATGATCCAGATCAGCGCAGAAGAGCTTCTCTTTCGCGGCTACCTGCAAAGCCAGTTAGCGGCACAATTCCGGCATCCGATTGTTTGGATGGCGATCCCGTCTGTCCTCTTTGGGCTTCTGCACTACAGCCCAACCGTGGCCGGGGAGAACGCGTGGATTCTGGTGGTCTGGGCGGCCATCTTCGGACTTGCGGCCGCAGATCTCACCGCGCGCAGCGGCACGCTGGGCCCGGCCCTGGCGCTCCACTTCACCAACAACATCTTTGCGATCCTATTTGCGGCGCCGCAGGGCAACTTGGACGGGGCCGCGCTCTATACCTTTCCCCTCAAACTTGACGCGCCCGGCCTTGCCGCCACCGTCTTGCCACTGGAATTATTGATGACACTCTGCGCCTGGCTGTGCTGCCGCCTGGCGATCAGGGCGTGATTGCAAATCTTTGAGGCACCGATTATGTCAGGCCAACGCGGAACGAGGGGACGTTTGCCCGTATGAACTGGATCACGAACTATGTGCGCCCGCGGATCAATTCGATCTTTTCGCGCAGGGAAGTGCCTGAAAACCTTTGGGTAAAATGTGATGCCTGCGGCACGATGCTGTTTCATCGTGAGCTTTCCGGCAACCATTACGTCTGCACCAATTGCGGACATCATTTCGGGATAACGCCGCGCCAGAGGTTTGATCGCTTGTTTGATGGCGGTCTCTACACCGAAGTTGAGGTACCCATACCAGAGCCTGATCCCCTGCAGTTCCGCGATCAGAAGAGATACCCCGATAGGATGAAAGCCGCGCAAAAGAAAAAAGGCGAGGCCGAGGCCATGCTGGTCGTACGGGGAGAGATGGGACGCACGCCCATCATTGCCGCTGCTCAGGATTTTTCTTTCATGGCAGGCTCGATGGGCATGTATGTCGGAAATGCCATTATTGCCGCGGCAGAGGAAGCGGTGAAACTGCACCGCCCGCTCATTTTGTTCTCCGCAGCCGGGGGCGCCCGCATGCAGGAGGGCATTTTGTCCCTGATGCAAATGCCGCGCACCACCGTGGCTGTACAGATGCTGCGCGAAGCCGGGCTGCCCTACATTGTCGTTCTGACCCATCCGACGACGGGCGGCGTCACGGCGTCTTACGCCATGTTGGGCGACGTCCACATTGCTGAGCCCGGCGCGCTCATCTGCTTCGCAGGCCCCCGGGTGATCGAGCAAACCATCCGGGAGAAGCTTCCCGAAGGCTTTCAACGGGCCGAATATCTGCTCGATCACGGCATGCTGGACCGGGTGACATCCCGCACTGAGATGCGCGACGAGCTGATAACAATCACGCGCATGCTGCTGGGTCTTCCACCTGCGATCAAAGGTGATTTGCCCCCGCCGCAGCCAGAGGCAGAACCAGAAGCCGTGCGCGAGCCAGAAAAGGCGAGACCGCCCGAAAGGGCGGAAGAGCCAGCCGCCGCCGAGACACCGACGGAATGACGCAACCCGCCTCGGACATCATTCTGGATCGGATGATGTCGCTTCACCCCAAAATCATCGATCTCACGCTGGATCGCGTCTGGCATCTGCTGGACCGTTTGGGCAATCCGCAAAACGCACTGCCGCCCGTCGTGCACATCGCAGGCACAAATGGCAAAGGCTCAACGCTGGCCATGTTGCGCGCCGGGCTGGAAGGGGCAGGCCACCGCGTCCACGCCTATACCTCCCCCCATCTGGCGCGGTTTCATGAGCGAATTTACCTGGCAGGCTCTCTCATTTCCGAGGCGGATCTCACAGCCGTGCTCGATGAATGCTACGCCGCCAATGACGGCGCACCGATCACCTATTTTGAGATCACGACCTGTGCCGCTTTGCTCGCTATGTCTCGCACGGACGCCGACTACACATTGCTGGAGGTCGGCCTTGGCGGGCGACTCGATGCGACGAATGTCATCGAAAAACCAGCCCTCACAGTGATCACGCCGGTGTCGATGGACCACGAAGGGTTCCTGGGCAACACCATTGAAGAGATCGCCGGAGAGAAGGCAGGGATCCTGAAACGTGGCGTGACCTGCGTTGTCAGTCCTCAATCCGATGCAGGGCTAGAGACCATAGAAACGCAAGCCGCCAAGATCGGAGCGCCGTTGCTTGCCCACGGTCAGCACTGGCATGTCAACACGGAACACGGGCGCCTGATTTTCCAGGATGATACGGGCCTGCGTGATCTGCCTCTGCCCAACTTGCTGGGCGCACATCAGATACAAAATGCCGGGGCAGCGCTTGCTAGCTTGCGTCATCTGGGCATTGCTGAAAGAGGTCTCGAAGCGGCCGTTACAAGCGCCCGCTGGCCGGCACGGATGCAACGCCTGCGCTCCGGTCCGTTGATCGAGGCGGCGGGGCAGGCCGAACTTTGGCTGGATGGAGGGCACAATCCGGCTGCCGGTCAGGCGCTCGGTGATTATCTTTCGACATTGCCGGGGCGCCCGACCCATTTGGTCTGCGGTATGATGAACACCAAGGATGTGGCGGGATACATGACCCCTCTTGCGGCCCACGCGGCTACGCTGACCGCGGTCTCAATCCCCGGAGAGGTCAACACCCTGCCCGCCGAAGACACCGCCCGGATCGCAAAAGACTGCGGCATGGCTGTCAGCGCGGCAGAAAACGCTGAGGCAGCCGTGGCAGCGATTGTCGCAGAAGAGCCCGAGGCCCGCATCTTGATCTGCGGCTCTCTCTATCTGGCAGGGGCCATCCTGCGCGAAAACGCCTGACTTTGATACAAGGCGCCGAAATCTTTGAAAGATTTCGGCCCGCATTCTTTCAAAGAATGCGCGCTCAGATCAAAAGGATCACTTCACGGCCTCAATATTCAGTGAGACCAGACGTCCATTTTCTTTGTCCATATGCGGCAAGTAGGCTTGCGAATAGTCATCCATATGGGCGTGCTCAGTGGTCCGCCAATCCCACAAACGCACCTCCGAAAAACCGATGTCGGTCAGCGTTGTATCCAGCGTTTCGTAATCAAAGATCATGCCGTGGAAATCATACTGATCGCGCTGGCCTCCAATCACAAGACCGCGCACATCCTCAAGGCCGCGGGGCATCTTGCCCGAGAGGTAAAGCTCTGCGGCCGCACGGAAATCCGGCACCGCAAGACGGAGAATGCCGCCCGGGGCCAACACACGAAACCACTCCTCTAGCGGCTCGCGGTACGTTTTGCGCCCAAAATGCTCCAGCACGTGACACGCATAGATCAACTGTGCTGCGTTGTCAGAGATAAAGCCAAGGTCTTCGACGCGCCCCACATGATCCACATGGGGATACTCAAGCGCATCGACGTGAAACCACCCCTCCAGATGCTTTACGCCACAGCCCAAATGGATCTTATCAAACTGTCCCATCACATCCGTCCTTCATTCGGTGCGCCTTGCATGGCTTCAAAGCTCGCAATACAGCCCGCAACGCCTTCGGCCAATGATATCCGCGCCTGCCACCCCAGACCATGGAGGACGGAGCTGTCCATCAACTTACGCGGGGTGCCGTCAGGCTTATCGCTGTCCTGCACGATGCGGCCCGTGAAACCGGCCTTCTCGACTATCAGATCCGCGAGCCCCCGAATTGAGATCTCTTGTCCGGATCCGACATTCACATGGGGCGCGTCGGAATAGTGTTCCATCAAGAAAATGAGCGCATCAGCCAGATCATCTGCGTGCATGAATTCCCGCAGGGGTGTCCCTGTGCCCCACATGACAATCTCTTCCGTACCACGATCGCGCGCCTCCACCACTTTGCGGATGAGCGCCGGCAACACATGGCTGGTTTCCAGGTTGTAATTGTCGCCGGGCCCATAGAGGTTGGTGGGCATGGCGGAAATGAAATCCGCTCCATATTGCTTGCGGTAGGCCTGGCAAAGCTTGATCCCGGCGATCTTGGCCACGGCATACCACTCATTGGTGGGCTCGAGCGGGCCGGTCAAAAGCGCGTCCTCGCGCATTGGCTGCTCTGCCCGTTTGGGGTAGATGCAGGACGAGCCCAGAAACATCAGTTTACCCACGTCTGTGGCATGCGCCGCCTGAATGACATTTGTTTCAATCATCAGGTTGTCATAGAGAAAATCGACCGGATAGCTGTCATTGGCCAGGATCCCACCGACCCGCGCAGCAGCAACAAACACGGCGTCCGGGCGGTTGGCCGCAAACCACGCCTCAACCTCGGCCTGACGCGTGAGATCCGCATCTGTCCGCGTGGCTGTCAGCACCTCACATTCGATCTGCTCCAGCCGTCGCACGATCGCAGATCCCACCATGCCGCGATGGCCCGCAACGTAGACGCGCTTTCCCTTGAGATCGTAAAGGCGATCAGCCACCCGCTGCGGCCTCCCTTTGAGCTTCCTCGAAATCAGCCTCAACCATCTCGCGCACCAACGCGTCAAAGCTCGTACTCGGCTCCCAGCCCAGCTTTTCACGGGCGTTTGAGGCATCCCCCAAAAGCGTCTCAACTTCTGCGGGGCGGAAATAGGTTGGGTTCACTTTCACCACTACGCGGCCGTCGCTGTCTTTGGCCACTTCGGCAAGCCCCTCGCCCTCAAATGTCAGCGGCATCTCCAAGACCTCGGCGGCACGTCGCACAAAGTCACGCACCGAATATTGCTCACCCGTGGCGATCACGAAATCCTCTGGCGTCTCCTGCTGCAGCATGAGCCACATCATTTCCACGTAGTCCCGGGCATGGCCCCAATCGCGCTTGGCATCCATATTGCCAAGCTCAAGGCTCGCTTGCGTGCCGAGCTTGATCCGCGACAGCGCGCGGGTGATTTTGCGGGTGACAAAGGTCTCGCCCCTGAGCGGGCTTTCATGATTAAAAAGCGTGCCGTTGCAGGCATAAAGCCCATAGGCCTCACGATAATTCACCGTGATCCAATAAGCGTAAAGCTTTGCCACAGCATAGGGCGAGCGGGGGTAGAACGGCGTTCTTTCGGTCTGCGGCGTTTCCTGCACAAGGCCGTAAAGCTCTGACGTGGAGGCCTGATAAAAGCGTGTCTTTTCGCCTAGGCCCAGAAACCGGATCGCTTCCAGCAAACGCAGCGGACCCAAAGCATCGGAATTGGCCGTATACTCGGGCTCTTCAAAAGATACCGCGACATGGCTTTGCGCGGCGAGGTTATAGACCTCATCCGGCTGGGTTTTCTGCAGGATATTGGTAAGCGATGAACTGTCAGTCATGTCCCCATGATGCAGGCGGAAGCGCCCGTTATGGCCTGCTTCGCCTTCGATCAGATGGTCAATCCTGGCGGTGTTGAACAGGGACGTACGCCGCTTGATACCGTGCACCGCATAGCCTTTGTCCAACAAGAATTCTGCCAGATAGGCGCCATCCTGGCCGGTGATCCCGGTGATAAGTGCTGTTTTCAACGGTTCCGTCCCTTTGCGCATTTATCCGCGCGACATCGGATACGCATTTTTGCAATGGAAGAAAAGGCAGCACTTGGGCAAGAACGGCGCTTGCTGGCAAAAGAGCCTGCACACCGCTCAGATGCAGCGCCCGCCATCCACTTCCATGCAGACGCCGGTGACCATGCTGGCCTCATCACTGCAAAGATACACGGCCGCATGCCCCATATCTTCGGGCTGAGAAAACCGGCCCAGGGGAATGGTCGACAGAAACTTCTCACGCATTTCTGGCGTGTCTTCACCCATGAAGGATTTGAGCAAAGGCGTCTCGCCAGCGACCGGGTTGATCGCGTTCACGCGAATGCCCATCGGGGCCAGCTCCACAGCCAAAGTGCGCGTTGCCGTGTTCATCCAGCCCTTAGAGGCGTTGTACCAATTGAGCTTTGGCCGCGGGCTGACCCCGGCAGTTGACGCGACATTGAGGATGACACCGCTCCGGCGCTCCTTCATGTCCGGCACAAACGCACGCGCAGTCAGGTAAACCGACTTACAATTCACAGTAAAAACGCGATCAAAGTCCTCTTCTGTCACATCTTCCAGCGGCTGCGGCAGGTGCGTGATACCGGCGTTGTTGACCAGAATATCGACATGCCCCAGCTCATGCTCTGCCAGCTCGGCCATCGCTTCGACGCTCGTGCGGTCTGAGACATCTACCGTGCAGGCCACTCCGCCATAAATCTCTGCCACATATCGCGCGCCATCGGCGTTCACATCCGCCACCATGACCTTGGCGCCTTCTTCGGAAAAACGTCGAACGATGGCTTCGCCAAATCCGCTTGCGCCGCCGGTTACAATGGCGGTTTTGTTCTTCAATCGCATGTTACGGCCCTTCTGATGTCTTCGACCCACCCTACACGTCAAATCATAGACGCGGAACAGACCAACCCACGTCTTTGATGCCCGCCAGTCGTGCGAAACGCACAAGTTCTGCGTCGAACTTGTCCATGCGCGCGGGCGGCCATTTCACTTTTGGCTCAGGCCAGAACCCTGTGACCCGCAGCCATCCCTCCGAACGATCTGCTTTGAGCTCGCAGCGGCCGACAAAGCGCGAGCCTTCCAAAAGCGGATAGACATAGTAGCCCCAAAGCCGCTTTTCCTTGGGCACAAACATCTCATTGCGGTAGTCAAACCCAAAAAACCGCTGAATGCGTGCGCGGTCGCGGATGGCCGGATCGAAAGGGTTCAGGATGCGCAGTCGTGTGGTCGGTTCGGGTGTGCATGCCAATCGCACTTCGATGTCATCTGAGGCAAAGGCTGCGCGCCACGCGCCGTCAGCGCCTTGCACCTCCACTTCGATTGGCGCGCGCTTTTGCGCCCATGTTTTGGCCTCGTTGGCGCTCATCGCCTCCCAAAACCGTTGCACCTCGCCACAGGTCCCAACGGATATGAAATCGAGCGCGCGATCACAGAGCCAGTCTGCCGCCTCCTCATGGCCCGGCCCATTCCGCAGTTGCGACGGGAACACCCGCTCACCCAGGTCATAGAATTTCACAAAATTTTCGCGGTGACAGGTGGCGAGGTCGCCCGCGTACCACATTTGATCCAGCGCTTTCTTATGGGGTGGCCGCGCCCACATCTCTCGGCTCGCCGCTTTGGTATCAAAGGCATGGGTTGAGAGCGCACCTTCTCGTTCGATGCGCTGCCGGATGCCAGCAATCTCAGCCTGCCCGAGCCCGGATTGAAACCATTCAGAGGCGGCAGCCTTACGGCCCAAACGATCAAACTGCCGCTGCCAGAAGGGCAGAACCTCCATGGGGATGAGAGAGGCATCATGCGTGAAATGCTCGAACAGATCGCGCCCATGCAGGCGCGGCCACAGCATGGTTTCGCGATAGTTCTGGTTGCGGCTCCAAAGGATGTGGTGATGGGCGCGGGTGACATTGCGGATCGTGTCGATCTGCACGAAACCCAAGGACCGGATGATCTTCATGACATCCACCGGGCCAATCGGCGTATCAGAGAGCCCGTTGGTCCAGAGCCATAACCGTCGCGCATCCCGATTGGCGATCCGCAACCGTGCCGTCACTGTTGACCTAACATGATAAGCCCATTGCGCTGAATTTTCGGGTCAAGCGTGATCACCGCCTCGTAAAAGATCCGACCGATCCGGCAGGCATTCTTGTTATTGGCGCGGGCGATGTCTTGCATGGCGGCACGCAGACGCACCGCATCCGGCTCTTCGTCGAGTAGCGCTTCGACCCGCGCGTCGATCGCGGCGGCAACGTCTTCCATGGTCGCCACAGACAACGCAACAGGCCCACGGGTTGCGCCCAGTTTGGCCGCCTTGAATTCAATTCTGTAGAACTCTCGCAAAGCGTCCGTCTCAAGCCGGGCAGCGACCCGTGACATCGCGTCAGCATAGGCCTTGTCAGAATAGGTTCCGCGCATGGCCTGGCCGCACTCCCGACTTGGCAGCGCATTGACCATGGCCTGCTCAACGGAGTAGTAGTATCGCAATTCCACAAGCGGCAAATGTCCCATACCGCGGGCCACCATGGGCCAGATCAGACCCTGCGGATTCACCTCGAAATTGGGGTCGGTATAGGCGGCAATCACCTGATCTGCGATAAACCCTGCGATGGTGGGGTCTTTGTAAAACGACCCCGCCTGTGCCACTGCCAGCTCAAGGTTATCCCCCGAAAACCCCTGTTTTTGCAGATCCTCGCGAATGGGCATCGCGGAGGGCAGCTCCCCCAGAATTCGGATCATTTCAGCGCGTTTCACGCCCACATCCCTATTCTGAGCGGAAAGCCCATGGGGCACGCCAGCCACTACGCAAAGCAAAAGCAGTGTTAAACTCAGATAAAGCAGGCGCGGCACACGGTTCTCCAGACAATCAGCCAGAGGAAGTCTAGGCGGCTCCTTCGGCAAAGGCCAAGGCTCATTTGGCATGGTTTGATCACCTTTTGCGGAAATGGGCCCTGACATTTGTTTTTGACGCACTGGCGTGGTGACAGACGACCTGATATCCAAATGCTTGACGAGTTTTGCCAGGCCCCGAAGACCATGAGCGCCACCGCCAAGAAAACAGCCCCCCTCCCCGATGATATTGTTGCGATGAAAGGGAAAACCCCGATCGTTAGCCTGACAGCCTACACCACGCCCATGGCACGGCTGATGGATGAGGCCTGTGACTTTGTGCTGGTGGGGGATTCTGTGGGCATGGTGCTGCACGGGATGCGCTCCACCTTGGGCGTGACCATGGACATGATGGTGATGCATGGCAAAGCGGTGGCACGGGGGTTGTCGCATGCGATGCTTGTCATCGACATGCCGTTTGGATCCTACGAAGAAGGACCAGATCAAGCTTTTCGCAACGCTGCGACGATCATGCGGGAAACCGGAGCGGCGGCCATCAAGCTGGAAGGCGGCATGCATATGGCCGAAACCATCGCGTTTCTGGTCACACGGGGCGTGCCCGTCATGGCGCATATCGGGCTCACGCCGCAATCGATCAACACGCTGGGCGGCTACAAGGTGCAGGGCCGGGACGATGCAGGTGACGCGCTTTTGAAGGATGCCCACGCGGTTGCGGATGCCGGCGCGTTTTCCATCGTATTGGAAAAGGTACCGGCCACTCTTGCCGACAAAATCACAGCTGAGATCGCCATTCCGACAATAGGAATTGGCGCAGGCGCCGGGTGCGACGGACAAATTCTCGTGGTGGATGATATGCTGGGGCTCTTCACGGCGTTCAAACCAAAGTTCGTCAAACGCTTCGCGACATTGGGCGATGACGCCAAAGTGGCCATTGAGGCCTATGCGGAGGAGGTGCGCGCCCGGAGCTTTCCCGCGTCCGAGCACACTTTCAGCGACAAGGCCCCATCAACGTGAAGGACGCCGTGACGCCACCACCGATCATGCGCCACCTGGCCGAGCTGCGTGCCATGACGTCCGGTTGGCATCTCGCCCAGGAAAGCATCGGCGTCGTGCCCACAATGGGTGCTTTGCATGACGGGCATCTGTCGCTCGTGGCAGCCGCGAAAACGCGCTGCGACCGGGTGATCGTGACGATTTTTGTGAACCCCAAACAGTTCAACAATCCCGAAGATCTGGCCAACTATCCGCGGACTGAGGCCGAGGATGCCAAGAAGCTCGCGCGGTTCGGCATCGACGCGGTCTATGTTCCGGAGCCTGATCAGATTTACCCCGATGGTTTCTCGACCACAGTGTCTGTAGCTGGCCTCACCGACGTCATGGACGGTGTGCATCGGCCCGGGCATTTCGACGGCGTGGCGACAGTGGTGACAAAGCTCTTCACGCAAAGCACGGCGACGGATGCCTTCTTTGGCGAAAAAGACTTCCAGCAACTGCAAGTGGTGAAGCGCTTAGCATGCGACTTGGATTTGCAAATCACCGTGCATGGTTGCCCCACCATCCGCGATATCGATGGGCTTGCTCTGTCTTCGCGCAACTTGCTGCTGTCTGACCGCGCCCGCACCAAGGCGTGCCGTCTCTTTGAGGAGATGGAAAAGATCGCGGAGGGGCTTAATGCCGGTGAGGCTTTTGAGGATCTGCATACCGCGGCGGTAAAAGCGCTCGAGACTGCAGGGTTCACCAAGGTGGAATATCTCGATCTGCGCGCGGCAGATGACCTGACCGAGCTTGCTGCGCCCACGCGTGAGGCGCGGCTCTTTGCGGCCGCATGGCTGGCGGGCGTGCGGTTGATCGACAATATCGCCGTCTAAATCCACATGTCGCAAACAGAGATGACAGGGGCTCTTCGCGCGTCATGATGACGCCCAAGGGAGGGACGTCATATGAAAGCAAGCAAGCTGATCAATCTGGCAGATTATCCAATCCATCAGCAAGGGCCTGAGCGAAATGCCGTCCTTGCCAAAGTTCGGGCAGATCTCGCCAAAGACGGCTGTGCGGTCCTCAAGGGGTTTCTGACTAAAGATGGCATCGACGCCCTAACCGAAGAGGCCGACGGGGTGGCACCGCGTGCGCATCGCTCCTTTAACCGAACGAACCCCTATTTCACGCAGGACGACCCGAACCTGCCGGAAGATGACCCCCGACGCCGGTTTTACGACCGGTCCAACGCATTCATTCCGGCTGATAACTTTGCCAAAGACGGCCCGCTGCGGGGCGTTCATGATTTCGAGGGCTTCGACGCGTTTATCCGCGACTGCCTGCAGGAAGAGCATTTCTACCGCTACGCCGATCCGCTGGCCGATGTGATCGTGAACATGGCCGAAGAGGGCAACGGTTTTCCCTGGCATTTCGACACCAACAATTTCACCGTCACGCTGGCCATTCAGAACGCCAATGACGGCGGCGCGTTCGAGTACGCGCCCGGCATCCGTGAGGGCGATGAAAACTTTGACGAGGTGGCCCGCGTGCTTGATGGCACGTCCGACAAGGTCACCGTGCTGGAGCTGGAACCGGGCGATCTTCAGATCTTCCGCGGTCGCTACTCTCTGCATCGCGTGGCCCCGCTCAAAGGGAAACGCCCGCGCTATGTCGCGATCTTCTCATATGTCGAGAAGCCGGACATGTTGGGCAGCCCTGAGCGCACGCAGCAGCTATATGGCCGCACCCTGCCCATCCACTGGGAACGCGCAGGGCGGCGGGCGGATGCTTACTTGGACTAGGCTACGCCGACGCGGCCATTTCCTCGGTCAGGAACGTCTCGGGGTCATCCACCTCTTCCAGCCGCTTGCCTTTGATCCACCAGAACCGGTTGCCGACATTGCGCAGGAAACTGCGGTCGTGGCTGACCAGAAGACAGGCGGCGCCGTGGGTGATCAGCTCTTCCTCCAGCGCTTCCTGACCCTCGATATCCAGATGGTTCGTCGGCTCGTCCAGCAAGTAGAAATTGGGCCTCGCAAGCCGCAGCATGAGCATCGCCAGCCGCGCCTTCTGACCGCCGGAAAGCGCATCGACCTTGGTGTTCTGCATCGTCATTACGATCCCTGCCCCGGCCAACACGCCCCGCGCGCGCTGATCGCCGATGTCAAAACGTTCTGTGATCAGCGACATGGGCGTCTGTCCGGGCGTCAACTGCGTCAGATGCTGGTCCGAGACACCGGGGATCACCGATGGGGCCGCGCGGATGGGTCCGTCTGGATCTTCAAAAGCCCGCGCCACCAGATTGATGAGCTGCGTTTTACCCGTCCCATTGGCCCCCAGCAGAACCACGCGTTCCCCCGGTGAAATCCACTTTTTCCCCGTCCGGTAAAGCACCCTATTATCCGGCGCGCTCACCTCTACATCGGGCAGAGTGAGCAGCGCCTTGGCATGGGTTCCGCTATTGGTGAGCTTGATATCGCCCGCGCTGCGTTCCTGATGCGCAGGCCGCGCCGCAGCCTCCATTTTCTCCGCCCGCTCAGTCAGTTGCTTGGTCTTGATCAGCAACAGGTCCGAGCCGGAGTTGATGCCCACATTCTTTAGCTTCGCCGCCTGCCGCCGCAGTGTTTTGGCCTTGTTGAGGTCATTAGCAAAGCGCCGCTCGTCTGCCGCGTCCGCTTCGTCCAGCGCCTGACGCGCCTTCGTGAAAGGCAGTGGAAAACTGCGCGATCTTTCAGCCCGCAGAAACAACGTGCAATTGGTCGTGGCATCTAGAAACGCCCGGTCGTGGGACGTAATGATCAACGCAGTATCGCGCGGCAACGCAGCCAACCACTCCTGCAGCTGACCAATGCGGCGCAGATCCAGATGGTTGGTGGGCTCGTCCAGCATCAGCACGTCGGGTTCCAGCACCCATTCGGCGGCCAGCATCGCAATACGCTGCCATCCGCCACTGAGCTCTGCCAAGGGCTGGTGCTGCAATTCATAAGGCATCTGCAACTCACCCAAGACCACATCGACGCGCCAGCTTTCATAATCCGCTTGCTCTTCGGGCAACGCGGCGAGGGTCAGTTCATAGGGCGTCAGCGCCTGTGTCCCCTCTGGCAGCGTCTGGCGCACATAGCCCATGCGCAGTGCGCGCCCACGGGTGATCTCGCCATGGGTGGCATCGGCCTGCCCCGTCAGGCAGTTCAAGAGCGTGGATTTTCCGCGCCCATTTGCGGCCACAAGGCCAAGCCGGTCGCCCTTGGTGATGGTCAGGGTGAGGTCCTTGAACAAAGGCTCACTCAGCGTGATGCCCAAGGATTGGATGTGTAGAAGTGTCATGTCTGTCTCAGCTGTTTTGGGATGGCCGCTCGCAAAAAAGCGAAGGCGGCAAAAGGCTGATCAAGACACGCAGATAGAAAGCGTCGTTATCAGATCAGCCCTGCAAACGGATCTGCAGGGCATAACGGGGACCATGCTGAAGTCGGCGGATGATACGCATGTTCAGCTTGTGCCCTCCTGTTGTGATGCGTTTCAATTGATGCCTGATATGCCAATCGGCGGGTGTTTGGCAAGAAGGATCGCGCCACACTGCAAACACCAGTTTCTATTGACTCTGGCAGGCGTTGCTCCTATCTCCCGGCTCAACTTCCGGAAGGCGTGTCTCTTCCGGTCCCTTGGGCAAAACGCCCGGGATCGCCCCCCACCAGCGAGTTTCGCCCGTGGGGGCGTTTATGCTTTGAGCCGCTTTGCTTATATTGGCAGGGCATCGTGACAACCGGCAAAGGAGGCCGCGCTGATGTTTGAAAATCTATCCGAACGTCTCTCTGGCGTCCTCGATCGGCTGACGAAGCAGGGCGCGCTATCCGAGGATGACGTCAAAACAGCTTTGCGCGAGGTGCGCGTGGCGCTTCTAGAAGCGGACGTATCCCTGCCCGTCGCGCGCGAGTTTATCAAGAAGGTGCAAGAGCAGGCGACCGGCCAGGCCGTCACCAAGTCCATCACACCCGGCCAGCAGGTCGTGAAGATCGTGCATGATGCACTAGTGGATACGCTGACAGGTGAGGAAGGCCCTGGCGCGCTCAAGATCGACAATCCCCCTGCCCCGATCCTGATGGTCGGTCTGCAAGGTTCAGGTAAGACGACCACCACGGCGAAACTGGCCAAGCGGCTCAAGGATCGCGACAGCAAGCGCGTGCTGATGGCCTCGCTCGACGTAAACCGCCCGGCGGCAATGGAACAGCTGCAAATCCTGGGCACGCAGATCGGTGTGGATACCCTTCCTATCGTCAAGGGCGAAGATCCGGTCACTATTGCCAAGCGCGCAAAAACGCAGGCTTCTCTGGGCGGTTATGACGTCTACATGCTCGACACAGCGGGCCGTTTGCACATTGACGAAGAGCTGATCAAGCAGGCCGCAGAAGTGCGCGATGTGGCGACCCCGCGCGAGACGCTGCTGGTCGTCGACGGTCTGACGGGTCAGGACGCGGTGAACGTGGCCACCGAGTTTGACGACAAGATCGGCGTTTCCGGCGTGGTCCTGACCCGGATGGACGGTGACGGTCGCGGTGGTGCGGCGCTCTCGATGCGGGCCATCACAGGCAAACCGATCCGCTTCGTGGGTCTTGGCGAAAAGATGGACGCCATCGAGACCTTTGAACCGGAGCGGATCGCGGGCCGGATCCTTGGCATGGGCGACATCGTCAGCCTTGTTGAGAAGGCGCAAGAGACGCTCGAGATCGAACAGGCCGAGCGCATGATGAAGCGCTTCCAGAAAGGTCAGTTCAACCTCAACGACATGCGCAGCCAGCTTGAGCAGATGCAGAAAATGGGCGGCATGGAGGGCATGATGTCGATGCTGCCGGGTGCGGCGAAGATGTCCAAGCAGATGGAACAGGCGGGCCTTGATGACAAGATCATCAGCCGCCAGATCGCTCTCATTCAATCCATGACAAAAAAAGAGCGCGCCAACCCCAAGCTCCTTCAGGCCAGCCGCAAAAAGCGGATCGCGAAGGGTGCGGGTCAGGAAGTGAGCGAGCTCAACAAGCTTCTGAAAATGCACCGGCAGATGTCGGACATGATGAAGCGCATGGGCAAGATGGGCAAAGGCGGCATGATGAAACAGGCCATGAAAGGCATGTTCGGCAAAGGCGGCCCCTCCCCCGAAGAGATGGCCGCGGGCATGGACCCCAAAGCGCTGGAACAGGCGGCCAAGGCTCTCGGCGGCAAAATGCCCGGCGGTATGCCTGGCGGCGGGCTTCCGGGGCTCGGCGGAGGTGGTGGATTGCCCCCTGGGCTTTCTGGTGTTGGGAAAAAGAAATGACCCGTCTTTCCGACAACAAGCGCCTGATTTCGCAGGTGTCCGGCTGACCGATGTTGACCGTGACGATCCCCACGCTTTCAAGCAAGCGATTGACACTGCGCGCGCCGCGAGTTGAGGAGTTTGACGCTTTTGCGGATCTCTTTACCGGCCCCCGTGCAGTCCACATGGGGGAGTTTGATCGCAAAGATGCGTGGCGGGAGTTCTCGGGCGATCTTGGACATTGGGCGCTCTTCGGTTTTGGGCAGTGGCATGTTGAGCGGCAATCTGATGAGGCACTGGTGGGCAGTGTGAGCCTGCTGAAGCATGACTTCTTTCCGGAAACAGAACTGGGCTGGCACCTCTATGACGGGTTTGATGGCCACGGCTACGCGACAGAAGCCGCAGCCACTGCACGTGATTGGGCTTTTGAAGACAAGGGCGTAGACACCCTGGTCAGCTACATTGATGCGGGCAACGCGGCCTCCATCGCCGTCGCCAAGCGACTGGGCGCGGTGGTTGATCCGCAGGCCGAAAAAGTCGACCCGGAAGATGTTGTCTATCGCCATGCGGCGCGGGGTCCGTCGCAGTGAAAATCGAGATCAACATCCCTCGGCTGGAGAGCAAACGTTTGATCCTGCGCGGCTACGATCCAGAGCAGGATCTCGACAGGTTGGCCGCATTTATGGAGACGGAAAAGAGCCGCTTCTTCATGGGTCCAATGGATCGCTACGGCGCGTGGCGCTTGGGATGTGCATTTGTGGGTCACTGGGCTCAGCGCGGCTTTGGCCTCTTTGCAATTGAGGAAAAAACAACTGGCGAATTCTCCGGTCTGGTTGGACCATGGGCCGCTGAAACCTGGCCAGAACCGGAGCTTGCCTGGCTTGTATTGGCAGACAAAGAAGGCCGCGGCTTTGCCACAGAGGCAGCCCTCTGCGCCCGCAATTTCATTTACAACGACTTGGGTTGGAGCACGATCGCAAGCGCCATTGAACCTGATAATGCAGGATCAATCAAAGTGGCTGAACGGCTTGGTGCAACAGCGGATTATGAACACGCGCTCCCGAATGGCGGCACAGTCGTGTACTACAGACATCCGGCGCCAGAGGTGGTGCAATGACGCTGCGCCTCAATATCCCAAGGCTGGAAACCGACCGCCTAATCCTGCGCGGGCCTGAGCATCGCGACTTTGATCCGCTTTGTGCTTTTTTGCTCGATCCAGAGCGCTCCTCCGGGTTCGGCACGGAAGAAAACCGATCAGACGCCTGGCGATGGTTTGCCCTCAATATCGGGCATTGGGCCTTGCACGGATACGGGTATTTCACGATCGAGGTTGACGGCAATCCGGCCGGAATTTCAGGCATTTGGAACCCCGAAGGCTGGCCAGAGCCCGAGGTGGGCTGGGTCGTCTATGACGGCTACGAAGGCAAAGGCATCGCCCATGAGGCCGCAACTTGCGTGCGAGATTGGGCGTATCGCACGCTTGGATTCACCACGCTCACCTCCAACATCGTGCCCGGCAACACACGATCTGTGGCGCTTGCCGAACGCATGGGCGCCTGGTTTGAGCGCAGCTATGACAATGTGCACATGGGCGCGGAGATGCTCTATCGCCACCCAGGGCCCGAGGGCATTTCATGATCGATCATGCCCCTCTCATTGTCTCTGATGAACTTATCCTAAGAGGGTATCAGGAAAGCGACTTTCCGAGATTTGCGGAATTCGCTGCTTCGCACAGATCCTACTATGTCGGCGGTCCGGTGGGTCCTGCTGACAGCTGGCGTTCGTTTCTGGCAGCCGTTGGACACTGGACGCTGCGTGGCTATGGCATGTGGGTTGTGGAACATCGCGAGACCGGCGCGGTCGCGGGGCGCGGCGGCGTGATCCTCAATGATGGGTGGCATGAACCCGAAATGGCGTGGCACGTGTTCGACGGGTTTGAAGGCAGGAGCATCGCTTACGGCGCAAGCTTGATTGCCCGGGAGTATTCAGCAAGACACTTCGGGCTGGACCGGGTGATGTCCTATATAGACCCGGAAAATTATCGCTCTATGCGCTTGGCAACGCGGTTAGGCGCAGTCTTTGAACAAAATGTGGAAGTGCGCGGCTCTCTCGCACAGATGTGGCGGCACCCATCCGTTCTGGAGGGGACAAGATGAGCGCGCGTGCCTTCCACGAAACCCCATCGTCGGGTGTCACAGCCGAGTTTGCAGCCCGGATGCAAGGGATGATCCCTGTCTTGGAGACAAAACGCCTGATCCTGCGCGCACCCAAGATTGAGGATTTCGACGCCTTTGCGGAGATGCTCACCCCACCGCGCGGCAAATACTATGGCAACACCCAAACGCGCGAAGAGGCGTGGGGGGAATTCATGCAACTGACCGGCACGTGGCTCTTGCGGGGGTACGGCGCCTGGGTGGCCACCCATCGCGACAGCGCAGAGGTGGTTGGCTTTTTCCAGATCGGCGCGGAGCCTGGAGATTGGGAGCCCGAGTTGGGATGGCTCGTGTCGCAAGACGCAGAAGGCAAAGGGTATGCCACCGAAGCCGCAAAGGCCGTCAGATCGCACGCTTTTGGCACGCTCGGCTTGGCATCCCTCGTCAGCTACGTGGACTTTGAAAACAAGCGTTCTGTGCGTGTCGCCGAACGGCTCGGCGCAACGCGGGATGCGGAAGCAGAGGCCTGGTTGCCCGAGCATGAGGCCTGCTGTGTTTATCGTCATTCCAAAGAGGAGGTCCAATAATGCCCACCTCGACGATACCGCTTATTGAAACCAAACGCCTTGTCTTGCGCGGACCAGAGCCGGATGACTACCCGAATTTCAAAGCCACCTTTGCCTCCTATCGCTCTCGCTTCATGGGTGGGCCGCTCAACCCCTATGAGACCTGGATGCTCTATGCCGCGGAAATCGGCCATTGGAACATTCGTGGCTACGGTATGTGGATGATCCATCACCGCGATGATGGCCGCACGCTTGGTATGGCGGGCGGATGGTTTCCGGCGGCCTGGCCAGAGCGGGAGCTGGCCTGGATCATCTGGCCCCAAGAAGCTGGCCATGGTTACGCGCTTGAGGCCACACACGCGGTTCGTGGATATCTCTATGACGCGTTGGGATGGACCGAGGCGGTCAGCTATATCGATCCGAAAAATCTCGACTCGATCCGACTGGCAGAGCGTCTGGGCGCCGTCAAAGACCCCGAGGCGGCCACGATTGACGGCAATGATGCCGTCTATCGCCATCCGTCACCTGAACGCCTCAAGTCCGGTCAGTTGCGTGATGGGATCGAGTTGGAGATCAGCCACTACGCCGCTCCGCTTTTCAAGCCGAAGGGGATGCCAATTGACTGAAGCACCCCAAATCAAGACGGAACGCTTTGTGATGCGCGTCCCTGTTGCGGCCGATTTCGCAAGCTATGCAGCGTTTTATGCCTCGGACGCCACAGAGTTCATTTCAGGTCCGCTCGATTTGGCCGCGGCGTGGCACCTGTTCGCCTCCGATGCCGGACATTGGGCCTTGAAAGGGTTCGGATGGTGGACAGTGACCGAAAACGGCGTGCCTGTGGGCTGCGTCGGTCTGCACCATCCGCCCGATCAGGCGGACTTAGAGATCGGTTGGAATGTCTATGATGGCGCGCGCGGACGAGGTGTCGCGCGTGAGGCGGCGCAAGCAGCACTCAACTGGGCCGTCAATGAGATGAAAGCCCAGCGCATCGTCAGCTACATCTCTGACGGAAACGCCGCATCCATTGCTTTGGCCGAACGCCTTGGCGCCACGCGACTGCCCGAGCGGGCGATCCATGATGCCAGCAAAGCCATCTATCTTCACGACCTGACGAGGTATGCGACATGACTGACGCTGTAACCCGTGCCGCAGCGCTTTTGAAAGAGCATCGCGAGAGCATCGACCGCCTGGATGCGATCCTGGTCTATACTCTGGGTGAGCGGTTCAAGCACACTAAGGCCGTGGGCAAGCTCAAGGCAGAACATAACCTGCCACCGTCCGATCCGGCCCGCGAGGCCACGCAGATCGCACGGCTCGAAGATTTGGCAAACCGGGCGGATCTGGACCCGGAATTCGCCAAGAAGTTCCTGAACTTCATCATCGCCGAAGTGATCCAGCATCACCGAAAGCATCAAACGTAGGGTGGGGTTTGACCCCACCGCCCAAGCCATTCAAAGGAGAAACTCAAATGGCCATGAAAATCCGCCTTGCCCGTGGTGGCAGCAAGAAACGCCCCTTCTATCGCATCGTTGCGGCAGACTCGCGCATGCCGCGCGACGGTCGCTTCATCGAGAAGCTGGGCACCTACAACCCGCTGCTGCCAAAAGACAGCGAAGAGCGCGTAAAGATGAACCTGGAGCGCGTCCAGTACTGGATGGATCAGGGCGCACAGCCGACCGATCGTATCTCCCGCTTCTTGGAAGCCGCTGGTGTTGTTGAGAAGAAAGAGCGCAACAACCCGCAGAAAGCCGAGCCTGGTCAGAAGGCCAAGGATCGTGCCGAGGAAAAGGCTGAGAAAGCAAAGGCGGCTGAAGAAGCTGCGGCGGAGCCGGTGGAAGAAGAAGCACCTGCCGAAGAAACCCCTGCTGAAGAAGCAGTTGCAGAAGAAGCCCCCGCTGAGGAAGCCGCTGCGGAAGAAGAGACCTGAGACTAAACCGCAGGAGCAACCCGGGCGTGACGCGCTTTTCCCCGGACTTCCAGCAAGAGCTCTCCGAATTGATGCGGTGGCGGCGTGACGTGCGCCGCTTCCGCACCGATCCGGTGGAGGAGGCCGTGCTTGAGGCATGCCTTGAGAGCTTCGCCCTCTCCCCCTCTGTGGGGCTGAGCGAGCCGTGGCGCGTCATCCGTGTGGAAAGTGACACCGCTCGGGCCGCCGCATTGGCCAATTACAAGGCGGCCAATGTGGATGCCTTGGCGGGCTATGACGGAGAAAAGGCGGCGCTATACAGTCAGCTTAAACTCTCCGGCATGCAGGAAGCGCCTGTGCAGCTGTCGGTGTTCTGTGCCGAAGAGACCGCCAAGGGTTCCGGTCTTGGCGCCCAAACCATGCCGGAGATGCGTCGCTATTCTGTCGTGAGCGCGATCACGCAGTTCTGGCTGGCCGCGCGGGCGCGGGGCATTGGTGTGGGCTGGGTCTCAATCCTTGACCCTGACCGGTTATGCGCAGATCTGAATGTGCCGGACGACTGGCGGCTGGTGGGGTATCTCTGCGTCGGATGGCCCGAGCAGGATCATGAGACGCCAGAGCTGGAACGTGCGGGCTGGGACAGCCGCGCCGAGGGCGTGATTGTGGAGAGCCGGTGATGGACAAGGTCTGCGTGGGAGCGATTGCAGGGGCGTTTGGTGTCAGGGGTGAAGTCAGGCTGAAGAGTTTTACCGCCGACCCCGAAGACCTCGCCGCCTATGGGCCGCTGCAGACTGAGGACGGTGCGCAGAGCTTTGATGTGACGCTGACCGGGCAAACCAAGGGTGCGCTGGTGGGGCGTCTGTCGGGTGTGGCGACCAAAGAGGTGGCGGACCGGCTGAAAGGGCTGCGCCTATACGTGGATCGCGCAAAACTGCCGGATCCTGAGGATGATGAGTATTACCACGCCGATCTCATCGGCCTTGAGGTGTTTGACACGGGCGGTGATCCACTGGGACGGGTCAAGGCCGTGCTCAATCACGGGGCCTCGGACCTTTTGGAGATTGACCGCCCCGATGGCGGTGCATCTGTCTTGCTGCCCTTCACCCAAGACGCTGTGCCGACAGTGGATCTGAGTGCGGGCCGGATCGTGGCCGATCCGCCGGATGGTGTGTTTTGAGCGGTACCCCCAAATCCTTTGGGCGCAAGTCCATCTCAGCCTCGCTGAAGCCGCGCGACTTGATGGGCCAAAATCCGCGTTTGGCCGGGGCGTGGGGCGCGCAGGTGATCACCCTTTTCCCCGAAGCCTTTCCTGGGGTGCTGGGCGAGAGCCTGACCGGTAAGGCTCTCAAAGACGGCACGTGGACGCTCGACACCACGGATCTGCGCCGATTTGGCGAGGGCAAACATCGCAATGTGGACGACACGCCCGCGGGCGGCGGCGCGGGCATGGTGCTGCGCGCAGATGTGATGGGCCGCGCGATTGAGGCGGCCACAGCAGGCGCGCCTGCCGAGCGGCCAATCCTCTATCTCAGCCCGCGCGGCACGCCGTTCTCGCAAGGGATGGCGCAAAGCCTTGCCAGAAAGCCTGGCGTTACGCTGATTTGCGGACGGTTTGAAGGGCTTGATGAACGGGTGATCGACCATTTCCGGATCCAGGAGGTCTCTCTGGGGGATTTCGTGATGACCGGCGGCGAGATTGCGGCGCAGGCACTGATTGATGCCACAGTGCGGCTATTGCCCGGGGTGCTGGGCAATGCGGCGTCGATCGAGGACGAGAGCTTTTCATCGGGGCTTCTAGAACATCCGCAGTACACTCGCCCGGCGGAATGGCAGGGGCGCAAGATCCCCGATGTGCTGATGTCTGGCAACCACGGAGAGATCGCGACATGGCGGCAGGCGCAGTCCGAGGCGCTCACGAAAGCGCGTCGGCCGGATTTGTGGGACGCTTGGAAAGATCGCGATCCAGAAAACGAGTAGTGCGCGGCAGACCAGCCAGGATTTGGGTATTTTTTGAAAAGAAAGAAGCTAAGGCACGCCGCTACTCATTGGTCTGGTCCTTGGCGACAAGGGGGCGCAAAGCCTCAATATGATCTACCCCCATGCCGCAACACCCGCCAATGATCTGCACGCCCTGATCCAGCCAACCCTTTGCATAATCCGCGTAATCCGGGGCGGAGATGGTGCCGTCAAAGAATGTCTTGTTGTTTACCCATCGCGCGGAATGGGCATAGACGCAGACCGGCCCAGACCAGTGCTCGGCCACGATATCGAGACAGTCGGCCACATACTCTACTTCGGTGTGCATGATGGCGATGGCGTCGATCTTTTTGGAGGCCAGCAGGCGGATCGTGTCAGAGAGCGGGTCCCCGTTCAGCAGGCACATCCGGCCGGTCTCATCGGGTTGGCATGACAGCCCAACCCAAACCGGCAGGCCCGCTTGCATCGCGGCGTCGAGCGTGACCTCCATGCGCGGGATGTCGACCATCATCTCAAGAATGAGAAAATCAGCACCGGCGTCGGCCATGAACTGCGCCTGTTGCACGGCTGGGGCGCCGAGCTCTTCGGCGATTGTTTCGCCACCCGCCCAGGACCAGTAGGATATGCCACCGGCGACGAGCGCGTCCGCCTGACCGCTTTGGTCAACGGCCTCGCGCGCGAGCTCTACGCCACGGGTGTTGTAAGCTCTAAAATGGTCTGCTTCGCCAGCATCTTTCAACGCGTGCAAATGGGTGGCAAAGGTGTTGGAGATCACAACCTCGGCCCCGGCGTGAATGTAATCAAGGTGCACTTGACGCAGGATATCGGGATGGCTGAGTGCGCCCCCTCCGTTCCAGGCCTTATCCAGCTGTGGCACGCCGCGGCGCTCAATCTCGGTGCCGGTGGCGCCGTCGATGAGGATGCGCTCGCCAGCTGCCACGCGCGCCATGAAGGATTGATACTTGGTCATCTGAAGCGGCCCCATGTTGATCCTTGCAAAACCTTGGCACACAGGCAGGTTTCAAGGCAAAATCAAACGGCGCAGAGCAGAGAAAAAGACTTGCCTTTAAGGCCGATTGCCCCTATCCACCGTCTGCCTGAGGGGTCGTGTGCCCGCTTGGGTCTGTCTCATATGGCACTGCCCAGTTTTCTTCGACATGGCGCGGCGGCCTGACACAGTAAAAAGAGACACAGTCAAAAGATATGACGATCTCACCTCTGGCGGGCGCTGCGGCGGACCCGGAAGAAGACCAGGAGCTCTGAGAGCGCGCAAACACTCGCGGGCCAACCGCAAGCAGTTCAGGAGTATGCGACGATGGACATTATCGCGCAGATTGAGGCGGAACAGATCGCCTCTTTGGGGAAAGACATCCCCGATTTCAAAGCCGGCGACACAGTGCGCGTGGGCTTTAAGGTGACCGAAGGCACACGTTCCCGCGTGCAGAATTTCGAAGGCGTTTGCATCGGCCGCAAAAATGGCGAAGGCATTGCCGGATCGTTCACCGTTCGCAAGATTTCTTTTGGGGAAGGCGTGGAGCGTGTGTTCCCCCTCTATTCCACCAATATCGACAGCATCACAGTGGTGCGCCGCGGTCGCGTGCGTCGGGCGAAGCTCTATTACCTCCGTTCGCGTCGCGGCAAATCTGCGCGGATCGCGGAAGACACAAATTACAAACCCAAGTCCGGGCCAAAATCCGGCGCATCGGCATAAGGACCACGGACATGAAAGCAGATATCCATCCCGACTATCACTTCATCGACGTGAAGATGACCGACGGCACCATCGTCAAGATGCGCTCCACCTATGGCAACGAAGGCGACACGCTGTCTCTTGATATTGACCCGTCCGCGCATCCTGCCTGGACCGGTGGCGGCACGCGCCTGACAGATGCCGGTGGCCGCGTCTCGAAGTTCAAGAACAAATATGCAGGTCTTGGTTTCTAAGACCGACCATAGTCAAACGCAAAAAACACCGCCCCGTACTGGGGCGGTGTTTTTGTTTTCGAGTGTAGCGACATAGGATGCAGGCCAACCTTTGAGCGTTGATCTGTTGATCAGCCAACGCACCCCGCGCGAGACACGGGTGCAGCAAACCGGGCGCAATTCGTTTCCAAAAGAGAAACAGAATTGGAAACAGGTCTAGATTTGTTGACGGCTTAGAGCCTTCGGACAGGCGGCCTCGGTCAGATTCTTAGCTTGACTGAGTCAAAAGCCCGCAGGCACACTTAGTCCACACTTTTTTCATTTCGACCGACCCGCTATTCGCGGCGCGGCTATGACCTGTATCAGGCCGCGATATTTTATCAAAACCTTAAGGAACACAAAAATGGCTCTTATTTTAACAGGAAGCTCGACCACTGGGTTCACAGCGACAGCGAACTTAAACACTTACGTCACTCGGGAATTTGAAACCATTAGCTCTTCAAATGATGGATTTGACTTCGAGTTGACGTTCGGTAACGAATACGTGCTTTTGGGAGATATCATCGCGGAATTCGATGGCATCAAATCCAGCTCTTCCTTGACCGGGGCCCACACGGTGGTGGTTCAAGACGGTGCTTCGGTTTTTGGCGGATTTGACGGCATTGAACTGAGCGGCAACAGCAACCGAGTGATCAACAATGGGTCTGTTCACGGCGATGCTGACGGCGGGATTCAAATTTTAGGCGGGAGCGCTGAAGTCATCAATAATGGCTATGTGTATGGGGCCTTCGAAGGTCTAAGTACTCGCGATGCCTTCGGTCGGATTGCGAACAACGGAACGGTGCATTCGGATAATATTGGGATCGTTGCCACTGGCGGAAACTCGCAGATCACAAATACAGGAACAATTGCGGCCCAAACCAGTGGTATTTCTACAACTGGGACGGTTGTCATCAATAACTCAGGCACGATTTTCGGCGGGAGCTTAGGTGTCTTTCTCACCACGACCCAGGGTCAAGCGGCGACGGTGATCAACAGCGGCACCATCACATCCTCGAACATATCTTTGGGGCCCGCTCCGCAGGTCGCCGTGCGAGGCTCAGAAGGCAATGAAAGAGTGGACAACAGCGGACTGCTCGAGGGAAATGTAGAGCTCGGCAATGGCCAAGACAGCGTTCTAAACGCGGGCACGATCGTCGGCGCCGTGGATCTTGGAGAAGGCGCTGACACTTTCACAAGTCGCGGCGACGGCCTCGTGACCGGAGCGGTTCAGGGCGGTGCTGGAAATGACACGCTCTTCGGCGGCCGTTCTGATGACCAATTGTCGGGGGATGCCAACAATGATCTGCTGCGTGGCAGAGCCGGCAATGACACTCTGGGCGGTGGCACCGGCAACGACACTCTGTTCGGTAACAGCGGCGAAGACACGCTTTCCGGTGGCTCCAGCAATGACAAGCTCATCGGCGGGAGCGGCGGCGATATGCTTCAAGGCGGAAGCGGAAGGGACACCCTCTATGGCAGTGGGGGCGATGACACATTGTTGGGCCAGACGGGTCAGGATTTCTTGTTCGGGGGTCGGGGCGCGGACGTGTTTGTTTTCACTGAGACGTCACACAGCGCCGTCGGTAGCCAACGCGATGTGATCCGCGACTTCACAAAGGGCGAAGACAAGATCGACATAGACGACCTTTCAAGTGATGAATTCATCTTCCGCGGCAATCAAGCCTTCAGCGGCGCCGGCGACGCAGAAGTCCGTGTGACTATCACCGCCAATGGCGACTCTGTCGTCCGGGTGGACGTGGACGGTGACGGGTCTGCGGACACTCAGTATCTGGTAAGCGGTGTCGATGACCTGACGGCCAGTGACTTTATCCTTTAGGGATAGGGCACGACATAGAAACTAAGCCGCGAACGGTGCAGACCGTGTGAGACAGCGTTGGTTTGGATGGCGTACATGTGTTGAGACACATGCGACGTTTGTCTCTGTGCCTCGTGTGATCGCCTGATGACGACGTCTTGATGAAAGAAATTGACCCCAAAGCAGAGGATCGCAGGGTTGCGCGGAGCGAAGCCGCCAGTTGTTGGGATTTGTGGCTTGTGGTCCAGGCGCATCGCTGCAATGGCTCAAATGCAATAGTCTCACAGATTGCGTTTGTGCCGCTTCACGAAGGCCATCGCGCAATTTATCATAGCAGTGATTTGGGGCGGTAACCTCAGCGGGCAGAGGGGCGTGACTGGCATGGCGCATATCATCGTCGTGGGCAATGAAAAGGGCGGCGCGGGAAAATCGACCGTGTCGATGCATGTGGCCACCGCCCTGTCGCGGATGGGGCATGCCGTCAGCACGTTGGATCTAGACCTGCGCCAAAAGACCTTGGGAACCTACATTGGCAATCGGAGGCGGTATCTGGAGAAAGAAGGTCTGGACCTGCCGACACCTGCCTACATGGATCTGCCACAAGTCGAAAATGCTAACTTGCAGCCGGGCGAGAATATCTATGACCGGCGCCTGTCGGTCGCTATGGCCAAGCTGGAACCCGGCAGCGACTTTATTCTCATTGACTGTCCAGGATCGCATACGCGATTGAGCCAGGTGGCTCATAGCCTGGCCGACACGCTGATCACGCCGCTCAATGACAGCTTCATTGATTTTGATCTCCTGGCTCATGTGGACATCGACGGGTTGAAGATCCTCGGCCCGTCTGTCTATTCGGAGATGGTGTGGAACGCTCGCCAGTTACGCTCACAGGCAGGTCTGAAGCCTATTGACTGGGTGGTGGTGCGCAACCGGTTGGGGGCGCAGCAGATGGTGAATAAGGAAAAGATGGCGCGTGTCATGGGCGATCTTGCCAATCGCATCGGGTTTCGGATTGCCTCGGGCTTTAATGAGCGGGTGATCTTTCGAGAGCTCTTCCCGCGCGGGCTGACGCTTTTGGACCTCAAGGATATTGGGGTGCAGCAGCTCAACATCTCGAATGTGGCCGCGCGCCAGGAGCT
>ERZ1740068.231-NODE-231-length-32228-cov-26.086563_pt1 | contig 32228 bp, 24 predicted proteins | sample MGYA00581735_ERZ1740068 | MGnify/ENA primary metagenome ERZ1740068 (study PRJEB43018, sample SAMN04849740) | marine metagenome | isolation source: floating plastic debris | place: Pacific Ocean | collected 2008-08-30 | study: EMG produced TPA metagenomics...
GCGACGCAGAGCGTCTGGGGAGTGCGTTGTCCACGCAGAGCGTGGGAACGATGCTTGGACTTCGCTACAAGCTGAGCTTGACGATCGCGATATTCCCCGCAAAACACGTCGCGACATCGGTTCCCGGTAGCGCCTCGCGCATCTGATAGTTGCCTTGATACTGATAGCCCTCCGCCGCCACCCGGTAATCCAACAGCAGCGGCGACGTGCTGGACTGACAAAACACCAGCTCCGGCTCCGGCGCGCCGTCATCTAAATGCGGCAAATTGACGTTCCAGTACGTGCCCCGCTCGCAGCCGCGATCGAGCAGCGCCGCCAGCACCCGCACCGCCATCGCCGTTGTCTTCTCCCAGTTCATCGGCTTTTGCCAGTTGAGGTATTGCGAAATCCCGATCCCCGGCACGCCGTGCATCGCCCCCTCGCGCACCGCCGCCAGCGTTCCGGACAGGTAGATATCGACCCCCATATTGCCCCCGGCGTTGATGCCCGACAGAACCCAGCTCGCCTCGGGGCAGAGCGCGTGCAGCCCGAGCCGAACGCAGTCGGCGGGCGTGCCGGAAATGGCATGGTGACGATCGTCGCGGGTTTCGACGGCGATCGGGGTGCGAGTCGTGACGCGGTGGCCGCAACCGGACTGTTCGCGATCGGGCGCGATGAAGACGGGCGCGGTGTGGCCGAGTTGTGTCAGGGCGTCCGCCATCGCGGCGATTCCGAGCGCGTCGATGCCATCGTCGTTAGAGAGCAGGAATGTCATATTTTTTGTCTGGGCTGCGTCCGGGCTTTGTCCGAAGCAATGCGTTTGCATGTTCCCATCGCGGGGGACGCGGGGCTACACTTTGGGCGGCTCGCTCGGCGAGTGAATCTCCACACCAAACTCCATGAAACGCCTGATTTCCGCGATCGTCAGCCTCGGCATCCTGATTGCGATTTATACGAAAATCGATTTCGCCGGACTGATCGAGGTGTTTCGCGACTGCGATCGCCTGTGGATGGCGATCTCGCTGGGCATGGTCGTGCCACTGACGCTGGCAACGAGCTGGCGCTTGCAGCGGCTAATGCCCGAGTCCGGCCTGCTGGGCTTCGGGATGGCGAACCGGCTGACGCTAGCGGCGAGCGTGCTGAATATGGTGCTGCCGTCAAAGATGGGCGATATTGCCAAAGCGTATTTCATTCGCGATCGCGGCTACCTGAGCGGGTCGCTGTCGCTGTCGCTGGTGGTGTTTGAGAAAGCCTGCGATATGCTCTCGCTGCTGCTCTGGTGTGCATTTGGGCTGCTGGTCTATCCCGAGAAGGGCGCGCTGTTTTGGCTGATGGCGGTGGGGATTTGCGGCGGTCTGATTGCCGGGACGGCGATTTTGGGGTCGAGCCGGGTTGCCGATTTTGCTTTTGGTCTCGGGACGCGCGCCGCTCCGGGAGGAGCCGAGGGGAAAGTCGGGCAAAAGCTCGATCGACTGCACGCCTCCTGGACGGAAATGCAGACGTATTTTTGGCGCGATCGCGGCCAGCTTGCGGTGATTGCCGCCACCTCGATCGGGATTTGGCTGCTGCACTTACTGCAAATCTGGTTCTTTATCTTTGCGCTTAATGCCAGCGTGCCGTTTATTGCCAACCTGGCGCTGTCGCCGCTGTCGATTTTGGCGGGGCTGTTGCCGCTGACCTTTGCCGGAGTTGGGACGCGCGATGCGGCGCTGATCTTTTTCTATCAGCCGTACTTCGACGCGCAGACGGGCGCGGCGCTGGGGCTGCTGTGTACGTCGCGCTACATCCTCCCGGCGATCGGGGGGCTGCCGTTTTTCGGGCAGTTTCTGAGCCGGGTGCGATCGGAGCGAGCCGCGAAAACAGCAACAAAACCGTAAAGTCCAAAGTCTTAGCGAAGCTCGATGCCAAACCCGAGAAGCCGAGTGTTGCTGCTGTAGCTGAAAATATACCGAGCCTCCCCAAACCTAAAACTGCCGTATGAAACGCCTCATCCCGATCCTGCTCGCGGCCTCGAGCGTCGCGATCGCCGCACGTACTGCACCCGCTCGCGCTCATGATTTTGAACTTTGCCAGGCTTATACCGTTAACGATGCGAGCGAATACGGCTTTCGGGAGGTCAACAATTGTCCGCTGACGATCGCCGGAACGTTCACCAACGCTACGCGCAGCCTGAGCATTACCACCTGGGAAACCGCGCTATATCACCTGGAAGTGTGGGACCCATCGACGGGCACGATGCTGACCGATTCGTACGACTTCGACATTATCGGCAGGACCGATCGCCCCCAATATCGCTTCCTGGACGGCGTCAACGGTCACCGGTACGTCGTTTCCTTTCAGTACGACGACCCGAACTTCGTCCGCCTGGAAATTTACAACAGCCAGGGCGATCGGTTCTACAACGCGCTGTTCGAGCGCGCCGGTCTCTAAGTGGGGGCGCTCTCGAGTTCGACGCGCAAATGGAGGCGGCGCTGGAACGTTGCTGGGACGGCGTATAAGCAGTCGATCGTGAAGTTCGTGTTTTTGGAGTTTGTCGCGATCGCCCCCCAAAAACGGCGAACAGCCGTGCGCCGCGACCAGAATCCCACAACCTCGATCCAGCACCTGCGAGATTTACTCGCTCTCGGTGGCCTCCTCTTCGATCGCCTCTAGGTCGGGAATACCCAGATCCACTTCTAGATCGGTCTCGGGCGCGGCGTCGGGTGCGACCGAGCCACCGAGATCCACATCCTGCGGCGTGGGCGCGTCGAGCTGAGCGACGAGCGCGTCGATGCGATCCTTATATTGCGCCGGAGCCAGACCCGCCGCCGTCGAGAACACCGCCCGCGCTTCCTCGATTTTGCCCTGGCGCTGAAGGATCAGACCCTTACCCACCAGCGGTCGGAAGTCCGTCGGGTTGGCCTGCTGGGTATTTTCGTAAGCTTGCAGCGCCTCGTCGTATCGCTCTTGCTCGGTGTAGATCTGGCCGAGGAGTAGCTGCACGGCCACCACATCTACGCTACCTGCCGTTTCGGCGTTAGCTTCCGGCGCGATTTGTAGCGTGTCTTCGAGGAGCCCGATCGCCGCTTCCGGACGCTCTTGCTGGACGAGCAGCTCGACCAAACCCTGCAGCGCTTGGGTATTGCCCGGATCGCCCTGCAAAATTTGACGGTAGACCTGCGCTGCTCCCTCCAGATCTTCAGTGAACTGCTTCACCTGAGCGAGCAAAATCTGATAGCGCATTTCCTCTGGGTTGAGCGCCGCGAGTTTTTCCAGGGGCTCGAGAACGCCTGCGATGTCGTTGAGCTGTAGGCGCACCTCGACCAGGCCGCGCAAGGCCGTTGGGTTCTCCGGCTCGCGATCGAGAACGAGTTCGTAGCCGCGCGCCTGAGCCTCGAGTTCTTCGCGCTGACTTTCCGGCGTGGCGTTCGTGGCTTGGGGCGAATGCTGGGAGACGTTACGCGCTTCGAGGACGCTGCCGAGCAGAGGCGCGAGAGCAAAGCCCACAAAGGCGAGCGCGCCGACGAGCAGCATGATGCGAGTAAACCAGGGTCTTTCTTTAGCCACGGTGATTTCCTAAATTTCCTAGCGACGGTGGGTTCTCAAACTAGATTCTCAAACATCCTAAACAAAGGCGAACCCAGACGATCGCGCCCACCGACAGAATCGCGGCCCCGCGCCACGTCACGTCCCATCGCCCGCCGGGCGCTTTTCGCTTTGCCGCAATTTATTTTAGAAGCTGCGTTAACAAGGATCGCGATCGCCCGCGCCGCTCCCGGCAAACTCGCGACGAAGACACACCACAAGTGCTTCCGAGATCGACTCCCGACACAAAAGTCACGACCTCATGACCAAGCGGCGGCGACTTTGTCGCGAAGGTCATGAAAGCACAACAAAACAAGCAAATTCAGGCTATTCCCTGCGTGAGAACACTTGCGGCAACCCTTGGGATCGATCGATAATGCTCGACATGACGGCGGCACAGATCACCGCCTTCCACTGGATATCGAGAAGCTCGCGCTTTAGTCCGGGATTCTTGACAAAATGAAAGGAGGTTCGAGAACAGTCATGGCACAGGAACGAATTCCGCTCGAAGAGCTGACTCTCCGTCAGCTGCGTCGCGTCGCAAGTGGCTACAAAGTTTCCCGCTACAGTCGCATGCGCAAGGTCGAACTAATCGCCGAAATTCGCGCGATCGACCCAAACGCCGCCGCAATTAAAACCGTCGATGCCTCCGCACCGCTCTACGGCGAAAGCGTCGTAACGGCAAGCGCAGTGACCGACGTCGATCGCGTGCCCAGCACCGCACCGATCGAACCGCCTGCTGAAGTGTCCGCCGAAGCCCCGGTCGAGGAGCCCGTCGAAGCGCCCGTCGAGGTCTCCGCCGCCGAGCCTTCTGTCGAACCGTCCGTCGAACTGCCCGCTGAAACCCCTGAAACTGTTGTAGAGTCGCCCATCATGGCCTCATCCGAACCGATTTCCGAACCGGCTTCCGAGCCCATTGTCGCCAAAGCCAATGCGCCCATAACTGGCGCAACCAGCGAGATTCAAACCAACGAAACTCAAGAGAGCGTCGAGGCAATGAAGTACGCAACCGGCGCTGTCGAAGCGACGCCGCCAACACCGGAAGAAATGGCCGCGATCGACGCCAATCTACCCGAGCTTCCCGACGGCTACGGTGCGAGCCGCATCTCGCTGCTGCCCCGCGACCCGCAGTGGGCCTACTGCTACTGGGATGTGCCCAACGATCGCAAGGAAGAGCTTCGCCGTCAGGGCGGCCAGCAGCTCGCCCTGCGGATCTACGATGTGACAGACGTCGATCTGAACGTCCAAGCGCCCCACAGTATTCAGGAGTACACCTGCGACGAACTGGCGCGTGAGTGGTACTTGCCGATTCCGGTGAGCGATCGCGACTACGCGATCGATATCGGCTACCGCACTGCTGACGGTCGCTGGCTGGTGCTGGCGCGATCGGCGTCGGTACACGTGCCGCCGGTCTTCCCGTCCGACTGGGTCGAAGACGTCTTCGTGACCGTCCCCTGGGATGAAGACCTGCGCGGTAAAACCTTCGCGACGCTGGTTCCTCCGGCCAAAAAGGTCATCAAGGGCGCACCCGGCCAGCAGTACGACGAGGTGTACCGCCTCTCCGCCGAAGCTGCCGAAGCCCAACGCATCGCCGGATCGCTGTTCGGCTCGATGCATCAAACGCCGGAAGACAGCCTCAGCTCGTTTATCTTCCCCTCGGGGGTCGGTAGCTGGTCGGTTCCGACCACGTCGGGCATCGGCGCGGTCACCGCTTCGGGCATGGGCATGCTGGGCGAAACGCCGGAATTTATCACGCCGTCTGGTGTGGGCCAACTGGGCTTTAGCGCCTCGGTTCCGAACCGCGAACAGCACGAGCCCCGCAAGTTCTGGCTAGTGGCCGACGCCGAGCTGATCGTCTACGGCGCGACCGAGCCGGACGCCACCGTCACGATCGGCGGTCGTCCTATTAAACTCAACCCCGACGGCACGTTCCGCTTCCAAATGTCGTTCCAGGATGGCGTCATCGACTATCCGATCTTGGCGGTAGCGAAAGACGGCGTGCAGTCGCGTTCGGTTCACATGAACTTCGAGCGTCAGACGCCGTCGCGCAACACCAACACCAAGGAAGAAGCCACTGAAGAGTGGATCTCGTAAGTCTGCGCCGTTCGGCGACTCGTTCTCCTCACGCACAGTCCGGCCTGTCCGGTAAATAGCTACTTTCGCTCCCGTCATTTATTTGGCGGGAGTTTTTTGTGTCTGCGCTGATGCGGCGACGATCGAGCGGCCTTGGCTAAAATTCAAGCAGACGCGATCTAACATGGCATCCATGACAAACCAGACGGGTGAGATCTTCCTGGCGCGAACTCAAGAGCAGGCGGAGTTTCGTCGAATTTTGCAGGAGCTCGTCGGGTCGCGGTTAGCGCGATCGCTGCCGACGTTCCACAAGCTTGCCAAGCGTCTGACGCCCGATGCGGAGCCCGCATCAACGCAACCGCAAATCTGTCTGTTTTATGGCGAAGGCGGCATGGGCAAAAGCACGCTGAGCCGACGGTTAGAGAAAATCGCCAAGCAAGCGCCGTTTAAGTGTCAGGTCGCGACGGTGCGGCTGGATTGGGAGGATGCGAAGCGCGATCGCACGGAGCTTCAGGTGGAGCACGATTGCATCGAGCCGGAGACGGTGTTGGCGTTGCTGCATAGCAAGCTGGAGAAAGAGACCGACAAGAAGTGTTTGGACGAGTTCGTTAAAACGCGCAAGGCGCTGCGGGATGCGGAGCAAAAGATTGATGCGGCGCTGAAAAAGCCGGAGGTTAATGCGGCGTTTAATAAAAAGGTGATCGACGGTGGGTCACGGGCGATCGCAGCGATCTTGCAAAAACGGGCGGGAATTGACGTGAATACGACGCAGCCGTATCTCGTCACGGGTCTGGAAGTGACGATGGAGCTGGTGGATCAGGCGAAGGCGTTTGTGGGCAAGTCACTGAAAAAGCCGGAGCAGATCGAGCTGTTCGAGCAGCCGTCGCAGAAGTTGGCACAGGTGTTGGGGGCGGGCATTGCGAAGGTGGCGGCGCGGAAGCCGTTGGTGGTATTTCTCGACACGTATGAAATTGTCGATCGCCCGGAGTGCGACGCGATCGTGCGAGCAGTGATGCGTGAGGCGGGGGCGCGGGTGGTTTGGGTGGTGACAGGCCGGGCGAACCTGGCGGAAAGCGGCAAGCGGGGCGGTGTCTACGTGCGGGGCTATTCGTCGGAGTTTAGCGAGGATCGGCTGTATGCGAAGTCACTGTCGGGGTTCGGACGCGAGACGATTTTGGAATTTTTCCGACAGGCGGTTCCAGGGCGCTCGCTAACCGAGGGGCAGGCGGAACAGGTCGATCGCTTTAGTCTCGGTATCCCGTTCGTGGTGAATGAAGTGGAGGCGATGTGGCGCAAGGAGGTGGAGTTCGAGGCGATCGTTGCGCCCGTGGAAAAGGCTATTGGAGAGAATGCGCATTTACGAGTGATCGAAAAGGCAAGCGAGCGATTTTTGGTGCATTGTCTGACGGAGCCAGAGGATTTGGCGGCGGTATACGCGCTGGCGATGATGCGGCGTCCGTCATCGGAGCTGTTTGCGGCGATGGTGGATTCTGCGGACGTGGTGGCACGGGTGCAGTCGTTGCGATCGCGGTATTCGTTCGTGTTGGAGTCGGGCGGGCTGCGACTGTCGGAGAAGCTGGCGGGGTTTGTACGAGAGTATCTGCGCTCAAGTGAGATGCGGCGAGCGCAGTACCGACAACTGAATGAGAATGCGATGGCGTGGCTGGAGATGCGGCTGGAGCAGAAGTCGGTAGGGATTACGGATACGGCAGAGCTGTTTGAGGAGGAGGAGATCGCGCAGCTACGGGCAGATTGGATTCACCACCAATTTTGGATTGGGGAGGATGAGGGTTGGCGTACGGGGCTGACTTGGTTTGTTTTGGGGTGGGAGTATGCGCAGAATTGGCTAGCGGCAGAGTTTGCGGAATTAAAGGAATTTGTTGGCAGTTGGTCTCGGGATGGGCAGAAACGCCTCGAAGTATTTGAGAAGGGTTACCAGAGATTTATCGCAGAATCTAATGCAGTGGAGAAGTTAATCGAAATGCTGGAGAAGCATGTCGAACGGAAACATTTTTCACCAGAGTTTGAGGATGAATGTGGCACAATTGTGAGGCTAGTAAAAGGAAGATGTCTAGAGCAACAAGAAAAGTATTTAGAGGCACTTCCCATACTCTTTGAGGTAGACAAGACTATTCAAGACAAATCGCGTCAACTATGCAAAAACCTTGCCTCTTCACTAGCCTATGCGGGCCAGCGCCTGAGCCTAGTCAAAGGTCGAGTAGTTCCCTCAGTTGAAGCAGAGAGAGTTCTACTTCGTGCGATAGAATTGCAGAGCGGTCAAAGTGAATACTGGCGGTGCTTGGGAATAGTACAGTACGGCTTAGGGCAACATAGAGAAGCGCACGACAGCTTCAATAAAGCCCTTTATTTTAATCCTGAAAATGCAGAGGCATACGGCAACCTTGGCTGGATAAGCCTCAAGAGAAATCAAATATCAGTTGCGAAAGAGCAGTGTAAAAAGGCCCTTGAGATTGACCCAAATCTTGGCTCAGCTGTCATTAATTATGGTCTTATTCTCGCTCTCCAGAGTGATACTGAATCAGCTCGCTACTACTGGAAACGCAGTATTGACATACACTGCAAAACCGGCGAAAAAAACTATTCAGCGCCTTCTACTCAACTATCAGCGAAGAACCAGGATATGGACTTGCTCACCTTAAAGGAGTTCTTGAAGAGAGTGGTACCACTTTGAGTGAGATTAAGGGAGTTCTTGAAGATGCCGAAGTCCTCACCCGCTGCCCCACCGAAATCCCCGGCCTCACCGACGCGATCTCCCTCCTCAAAACCGAACTCGATCGCCGCCAAACAGCCCAATCCAAAACCCCGTGACGATCGCACGCCCTCACCTCACGGCCATCTTCGCGATGAGCGCCGACGGCAAGATCTCCGACAGCGCGCGATCGGGACGTAAATTCGGCTCGCGCCATGACTTTCGTCACCTTGAAGAATGCGTTGCTGAAGTCGATGCCGTACTCATGGGCGCTGGGACGCTGCGATCGGGCGGGACGGCGATGCGCGTCCTCTCCGACGACCTCTTCCAGCAGCGTGCCGATCGCGGCTTGCCGCCCCAGCCCGTTCAGGTCATCGTGTCGCGATCGGGCGAACTGCCGCGATCGCTGAAGTTCTTCACGCAGCCAATCCCCCGCTGGCTCGCGACCACCGCCGCCGGAGCGCAGGCCGACGATCCGGCCTTCGATCGCATCCTGACCCACGAAGCAGACAACGGTGGTGTCGATCTCGCCCGCGTCCTGGAGACGCTGCGGCACGAAGGCTTTGCAAAGGTCGCCGTGCTGGGCGGCGGCGCGCTGGTGGCCGACCTGTTTGCGATCAGCGCGATCGACGAGCTACACCTAACCGTTTGTCCGCTGGTGCTGGGCGGCGCGACGGCTCCAACCCCCGTCGATGGCACGGGCTTCCTCAATCTCGAGGCGGCGCTGCCCGGCGCGGCTCCGGCGCTGGAGCTGCTAGACATGCGCGCGATCGCGGGCGAAGTCTTTCTGCACTATCGCGTCCGCTAGCCCGAGCCCCAGAGTTACAGCACCGTTCGCGCGGGTATCCGCCCGTGACGATCGCCCGCGTTGCCCTTCATACTAAGAATTGGGTCTCGATTGAATAAGAAACTATGTTGCGAAAATTTTTTATTGGCTTTCTGTGCCTGATGTTGACGTGGACGAGCGTCGCGATCGACCTGCCCGGCACGTTCGGCAGCATCGCGATCGCCGCGACGGCAACGGTGGACAGCGGCCGCTTCCCCGTTCAGCAGGCCACCTACGATGACGGCTCGGGTGAATATTCGCTGATGCTGCTCGATACGCCCGCTGGCAAGTCGCCGATTTTCCGTACGGACGATTTGCAAATGGCGCGCACCACAGATGAGGAGCCGCTCGCCGGAAGCTACCTGAGCATCGACGACGGTCAGCCCGTACTGCACCTGACTGAGGACTTCCGCATCGAATACGTCCACGCCGTAACGGAAACCCAAGAGAATCCGCAAACCGGCCAGCCGGAGACAATTATCGTCCGCCGCGAGTCCAATTTCTGGACGCCGTTTGCAGGCGCGATCGCGGGTCAGGCGATCGGCAATGCGCTGTTTGGGCCTCGTTACTACGTGCCGCCGATTTACAGCCGCGCGCCGATGGTGGGCTATGGCGGTGCTGGCTCGACCTACGGCCAAGCGGTTTCAGCTTATAAGCAAAAGCACAACACTGCACCGCCTGCGGTGAAGAACCGCACGAAGTTAAATACGAGCGGTAACCTGCGTCGTAACGCTCGTTCCGGTTTCGGTAGCAAGAATCGTGCCAACACGACGCGCCGCGCCAACCAAAATCGCATGAAGTCCAGCGGTTCGGGTTTTGGCAGCAACAACCTACGATCGAGCGGCAATCGCCAGCGAATGCAGCGCCGTTCGTCGGGCTTTGGTAGCGGTGGCCGATCGCGATCGCGCAGCTTTGGCGGTCGCCGCCGTCGTTAATTCGCGAATCTCCAGCGATATTCTGAGAAACCGGGTTTTCTACGGCTCATTAATGCAAATCGCGTTTGAGTCTAAGAAGCTCGGTTTCTTGCTTATCAGACTTTCGAGCTAGCCCGCACCGCCTAGCTCGGTGATTTTTTCTCGGGCGTTGTTGTAGCAGTCCACCTGACCCTGATCGAGGCAGGTTTTGCCCGCCTGCTGGAGATCGTCGATCGCGCCGACGCGGTCGTTAAGCGCCTGACGCACCAATGCCCGATTAAAATACGCCCCGGCAAAATTGGGATTTAGGCGCAGCGCCTGGGTGTGGTCTTCGATCGCCTTTCGGTACTCGCCCAAATCGTTGTAGGCACTGCCGCGATTGCTGTAGGCGACGGCGTTGTCCGGATCGAGCTCTAGGGCTTTGGTGTAGTCGGCAATCGCCCGCTCGTGGTCTTCTTGCGCCGAGTAGGAGAGGCCGCGATTGCTGTAGGCTTTGGCCGATTCGGGGTTGAGTTCGATCGTGCGGCTACAGTCGGCGATCGCCTCAGCGTACTTCTGGGTTTGATAGTGGGCGACGCAGCGATTTGTGTAGGCCAGCGTGGCGGTGTCGTCTAGCTCGATGGCTTTGGAGCAGTCGGCGATCGCCGCTTCCAGGTCGCTGAGGTTGAGCTGTACGCGACAGCGGTTGACGTAGGCGTTAATCGCTAGCCCACGGAAGTTCGCGAACTTTTCGTCTGTTTCGTCCGGCACGAGCCCGATCGCTTTCGTGTAATCTTCGAGCGCGCCTTGGTAGTTACCCAGGCTCGAGAACGCCCGCCCGCGGCTGTAGTAAGCGTCGGGCTCCTGGGGATCGACGCGGATCGCTTGAGTGAAGTCAGAAATCGCCTTTTGCTTGTCGCCGAGAGCAGAGTGGGCGAGGCCGCGACTGATATAGGGGTAGGGGTTCTCTGCGTCGAGTAGGATTGCCTGGGTGTAGTCCTGTAGGGACGACTGGAAGTCATCGACCTCGTGAGATACCAGGCCGCGATGGTAGTAGGCGTCCGGATCGTTGGGGTTGAGCTGGAGGACGCTACTGAAGTCGGCGATCGCCTCTTGGTAGTTCCCAGCGTCGGTTTGGACGAGGCCGCGATTGAAGTAGGCGTTGCTGTCGTTGGGGTCGCGCTCGATTGCCTGACTGTAGTCGGCCACCGCCAGCTCGTAGTTGCCCATGTCGTAGTGGACGTTGGCGCGGTGGTAGTAAGCGCTGGCGTCGTCGGGGGCGATCGAGATGGCGCGATCGAAGTCCGAGAGCGCACCGGGCTCGTCGCCGTTTTCGATTTTTTCTAGGCCCTGCTGGTTGTAGACGCGGGCGCGACTCTCGCTCGGTCGCTGCCAGAACCACAGCACGCCCACCGACGCAAACAGCACCAGCATGGCGAATCCGGCGGCGCGGGGGAGTTTGGCTCGCGTGCGATCGAGGCGATCTTTCAGGCCCTCCCAGGGAGCGTTCGGCGCGGCCTCCGCCACGGCCACGGCACTCCCGGCAGCTTCATCGTTCTCCGCGGCGTGATGCTCGACGAGGCTGTCGGCACAGTCGTAGCGATCGACGATCGCGACGAGTTCTTCAAGAACGTCGCGCGCGCTCTGATAGCGCTGGCCGGTCGAGTAGGCGACCATTTTATCGACGATATCGGCGAACTCTTTGGAGATATCGGGAGCGCGATCGTGCCACTGCATCCGGCCATTGCGATCCTGGAGCTTTGGCAAATTATTGGCGGCAACGCCCGTCAGCGCCTGAACGGCGATCGCGCCGAGGGCGTAAATATCGCTGTTGAACTGGGGGTTGCCCTGAAACTGCTCGACCGGCATATAAACCGGCGTCCCGGCGGCGATCGTGCGGCTGTGATTTTCTCCGGCAATCTGCTGGCTGAGCTCTTTAACCGAACCGAAGTCGATTAGGGCGATCTCGTCGTCTTCCACGCGACGGATCAGATTGTCGGGCTTGAGATCGCGGTGGATAACGCCTTCGCCGTGGATAAATTCGAGGATCTCCAGAACGCGATAGACAATCGCCACGACTTCGTCTTCTAGCAGCGGGCGACCGGGCAGGATTTCTTCCGCGAGGGGCTGGCCGTCGATGTACTCCTTAACGAGGTAAAGCTGGTGTTTCTCCTCGAAATAGGCCAGCAACCGGGGGATGCGATCGTGGTTGCCCAGCTTCTCGAGGGTTTCGGCCTCCTGCTTGAACAGGCGCTCGGCGTTTTGGCTGTCGTCGATATCTTCGCGTGCCTGAACGAGCTGCTTGACGACGCACTTGGGCATGCCCGGGCGTCGCAGGTCAGCAGCAAGATACGTCTGGCCGAACGACCCGGAACCGAGCACCTTTATGATTCGATAGCGTCCATCGAGCAGTTGACCAATCACGAGTATTTCGACCCTAGCCTTTCCTTCGTTACTGATTATATTCCACTATTTTTGACGGTTTCCCGGAGGAGACAGGCGAGCCGATCGCACCAATTTTGTGGCGGCGCAGGCTGCGCCGGACTCTGGCATGGCGCTTGAGGCGAGCCCGACGACGCAGCAGCAACAGCACGATCGCGTACACTGCCAAGCCGACGATCGCGCCAGTCGTCAGCGACCCGAGCCCGAGCGGCACCGACAGGTCGCGCATACTGGCGAGCATATCCTCGACGGAGTCCCAGCGGATGCGATCGTCCGGCGCAGTGACGTTGGGCAGCAGCCACAGACCGACGTTATAGTTCAGCCAAAAAATCGGCAGGTAGGTCAGCGGGTTGCTCAGCCAGGTGGCGAGGGCCGCGCAAAGCTTGTTGCCGCGAAACAGTACGGCCAGCATCACGCCGATCGCGGTCTGACAGCCGAACAAGGGCAAACAGCCCGCAAACGCGCCGACCCCGAGGCCGCGCGCGATCGATTGGGGCGTATCGCGCATCCGCTGGACGCGGCGCACGGAGTAGCGCACCCAGCGCCGACTATTGCGGAACATCGAGGCGGAGCGGCGAGGTTTCGCGCGGGAATTCATACAGTAGAGAAAGTTGGCGGTTCGTAAAGGCACGCGTGACGGGTCGCGGGGAAAGTGCGCTTTTACTGCGGGCGGTAAAGCGCGACAACAGTCCCGCTTCCCATGATGACACTCTCGCCCGAGTCAAGGCGAGTCGAGAATCTACTGAAGCTTGGGGAATTCGGGTGCGGGTTGGGGCAGAAGGTCGAGGCGATCGCTCGGATCGTCACACAAACGATCGCCGTTTGAACCCTACATTTCCGAGCAAATCTACCGGCAAATCTCGGGACGCACTCCTACAAATTTTCGGGCTGATTCTTGCGCGAATCGAGCCGAGAAGTGCAACAAAGCGTTACTAAAGTTCGTCGGCCTTGTCGGTCTGACCGTATCTCCAGAGGTCGAATTGTTCAGCCATCTCCAAAATTGAGGATACGGAGGGCAATCAAGGCCAGCAGCAATACCGAGCTACGGCATCTGAGGGCCAACTCCGAGAGCGGCATCGACCGAGGCCGATCGCACCTCGAGCGAATGGTGAATATCGCGAGCTGGATGGTGCTGGCCAGCGGGCGGGTTAGAGCGCGGGCTGAGGTTTCTGTGGCGACCGAAAAAGTCGATGCGGTAGCTGGCGATCGTAACGCCCGTTTGCGCCTCGATACGGGCGAGCAGCTCGGGCGGTAGCTCGACGTAAACATCGACGATTTCGTCCGTATCGAGGCAGTTGACGTGACTGTGGGGCGCGTTGACGTGGCCGTAAAGGCGGGCCTCGGCGCGATCGAGACATTCGATAATGCCGTTTTTCGAGAGCGCCTCGAGGTTTTGATACACCGACGTATAGCCGATGTGACGACCGGCCCGCTCGAGTCGCGCGTAGATTTCGCGGGCGCACAGGTGCTCGGACGTGCTCCACAGCAGCTCGAGCACGTCCATTCGCTGGCGACTGACCCGCATCCCGAGGTTTTTGCAGCGTTCGATCGCCTCATCGTAGGAGCGGATCGGCGAAAAAAAAGGAGCCTCGTGGTTCATCTCGATAGCGCAGATAAGTGCAAAGCGCGCTCGTTTAGTGGTGCGAGCGAGCGGTGAGGGCCAGACGACTGCCGGTTTGCGGCAGAATATCGGTGATTTGGGCGACTTTTAGGTGGATTTTGCGTCGTGGCGTGCAGCCCTGCCGTATTTTATCCCAGGCTTTTTGCGCTGTGGGTGGTTGGCGGAATAGTCGTTTTATTTCTCAATGTCGATCGCAGTGCGGCACTCGCGTGGGGCGGTCGCGCTCGAGGAAACCGAATCGATACAATTATGAAACTGACGAGCGAAGCCGCCCGCCGAAATTAGTTTTTCAGTTTTTCTTTTGCGCCGACCGCGATCGACGGTCGTCCTGCTCTCAAGGTTCTCAAGATGAAAACTCTGCCGCGCTCGCAAACGCCCGCTTTCGTTCAAATCCTGAACTGGATCGCCGACCCGGTTGGATTTCTCGATCGCCACGCACGCGAATACGGCCCGACCTTTCAAGTGCAGCTCTCCGGTCTGGGCGAAATCGTGATGACCGCCGAGCCGCCGCTGCTGCGCGAAATGCTGACCCAAGACGAGGGCGGACGCTACGAAGCCCCCGGCGAAGTGAACGGCATCCTCGCGCCGATCCTGGGCGAGCGATCGACCATTTTGCTCGGCGGAGCCAAGCACCGCCGCCACCGCAAGCTGATTATGCCTGCCTTCCACGGCGAGCGGGTGCGAGCCTACAGCGAGACGATCGTGGCGGCGACGCAGCGGGCTTTCGATCGCGTCGCCGACGGACAGGTCTTCGTCGTGCGGGAGGCGATGCAGGAAATCACAATGGACGTGATTCTGACGGCGGTGTTCGGGCTCAGCCAGGGCGCTCGCTACGATCGCATCAAAAGCCTAGTAACGGCGATGCTCGATATGCTGGCCTCACCGCTGGCTTCGAGTCTGATTTTCTTCCCGGCCCTGCAGCAGGACTGGGGCTCCTGGAGTCCCTGGGGTCGCTTTTTGCAGCGACGGCGAGAGTTGGACGCGCTGCTGTTTGCCGAAATCGCCGAGCGCCGCGCCAACCCCGACCCGACCCGCAGCGACGTGCTGAATATGCTGCTGGAGATGCGCGACGAAAACGGCGCGGCGCTCACCGACGAAGAGCTGCGCGACGAGCTAATGACGATCGTCTTTGCCGGTCACGAGACCACCGCGACGGCGCTGGCCTGGGCGGTGTACTGGGTGCATCGCGATCGCGAGGTGCTGGGCCGCCTCACCGACGAGCTGGTCGCTGCCGACCTGGACGGCGACCCCGTGGGGACGTTTCGGCTGCCATACCTGACGGCGGTGTGCAACGAGACGCTGCGGCTGTACCCGGTGGCGATGCTGACCTTTCCGCGCTGGCCGATCGGGCCGGTGGATTTCGGCGGCTACGCGCTCCCTGCGGGGACGCTAATTATGGGAAACATCTATCTCCTGCACCAAGATCCGGAGCTATACCCCGACCCGAAGACCTTCCGGCCCGAGCGCTTCTTGGAGCGCAAGTATTCCCAGTTTGAATTTATGCCCTTTGGGGCGGGCAGTCGGCGCTGCGTCGGGATGGCGCTGGCCCAGTTCGAGCTAAAGCTAGTGTTGGCAGCTCTACTCAAAAGCCGGGCGCTGGAACTGACCGGCCCCGAAGTCGTACCCCAGCGGCGCGGCGTCACGCTCGGCCCGAAAGGCGGCGTGCAGGCGATCGTCACGAAGCGTTGCTCGGCAGCCGTCGAGGTGGCGGTGACGGCGTAATGGTCGCGGTGGGGTGAGATTGGCGATCGCCACATTCGTCAAGCGCCACGATGGCCACTCAAATTGCGACCGAAATTTGAAGATTTCTTGGCAAAGTTTTGCACCGAGATTTCAGAACGTGACGAGCGAGAAAGCCTCAGCTTGGCGTGCGTTATAGTAAACGTCAACAGAGGATTTAAAGTACGTCAAAAGTCATGAGCGATCGCAATCCTTACGAACGGTTGGGCGTCTCGGAAGATTCGTCGTTCGAAGAAATTCAGCAGGCGCGCCAACGTCAAATCGAGCGCAGCAGCGAAGACGGAACGCCCGTCGAACAGATCGAAATGGCCTACGATGCCGTTTTGATGGATCGCCTACGCATGCGCCAACAGGGCAAGATCAAAGTGCCGGAGGGGATTCGCTTCCCGGAACGCAAAGCGCCTGCCCCGGCTCCCGCATCGTCGCCGTCGCTGGACGAACGCACGCCCGGTTGGATTCGCGACTCGATCGACCGTCCCGAACGCAACGATATTTTGATCCCGGCGGGAGTCTTTTTAGCGCTGAGCGTCCTGAGTGCCTTTGGCGCGCAGTACGCACCGATCGCGCTGGCCTTCGGTGCCGGTGCGAGCCTATATCTGCTCAACCGCAAGGATGGGCGCTTCGGGCGGGCGGCGCTGCTGACCCTGGTGAGCGTAACGTTCGGCATTATTATCGGTTCGCTGCTCGCTCCGCTGTTGGGTACACCGCTCGCGCCGGAGATCGTCGCCTCCTGGCTGGCATTCTTCGTGCTGTGGCTGACCACGAGTTTTCTGCGCTAACCAGCACCTGCCGCCGGGGGCGGGTCGCCTTCTCGGGATTGCCGCGATCGACCGCAGGCAACGGCCACAACGGCGAGCCGCGACCGGAATATACCTCTAGCCCGATCCAGCAGTAGCCGAATCGGGATTTTTCAGCGGCTGTCCGATCTACGAGCGCTCGGTTTGCAATGCTGCGATCGAGACTGTAACTCAAGTCCGCATCGCCCGCGCCGTGCTGTTTAACTCCCTGGAATTCCTGCTCGTTTTCCTGCCGCTGACCGTGGCAGGCTACTGGTTGCTGCGCGGGCGCGTAGCGCTGGGCTGGCTGGCGGTGATGTCGCTGGTGTTCTACGGCTGGTGGAATCCGGCCTACCTCTGGCTGCTGTCGGGCTCGATCGCGGCGAACTACGGATTCGGGTGGGCGATCGGGCGATCGGGCGCGTCGTTGACCCGACGGGCGATCGCCGCCTGCGGCATCGGCCTGAATCTGGCGCTAATCGGCTACTTCAAGTACGCGAACTTTTTCCTCGACGCCGCCGATCGCCTGCTCGGAACCGACTGGCAAATCCCCGCCGTCGTGCTGCCGCTGGCGATCTCGTTTTTTACGTTCCAGCAAATTGCCTATTCGATCGATGCGGCGCGCGATCGCCTGCCGCCCTATCGCCCGCTGGACTACATGCTGTTCGTGGTCTTTTTTCCGCAGCTGATCGCGGGGCCGATCGTCCACCACCAAGAAGTCGTACGGCAGTTCGACAGAGAGCGATCGCGCCAAACGCCGCACCCGATCGCACTCGGCCTGACGATCTTTACTCTTGGCCTCGTTAAAAAGATTTGGATCGCCGACCCTCTGGCGACGATCGCCACGCCCCTGTTCGACGCCGCCCGCGACGGCCAAATCCTGACGACGATCGAAGCCTGGAGCGCCGCGCTGTTCTACACCTTTCAGCTTTACTTCGACTTTTCGGGCTACTCGGATATGGCGATCGGGGCGGCGAGGTTGTTCGGGATCGTCCTGCCGTTGAATTTCAACTCGCCCTACAAAGCCAGCAATATCAGCGACTTCTGGCGGCGCTGGCACATCACCCTCTCGAACTTTCTGCGCGACTATCTCTATATTCCCCTGGGTGGAAATCGCTCGGGCAACCCGTTTGTTAACGTCGCCGTGACGATGCTGCTCGGCGGGCTCTGGCACGGGGCGGGCTGGACGTTTGTGGCGTGGGGCGGGCTGCACGGTTTGTACCTGGGCGCGCACCGGGCGTGGCGGGCACTGCGGAAGAACGAGGCCGAGACGCCCTGGAGTCGCGCGCTGAGCTGGGCGGCGACGTTTCTGGCGGTGATGCTGGGCTGGGTGGTATTCCGCGCCGATCGCCTGGCGACAGCGGGCTCGATGCTGCGCTCGATGCTGAGCGCCGCCCCGTTTGGCGAGCCGAGCTTGCTCCACGCCGCGATCGCCACCAGTCTGTTCGCCGTCGTCTTGATGTGTCCCAATACCCTAGAAATCGCCCACCGCGATCGGCCTGCCCTCGGTGTGGAAGAGCGCCACCTCAGCGCGTCGCCTTGGCTGACCTGGCGACCGCACCCGGCGATCGGGGCGCTGCTCGGCGTCGTTATTTTCCTAGCGCTGCAAACGTTGCTGCTCGCGCCGGAAAGCGAGTTTCTTTACTTTCAATTTTGAGGAGCCAGTTCTGGGAAGGTCGGCTCTGAAAGGCCCGTCGGCAGCTCGGGAGCAAAACCAGCACTACCGCCGTGCTGCAAACGCGGCTAGTACAGAAACTCGAACGATGAAAAGAAGCGCTCCGAGTCGTCGGCAAACGAGTCTTCGCGATCGCCAGCAGCGGCGACCACCTGGAAAATATGACGATCGACGACGAAGATCTGATGCTGGTAAAGCAGTCCGTCGCGGCCTTCGTAGTGCATTTCATGGCCGGGGTAGCCGTTCATTTCCAGCACCCGATCGGGCTCGGTGCGGCGGCGAACGTTCGCTAAAACGCCATCGATCGCGCTTTCGATCGTCGTCTCCACCGGTATCACGGCCAGGTAGTCCGGAAAGGCCGTGTAAAACACCGTATAGGCGCGCGAGCCGCTATCGACGCTAAACGTCCGTACGCTCAGGTCGCCCATGTGCGTATCGAACACCTGACGCTCCTGGCTCAGATCGCCCGGCGGAAATTCCACCTCGAACCCAAGATCGTCGCTGCTGAACTGTTGCCACGGCCCCGTCACGATTTCCGCTTCGAGCGGGCCATCGCTCGCATCGTCCTTAATTTGCAAACCGGGCAGGTTTCTCGTCGCCGCGATCGCGATTTGAACGTTGGGCGACGAGCGGGCCAGCAGGAAATTACCCGCAGACTTGCCGCCTAGCACGAGCGCAAAAGTCGCGATCGTCGAAATGCAAAAGTTGCGCGCGTGCCGTTGAAGCTTGGAGTTCAGCTTGAGTTTCATCGTTTTCCCGTGGATGCAGCCGAGAGTCAGGCAATCCGGTAGACAGCAAGAGTTCGAGCAAACCCCTGTGCGACCTCAGGAGAAAGCTGCTCGACTCCGACGCCAATCTAATTTTAATCGAAGCGTAGGGAGAAACTCTGAGTGAAACCTCAGTGCTTACACGGAATTTTCTGACATTTTCAAACTTCTACATCTTCGGGGATTAATGCTAACCAGCGCAGCGCCAGGGCGAGCATTTGTGCCGATCGTGACGCGCCCCAATCTCGGACGGCGATCGCAGCCAACTCAACCGCCATATTTCCCGAAAGGCGCGCCCCATCTCCCATCCAGATGTTGACGCGATGCCAGCGATCGGACTGAGCACGCATTAAGCCCGCATTAAACCCTTATTAAACCCGCATCGCAGGCGAAGGCGAAGACTTCAAGAACTCCGTATTGACGCCCGACTCGCGCGTCAGAGAAATTTTGCCCGTCCGGGCGATCTCGCGCAGCCCGAACTTCTGGAGCATCTGCATCAGCGCGACCATTTTGCCCGGATCGCCCACGACCTCTAGAATCAGCGAATCGTCGGCAACATCGACCACCCGCGCCCGGAAAATCTGCGCGATTTGAACGATCTCCGCTCGCGTTTCGCTGCTCGCCGCCACTTTCAGCAGCATCAGCTCGCGCTCGACGCAGGGCGTTTCGGTAACGTCTTGAACCTTAAGAACGTTGATTAGCTTGTAGAGCTGTTTGGTGAGTTGCTCCAAAGCGTTGCGATCGCCGTTGACGACCATCGTGACGCGGGACATGCCGTTTTGCTCGGCGGATCCGACCGCCAGACTCTCAATATTGAAGCCGCGACGCGCGAACAGCGCCGCAATGCGCGTCAAGACTCCGGCTTCATCTTCAACTAATACCGAGAGCGTGTGTTTCATGGTAGTGACCATAGAGCGGTAAGCAAGGCAGGCGTTTGAGCCCTCTTTTTACCATATTTCCCTGAGGTCTCTTTCAGGTGAAAGCTACCGGTTCTAAGCGAGCGCGCAACTCCTCATAAAATGCGGGTTCTGGATGTCGTCAGCCTGTCCGTGCTACGGCAGCAGGAGGACGCACGGCAGTCATTAGACCTACAGCACGATTCAAAAATTTGGAGCGGCCGAGGCGGTTGCGCTATAGGCTGCCATCAATCAGACTTGCAGTCTTTGCCCAAAAAGGGGTTCAGCCCCTAGTTTGATTTTTGGGTCGGGCGCTCAACGGCTTACACCGTAAAGGGTCGGGTGCTAATTGACGACAGGCCCGAGGGAAAGCCTCGATATTCTGACCCACAGCACTGGCGTCCCGTCAGCTTTAGACAGTCGAGCTGGGTTCTGAGCTCGCCCTAGCGCACGGCTTCGAGCAGGCGCGAGTAGTAGAAGCGCGTACTCGTCATCTCTTCACGCTTCACCGTAAATCCGTTCTTTTTGAAAATGGCGATGATGTCGGCTTCTTTGTGTTGGTAGGCTCGCGTCGTTTTACTCGGGCCGGGAAAAAACTCGCCGATTTTCTTCAGGACTGTCAGCAGCGGCGTTTTCGGCGCAAAGCTGAGCACCACCCGCGACTCAGCGAGCTGGCAGAGGCCGTCGATCATCGCTTCGATCTTGTCGTCGGGATAGTGGATCAGCACGTCCAGGCAAACGACAGTGTGGTGGCTGCCGGTCAGCGTCTCCAGATCTTGCGGGGCGAACTTGATACGGGCGCTCGCGGGTAGCTCGGTGCAGGCGCGTTCTGCCGCTTCTTTGACCATTGCTTCCGAGATGTCGCTACCGAAGACCGTCGCGCCCGCTTTGGCCAGGGGAATGCTGAGGCTCCCGACGCCGCAGCCTGCATCGCAGACGGAGATTTCGCTGAGGTTGCCGTCCGCCTCGAACCAGCCCATGACCTTATCGACGGTTTGCTGGTGGCCTTCGCGAATGTCGAGCTGGACTTTATTAACATCGCCGTCGCCGTAAATGCGCTGCCAGCGATCGAAGCCCGTCGTGTTGAAGTAGTCCTTTACGATCGATTTGTCGTCAATGATAATCATGGGCGCTGCAAAAAAATGCGGAACGTAGGCGGGATTAAAAGCGGTCGATCCGGCTCGTGCCGACGGGCGAGAAGCTGGACAAAAATGAAATGAAACGGTCACATTTAGAACACTACGGTATCTCACTTTTCTTTGCGAAATCTTTGCGGTCTGCATTGATTTTTGTGTCTGTTTATTACGCCCGGTTAACACGCCAAGATGATCATCGCTGCTTCCGATAATCCCGCCCGCGAGACCCAAGCCCATGAGACCCAAGCCCATGAGACTCAGGCTCGTAAAGCCGACCATCTGAAAATCTGCCTTGAAGACGACGTGAACTGCCGTGAGGTGACGACGGGCTTCGATCGCTACCGGTTCGAGCATTGCTGTCTGCCGGAGCTGGACTTTGCCGACATCGCGATCGAGACGACCTTCCTAGGGAAAAAGCTAGCCGCGCCGCTGCTGATCTCGTCGATGACGGGCGGCACCGATCGCGCCAAGACGGTGAACTTCCGGCTGGCGGAAGCGGCGCAGAACCACGGCATCGCGATGGGCGTCGGGTCGCAGCGGGTGGCGATCGAAAATCCCGAGCTGAACGAAAGCTTCGCGGTGCGGAAGGTCGCGCCAGACGCGCTGCTGTTCGCCAATGTGGGCGCGGTGCAGTTCAACTTCGGCTACGGCATCGATGAGTTTCGCCGCGCGGTGGACAACATTGAGGCGGACGCACTGATTTTGCACCTGAATCCGCTGCAAGAGTGCGTCCAGACGCGGGGCGATCGCAACTTCGCCAACCTGCTCGATCGTATTGCCGAGCTGTGCGACGTGCTGCCCGTGCCGGTAATCGCCAAAGAAGTCGGCAACGGCATTTCGGGCAAGATGGCGCGGAAGTTACTCGAAACCGGCGTCGCGGCGATCAACGTGGCCGGGGCGGGCGGCACGTCCTGGGCGAAGGTGGAAAGCGAACGGGCGATCGACCCGATTCAGCGCCGCGTCGGGCGGACGTTTGCGGACTGGGGCATCCCGACGGCGGAGTGTCTGCGGCAGGTGCGGGCAGTATCGGCAAACGCGGCGCTGATTGCATCGGGTGGACTGAAAACGGGGCTGGATGCGGCGATCGCGATCGCGCTCGGAGCTGACCTGGCGGGAATGGCGACGCCGTTCCTGAAGGCGGCGGATGCTTCGCCAGAACAGCTCGACGAGATGATGCAGGTAACGATCGCCGAATTGAAAACCGCAATGATGTGCAGCGGCTGCGGAACGCTGGCGGATTTGCGAAACGATGGCGTTTTGGTGGTGCGCTAACGCCAGCCGGTGAGGATATCTCTCCTCGCCGATCCTGAAGATTTAACGAAGGGATTGTTACAATGCGTGAAGCACGTGTGTGCCCACCGGCTCCGTGCGCTGCCATAGAGGTCAACCATGACAGTCACCCCCGCACAGCCCCCCGCGCTCGCGCCCGTCCGCGAACGTCCCGAACTCGCTCCTGCCGACATCGCGCTACGGGATGCCTCGAAAGCGTCGCAGTTCTACGATCGCGTCCAGACGACGATGGTGCGCTACGACCCGCAGGAACTGGCGGATGAGTACCACAACAAATTTTTCAAGCTGTTCGGCAGACTCTGGACGATCCTGACGACGTTCCTCGGTTTTGCGCTCGGGCTCTGGCTCGACAAGGTCGGCGACGCAGTCGAGAAAAACGAAGCCAAGCGTGCGGTACAGCTCAAGGATCTGCTCACGAAGCTCGGCCCCGCCTACATCAAGATCGGCCAAGCGCTCTCGACGCGCCCCGACCTCGTGCCGCCGACCTACCTCGAAGAGCTGAGCAAGCTGCAAGATCAGATCCCGCCATTCCCGAACGCGCAAGCCTTTCAGTTTATCCGCGAGGAGCTGGGGGCCGACCCGAGTGAAATCTATGCCGAAATCTCCGACTCGCCGATCGCGGCGGCGTCCCTCGGGCAGGTGTACAAAGGTCGACTGAAGACGGGCGAAGCGGTGGCTGTGAAGGTGCAGCGTCCCGATCTGGGCGATCGCGTCTGCCTCGATCTCTATCTCGTTCGCAACCTGGCGCTGTTCGCCCAACAGAACATCGGGCGGATTCGCAGCGACCTGGTGGCGATCGTCGATGAGTTCGCCACGCGCATCTTCGAGGAGATGGACTACGCCCACGAGGCGTACAACGCCGAGCGCTTCGCCACCCTCTACGGCAAGCTGCCCGATATCTACATTCCCAAAATTTACGGAGCCTACACCGGTCGTCGCGTCCTGACGATGGAGTGGATCGACGGCATCAAGCTCACCGACCTGGAAGCAGTGGCCGCCAAGGGCATCAACCCCACGGAGCTAATCGAAGTAGGCGTCCAATGTTCGCTGCGCCAACTGCTCGAGTACGGCTTCTTCCACGCCGACCCCCACCCCGGTAACCTGCTGGCGATGGACAATGGCAAACTGGCCTACCTCGATTTCGGGATGATGAGCGAGGTGAAGACCTATCAGCGCTACGGCCTGATCGAGGCGGTGGTTCACCTGGTCAACCGCGACTTCGAGCGGCTGGCGGAAGACTACGTCAAGCTCGAATTCCTGACGCCGGAGACGAACCTGGCTCCGATTATCCCGGCGCTGTCGGGCGTCTTTAGCAATGCCCTCGGTGCGAGCGTCGCGGAGCTGAACTTCAAGAGCATGACCGATCGGCTCTCGGAGCTGATGTACGAGTACCCGTTCCAGGTTCCGGCCTACTACGCGCTGATCATTCGATCGCTCGTCACCCTCGAAGGCATCGCCATCAACGTCGATCCAGACTTCAAAGTCCTCAGCAAGGCCTATCCCTACGTAGCAAAGCGCCTGCTGACCGACCCGGCTCCGGAGCTGCGTACATCGCTCAAGGAGCTGCTATTCAAAGACGGCAGCTTCCGCTGGAACCGCCTCGAGAACCTGCTGAAAAACGCCCGTGACAGTCAGGACTACGATCTGGGCGGCTCGATCGAAAAGGCGATCGACTTCCTGTTCTCCGAGCGAGGGGAGTTCATCCGCACGCGCATCGTCGATGAAGTGGTTCGCAATATCGACGTGCTGTCCCAAGACGCAGTTCGCAACACAAACCAGGCGCTGTCCGATTGGCTGGGTCTGCCGAAGCCGGAATCGCAGCAACCGGCAAGCCAGCAGGTGGTGACGGTGACTTCGGAAGCCGATCGCAAGAACCTCGAACATATCCGCGCGATCTGGGGCTTGCTTCAAGAGACGCCGGGATTCGACCCGATGAAGATCCTGCGGGTTGTGCCGACGCTGCTCTCGAAGCCGGAAACGCAGCAGATGGGTCAGGAGATTATCAGCAATCTGATGCAGCGAGCGGCAGCGCGGCTGATTCGCGAGGTGCTGATCGATCGTGGTGAGGCGGACAGTGCCCCGGTAGCGGCGATGCGCTAGCGTCGAGCGGCGCATCGCCGATCGGAAACTGGCGGCTTTTCCATGAAAGTAACGCGCGACTTTGAGGAAAGAGTCCTGCTGAAGCGTCCAGAACTCAAGACGGAATAGTGTCTTCGAGTTCTGGACGCTCCAATCGCGGTCGAGCGAGAGCTAAGTGGACGATTTCGTTTTTGGGGCGAAGCCGTCGAGATGCAAGGAAGAATCCTCAGGGTCGTAACACTTGAGGATGGTGAGGCGATCCATAAATGCGTTTTTCGATCGTGACTTTTTGCGTAAGTATCGACGCAATCTACAGCGAGGCGATGCGATAAAAATTCACTATTATCCCGAGACCGATACGCTTTCGATCGAGCTGAAGGCAGGTATTAGCCAATATACGCGAGAAGTCAGTGAGGACGTAACGCTCGACTTCGATGAGTCTGGGGCGGTTATTGGCGTGGACATCGACCTCGCGTCGGGCAAGGTGGACTTAGGCTCGATCGAGATTGCAGGTCTGCTGGAGCGGGTCGCGATCGCCTGAGTGGCTCCTGGGTTTTCCTGTCGAACGCGTAACTTGCGGGTGAAAAGCTTCTGTGCGCCGACGCCCGCGATCGGAGACAATCGATTGCAGGCGCGCCGAGATGCGCCCCGGACTCAACCTCGATCTCCACTCCATGCAACCGACCGACCCATCTAAATTCACCGATAAAGCCTGGGATACGATCGTCGCCTCCCAAGACGTCGCCCGCCGCTACCGCAACTCGAATTTAGAAGTCGAGCACCTGGCGATCGCGCTGGTCGAGACGGTTGACCTGTCCCACGAAATTCTCAAGCCCGCAGGTGTCGAACCCGAAGCGCTGACCAAAAAGCTCGACCTGTTCGCCCGTCGCCATCCGCGCGTGGGATCTGTAGATCAGCTCTATCTGGGTCGCAGCCTGGACACGATGCTCGACAAGGCCGAGCGGGCACGCGAGAACTTTAACGACGAGGCGATCGGGGTCGAACACCTGCTGCTGGGATTCGCTGAGGACGATCGCATCGGCAGTCGCACGATCGTCAGCCTCGGCGGCAGCCAAGCAGATATCGCCCAGGCGATCGACGACCTGCGCGAACAGGCAAAACAGGCCGCCGAAGCCAGTCGTTCTAAACCTAGCGGTCGCGCTGGCGAAGCGGGCAAGGATGATGAAGATGCCGACCTTGGCGTCCTCGAGCGCTACGGTCGCGACCTGACCGAACAGGCACGCCAGGGCAAGCTCGACCCGGTGATCGGACGCGACGAAGAAATCCGCCAGCTCGTTCAGGTGCTGTCCCGTCGCCGCAAAAATAACCCGGTGCTGATTGGCGAACCGGGTGTCGGAAAAACCGCGATCGCCGAAGCTCTCGCCCAGCGCATCGTCAACGGCGACGTTCCCGAATCGCTGAAGGGTCGCCAGCTCGTCTCGCTGGATATGGGCAGCCTGATCGCCGGGGCGAAGTTTCGCGGTGAGTTTGAAGAGCGCCTGCGATCGGTGATGCGCGAGGTGACGCACTCCGATGGCCAAATCGTCCTGTTCATCGACGAGCTGCATACGGTGATCGGCGCGGGTGGTGGTGGCAGTCAGGGCACGATGGACGCGGGCAACCTGCTCAAGCCGATGCTCGGACGCGGCGAGCTGCGCTGCATCGGTGCGACGACGATCGATGAATATCGCAAGCACATCGAGAAAGATCCGGCGCTCGAACGGCGCTTCCAGCAGGTGTTCGTCGGTCAACCGGACGTGGAGGCCACCATTTCGATCCTGCGCGGCCTCAAGGAGCGCTACGAAGTCCACCACGGCGTTACGATTACCGATTCGGCGCTGGTGGGCGCAGCGACGCTGTCCCACCGCTACGTTAACGATCGCTGCCTGCCGGACAAAGCGATCGACCTAATCGACGAAGCCGCCGCCAAGCTGAAGATGGAGATCACCTCCAAGCCAGAAGAGCTAGAGGACGCGAGTCGGCGGGTGCGCCAGCTCGAGATGGAAAAACTCTCGATCGCATCCGAAGAAGCGCGTCTCCCCGGTGGCGCGTCGAATACGGCACAGGAACGACTGGCGCGGATCGATCGCGAAATGACCGACCTCAAGCAGCGCGAAGAAACCCTCAGCGTTCAGTGGGAACACGAAAAGGGCGTCCTCGACGGCATCACGCACCTGCGCGAAGAAGAAGAACAGCTCCGCCTGCGTATCGAACAGGCCGAGCGCGACTACGACCTCAACACCGCAGCCGAGCTGAAGTACGGACGCCTGGAACAAGCGCAGATCGAGCTAGAAGCCAAAGAGGCCGAGCTGCTGAAAATGCAGGAAGACGGCTCGACGCTGTTGCGCGAACAGGTCACCGAGGCCGACGTTGCTGAAATCGTGGCGCGCTGGACGGGCATCCCGGTCAATAGTCTGCTGGAGTCAGAACGGCAAAAGCTGCTGAAGCTGGAGCAAGAGCTGCACAAGCGCGTCGTCGGCCAGTCCGAGGCGGTGTCGGCAGTGGCGGCGGCGATCCGGCGCGCGCGCGCGGGCATGAAAGATCCCGGACGCCCGATCGGCTCGTTTATGTTTATGGGGCCGACCGGTGTCGGTAAAACCGAGCTGGCGCAGGCGCTGGCCGCGTCGCTGTTCGACGACAAGGATGCGATGATTCGCATCGATATGTCCGAATATATGGAGAAGCATTCGGTGTCGCGGCTGGTCGGCGCGCCTCCGGGATACGTGGGCTTCGATTCCGGCGGGCAGCTCACCGAGGCCGTTCGCCGATCGCCCTACTGCGTGCTGCTCTTCGATGAAGTGGAGAAAGCCCACCCGGACGTGTTCAACGTGCTGCTCCAGGTGCTCGACGATGGCCGCGTCACCGACTCCCAGGGTCGCACCGTGGACTTCTGCAATACGGTCATCATTATGACCAGCAACATCGGCTCGCAACACATCCTGGACGTGGCGGGCGATGGCGCGCAGCACGAAGAGATGTCGAAGAAGGTGTTCGACGCGCTGCGATCGCACTTCCGCCCGGAATTCCTCAACCGCGTCGATGAGATCACGCTATTCCACGCCCTGGGCAAAGACGAGCTGCGCCAGATCGTCGGCATCCAGTTCCAGCGCGTCGAGCGGCTACTGGCCGACCAGAAGATCGCGATCAAGCTGACCGATGCGGCACAGACTTACATCGCCGACGTGGGCTACGACCCGGTGTACGGCGCGCGTCCGCTAAAACGGGCGATCCAGCGCGAACTGGAAAACCCGATCGCCACGAAACTCCTGGAGCTGGCATTCGTAGAAGGTGACACGATCCGCGTGGACTGCTATGAGGACGCGCTAGTGTTTGAGAAGGTGGTCGAGACTGCACCGGAGCCCGCGATCGAGGCCGCGTCGCCGGAAATTCTCGAGCCGACGTCGATGGCAGACGCCGCTGAAGCTGCCGAGGTCGAGCCTTCGATCGAAACGCCAGTGGAAGCTGTCGCGACACCGGTGGAGCCCGCCGAGACGGTCGAATCTGTCGAGGCCAGCGTTGCTGAAGCAGAAGTTTCCGAAGAACCCGAATCGATTGAGTCTGAGTCGGTGGAGACTGAGCCGGTAGCTGAAGAAGCCGAGGTGGACGAGATCGACCCAATCGACCCAGATGCCATTTCGCCAGAGACGATCGATGCGGCGGGACTAGAGATGGCAGACCGCGATGTGCCGAGCGATCCGAGCGCGGAGCCCCAGTTCGAGCCCGAGCCGGAATTCGAGCCCGAGTTCGAGCCAGATGATGAGTTTGCCGAGTTCGATGCGACACCGGTGGTGCGATCGGCGAAGCCGTCTCAGCCCGTTTCCGCCGAAGTCGTCACGGCAGTGGGTTCGCCCCCGACGCGCAGTGCGGCGGCGGACGAGGATGAAGACTGGGAGTTTTAAACGCAGTGCTTGCAGACTTTTTTGCGTCTGAATTGGCGGCCTAACTCCGCTGGTTGGCAGCAGCTTGGAGGCGCTTGGTTTCCCGGACGACGGCTTCGATGTCGCGCGTACCCGATCGCTGGACGTAGTTGATCTTAATCTCGTCCACCAGCGCCACCAGCAGCGACTCGATCTCATCCAGGTTCTTCGGTTTCTCAACCTCGGTTTTCAGCGCCTTCGCGAAGTTCTGCGTCAGGTTTTGCGTCAGCTCCGCGCCGACGGGGTCTTCGATCGCGCCGACAATACCGTCATAGATCGCGCCGACGACTTCGTGGGAGATGCGCTTCGGTAGCTCCTCCATACCGGGAACCAGCTTGAGGCTCTGGTAAGCGGGCAGCGCCTCGACCGCGCCGAAAACAGTGTGATGCAGCAGCGACTCCAGGTCGGGGCGAATCTTCGGCAGTACGTCGTAAACGCTGACACCGATCAGCCGTTGGGATAGCTCCTCGACTTCATCGACGTTGTTGAGGTCGATATAGTCTTCCGGCTGTTCGAGGCTTTGCAACGCGTTCAGTAGCGCGTCTTGACGGATGGCGGTCTGGACTTGATCGAGCACCTGGATAACGACGGTTTCGGTCATCTCCGCCGCGACGCCCGCTAACACGAACTCGCTGGCGCGGCGGCGCAGGGGCTCCAGGTCGAGGATTTGCGCCCGATCGAGCCGCACGGCCACGGGAATCACGCGCAGCCAGCGGTAGAACGGCAAGAGTAGCGGCACGTCAAACCAGCGCAGCAGCATCGCCTCGCGCCAGCCCGTACCCAGCCGCCGCGACATCACCCAGGTGCGGGTCAAGAACTCCAGGCCGAAGAAGGCGATGAAGAACGAGTCGATGAACCAGAAGCGATCGACGAAATCGCCGGTCTCGCTGATGCCCCGGAAATAGTTCGTGCGGAAGTTCGGGTAGAGTTCTGCTTCGTACAACTCGATTGAAGCTTCCCAGTTTTCCCGCAGGTGCGCTTGCGACCACAGTTCTCGAAACGAGTCCTTTGCCGAGTCGTTGCCGATGTAGTCGCGCACGGAATTTTTGATGCGCTCTAGGTTGCCGGTTTTCTCGGCGAGCTGGAACGGGTTATCTTCGATCGTCTCGATGCTGCGCTCGCGCAGATCGGCCAGGATGACCTCGACTTCCTCAGACTCGACGCCGGTGAGCGCCACTTGGGTTTTGAGGTCTTCGACGCGCTCGATGTACTGCTCCGTGTCGCGGTAGGGCTCGATACCTTTGACGCGATCGTAAGTTTCGTGGATCGCGGGCGGCACGCTGAGGACGTAGAAGTCGCGCCAAGAAATGTAGGTAAGGTCGAAGATGACGAGGCCGAGGTCGGCGAGGGCGATCGCGGCGAGGGCGCGCTCGAACCAGAGCGACAGGCGGCTGCGGACTTTGCGCGGGCGGCGAGAAGACATGGTACGAGTGGCGTAGGGATGACGAAAAACGGCGTGGCTTCCTAATTATGCCGATTCGCGACAGCGATGGTTTCTTTATGGTGGCAGAGGAGTCGGACTCTTCACGCTGGCGCTGAAAGGTCGTAGCTTTTCCAAAAAGTCCGACTTCTGGGGCGAACGACGAGATCGTCAGAAGCGTGAAGCCAGTCGAGAGAACAGCGACATAGAACGAGCCGCAGAAGACGACTTCCAGCTCGGCAACGATGCTTACAACCGAGGCGATCGCGCCGACCACTACTGCCAAACCTGCCTTGCGAAAGACCCGCAGCTCCACTTCGCGCGCTACAACCTGACCGTAGTGTTGGGGGAGTTAAAGCTGTGGGAGCGCGCCGTCAGCGAGCTAAATCGGCTGAAGATTGCTCGTGAATAGACCTCTTGCACAAAGATCCTGAGTTCTCGAAAAAGAGAGATTTTGAAGGCTGAGCGGAGTCGAAGCCTGGGTGCCGTCGCGAAAAGTGGCCGCGCTTCGACTCCGCTCAGTAGACTTGTTGCGAAATAGCTTCCAAAATCACTGAAACCCTTACTAAGTAGAGCTTTCAGGGGTTGTGGGTTCGAGATCGCCAAAAGCCATATACAGCCAGAGTTTGAGCCATTTTTGAGCCGTAATTCACAACAAGTCTAGTGCTCGAATCCTGGCTCTTTCGATTCATGCAAGAGGTCTAATATGAAGCCTCAACTTCGTCCAGCCCTTGCTCAGCCAATCTGTTGTTGGCCGCGCCATACTCACCCGACCTAAACCCGATTGAGAACACCTTTGGAGTCATGAAGCGTCACCGCTCACACCGCCCTCAGCTTTCTCTCGACGACCTCGTTCGTGCGTTCTGTTCGATTCTGAATTGACTGTAATAAAAAAGCGCCCCGATTGAGGGCGCTAAGCGGTAGGAGAAACTCGTACGAGAGAAAGCTAGAAAGCGAACTGTAAAGAACGAACGAACCGGCGGGAGGCCCTGAGACCGAGGAACCTAGCGAACCATGCCAGTCAGCAGCGGCTCGTCAGACTCAACGGTACTGCGACGCGTAATCAGCTCGGCAAACTCGACCTGCTGCTCGTCGTCCATCACGTCGCGCATGTCGCTCAGGCTGGAGTAATACAAATCGGCGAGGCTGCGATGGATTTTGCGGATGGTCGAGCGCGAGCGGCGTGCTTGACGGTTCTCGCCTGCGAAGATTTGGTCTTGCAGAGTGTTGCGCGCCTCGGCTAGGGCAATTTCTTGGCGATCGCGCTCTTCTAGGTAGTCCTGGTGAATGCGGTTGATGGCAACGCGCTGGTTGTCGGTCAGCTCCAGGCGATCGCGCCAGTCCATGTTCGGGTCGTCGGCCACTGGCGCGCTGTCAACGCCGGGAGGCTCGGGCAAAGCGATCGGACTGGGGGTCGGAGCTGGGGGAGCCGGGTCGATCGCTACGTCCGTGTTGGTTTCGGCCAGCTCGGCCAGGGTGCTGTCGTGAGTCAAGTAGATGTGTCCGAGGGTGCGGCCTTGGTAAGTGCGTTTCGTGAAGCGCCAGCCCGGATTTAGCTGGACTTTGCTGAAGTCGTCGGTATAACCCGCGCGGCCAATTTCGAGGCGGGGGCCGTCGCCACGGAAGGGATTAGCCATCAGCAGCATTTCATCGCCGCTACGCACCAGGCTCAGAGTGTAGCCAACGCCTAGGTCTTCACCGCCGACGCGGACGGAGTAGGCGTTGCTGTCAGTGGCGCGACCGCAGATGCCAGTGAAGTCGAAGTCCAGCAGCAGCGGCTCGACAACGGTCGGCGCAGAGCCGCTTTCCGACCAGCAGGGGCGGGTGCTGGCTTTTTGCTCGACAATTAGCAGCGAGCGGCGGATCGTCGTGCCAACGGGAGCGGAGATGGCAACGAAGTCTCGCTGGCGGACTTCTTCTTGACCGAACAAGGCAGCGTTGGCCGGGGCGATGCTGCCGAGGAGAGTCGCGCCGAGTAGGGTCGCACTGAAGGTGGCGAGCTGAACTTTTTTGGGGAGTTTTTGGGAAGGCTGGCCGGAGAGTTGACCGGAGAATTTGTCGGCGATGAGGCGTGCGATCGTGTTCATGGCTGTTCCTGCGTCGTGCGTGTGAGGTGCGGGTGCTCGTCCCGCTTCGATGTGTTTATTGTGCGGGGCGCTCGATAGCAGCAGAACGTGCTGCGTTCTACTTTGCGAACTGTCTCCGCCCCCCTGTGACAATGGGAGTCCTGGCTTTTTAGCTCGGACGATCGCACAACTGCACATTGCCCCCGCTCCGAGCCGTTACTGGAGCAGGCGCAGACCCTTTCGGACTCGGAGCGTTGCCGGAAAAAATCGCGCTCTATGAAATAAACCTCTTGCACAAAGATTTCTGGGCTTGGAAAAAGCAAAATCTCGAAGGCTGAGCGGAGTCGTTCGCGAAGCG
>ERZ1740068.232-NODE-232-length-32224-cov-7.290901_pt1 | contig 32224 bp, 28 predicted proteins | sample MGYA00581735_ERZ1740068 | MGnify/ENA primary metagenome ERZ1740068 (study PRJEB43018, sample SAMN04849740) | marine metagenome | isolation source: floating plastic debris | place: Pacific Ocean | collected 2008-08-30 | study: EMG produced TPA metagenomics assembly...
ATACCGTAAGCCGCTCGGGAGGAGGCAGCCAACACATCTCCGGCAGGCTTGTGCACCAAGATAAAAGAGCTCACAATACCAGAAGGATTGGGAGCATTAAACTTCAGCCTCAAGGAAGTAACATCGCTATTGGCAACGCCAGCCGGATAGGTGAACCGATAGGTAGCTACCGTGCCCCGGTGCTCGGGACCACTACAGATAGCTGAAAAACCTGTTTCAAAACCTACTCGATTGGTAGAAGTATTGGATACAAACTGATATCCCGGGTATTCACAGGTAAATTGGGTTTGAATTTTGGAAGCCGAAGGTGTAAGGGTTCTGGTCCAGATGTATTGACTGTACCCGGAGGAACTCAGTGCCAAAAGGAAGATAAAACTAAAAAGAAGTCGATGTAGATTCATGCTCAATGCTTTTTGAAATTATTGAGAGAGATTGGATAAGGTGAGACAGCATCCGGTAATCGAACCGGATAGTTGGCGTAAAACTCACCATTATGCACCGTCCATTTTTTCTCAATTCATCTACAGCAGTCTTCAGTTCAAATTCGTCATCATCCAATTGATATTCGGACAATTTCTTCACAGTGTCCTGAGTTCATAAATGGTGGAACCACAAGACAAGTTTCTTGATTGATTCTAATGGAGCATTGCTCTCCCCCTGAGATCCATCCTCAAAAAAGGAGTAGCTAAGCATTAGTCTACTCCTTTCTCCATCATTAAAAGGAACTCAGAAGCTCCACAAAGGCTTTGAAAGATCAAATTCAGCTGCTGCAAAACCTTGCTTTTCAGGAGCGAAACGCACCGTGGCAAATGCTGGTGATGATCGTGATGGGAGCCTAACCCATAAGACCAATATAGCCTAAGGGTTACAGGAACCATCGCGTTACCTACTATAATGCTGGTGAGCGTAGGGAATTTTTCTCTGTTCGGTGTTTGGCCGAAAAAATGAACGGATTGATCTAATTAATGGAAAAATGACGTTTCAATCGGAAAGCGCAAATGCAGTAAAAGCGCAAAGACATAAGCACGACCGTTATCCTTTTATATCCTGTTTATCGACTCACCGATCCACCACCAGGCGTACGATGGAAACCTGCTGGCCACTTTGCACTTGCACCAGGTAGAGTCCGGAAGACAATGCAGTGGTAGAAATCGGCAGTACACTTTCCGCACCTTTCGAAATCAATGCTTGCCGCATCACCAGTTGACCGGTGAGGTCGAACACCCGCAATTCAAGCCCTTGGCCTTGCTCCCATGCTCCTTGCAAATGCACAACATCGCGCGCGGGGTTGGGAAATACCGACAGGGACCACTCTCCGGACTGTTCTGCGATGGGGGCTGCGGCTGGACTTTGCTCATTCGCCACAGCCAAACGGGGCTGCGGCACGCCAGGAGTGGTGAGCGTACACACCGGTCCATAATTTCCCCAGGTGCCATTGACCGAGGCAGCTACCCGAATGTTATAGGTCGTGTTGGGTTGCAAATTGTTGGAAGCCCAGTCGAGGCGCCAAAGGGTCCATTGATAACCACGCACGTATACCGTGCTGAAGCCAGAACCCGGGTCTGTAATTTCTACCCGGTAATTGTCCGCTCCGGGCACGGATTGATAAAACAGGTATTGCGACCAACTACTCAAGGTGGTGTTGCATTGAGAAGTCACCAATTGGGTGGTGGGAACTGTGCTTGGAGTGGTTACCTGGCAAGCAGCACCATAGGGCTGCCAAACCCCGCCCACTTCGGCCGCTACCTCTACGGTGTAGGTGGTGTTGTAAGCGATACCTGGAACAAAGCCAATTCTAAAATTGGTCCAGTGGTAGCCACGGGTATACACCTGAGAAAAAGCTCCGGCCGATACCCGATACCGGTAGTTGGTAGCCCCCGGCACACTGCCGATGTAGAGCCACTGTGCCAGACTGCTCACAGTAACATTGCACGAACTGGAAAGCAAACTTGTAGTGGGTGTCACCGTTGGCGTGGTGATGGAGCAAACCGGTCCGTAGCTGGTCCAGGAACCGTTGACCAAAGCCGCCACCGAAATGGCGTAAGTCGTGTTGTATTGAATACCGGGTACAGCTCCCAATTGAAAGCTGGGCGCAGCATACCCGCGCACATGCACAGTATTGAAACTGCCCGAAGTAATCTGATACCGATAGTTCGTGGCTCCGGGAACGGACGAATAATAAATATAATCGGCCAGAGTGTTGAGGCTATTGCCGCAAAAGGAAGGAACAATGGCCGAGGCAATGCACTGTACCGGGATTGATGCTGTAGTAGTGCATCCGTTAGCATCCGTAATGGTCACCGTGTAAGTTCCGGCCATGGACACCGCAATGGTAGAAGTATTCCCTCCATTGCTCCACGAGTAAGCGTAAGGCGCATTCCCACCAGAAGCTACCGCATTCAAATCAACGGTGTTGCTTCCACCGCAAATGAGCGTACCGGTTTGACTTACCATGCCCGTAATGGACGCAGGCTCGGTCAATACGAATTGGTTAGTTCCGATGCACCCATTAGCATCTGTTAGGGTCACGGTATATGTGCCTGCCGTCAACCCAGTGATAAATGCTGTATTGGCACCGTTCGACCATTGGTGGGTATAAGGCCCGATTCCTCCAGTGGTATCAGCCAGCAACGATCCATCTGAGGCACCATTGCAGGAAATGGCGGTGTTCAAAGAAATATTCGGCAGCAAGCTGTCAACCACCACCACCAAGGTGTCCGTAAAACTTCCACAAGGGCTGGTCATGGTTAAAGTAATGACTCCAGGCATAGTTACCAGAATACTGGAACTGGTAGGCCCTAAGCTCCAAGCGTTGGCAATATTTCCCGTTCCGCCTTGGAGCCACACACTGTCCTCTGGACATAGTTTGAGCGTATCATTCGCAAAAGCAAACTCAGATGGCAACTTGATTTCAAAAGCGCCCAAATCAGGTGCTTGAGCGTCCCGCGACTGTCCAAAATAATCCTCATCCACAATACCAACCAGTGAAGCGCCCGCTCCAATCAAATTGGAGGCACAGGTGGTCAGGTCGCCGGTAGCAACATCGGTAAATTGTGGATCAATAGATACCGAGTTCGCATCGAAATTGGTACTGCTTTGCCAACCCGTAAGCGTAGTTTGACCGGAAGAAGTTCCAATCCGGCTGGTGGGAGCATAAAGGTTGTTGTAATCAGAAAACCGTCCACTGGTTGAGGCCATGCTCATTAACGAGCCCAGCCCCAATTGCACCAGGTTATTGTTCTGCACCGCACAAGTAACCGCATCTACCACAATGGCTCTGCTGGAAGTGGTGCCACTGTTTTGGAAAACCGAATTATGAAGAATGTGGAATTGAGGACTGCTCCCACCACTTTGGGCTACAATGCCACGTAGACTTCGATTGTAAAAAAAAGAATTAGGCTGAGAAGTTTTGATTTGAGCAATCGAATTGTTGGTAATGTAAACCGTTCCATTGGTAGAGGGACTGTGATTCACCAAGATTCCGACTCTAGGAGCAATTAAACCAAATGAGCTGGAATTGGGATTAATTCGGTTTCCATCTACTTCCACCTGTCCTCCCCTACTGCTAATGCTGATGCCATAGGTAGTATTATACTCCCCAGAATTTGTTTCGAAAAGGTTTCCATTCGCCTTCAGCACATTGCCATTGGACAACACCACGCCATAGGTGTAAAAATTCATGATCGAACAGTCCTCTACTTCGAGCGTGCTGTTGTATCCACCAATCAAGTTGGAAGGGAAATACACTCCGATATTACCTCTCCGAAATTCACTCCCTTCGATTCGAACCCCTCCACTGATGTAGGCGTTGCCGTTGATGCAACTAACACTATTGTAGGAAGTTTCAAAGTAGCAGTCCTGAATATGAATAGCTTCCGTTTTGCCTTTCAAAACAATGAGGCCATCCAAAGTATTGGTAGGTGCCCAAAACCGCAGTTTTTCGAACCGAATAAAATCCGCTTCATCCAGCAAAACAATGTGATCGGCCACTTGATTGGTGTTCATATACAAGGTAGCCAAAGGTCCACCCCCATCTCCTCTAAAGGTAATGGTAGCATTGGCGCTCGCACCGGGAATCTCTGGAATGGTGAGGGTATTGGTATTGTAATTGGCCAATCGGGCGGTAATGATAACATCTCCGCAAACCCCGGCGGTGCTCAGCTCCTGGATGGCACCGGCAAACGTATGAAAGTTGGTGGCAGAGAGCGGCAACGAAGTATTGATCGTGTAGTTGCCCGACATCCCCATTGGGGGCACCACCAAAGAGAGAGCATCGTTCTGCGGATTGGCATCTACACCAGCATTGGGATTAAATACATGGGCTTGAATGACATCTCCCGGGTTTACGCTCACCCCATTGGTCAAAACCACATTGGTCGCTTGAGCTCCCGGACTCATGTTTCCGGTCCAGGAAATGTTGGCCTGTGCCACTCCGTTAATCGACCACCCAATGGAAACCGAAGTTAGGTTGGTGGTCCCAAGCGACCGCAGATCAAGCAAAACCGAGGGAGTAGTACTGCAAAGCACCGAAGAGGCAAAACTCAGTTTCTCCAATTTGGCATCGTTGGCCGAAGAGGACAATACAGAAATCAGGTAATCCTCGGTTTCATTGTAATCATCCACCGTACAAGGCCCGGCAGGAAATGTATTTCGCCTTGCCCGCAGCCGCATCCGATACACATCAGAAGGGGTTCCCGAGGGAATGGTAATGCTTCCGCTTCGAGCCGTAAAAATCAAGCTGGAAGAAGTCCAAACTTCTTCGCCAGTATCTAAAAAATCGCCATCCTGGTTCCAGTCTACCCAAATCTTATTGCCTTGAAAGCCACTGGCCGTAAAGCTAAAATTGAAGCTGCTGCCGCTGAACTGCGCCACGGTTTGGTCATCCGTAAAGCTATACCCCAGGTTGCCACAGGTAGGGCCAGTATTGGAAATATTAACGATCCCACCGGTAGTGGAAAAATTATCAATGGTGGTGGTACCGCAGGGATAAAGGTATTCCGGAACACAGTACTGTGCCTTGGCGTAGAAGGCGGTTAAAAACCCAAGAAGGCACCAGCAAGCCACAAGTGCTTTTGCGCATAGGGTATAGCGATGTTTCGTAGTCATTATACTGGAGGCTATCGTTCAACTATTAGGGACTTCCTCAATGGCCAGCAACATACAACCCTATCCTACGAAAGCAACGTGACTTAATCGCAAAAAAGCGGCTTGCCAAAAGAGGGCACCCTATTCTTCACTACTCAGGCTGTAAAGTGGCCCTCGCCGAAGAGAAAATGCCAGAAGAAGAAAGGTAGAGTAAGCGCTGAAGAGTGATCTTCTACTTCTGAGACAGCACAACATTAGTGATTCCATCCAAATAACACTCCTTTCTTTTCGTATGTGACATGATTTTTTTTGCAAACGGTAGGATAACCTCCATAACCCGCATAATGAAGCGGTTTCTACCCCCAACTGGCCACCTCTTTCTCAGCAGCGGCCAATCCTTCGTCGATCGTTTTGTAAATCGATTGCGGCACGGTAGGGTTGGAGACCATATTGATACCTTTCAAAATCATTTTCATTACCATGCTGGGAATAATCAGGTAGGCCCGAACGTAGCGGTCTTTGAACTTGGCTTCCGTGATCTTATTTCTTTTCCCCCACTCTATTCGAATGTCGCCAGACACCCATTTTCCTACCGTGGCATCAAACACAAATACAAATTTCCCTTCCATCGATTCAAAGATCTCATCTTGAAGCTTACAATATTCACGCACGTCTTCTAAGGTGACTTCCGACTTTACGGCGGTAAACTTCAACAGGCCGGGCTTGTCCCATTCGAAATAACCAATGGCACACTCTCTTCGTTCTGCAATAACCATAATTGTTCCAACAATAGTTTAGAGAATAATTACCCTTACGGGAAATCCATAGAATGGTTTAAACCAAACACAACTAACTTTCAAAATTCCCTTGACTTTTTCTGGTCCCATCAATTGGCGCGATGCAGACCCGTCTTAGGTTTGCATTCAATTCGATCTTCAAGCACTCTATCGCTCACTGGAAGCCTTGGCAATCCTGTTTGTACTTGAAAAACTTCTCCTTCACTGTCGTTGCTTGCCCTGCGATGCGTAATTTGAGGGAGGAACCCTTCAAGCATGATCCGACCAAAACTGAAGCGCCAATTTGCGTGGCTTTTTATTGTTTCCCTGACTTTTTTAAGCTGTCAAAAGGAGAACGATGCTTCTGTGGTATGCAATCGGGTCAACTTTTCCTACTACAGTGATTATTTTGTTTTTGTGGCCGATGATGCTTCTGATCCTTTGGTAATCCCAATCGACCTCAACTGGCGACCGGTGGAAGGTGGCTACGAAATTGAGTTCAAAGGTTGGTACGGCACCACCAAAGAATGGCCCATTGCCTACCACGTAGATGCATTTGGGGCTACTCCAAATGCCGTTCCTCAGGAATCCTGGGAGCACGCCAACACCGAAAACTTTCAATTCGATCGGGAGAACCGTCAACTAATTCTGAACCTACCCGATCAACCGGAAATCAAACTTTTCATTCCTGCCGAAAGTACTTGGGTAGGCATGCCTACCCAGGGAGACCGCAAAGAAATATACGGCATGCGCTCTTCGGTGGAAGTGAACGGCAGTTCGAAAAATGGCTGGATGGTCTACGAACGTATCCGCCGAGACCCCAGCGTTCCCAACGGGCAGCGGGCAGATTTCACTGCTTTCTTTTGGATTCCAATTGTGGTGGATGGAGCTTTTTACCATTTTGAACACCACGGTGATGATCAAACCGCTACCCGCTGGTGGCAAAACGGTGGTGTAGTGGCGGTAGACTCCGCCCAGGCTTTCGATTTTACCATTACCCAGACCTCCGTAGATTCCATGAGCGGTCGGACCGATATTCCCGAAGCGCTCCAGCTACAAGCGCACAAATGGAACCTCGACATTCAACTTCAGAGTGGAGGCGCACAAATTGGTTATGGCCCTATTTTCCCCAAAGGCCGGGCCTACTACCGGCAAAGCCTGCTGCAAGCCAGCGACAGCTCCATTGCCAGGGGATATGGTATGTTGGAGTTGATTCTCGAAAATGATTGATCGATCGTTGCTAAGGCTACTGTTCGTAGGTCCTTGACTTTGATTGCGTTAATTACCACCTTCTCTTCATCCTGCTAAAAGCCACTTTTAATTTCTGCTACTTTTTTTATTTTGGTGAAAGCCTTTACCAACTAACCGTCCTTTGTAGCCAGAGGCAGTTGAAAAGAAATATGCCACCCTCTAACATTCCGCTACAAACGATTCAAAGTAGCCTTCAAGTATACCAACACCTGCATGCTCCTCAACCGGAGTATGGCATGGATATTTTTGATCCTAATTTCGATCCCAACGATATTGTGCTCCTCTCCAACAACGGGGCAGGCAACAAAGGCATTCCCATTCGGTGCGACCATTATATCATGGTTTTTTGCCTGAGCGGTTCGGGGAATCGCAGGATCAATCACCATCGGTTTCGCATAGAACCAAGTTCGATCCACTTGATTTTACCGGGACAGATTCATTCGTTTGGGGATACTACCCAGGACTTCAACATTTATGTATTGCTGTTCGAAAAGGCCATTCTTTCGCGTTTCAGGCTGGCGATTCCCGAATTGGATCAGATGCTCACTTTTGAATTTACCCGCAATCCGAATATTTCGCTCCATTCCAGAGAATTTACGGAGTGGATGGATGCTTTTAATGTGATCAACCGGGAAATGGTGCACCGACGACCCTACCATAAAGAGGCAGCTACGGCCAGTATCATTCAATTGCTCATCAAATTCAGAAGAAAATCAACCAATGAATTAGTACTTCCCCAACAGCGCAAAAGTCAAACCTTGCTTTTTGTAAAATTCAAATCCTTGGTAGAAGCAAACTTTGAAAAGAAACGTACCGTCCAGGAGTATGCCTCTTTGATGAATATTACTGCCAAACATTTGAGTGAGACGGTAAAATCGGTAACCAGCCATACGGCCTTGCACTACATCCACGAACGCATCATTCACGAAGCCGAATACCTTTTGGTGTATACGGTTTTGAGCATCAAAGAAATTGCCTTCACACTTCGGTTTGAGGATGCCTCACATTTTAGCCGCTTTTTTAAAAAGAACAAGCAAATAACCCCTCTGAATTTCCGTAGGGCTTACGCCTGAAGCACAAAACTTTAACGGTTTAGGGGCGCAATGTCTTGTAATCAAGGGATTTTGAGTTTAGTCTAACCTGTAGTTGGAGAACAGTGAATCCCAGCTATGCAATTTTAACGGAGGCGTTTTAAACCGTTAATCCGAAAAATTGGCCATGAATCGGAACTTTTGACCTTTTAGGATCAAAGGTCGAAGTCGAATTTAGTTTCGATCATTTAAACCAATAACAAATATGCCAATTTTAGATCCTCTGGAGGTCCTTTACAGGTATCCTGTCAGCGAAATGTTTGATACTGACAATCCTCCCAATCCGGAAAAGTATTCCTTCACACAAATCGTTAAAAATCCGATCGTTTGTGGCGATCGCAGCTTTTTTCAAGGAAAATGTTCCGCTCAAACCTGGTTCGATAAATACTACCGTATTTATACTTCCAAGCAAACTTCATTCGGTCCTTCCCTGCTAAATCCATCGAGCACCATTGAAATCATGGTCAACATGCGAAAAGTATGGAACCTGCTCAATGCCAAGTCGGTGGCTTCCGGACAAATCAAAACTTTTATTACTGAATATTTTTACACCACAAAAAGTCACCTAAAATCTACTCGTTCCCTTATTGGTGCCACCGTTGCTACCTCCGGCTTGGGATTGGATGTAGAACTAAAAGGTGAGTTAGAAAAGGCCACTCACAACGAAAAGTCAGAGACATCGGGTTACTCACAAATCTTCGAGCGCACCTTAGAAGGAGGCCGCAATTATTTCTATTGGGAACAGCTGATTGTGTTGGAGTTCTTTTTTGCCGGACATCCGGTTTTATTGGACCATAGGGGCATAAATGAGCAAAACCCCAACGTGCCGCGACCTCCGATTCAGGTAGGCGTGTTGGTACCTGAACTTGTAAAAGAGGTTTCCAACAACTAACGGAAGGGTCACCCAGGCAAATTTTATCGGTAAGTACCACAAGGCATACTACGGTTAAAAAAGCTTCCGATCATCCTTCGAACAAGACGGTGAAAACTTGTACTCCACCTTAGGTGCTTTTCACTGCTTGTACCAAAGCTAAACCATCAATCCTTAAATTTTAAATTTAAAATCATGTCTAACAATTCTATCATCGATCTCACTCATTTTTTTGGCTACAAATGGGAAGTTGGCACCCAACTGGCGGTAACTGCGGGCCAAAACAATCATTTTGCCGCAACGGTTGAACAGCTTGAAGCGGGTTCTGTCAAAATTAGTTCCGGAAAAGAACAAACTGTTTTTTTCGATTTGATCATTACGGCTACCGGAAATCCGGAAGATCACAATTTCAACATCCAAATCAACTGGGATCCCAATACGGCCAGTCCGTTCCAATTGGGGCAGGGCCTTTACAGCGACAAACCCATCAAGGGAATAATTAAAACGGTCATTAGCACTCCAATTGGCACTGCCCTGGATTTTTCGGGCGAATACACCCTGGCCGTCGTAAACCTGGACATCCTGGAAAAAGGGGTACTCCGCATTCAATCTCCATTTCCTACGGTGAACAATACGTACATGAACTTTAGCACCATTGGAGAACACGGAGAAAGTGAAGACCTATTTTTCTCGTTCATTCCAGCCTAAACGGCTCGGCTAATAGCCACACGTAAAGAAGCAACGGTAGCTCTAAAAAGGAGAACCGTTGCTTTTTCATTTCTGCCTTTTTTATTGCTATCGAATACCCTTTTGAAACACATCTTGGCGCCTGTCTGGTGCCTGTTCCGTCATAAGGTCTATCGATTATTTACTCCTGGGATTCCTTGCAGAAAATAATCAGAGAATGTACTTTGTGCCTTCACCATCTTCAATTACCCTTTTCTGCTGGAAGTAAATAAGCTTCAAAGGAGCAAAGGGTTAAACATCAAAAACATGACAACCGAAGCAATTAAAGTCGGCAACGGTGGTGCAGGCATTGTTGGATTTGTGCAATACATGTATGGCAAGTTCAATGAGGTAAAGGGCACCAATTACAATTTTACTTGGGTTACCTCTGACACGGAAGAAACCCTCAAAGGACTATCCGATGGCACCTTAGACGTGGGTTGGCCCTACGGAATCGAGCGGGTGTGCAGTTCGTATCGGGATCACCTCAACCAATGGACCGATCCCCGATACATTTTTAGAGATCACTTCCTGTTGGCCGGCCCGAAAAGCAACCCGGCTGGATTGCCCTCCTCGAGCGATCCGCATCCACACGTCTCCAATGATGCGGTTTATGCCATGTTCAAAACCATCAGTGAGGGAAAAGCGGGCGTCAAGTTTTTAACCCGCAACGACAAATCGGCCACCAACGTTTTGGAACGGGAGATTTTCAAAGTAGCAATGGGCCGCTACCCCGAAGTAGGCGTGGACAAATGGTATATTCCATTAACGGGCGACAAACATTACCCGGATACGGCACTGGAAGTAAGCAACGAAAAAGGATACTACACCTTGAGCGATCGGGGCATCTGGACCTGGGCCGACCCATCGAAAAAATCGAACCTGAAAATCTTTTGTGAAGCCGGCAACACCAACCCGGAAGATGTGTTGCTAAATCCCTGCCTGGCCATTGCGCGCATCGGCGATTCGTGGAACGCCCGCATTGCCAAAGAATTCGTGGAGTGGCTGAGTACCGATGGGCAAGCCTACGTAGCAACCTATGTGTTGCACGGCGATGAATTGTACTCCAAAGCACCGGAAGACAATATTTTTGCCTGCCTGTTGAAAGCGTAGCGAACCGCTTTTCTTCCCACCGTTGTAGCTGTACTTTTTTTGATGGCTCCCCTAAATGCAAGCTCCATTTAGGGGAGCCTTTTTCTTTCCTGCGAGTGGTGCGTCTACTTCGCGTAGTTCTTGCTTCAATTATAGCTTGAGTAAGGCCCTCTCCCCGTCCATTGGTAACTGCGAACCATCACTGATGAAAGGTTTAGGGGGCTGAATAAGGTCCTACACAACCGCACATCCCCCTAAAGAGGGATACGCTTCTCCCTCTTTGGTAGCACCTGTATTTTCGACTTTTCGGGGGACGGATTCTGGCTTTTGATCCTGGATGCTTGTGGCATGGAAAATACACCACCCTCCTGGAAATTCATTGCCCCGATATGCCTTTATCTGGTTACCGCCTTTTTTGCCTCCTCCTATTATTTGGCCGACCTGATCGTGCAGTCAGATCTGCGTGGAATTACCACTTTTGGGTTTCTTTGGAACACCTATTCTATTGGCCAGAGCACCCGACTCCTGATGATGATGGCCATTGCCGGAACCCTGGGAGGCCTGCTTTTTACCATTACTTCTTTCACGGCCCATGTAGGCCGAAAAACCTTTGATCCGCATTGGATTCCATGGACCTTGCTGCGCCCGGTCACCGGAGCCATTTTAGCCCTCGCCATTTACTTTGCTACCCGGGGTAGTTCTAACGACGATTCCATTGTAGAAGGACAGTACTACGGGTACCTCGGTCTGGCAATTTTATCAGGCTTGTTCTCTGCCCACGCTACCGAAAAGTTGAGACAACTGTTCAACACCTTGTTTGGTATGAAAACCCCAAAAAAGGCAGATGAAACCCATAACGAGGAAAAACCGACCAACACAGCTGAGCCAGACGAAACAATTCTAGAAGAAGCATTAGAATTTCACCGACAAAGCCTGCTGGAACAACCCGGCATTCTTTCGGTGGGCATGCGCCCTCCTGGTATGGTAGATCAGTCGCCCGCTGCCATCAAAGTGCGGGGAAGCAAAGCGGCCTTGGATGCGCTACCCGATCAGTTGGAATATGCCGACAAAAAAGGAGACACCTACACTTTTGCATTGGTAAAAACACCATCGAATGGAGCACAGTTACACGCCAAACTGTCCATGGGCTCCTGCATCGCTAATCAATCCAGCAGCAGCATCAAAGGAGCGGCCGGAGCGGTAGTGTATGAAAACGGTGCGCAACGGGTGCTTACTTGTGATCATGTGATCGATCCACGCAACAAGATAGCTGATCAAGACACGCCCGCTACAAACTACGAAATTGTCAATTGTTCCAACGAACCCGTTGGCCGGTTTCTGCGCGGAGTACACAACCCTAGCGTTGATGCGGCATTAGTTATCCCAGAAGCCCCAGTAGATCCCAGCATAGCAGGAATTGGAATTCCTCAAACCCCACGCACCCTCACCTGGAAAGATGTAAAAGCCAAACTACCGTTGCGCATGTACTCCCCTGAAAGGGGCCTGCAAGAAGGTGTGCTAACGGACCTTTCGGTGCACGAATACATTTACTCCGACCACCAGGAAAAGATCAAAATGGTGCACCTCATCGAAGTGTATGCGCAGGGAGCAAAGCCTTTTTCTGTTCCAGGCGACTCTGGATCATTGGTAGTAGATGAAGCCGGTCATGCGGTGGGCCTGCTGGTTGCCGGTGAACCAGCAAAAAACCGGGCGCTCATTGTTCCCTTCCGATTCATTGCGCAACAACTCAACATTACCATTCAACCTAATCCTTCACAATCATGAAAATACGTTTTTACCTGCCTTTCCTTTTAGGAGTATTTTTTAGTGCTCAGGCGATTGCCAATACCATGACACTTACCTACAATACTGCCAAGCAAGTTTTTGACCTTACAGGAACGATAGACGACCCTCAAAAACAAATTGATATTGAAGTAAAAGGCAGCCCCAAAGACGGCACGCTGACCCTTGAACTAACGAAAGAAGATGATGCGGTAATTTCCCTAAACCCGAGTGATCCAAAATTAAAAATCATCGCAGGAAAAGAGCAGGTTTTTGTCTTTGACATGGATGCCAAAATCAAAGTAAAAAAGATCGTTGCAGTGGTTCAACTGGTTGGTGAAGGTACGTTGCATCGCTTGGAACTACCAATTAAAGCCGGGACGCCCCCAGCAGCGGAAGCTGCAGAAGCAGGAACAGCTGTTAGGATTGCCTTCTTCCCTCCTATTTCCTTCAACGGCAAAACTAAAAAGCAAACCCATCAGGAACATTTGAATGCTTTAAAAGACGAGCTTTTCATCGCCGGAACCAAACACCGTTACCTCGTTTATTTCGACGGAGCGCTAAAAAACAGTGCCATGCTCAACTCCGACGGGAACACCATCTCACACCCCAGAACGCGGGTGCTTCAACCCACTGGCATGGTAGTGGTAGTGGCCAACCCATTGCAGGAAAAAACGTATTCACTGGAGCGAAAAACGGAGAATTCAGTTTCGGAAGTACCCGAAGTATTGCAAACCGTGTTGGGACTTGGTGGCAGCTCCGCTGCTACCCAGGAAGCTGAAAGTGAAGTAGATGGAGCAAAAGTGCTTGCCGAAAATGATTCTCCAAAGGAACAATTGAACAAGTTCAAACAGCTTGCAGCGCAATTAGAAGACTATAAAGCTTATCAGGCCGGGAAGCCCTATTTAGACCAGCAGGAATATTTAGCAGATTGGGCTCATCTAAATCAAAAGTTAAAAGAGCATTTCGGAGTTTATGGAAGTGCCCTAAAATTGGATGCAGTTGGACAGCAATTACTCAAAAAAATCAAGTCAACATCCACCGGTGAGGAATACATAGCCTATCAAACTGCCGTTGAAAAGGCCGTAAAACTCTATGCTTCTTTATCTTCTTTGCAATTCTACCAATCCTTCGCGCCACTCAAACCCGGTAATGTAGACGAGTTGCAATACGAGCTCACGATAAAACAAGGAACCGACCCTTCCGACAACGGTACCAAAACAATTTACAAGATTCCGGTTCGGGGTGGATTAAAAATAGATTTTAGCTCTGGATTGTTTGTTAGCGGCCTTTTTGATCGAGGCTACACTACCCGAACACAAACTTCCATGGACACGAGCTATTTTGTTACCCCCACCTTTCAAATGACGGACAGCATCATTGCTGTAGATGAAAAACAGGAACAACAGATTCTGGAGGTAGATCGCGGGAAAGCAGAAATTACCTTGGGTGGCCTGATGCATTTTTATACCCGACAAACGCGGTTTGTAAACGGTGCCCTATCCATAGGAGGCAGTGTAAATTCAGCTGGTACTACCAGATACATGGGTGGTGGAAGTTTGCTTCTCGGCTACCAAAGGCGCTTCGCCATTTCAGGAGGAGTGGCCATGGGCAATGTAAAAAGACTTGGATCAGGCCTTGAAGTGGGTGGCATCCTGGATGCTGAAAAAACCGAAGTGCCTACGCGGGATGTGTTCAAAACCAGCTGGTTTTTAGGGTTCACCTACAACATTCCCATCAAATAAATTTTAGCTTGTAGCAGCAATATCTTGTATTTACGGAAGCTTACCTTCCCGAAGGTAAACCAGGAAATAGCGGCTGCTACGATTTTTTTAAAACCTAAAAATCGAACCAACATGGCAATTGATTTTTTTCAACTCAAAGAGCAATATAAAGAGGAATTGAAACTTCCCGCCCTTGATGGGGCCGTTCCTGATGAAGCCTATATGGAAAAGGGCGAAGCAGTACACCAGGCCGCTTTGAACGACCCACGCTCGAGAAAGGGGCGTTATGGCGACTGGTCGGTAATCAATGTTCGAAATACCCGATCCAGAACCATAAAGCACCAGGCGAAGGCCGTTTTTGGGATCGTATCAAAGCGGTATTTGAACCCCTTTCATGGCTATGCTGTGGATAGATACCGCCGAAGCTTCGAACAGATTGTCAACGATTGCGATTTTCACTACAAAGGCATTCCGCTGGATCCCGACTTTCAGCTTGGGCGCTACCCCACCCTGGCCATGGGAACGGCCTTTGCTGTAGCTCCCAACCTCGCCCTAACTGCAGGTCATAATGTGGGTGGGCGCTACTTGGATTGGTATGGGAAACAACAATTCCTTGATCCGTCCGACTTTCGTTTGTTGCGCGAATTTCGATTGGGTAAAAAATGGCAACGGGAGGACATCCGCTCCTTTAGTGTGATCAAACGGGTCAAAAAAATGTCACAGGACTGGGCCTTGCTGCGCGTTGATGGAGCTCCCTTCGAACACTACCTCGATTTGGAACTGGACCCGAAGGCCTTGGTGTTTCAAAAACCCGGAAAATATTCTGTATATGGTTTGGGTCATCCACTTGGTTTGCCACAAAAGCTATTTCACGAAGCCAAAATGTTGTGGGACCGGGATACCTATAATTTCACTTGCAACGTTGACGCGTTCTCCGGTAATTCCGGTTCTCCGATCATTTGCGGTCCCACCGACCGAGTAATTGGCATACTCTACCGCGGTCAACCCGATTTCGTGGTTCGGGACGGCTACTGGAAACTCAACACCATGAAAACTACCAAAGAGGCTGAGATTGTTTTCAAAGTATGCAGCCTGCCTGAAGATATCCAACAAACCATTTTAAGCGAACGCTAATATTTACACCATGTCCAATCCATTTATCAACCGGCCTTATGGCCACCTCATGAAGCAGTCCGACAACACCTATGTTTTCGGCATCTTATTCTACCACCGCGACAAAGAAGTGACCGGCACTCCCAATCCTGACCTCACCAAACCCAGAATCATCTACGAATACGAACTCAATGAGAGGGCAGGCACAGGTCAACAAAAGGCCTTCTACAATCATACGATTCCGCAGAAAAAAGACAGTGTTTCCGGTCAGGTCGACTCCCATCCCGACATACCGGAGGAAAGGGAATTTTCGCACCACATTGTGTTGTTTTTTGACTTTGCCGATGCTCTTGAAGTAGGTGGAGCAAGTGAGAAGGAATACAAGCCTTATTTGTATTTTGTGGAAACGGCTTCAGAAACCTGGGAGCTTTACGTTGCTGTGCCTTTGGATGCGGGTAAAACATACACCTACACTGTGCAAGGAAATACTACACCGGCAAACGGAGTTGTGACCCGAGAGCTTAGCTTAATCCTCGAAGAATCGGATGCCGGTACCCAGGCTCCTGTCCTGTTTACTATGATTCCCATTCCTGAAAAGGGTACGGATGAAAAATATGTGACCTTGCGGGTAAAAAAGACCACTACCGCCAAAGGATCCGGCACGGTGAAATACGACGATGCTGATGACAAACCATTTATTCATATTGCATGATTGAATGAATGCTTCTATCCCCCCCGAACGACTGCCACTGCACCGGTTCACCCGTGTGCTCCTGGCGATGATCCTGGCCACCTTGTGTGGCCTTTCATCCTTGGGGCAAACCACCATCGATAGCTTGGAAAGAGCGTATCAGGCAAGTGATATCGCCTCCGAACAAGCTGCACTCCTCAACGAACTGGCGTGGCTCTACCGGAAAAGCAATCCTGAAAAAGGAATCTCCTGTGCCAGAAAGGCACTCAAAATTGCCCGGGAAAATCAATTTGATGCAGCGCTTGGAGACAGCTACGCACGCTTGGGCCTGCTCTACCGAAAGGCCGGCAATTACTTCCGTTCCCTCGATGCCCTCGACAGCGCTTTGGTCATCAGAAACGAGTTGCAGGATGCACCGGGGGTTGCCGGCATCTACAACCTGATGGGCCTGACCTATTCCTACATGGGGAAATATGAAAACTCCGTGTCGGCTTTTTTGAAAAGCCTGAGGCAAAGAGAAACGCTTGGCGATACTGTAGGCATGATCAAATGTTACCGCAACCTCGGGGCTTTGTTTGACCGGATGGAGAAATATCCTGAATCGATCGAACAATACCTGCTGGCACTTCAATTGCTGGAGCAAGTTTCTAATCCTCAGCACCTGGCCTCGATGCATTATGCCCTTGCCATCAGCCATTACCGGCTTGGGGATGCCGAGGCCAGCCGCAAAGCACTCCGCCAATCGCTGATTTATTGGCAAACCCAGAATGATTCGGCTTCGATCGCGCAAGCCTGGCACCAGCTGGGCTTGATTTGGGAACAAGAGGGCCAGCTGGATTCGGCCATTTACTACCTCGAAAGCAGCAGAAAAGCCGAGCACGACCGTGGCAACCGCTTAGGAGCCGCACAATCGCTGGTCAACCTGGGTCGCATCTACCGGAAAAAGCAAAATTTTACCCGGGCGAAAGCTGCCTTAACCACGGGCATGGAAGTGGCAACCACCGCCGAGAATACTGAACTGCAACACGATTTCGCGGTAGAGCTGTATGCGTTGTTCAAGGCTCAAAAAAAATGGGATGAAGCGCTGAGCTATTTGGAACTGGAACGGCAACTACAGGACAGTTTACTCACCGAAAGCAGCTTAGAATCGGTACAAAAAGAATTGGCCGGCGATGCTGAACGCGAATTGCTCAAAGCACGGCAAAAAGAAGCCGAAGCCCAAGCACAGGAAGCCGCCTACCGGGAACAAGCCCTTAGCACCCTATCCCAACGGACTAACTTTTTACTCCTGGCGTTGATGACTGGGTTGATCCTGGCCGTATCGCTTTACCTCAACCGGATAAGCAGCCGCTCCAAAGCCCTAAAGCTGCAACAAACGATTTCTGCCCTGGAAGTGCGGTCCATCAATGCCCTAATGGAGGGACAAGAGCAGGAGCGAGAACGCGTAGCAAGAGAACTTCATGACAATGTTGGCACTATCTTGAGCACCGTAAAACTCAACTTCGAACAATTCAACACCTTGCAACAAGACCTGGCGGGTGCGGAGCAAAAGCAGGAACAACACTACCAAAGGACGCTTGAACTGTTGGACACGGCCGTGCGAGAAATCCGGCAAATTTCCCATAACATGGTTTCCGGGGTGTTGAAACAGTTTGGACTGGTAGCCGCTACCCGCGACCTGGTGAGCGCTATTGAAACATCGGGTCAGTTGTCGATCAATGTGCTTAGCATCAACATGGAAAAGCGGGTGGGTGGCCAGGCGGAAGAAACGGCTTTTCGGATCGTGCAGGAATTGTTGACCAACGTTTTGAAACATGCCAAGGCCGCTAAAGTAACCGTAAAGATCGAACGGGAGGACGACCTGCTCAAGCTATAGGTCAAAGACAACGGAAAGGGCTTCGACCCGCAGGCCGACACCCAGGGAATGGGGCTAAACAATATATTTCAACGCTTGAAAAACGCCAACGGCAGACTCGACATCCAATCTGAAAAAGGAAAAGGAAGCAGGTTTAGGATTGAGCTTCCCATTGCAGTAGATGGACAGTAGTGCCCCGTGATTAGCACTTTCTTTCTATCTTGAAAACCATGATCCGAGTATTGCTGGCAGACGATCACCGTATTTTCAGGGAAGGACTAAAGGCACTCCTGGCCAACATTTCAGACATTGAGCTAATAAAAGAGTGTGCCGACGGTCACGAAGTATTGGCTGCCTTAAAAGCGCACCCAACCGATGTGGCAGTGTTGGACATCAACATGCCGGGAGTAGACGGCTTGGAGGTCACCCGCCAAATGCGAGAACACCATTCCGAAGTGAAAGTGTTGATCCTTTCCATGCACCACGAGCCGCATTTTATTCAAACTGCGATTGAAACCGGAGCCAACGGTTACCTGCTGAAAAACACCGGTGGAGAAGAATTTTGTGAGGCCATACGCACCGTGGCCCGTGGTGAGACCTACCTGAGTAGCGAAGTGACCACCACCCTGATCAAAGGATTGCAAAAAAAAGACAAGAAAGTGCTAACCTCCCGACAAGCGGACCTCAGTGCCCGGGAGCTGGAAGTGTTGCGCCTCATCGCCAAAGAATATACCACCCCACAAATCGCAGACGCACTTTTTATATCCGCACACACCGTGAAGTCGCACCGCAAAAACCTGCTCAGCAAGCTGCAAGTAAAAAACGCTGCCGGTTTGATTCGCTTTGCGGTTGAAAATGAATTGTTGGAGTAACTCCAACGGTTGAAATTGCCTAAATCCAAAAACCGGTTCCACCAACTTGGTCCTCTTCATCAAAGCCTCAAAAAGGCTACTTCATTCGTCTTTCTTCCAAAAAGCAATCTACAGTGGAGCATCCGTTCAAATCAAGGCTCTGGAAAGGCAATGTGAGTTCAGACTTTTATCTTTCGGATACACAAGTTCCAATTACCTGTTTTAAACAGCTGTTTCGTCTTTCAAAGTAAAGCCCGGGCTTTTCTCAAAGGCCGGGCTTGCACGATTCACAATTATCGTTTGGGAAGATTAGTTCACCTCATAAGGTAGCCCGTCTTGCAACGCCTTATTGATCGGGCCTTCGGCTTCACGACTGGCAAGGTCTTGCACCGCCGTTTTGTACAAGTCTTCAAAAAGATCTACCACCTCGTTCAAAAAATCTTTGAAGGGACTTCCCAGGCCGTCGATATCCACGTCCATGTCTTTGTATTTGAGCTTCAAATTTCTTAGTTCGACCAATTGCAAATAGGTGATACCCTCCTTCAACTCCAAGGAAAACTCAAGATCGCCCGACCCGGTTACTTCTTTTGCCTTCAGGTCTCCGCTAATGCTCACGCTTTCCGACAGTCCAGACACACTGGCTTTAACCGAACCTTTTGCTTTGGCTTTCAGGTTACTGCTGAGTTCGACCGAGAGCTTGCCCTTGCCTCTAATTTGGTTTTCGTTTTGGTCCACACTATCTACTTCCACGGATTGAAATTGCATGGAAGACAGCCCGGTCATGTCCCGCACCTTCGCTTCGGCTTTTACTTCGGCTTTGATGCCCAGCAGTTTAATTTTGCCTATGGTGCATTTGTCTTCACACACCTTTTCCCAGGTGTCTAATCCCATACTCTGGATCTCAGAGGACAATGCAGGATTGATTTTTTCAAGAAATTGATTCAGTATCGCTTCTACCTCTTCGTTGGTCACCGTTGGGGTTGTTGTTGAACTCATAATGTTGGTTGTAATTGAATAAATGGTTGTTTTCACAAAGCAACGGCTCTGGCTGCTCAACGATTAGCCATGATACCCTGGAAAACGATCAGGGGATTGCTCCGAAAAGCGGTAAGGGTTTCCCCTCATTTTCTCTGTCCAACCTGTAAGATCAGTGCAACTAATCATAGACGGTGTGGGCAACTCCCGCATTACAATATCACCGAGTTGCTGAAAATGGGACCAATAAGTAATGGAGGGCCTACTCTTCTACCAAGCCATGGCGAACGGCATAAAGCACCAGGCCAGCCATGTTGCGGGCACCGCTTTTTTCCATGAGCACCTTGCGGTAACCTTCAATGGTTTTTGGGCTCAAAAACAAGGCTTCGCCAATCTCAAGGGTAGTGAGTTCCTGACAGATGAGGCGCAGCACTTCCGATTCGCGTTCGGTCAGCCCATGTGCAGGCAAATCGGCAGAGCGGATCAGGGAAGGATCGGCAATTCCATTGAGCATCGCCTTGGACACACGCTCACTGAAGAAAAAACCGGTAGTATGGGCACTTTTTATGGCAGCTACCAATTCATTGGGGGCAGTGGTTTTGACCAGGTATCCGTTGGCCCCTAAGCGGATCATTTGAAGAATAAAGGCATTGTGCTGGTGCATGGTAAGAATAAGCACCTTTACCTCACTGTTGATCTTACGGATCTCTTGGAGGGTTTCTTTGCCGCCCAAAATCGGCATTTCAAGGTCGAGCAGCACTACATCTACCTTATTGGTCTCCAGTTTATTGAGCAATTCCCGACCATTGGAAGCTTCTACGGTGACCAAAAATTCAGGATGACTGTTGAGAATGGCTACCAAGCCGGAGCGCACCACTTTATGGTCATCGGCTAAAGCAATTTTTAAGGGAGGAGTATTCATGAAACTGATGAATTTGGTGCCTGAAGCGGAACGTTGATTTTCGCCACAAAACCTTGGCTGCCTTCAAAGGAAACCGTTCCTCCGAGCGCTCCTACCCGGCTTTGGATGTTCATCAGACCGATGCCGGAATGAGGAAGCTTTTGAGATAGTCCCACCCCATTGTCGCTATAGCGAATGGAAATCGAATAAGGATCAAAGGTTAGGCATATATGTACCTGGGTGGCGTTGGCGTGTTTAATGGTGTTGTTGAGCAATTCTTGCATGGCACGCAACAATCCTAATTCTACCTGAGTGCCGGGTCGAAAAGGAGTGCCTTTAACCTCCAGTGCAGGTGTGAATCCTGCCTTTTGAACTGGCGCTATGCAATCCTGAAGCGCCTGAATCAACCCAAACTCTTCTAAGGTAGATGGCAGCAAATTGTGGCTGACCCTTCGAATGCCTTCCAACCCTTCGCCAATCATTGCGCAGGCCTCGTCCAAAAATGCGGCTTGGTCTGCACTGGTTTCCGGGTGATGGGCTCGATACGCCAGGGTAAGTTGGAGGCCCGAAAACTGCGAACCGACCCCGTCATGAAGTTCCTGGGCCAGGCGTTTGCGTTCGCGCTCCGCCCCTTGGATGGTGGCGCGCAACAATTCGTGCTGCCTTTTATTTTTCAGCTTTTGAAGTTCTACATCCCGGTCTACCATGCGTTTCTGATAGATAAGGACAAATAAGACTACCGCAATAGCCAACAACACAATGAGCGTAGCACTCACCGTAAAAATCAGGACGATGTCGGATTCTTCCGGGCCCATACAATGGCAAGGGTGTAAATGAGGTAGAGCAAGATAGCAAGAGCTGCGTGTACTTCCCAAATGGCCAAATACGCCCGACCACTAAGGTCACTAACCGTTTTAGAAAAAACAAACAGGAGCATGTTGCCACTAAAAAAGATCAGCACTCCGGTTGATACCCAAAAACCGAAAGTTTTAGCCGGGTTGCGTACCACACCTTCGCTCATGATCTTCAAAAAATAGCGAACGGCCAGGCTTACCAACAAGATGGCTTCTAGGGGCCTGATCCAGGTAGGAAGTGCCATAAGCCCATCACCAACCGCTAGATTGGTGAACCATGCAAGGGCAAAAGTTGCGCCTGCCACCCTAAGCCATCGGCTTGCAATACTTTTGCCCAACAACAGGCCGAACAGGCGCAACATCATTAGGCACTCAAATAGGAGATAGCCGTGAAAGAAGGGAGCAGTACTGGTATTCCCCAGCTTCATCCAAGCGAGGGCCAACATTGAATTAACCGATATTAGGACCAGCAAAATAGCCATCCAGCGCGCGACTAAGGGAAGACGCGACCAACTGGCCACTGCGCAAAACGCGGGCACCAGCGGAGCAAATTGTCCAAGGTAGGAGAGCAAATCCAACAAGATTCAGGGAGTTGCGGAGTTAAAGAACATTTTTGATCAGCACACTGCTGGTATCGCAATGCCTGGGGCAGGGATAGGTGAAATCGTAAGAGCTAGTCAGGTCTGACTTGATGGTATCGTTGGATAGGATGTTGACATACACCACACTGCCATACTGGTCGTTGTCGTCGGTATCGAAATCATCTTCTTGCGGGGAGATGGTACGCAAACCATAGGTAATGTACAACAGACCATTACGCGCGTTGGGATACAAGGCATCGACTACTTCCCAGGTATAGTTATAGGCATATACGGGGGTGTGTACTTCATCCGACTTTTGCTCGGAGAGCTCCCTACAATTCTGGGTCAGGGGGGCCACATCGCTAACGTTCATCCAGGCTTGATCTCCAGATTCCCCATCAATTGTGAGCACCTGGCTCACCGTGTCGTCGAGGCAACCGATAACGTTGACAAACGCCAGGCCCGGGATGGTGTCGGGATAGCCTTTGCAGTAATAGTAGGCCCGCAACCCAGTGGATTCGGGATTGCTGTTGCGCAGGGTTTCCAGCTGGTCTGTACCTATCGTAAGGGTTTTCACCTCCTTGGTTTGATGCGCCTCGCGCCAGCCTGAGGCCCAAATTCTTACACCTTCACCGTAAAGGCTAAAGGTAGAGCCCGAACAGTCGTCTCCGGCAATGGAATCGGGTGTGGCACTCTCTTCGTAAGCGGTGGCTTGTTGCTCAGGAGGTGAACTGGTACAGGCGCCCAGCATAAGCCATCCCATACCCATCAGAATCATATTCAATTTTCTCATGATCAAATTATTTATTAGTGGTTATAAATCGTTGAATCGGCCGAATGGTAAGGGAGCTCCTTCTGCCCTTATTTCAAGCAAAAGGAAAGATACATTTATTGGCTTCACTCCAAGGCCAAAACCCGGCGATCTACCTCAAAACCCGGCGATCCCCCTACTGAAACAGGGTTTACCCTGATGGTAAAACAAGGGTAACCTGGGGAATTTATGGTCAGTTCACTGACATAGTTTATGCCACTTGTTAGTGGCCCTTCTATTGGAATGAAAGGGCAACAAAGACGGTAAGAAGAGGCAATTTGATTCTATGCCCGCTATTGTTTAAAAATGCGCTTGGAAGGGAGTAGTGGTGATTAAATCAATTCACTGTTTTCCAGTGCTTGTGCTTTTTTTACCTTGTTCCACATAAAAACTAGTTTGAATCGCATTGGGCATCGGCAACTCAAATGCTTTCTCTCAATTCACTTGGGCTACAGCGTTTGTCATTTACCTCGAATTGAGGATTGCCTGCCTCTGATCCCAAGAATCTACATTCATGAGTCAACAACTACAAGCCTATATTGAAAAGCGCCTCGGCCAAACACCTGAAAATCTAGAGGTGGTGTTGGCTGCTTTTAAGCCGATAAAAACGAAAAAGAATCAAGTTTTGTTGGAGGTGGGCGAAGTGTGCAAGCACTGCTATTTTATCCTCAACGGCTGCTTAAAAGTTTCGTCTTACAACGTGAATGGCGATGAAAGCACGATCAACCTGGCTTTTGAAGAAGAATGGCGAACGGCCATGAACAGTTTTGTGAACCAGCAACCCTCCAACGAGCGCATTGTGGCGGTGGAGCAAAGCGAGCTTTTGGCCATTAGCCGGCAGAAGTTTCAGGAATTTTCGCAACAGATCAGCGGCTTCCAACAAATCTATCAGCAACTGCTGGAAGAGTCGTATACCAAGTCGGTGGAACGGGTGCAAACCCTGATGGCCATGGATGCCCTGGATCGGTTAAAATGGCTCTTATCGGAACAACCGTTGATATTTACACGCCTGTCCAGCCGTTTGATTGCTTCTTACCTGGGCATATCCGAAGCCACCTTGAGCCGGCTAAAGCCAAAACTTTGACATAGGTCAAACCTTTTGGAAATGGCTTCCGCCACCTTTGTACCATCAATCACGCTAAAAATTTATAACGATGGTACTCAATAAAAAAGTGGCGGTAGTTTTTGCCGCAAACGGAGCAATTTCAAGTGCAGTAGCTCAATCCTTGGCGCAAGAAGGCGCCACGGTATACCTCACCGGAAGAGATGAGACTGCCCTGGGTGAATTGGCCCAAACCATTCAAGCTGCTGGCGGCAAAGCCAAAACCGCAGTGGTGGACGCCTGTAACGAAACGGCAATCGACCAATTTTATGAATCGGTCATTTCGAACCACCATCAATTGGACATTGTATTCAATGGCATTGGCATTCGTCCATCCGAAAGCAGCTATGGCACCCCTACCGTGGCCTTGTCTTACGATCATTTTATGAAGCCGATTGAAGTTCACCTTGGTTCTCAATTCCTCACCTCTCGTTTGGCGGCTAAATACATGATCGAAACCAACAGTCGGGGTACGATTCTCACCTTAACCTCCAGCCTTTCACGGTTGAAAGTACCTTTTATGGCGGGGTTATTATCGGCCTGCACGGCCATCGAGGGCCTCACCCGAGGGCTGGCAGCAGAATACGGTAGCAACGGAATTAAAGTCATCTGCCTCAACCCCACCGCCCTCTACGGTACCCGAACAATTACCGAAACCACCGAAGCCAATGCGCGCCTGATGGGGGTAAGCCCTGAGCAATGGCGCGAACAGTCCAACCAGCAATATCTATTGGGCAGGGGCCCTTCGCTGCAAGAAGTAGGTGATGTGGCTGCCTTTTTAGCATCAGACAAAGGCGCGGTGCTCAACAGCCATGTGGTAGACATTGATGCCGGGAGCATGATGGTGCTGTAATTCTATTGGTTCCCATTTTAAATTGAACACGTATGATTTCGATCAAAAACCTGGGCAAATGGTGCTTCATTCTGCCCTTTGCCGCCTTCGGTTTTCTCCACTTTGGACCTTTGGAATTTAGCTTGCCCTACATTCCTTCCTACTTGCCTTTTCCTGCCTTTTGGGTTTATTTTACGGGCGTGTGCCTAATGGCCTTTACGCTGAGCAGCATCTTGAAAAGGTGGGACGGTTTGGCGGCTCTATTATTGGGCGTCATGTTGTTGCTTTTTGTCTTCCTCATTCATATTCCCAAAGCGATAGAAGGAGACTTTCTTCAAGTTATCGCTACGATTCGGGATACGGGGATGGCCGGAGCAGCCTTTATTTACGCGGCCAAAATTGCCGACGATTCTCGTTTAATTCACTTCTTAATTCAAGAAAGAAATGACTAACCAAATTTTTTCTGAAACGGTTTCAGATTTCAATAGATTAGTAGCAGGCTTTGAATATCACGAAGCGCACAACAAATACTACGATGAAGCCTTGGTGAAGCACGAAAACGAAGACGCTCCTACCATTGGCTTGCACCAACACCGCCGGGAAATGGAAGTCTTTCTATCTAAAATCTCCAATCAATCGGCCAAGGTGCTAAACGTGACCCTCTCCGATGATATCTCGGTTACCGAATGGCACTATCAATTTGAACACACCGAATGGGGAAAACGCGATTTTAGGCAAGTTTCCGTTCAACGGTGGAAAGCCGGTAAAATCATTCATGAACGCCACCTGTATAAAACCCAAACCTGGTAACGATGGACGCTCCCGAATTGTTTGATCACCTTGGAACGAGTCTTTTCAGGAAAAAGCAGAGCTCCATGTTTGGCATTCCGTGTTTCAAAATCGGAAGACGCCCCTTCATCATGTTTTACGAAAACCACCTGGTTTGCATGCTTTTTGACGAAGCGCATGCCGAAGCCATTGGGTTGGAAGGGGCCACATTATTTAACCCGAAAGGCAATGCCAAAGCCATGGGAAATTGGGTACAAATTCCTTTTGCACATGCCGATCAATGGGAGCGTTTTGCCATCGTAGCCCACGATGTGGTTGCCCGAATGTAATTTTCTATTGCGCTTGAGGGACTAATTTTTGATGATTCACAAGGCTGTTTCTACTGTGAGACAGCCTTTTTATATCCCAAAGAATCAACCGACGAAGGTCGGGCGATGCTTTAGTCGATAATCGAGAAAAGCGGTGGACAAGGCCTTTTGCTCCACTGGTAACCTCTTCTCTACACGTCCAAAACCGCTACAACTGCCGTACCTGCCGATCGGTAACCGCATCTATAGCACTAAACACTGCCGAAAGCGCATTAGAACCAATCCATTTGATGGGCTCAGGTGGTGCAGCAATCACTTTTCGTTGCAGCACCTTGGCCAAAGGGTGTTTTTTTCCTTGCACTTGATCGGCAATCAATTCGGCCACCAACAACGTTTGTGGAATGCCGTGGCCAGAGAAGCCCAAGCCATAATGCACGTTTCGGTGTTTACCAGTAGCGCCAATAGCCGGCATAAAATCCAGGGTCATGCCAATCCAACCCGCCCAGAAAGTTTGCACTTTGATCTCGGGAATGGCTGGAAAACGCTCTCGAAAAATGCTTTCGATTTTGGTAAACAATTGAGGCAAATACAACTCCTTGTCCGGCACCTTAAAACCGTAGGGAATATTGACGTGTTTGCCTCCGGTAATGATGGTATTACGAGCGGTTAAGCGGTAGTTCTCCAGCTGCTCATGGGCAGTATAAATACCTTCACGTCCGTGCCAACCACCCAACACCGAAAGCTGCTCCGGGGTTAGCGGTTCCGTTTCGCACATGGCGGCACAAATGGGGGTAATCAGGCGTTTTTTCCAACCCAACTCGTTGGCGTAAACATTGGTGGCAATTACGGCTGATTGAGCCGTAACCGTACCGCCCTCACAGTGAGCCTGCACCGGAGCCGAATCGGTCAATTCCAGCACTTTGGTGTTTTCAAATAATTGAACGCCTTTTTCTATGGCCATTTTTCGAATGGCTCGAATCAATAGCCCAGGATTGAGGATGCCTCCCACCGCATCAAACACGCCGGCTATAAATGGAGCCGGTATTCCGCGTTCGCGCATGGCTTCGCGATCGAGAAAGGTATATTCCAAGCCCAGGGCTTTGGTGGCTTGGGACACCTTCTCCAATTTTTTGACTTGCTTGGGATGCACTGCAGCCATGATGTTGCCTTTGGCTTCGTACTCACATTCGATTTGATGGTCGGCAATAAAAGCCTCCAATTTGCGCACCGCCACCATGGCAAAATCGCACAACTCTCGGGCGCGTTCTATTTTATAAAGCTTCAACAGCGAAGGCAAGTCTTTGCCAATAATGCCATCACAGTAGCCCGAGTTGCGGCCGCTGCCTCCGGCACCCGAAAAATCTTTTTCTAACACTACCACGCTCAACCCTGCTTTGCGCAATTCGAGAGCGGTATATAGGCCAGTAAATCCACCACCGATCACCACCACATCCGCGGTAATGTTGTGGGCCAAGGTTGGCTGGGCCGTTTCCAGTTCGTGGAGCCATGGACTTACTGGATGGAAGGGAAATTTACGCATGAGAAACTGCTGTTAATGAGTAATGTTGAGCTGGTTGCGCCAATGGTCAACCTGTGTTAAACCGTATTCATAGCCAAACTCATAGAGCTTTATCGTAGCATCGGTATCCATGCTGTTGAACGAATCGATGGGTGGATGAATGAATAAATCGACTTTGGAATCGGCAAAAATGCGGTATTGCAAATGGTCGGAGGCAATGAAAATAGACTGCACAATGTTGGTGGTAAGGCTGGGTAAAATCTTCTTTTTGTGAAAAGGATTGAGCCGTTTGAGCAGAATGTCCCACCCCGATACTTCAGGCGCAAAAGACGCATCTACCGCAATGCCACTTTTGGAAGAAGCCACAATCGCAATGGATTTTCCTGCTCCCATCTTGGCCAGCAAATCGGTTGGGCACGCGTTGATCAGTCCGCCATCCACCAGGCAATCGTCGTTTTTCATCAATGGGGGCACAATGCCGTTCACCGCCATGCTGGCCCGCAAGGCCTCCCAAAGTGGCCCTTGTCGGTGCTCCACCAATTTGCCTTTCACCAGGCTGAGCGACAAGCAAAAAAAGTTGATCCAGAGATCTTCGATGTTTTTACCATGGGCCAGTTTTTTGATGGCTTTGGTAAACCGGTTTCCGGTGTAGAGCGAAACGAGGGGCAAAGTCAATTTGCGGGTTCCGTTGAAAGCTTCCTGGCCTTCCTCTACGATGGGTCGAAATTCTTCGGAATCGGATATCTGCGCAAAATTCCCTCCAATGAGTGCTCCTCCGGAAGTCCCTCCAATGATGTCTACCGGAATGCCTCCTTCGAGCAAGGCTTGCAGCACCCCCATTTGAACCGAAGATCGGGCCCCGCCTCCACTGAGCGCTACACCAATGGCGTTCCCGGTGAGAAACCGCGCCAATCTTTGAATGTCTGCTATGTGATTTCGGGCCACGTGGTAGTGGCGGCTGAGGTGGCGCGCCTGCAACCAATGTCGGGTACCGTCAGGTGCCTGATCCCGCGAAGGGTGCAGCAGCACCAGTTCGTGAGCTGCGTGGTTCAGCGCTTGACAGGCTTCTGTCACACTATTTTCAAAACTGCTTACCACAGGCGATTGGCCCGCATCGGCCAACCAAATAATTTTATCGGCTCGGGCTACTGCCGCTTGAGTCCAGGTGCTCCAGGTAGCTTCGGCTTCAAACAAGAGCAACTGATGGTGCTCTCCGCTTTCTGCTACTAAAGCCTCCAATGCTTCCGCTTCGCTGGCGTATTCGCCTTGTTGCTGTGCTTCGCGCAACGCATGGGCCGAAAGGTGACGCACCGCAACATATTTGCCGATAGCCTCGGTGAGTTGCCCTAAAAACACCTCCAATTCTATGCCCGGTTGGGTGGGTACCAGTGCAACCGTAGCAAGCCGACTGTTGGGCAAAAACGAAGGCTTCGAGCGCTCAATTATGGTTTTGGAGAGTGCTATGGAAGAATTTTTTTGGGATTGGACCAAGGCTAAAAAATCGGTACTGCTAAGTTGCAGCAAAGTAGAGTGTCGCAATGCAACCACAGTAGCATTACGGGGACTTCCAAAAATGGCCGCCATTTCTCCCACAATTTCCCCCTTTCCGATGTCGCCCAGCATTTGGTCAGTCTCCCCTTCGCGCTGGTGATAGGCACGCAGCCGCCCATCGAGCAAAATGTAGGCATCTTGAGTAGTTTCGCCCTGTTGCATCAAGGTTTCGCCACATTTTACCTCTATCAACTGCCCTTGGCTTTCTACGGCCAAAAAAGCCTCCTCATCCAAGTCTTTGAAATAAGCGGCTTCCCTCAATAGGCTTTGCTGAATGTTCATGAGCGTTTGGGCGTATTAATAGACGAATCAGACAGAATACGAATATAAATGGCCAAAGGAAACATCAGTGCAATTGACCCATAATTTTTACTTAGAGGCGAAGTAGGTGCTGATCCTGCAACCAATTTTTGAAATAGGCTTTGGAGTAACCTGCACCTGGCTTAGAGCGCAACCTGATTCGAGACGCTTTTGGGCCTGAAGCAAGTGGTCGCATTGCCCCTTTTTATCGCCACTCACCTATCCTGAATTAAGCCTGCATTCGGCTAAATTCTGTTTGCTGCCTCTCGAAATTCCTATGCAAACGAAGCCCACCCATGCGGTGATTTCTTATGAAATCATAAGGGATTAAAATTGGATTTAAACAGACATTTGTTTAAACAACAATAACCGCAAAGTGACCAAAAAAATCATCGCGTTTGGCGCCTCTAACAGCCAAAAATCAATCAATAAAAAGTTTGCTGCATTTACCGCAGCGCAATTGCAAGGGGTAGCCGTTACCCTACTCGACCTCAATGATTTTGAGTTACCGGTGTATTCGGTGGATTTGGAAAGACAATCCGGTGTGCCGGAGAATGCCCTCCGGTTTTCCCAATTCATCCAAGACTCGGACGGTATCATTCTTTCGCTTGCCGAATACAACGGCCTGTACACAAGTGCATTTAAAAACCTTTGGGATTGGATGTCACGCCTGGGGAACCCCCAAATTTGGCACCACAAGCCGATGTTTCTTCAAGGTACCAGCCCCAGCAAGCGGCCCGGCTCCAACGTCATGAAAGTGTCTCAGGAACTGTTTCCACACTTTGGAGGCAACATCATTGCGAGTTATCACCTCCCCTCTTTCAATCACTTTTTTAAAAATGATCAAATTGTTGCGCCCGAAGAAAAGGCAAAATTTCAACAAGCGCTGCAAAAATTTCAAGAGCATTTAAGCCACTACGAGGCATGAAAAAAGTTAGCAACGTGGTCTCTTCCGTACCGGTGGAAATGGGCGACATTACCATGAAACAACCGCTTCCGGTCAAAGCAATTGAACGGATAGATCCTTTTCTGTTGATTCAGCACGGTTCAGGAACCATACCTCCCGGTTCCGACTACCGAAAGTTGGGCGTGGGCCCGCACCCGCATCGCGGTTTTTCTCCGGTTACTTTTATTTTTAAAGGAAGCGTTCACCACCGCGATTCCGCCTACAATTCTGAAGAAGTGGAGGAAGGAGGAACACAATGGATGCATGCCGGAAGAGGCATTACGCACAGCGAAAGACCTGGCAAAGCACTTGCGGCACAAGGTGGCCCCAACGAAATCATCCAATTTTGGGTCAACTCGCCGGCCCAACATAAAATGGACCTTCCCTCTTACCAACCCATTTCTAAGGAAGAAACGCCCATTGTTCGCAAGGGCAATACTAAAATTGCAGTAGTAGCGGGTGATTTTGAAGGAACCAAAGGCCCAGCCAAAACCTTAACTGAGCAGATCCTCTTACGGTTATCCAGCCAGCAAGGTGATCGCTTTTCGTTGGAAATTCCAGCACATTTCAATTGCCTCATTTACTTGTTGGATGGTGAATTAAAAATAAATGAGCACCTGGTGAAAGCCGAAGAGATGATCTACTTCGAAAAGGAAGGCGAGGCAATCCACATCCATGCGAAAGCGAACACCCGCGCCACGTTGTTGTCTGGAGTTCCCATCAACGAGCCAGTGGCAGAATATGGGCCATTTGTCATGAATACCGAAACCGAAATTTTGGAAGCTTTGCGAGACAGCCAACAAGGAAAAATGGGTGTTTTGATCGAAGACTTTTGATTTGCATTCGCGCAATCGGTGTACCTGATTCAAAGTGAACAATTGCTTCAAACCCAAATAGCAACCTGATGAAGGTTTTCGGTTGAATTGCTTTTTATTTTCAAAGCAGCGCCAGTACAAAAGCGGTTCAAATGATTATTTATTAGAGCCAATCTTTCTTTGAACCACTATTTGGACATCAAGTGGAAAAAATAGCCTTACCTGCTAAGTACTTTTAGAGCAACTTTTGTCCCACATAAGTCTCAATGTACATCCACATAAATAATCCATAACTTAGTTGTTGGTATCAGATTAAAAACTGTTAGCTATTCCCCATGCACCTTTTGTCGAGGATTCAATATATTAATCCGATACTGCTTACAACGGTTGCTTTATTTATTGCAACAATTGGCTTTTCCCAATCCAATAAGAACGATTTTGTCGTTTTAGGTAAAATTGTCATCAACCGGGTCTACGCGGATAGCCTGTGGGTAGAAATTGAGAAAGATTCTAGTCTGTTTCTAAGAGATACCTTGGATACCTCGGGTTTATTTGAATTCCACTTACCGTTTAGCGCAGAATACACCATCACTTTTGGTCGCCCCTCTTTTTGCACACGATCCGTAACCATCAATACGAACATTCCGAATGAGAAAACGGGAGGTGATTTTGCACCGTTTTCATTTCAATTGGAAATATTTCCAATGATTAATGCTGAAATCAATACACTCATAGAACTATCCTCCGGTAGAATTGTGTACAGTCCTAAAGTTGATGAATTTGACTTTATCGTTAACCAGGAAAGATACCAACTGTTGGGTACAGAGGCCATCGAAAAGGCATTCATCAAAGCTTTAGAGAAAATGGAATCAAAAACTCAACCGTAGGTTGCAAAACAATCTTACCTTCTTTGGGCAGCTGCATTACTCCTTCATTCATTGAGCATCTAAATACACCACACCCCTTCAGCCGTGCATCCTCTTATTTGTTCCAATGTCCGTGAAACGCTGTTGCACATCCGAACGGATAGTG
>ERZ1740068.233-NODE-233-length-32133-cov-7.561849_pt1 | contig 32133 bp, 23 predicted proteins | sample MGYA00581735_ERZ1740068 | MGnify/ENA primary metagenome ERZ1740068 (study PRJEB43018, sample SAMN04849740) | marine metagenome | isolation source: floating plastic debris | place: Pacific Ocean | collected 2008-08-30 | study: EMG produced TPA metagenomics assembly...
CATCCCTCAATACCGCAATCTCCCGCAACAAGTCCCTGGCATCCCCATCCGTAGGCAACTGCTCCACCAACTCTCCTCTGAATGCTTTAGCCAAAATAGCCTGAGGCAGCTGGTCTATTTGTGTTTTCAATGCCTGGTATTTCGCTTCAATGGCATCTGCTTTGGCAAATAGCGTTTCTACTCTGTTGACGATTTCGGTTTGTTCTTCGAGGGAAGGCATTCCCATTGGTAAAGCATTCAACGCTCCTTGTGTCAGTTTCGCTCTTCCTGTTGTACCTGTAAGCCAGGGAATAACATGGTAATACATTAATGTATAGCATAAAAAATCGTTGCTTTCCTTAGTCGGTGCCTTTAAAACATGGACATGATTATTGACCCAGCATTTACCGGTGTACCTATACGCAATTGGTTTGGTTCGACCATAAAATGTTTCGTCCTCCGTCACGAGAACTAAATCATCATCAAAAATATAATTATCCACTCTATCAACTTCTCCGTTTGCTCCAAAATAAGGATAAAGACCTGTCGATTTTTCACGGTCCTCCCTCTTTACTGGTATCCTTTTGTTATCAAAACATTCAGCAAATTCGGACACGCTTACTAATTGCCATTCAGTAGGTATATTTAAGGGTTTACCTGTGTAGATATCTGGTTTTAGTGGGAATTTATATCGTTTTGGCCGTTTTAATTTCCCTTGTTCAATAAGTCTTTTTTGAGACTCATTAAAATTCAATTCTCTATCTCTAAGCCACTGGTCCTTCAGCTTCAGGACAGTCTCCGTCAAATCACATTTGTCTTGTTCTCTCCATTCCTCCGTCAACTTCCCCGTCACCGCCTGCGTCAATATCGCCTGACGGAAGTTTTTGAGTAAGCTAGGAATTTTGCCCAATCGAGCCTTCACCTCTTCCAATCGCCCAAACAAACTGTCTAGTTTGGTGACGATTCTTTGTTGTTCGGGGAGCGGAGGAACCGGGATTTCCAAATTATTAAGCACATCAATTCTAATACCTTTTACAGTTGTCCCTCCAGAAACAGCTTCAATTGATGGTTGAAAAGCTTTAAATAAGTAATAAGTAAAATTACTAGGCACCCTGCTACGAACAATCTTCAGATCTTGATTAATAGCTGTCTGAATCATTGAGATTACTGGTTTTCCAACCGTCATACGCGTACCAATAATCACATCTCCAATCTCAGCCATATTCGCTGAACTGTTTTCAAAACCCTCCTCGGTCACTGAATCCTGGGTACTAATCAGTCTCTCAGTCTGAGATATATCCTTAATTGAAGCCCAAGGAATTGATCCATTCCAATAAGAAGTATTAGATTTACTTGGAGTTCCTCCTCCTGTAAAAGTATAAATATCTCCAACTGCAGCTTTAACCCACCCCTTCGGTAATTCCTTCCCCATCAGCTTAGTTCTTTAATGATGGCATTTAATTCTTCTGTGATGGCTGCCAGCTCGCTCAATGCGGCTTCGGCGATGTCTAAAGGCTCACCAATGTCTTCTGTCTTTGCAATGCTTTCATCGGCAATCAAACCCAGGTCCAGGCTGTCGTTTTTCTTCGTAATCTCCTCACGGCTGATGCTGCTCCAGCGTTCGTCTTTGATCTTCTTGCGGTCTTTGGCTGCGTAGGCCTTTTCAAAGTCGGCGAAGTGGGCTTCGGTAAAAGGCGTTCGCTTCCCAAACTTGGGCATGTTGGTGCGCAGGTCGTAGTACCACACCTCGTCTGTATTGCCTTTGTCGGTTTTGCCCCGCTCAAAAAACAATACATTGGTCTTCACCCCTGCAGCATAGAAAATGCCCGTCGGCAGGCGCAGGATGGTGTGCAGGTCGCATTTGTCCATGAGGTCAGCGCGTACTTTTTGGCCATCTCCGTCTTCAAACAAGACATTGTCCGGCAAGACCACGGCCGCCCTCGCACCGCCGCGCTGGTGCAGACTTCGGTAAATGGCTTGCAGGAAGTTGAGCTGTTTGTTACTACCGGGATAGACCAGATCGCTACGTGTGGGGTTCTCCCCTCCTTTCTTGGTACCAAAGGGTGGGTTGGCCAGTACCACGTCTTTGTTCTTAATGCTTTCGCCCATGCTACTGAGCGAATCGCCCAGCTCAATGTTGCCGTGCATGCCATGCAAAAAGGCATTCATCATCGCCAGGCGGTGGGTATCGGGTACCAGCTCACAGCCGCTGTACTGCTCGTTTTGCAGGTGCTCATTTTGTGTGGTAGTGAGGTCGTAAAAGTCGTTGTGCTGTTGACGCAGGTAATCATGGGCCGCAATCATAAACCCATAAGTTCCACAGGCGGGGTCGTTGAGCCGCTCGCCAATCTTTGGGTCCAGCAGCCGCACCATCACATTGATCAACGGTCTGGGAGTGAAATACTGGCCGGCGCCGCTTTTCTTCTCAGAGGCGTTTTTTTCCAGGAGCCCTTCATACATCTCACCCAGCCCTTCCTCTTTGGCTTCAAACCAGTCCAGCTCATCAATGTGTTTGATGATCTTCCGCAGGTTGGCAGGCTCGTTGATGCTCGTCTGGGCATTGTTATAGATCTTCTGCACACGGCCCTTGCCTTCCGTGCCTAGTTTCAGCAACAGCTCTCTGTAGAAATTACTGAGTGGCACACCTTCTTTATTCTTTAGATGAGCCCAGCGATAGCCTTCCATGATATCGGCCTCATTGCCCGTTTCTTCGGCCATTTTCAAAAACAGGATGAAGGTCAACTCATTGAGGTACTGGTGATAGGTAATCCCATCATCGCGCAACACGTTGCAGAGATTCCACAGTTTATTGACGATTTCTTGAGTGCTTAATGCCATAGGTGATTGTTACGCCTGCTGGTACAGGTATTCATTTAGTTCGTTGATAATTGTCGTTGTTTCGTTGTTGAAGATCTTATTCCACCGCTTCAGGCCACCTTCATTGCTAAAGGGTGGTTTGTCAAAGTCGGCGATGGTCACTACGCTTTCAGCCTTGAGCTGGGCTTCTATCTTGGCCAGCCACTTCAGCTGTATGGCATTGAAATCATGCGCTGCCTTCAACTTGCTCAGTGCCTTTTCAATGCGCGCTGTCTGTCCTTCCAGTGCGATGTCCAGCGCAGCAGTACGGATGTGGGCGATGATGTCTGCCAAAATCTGCTGGTTGGTGGTATCGCGATAGGCCGTATTGAGCTTGATTTTGCTGTAGCCCGCATTATCCAGGACCAGCCGCAGGTCTTTGAGGTCCATGCGGGTCAGGCTCGCTGGTTTGGTACAGACGATCTTCAACGCCTCCACCTCGTTCATATTGGTTTTCACAAAATCTACAAAAGACTCAATATAATCTTTGGGCTTCAGGTTCTTGTCATAAGCATGATCCACATTCTCTACCTTGTCTTTGTGCTCAGAGTACAACATGCCATACTGCGTCTTTTTACCTTTTGCACGGTCCAGAAACTCCCAAAGCGATCCGTAGGCATCAATGGTTTCTTTTAGCCGATCTGCCTCAATCTCCCGGAGTTTTCTGGCAAAATCGCGGGCACTGGATTCGCCAGACAACTGTTCGAAGCGGTCGTGTTGTTCCGCATCCAGCGTATTCACTTTGCGTTGCAGCTTGGCGATGATGCGGTCCAGCTTTACTTCCAGCAGGTATTCATCTTCCAGCAGCTTGATCTCTTCATTGAGGTCTACAAACTTTTTCTCCGGTAGCGGAGCCACAGGTTTCATCACATGTTCCTTCGCCATGATTTCGGTGACCCCGACGGCATCGTAGATCTTAAATACCTCCTTGCCAATTTCATCGCACCTGCGGGTGGCCCTGCCAATCATTTGATCGTATAAGATCCGCGAGTTGATCCGTCGTAAAAAGATCAGATTACAGATGGGCGGCACATCGATACCCGTGGTCAATAAATCTACGGTAACCACAATACTGGGATACTGCTCGTTCTGATACCGTTTCAGCAGATGCTCCCGCTGGTGTGTATCGCCCACAATCTGTACGATGGCATCGTTGTCCACGGGCTGACCCAGTTCGTCAAACTCCTCTTTGAGGATGCGAACAATGTCGGTGCCATGATCTTTGCTCACCGCAAATATCAAAGTCTTGCGCGGGTCTTCAGGGTCCAGGCCATAGTCGGTAATGAGTTTGTTGAGAATGACCCTGTTGAAACTGTCATTGATTACCTTGCGGTTAAATCCTTGTATTTCCACCTTGATTTCATCAGGGGCTATACCAGCCTCTGTGATTGTATTCTCTTCCGGGTCATAGACCTTCACTCCATCGCCTTTTTCCCAGACAATGCCGTTTTTAGACAACTTCGTTTGAAAAACCACTGGTGGCTCAAAGTCGATGAGGTAGCCTTCCACCACGGCGCGTCGGTAGGAGTAGTCAAAAACAGGTTTTCCAAAAATGTCTGCGGTGTGGATAGCCGGCGTTGCCGTGAGGCCAATCCTGTAGGCATCAAAATGGTCCAGCACCATGCGGTACTTGCTCTGGAAATCACGCTGATCGTGCAGCACCAGCTCTTCCTCCTCCATTTCCTTGTCCAGGATGTAGCCCCGGTGTGCTTCATCCACTACGATGCAGTCATAATCCCCCACACTGGGCGGATCATCTGAGTAGATAATCCGTTGCACCATGCTCTGTACCGTTGCAAAGTGGATTTTTGTATCCAGCTCCGGTGCCGAGCTGTCCAGGTCCTGCAGGTCATAGATCTGGGCAAAGGTTTTTAAGTTTTCCACCTTCACCTCCTTGAAAGCATCCGCCGCCTGCGTACCCAGCATGGTCCTGTCTACCAGAAACAGTATTCTCCTAAACCGCCGGGCTTTGATCAGCCGATAGCACAGCCCTATGACGGTCCTCGTTTTGCCTGTACCCGTCGCCATGGCCAGCAGTGCCCTTCTGTCCTCGTGATCTGAGACAATTTTCTGTTCCACGGCCGCGATGGCTTCCATCTGATAGGGCCTCAACCCCAACCCCGAGGGATCGCTGAGGTAGTCCCGTGCGTCCGTTCCCAGGCTTTCTTCACCCCCGGTTTCATCAAAAAGCAGCTTTTCTTTGAGGTCTTCCGGCGAGAACCAGCTGGGCAGTGCCCGGTCTACATTGGTCTGGACGCGCCCGTCCCAAAACCAGATACCCGAAGCGATCTTGTGCTGTTCCAGGTAAGTTCTGCCATTGGTAGAAAACATAAACGGTACTTTGTACAATGCTTTGTTCCCATGATCGGGAAAAACGATGTCGTGCCGCTCGTCCACCGCTTTGCTGTAGTTCTTGGCCTGTCTGAGTGAATCAGGGATGTTTTTAATGTGTTTTTTGGCCTCTACAATGCCATAGAGCGTCGTGCCAATGAACAATGCATAGTCCGCCCACAGGCTGCCGCACCGCCATTCAGCAATGGCCATGTTGCGCCCCTTTTCGGGCAGCGTCTTCCGGGTTTTGTAGTTGAGGGTTTCCGTATCGCACTCCCAGCCCGCAGACCGCAGTTGTAAATCTATCCTTTCTCGGGTTTCCGCTTCGGTTTCTTCCAGTTTGGAGAGCCTGCTGGTTGCCTGCTGTTTACGCTGCTGCTTTTGCTCCGCAGGCAAAGTCGTCATCCTGGCGAGCTTCTCCTCATAGTCTTTGACGGCGTCTTTTGCTGCCCGGAGTTCTGCCTCCAATTCTTTCACTTTCTCTGCATCTTCCGATTGAGCAACCGGTTCTATAAAATCAAAAGTCAGCGCCTCCTCTTCATAGACCTCATAAAACCACCGGACAATCTTGACCGTTTGCCGTAGCATAAACTTCGCCTCCGAAGTGCTCCCCTCCCCCGTATGCGTGGCCCGGTTGCCAGACTGGCGCACCTTGTGAAAAAGGTCCAGTACATCAAAGGGGATCAGCCCCAGGTAATCCAGCTGCTTCAGGCGGTCTATCTGCGGTCGTTCTTTCAGTGTGCTTTCTCGCTCATAGTCGATGATGAGTAGCGTAATCTGTTCGGTGAGAAGCCGCAGTTTGGCCAGCGAGGTGCTGGGATCCATGAACACATTGCGTTCAGCCAGCTGCCCTATCCTGGCCAGCCGGGGATACTCTGCTTTCAATAGGCTGAAGTTTGACTGATTCATCTGTTGATGTTTTTAGGTGAATCAGACGTAACGTCTCTCTGCCATTTTAACTGTGTGCGTATGTCAATCATGAGGGCGTCAATCCGATGTCTATAAATACATTATAATCGCTAAAAATAGGTAAAATGTATGATATGGGTAGGGTGGTTGTAAAGTTTGTGGGGCTATCGGTTTAGTTTATGTAGAAAATAGCCAATGGCTAATTTTGTGTCATACTCATCAAACAGTAATTCATCTTTTGGGAGCATCTTTTTTGTCGTTTTGATAATCTGATCAATCAGTTCTTTTCTTTGATTCATAATCAAACATAATTGCTAAACCGGCCAGTAAATCTTCTTCAATGGAACAAGGGCTTTGATCTCCGGGTCCAGTGCATAATAGTTATCAGTAAGCAACCCGATAAGCATATTGGCATCGATGAGTGTGAGGGGAAAGATAATGAAATGGTACTAATAAACCAGTGTATTTGTAAGATCTCCATTTTCTACCCGTTCGGCGGCAGTTTGCAACTGTCGCTTTATACAGCTTTGTTAAGTTATTTACTTGTATAAGTAATTGACTCATTGTTTTGCTCATTTACCACCCCATCTACCCACTATTGGGTATTTACTTCATCCCAAATATTCACGACATTGGAAGTATTTACGGAACTACTAAAGCCATGAAGTACTATTTTTTCATCCTCTGCTTCCTGCTACTCACAATCGCCGCAGAAGCCCAAAGCCCAAAGAAACAGCTCAAAAAGGCAAAAAGAGAAACAAAGAAATCTCTGAAAAAGACGAAACAATTTGCAGCCATCTCAGAGGAATTATTAATAGAGGAGTACAAGCAAAAACAAACCAAGCTAATACTTGAGAAAGCCAAGGCAGGTGAGTATACTGCTGCTGAAACCAAGGAAAAACTACGGGAAGTAGAAAATGCGACATCGATACCAGAAAATTCAAACCCCCAGACGGCTGATACTACTCAGTCGGGTACTAACATCTCTCCTTCTGGCACAAACAACACCATAGAAGAAAATGCGCTAAGGGCAGACACATATAATATTACCAGCGATACTACTAAAACTGGTGTTGACCTGATTACAGATAACTTACAACAAATCAATACCCGACTCAGCAAAATAGAAGAAGCTACAGTCTCACAAGAAAACAAATCAAAATACACCCTGGACCCCGATTCCACCTTTTTTGGTTTCTCCACAGGGGCCAACTTTGGATTTGTAGATGGTATTGATGATGCTTCTTTGTTTCTAGACCTGACAGGTAACCTGGGAAAAATACTAAATGACAGACTCACCGCGGAAGTGGCTGTCCTAAGTGGTAAGTTCTCACCGGGAATCGAGACCCGTTCGGCAGAAGGTACTATCAGTGAACTGCTAAGTATAGAACAGCTTTCTGACAGCACCTCACAATTTACTTCTATTGAGTTTCAAGGCTCTGTACAAACAGAAACAGAGCAGAAGTTTACCCGCGCCTTGATTCAGGTAAACTACCGGATAGCACATAGAGCGCGCCCAAAACAGTCTTCTAAACTATTTCTCTCATTTCAGAGTAGCTTTAACAGGGTTCAGTTTAATCTTCAAAATATTCAAACTGCAGATACCGCCCCCGACACAGTCATCTCCATCATCGACAGGCCAGTCAGCAGTATTCGATTCAACCCCAACATTGTGCTGGAAGACACCAGTAACATACAAATAACCCAGGACCGGATTTCTTTTTCGCTTGGGGCCAAATTATTCAAGGGCACAGAAAAATTTGACTTCTTTGTGGGAGCTTATCTTGGATACACCTTTGTCAATGAACTCAACAGTGAGGGTCGCCTCGCACGTCAAAGCACGACACTGCTAAGGCAGCTGGCCAGTTCAAGATCGCCCTTTGACAACGCCAGCTACCTGATCCAGGCCTCCATCCTGGAGAAGAAGGTCATTGGGGCCAAGATAGGATTTGAACTGGGCAACCGCTTCATCCCCAACAACATCAGAGAATCCAACGAAGCCCCCGACTTCTACTTCTTCATCGCCAAACAGTTTAGTATGCAGGAGTTTTTCAAGTTGTTTACGCCGGGGTAGATATAGGCAATGGTGCAACTTTTGCATACAGGGCATCTCGTTTCTTTCATGCTTAAATCCAATCAATCAACCATATAAATGCCAACATCATATAGCTTAGACTTGAACTCACTTTTCTCAAGTATGTCCTCCAAAATCTTACTTCGTTTTTTAATAGGTCCCAGCTTGCTTCTTTCCAACGCAGAATAGAAATGCAGGTACTCATCATTGAAGTCGTCGTCCAGATAGTGCATGTTGCCTATAGTATTGTCATAGACATATTTACCTTCGTGTAACTCTAAGGCCTTATCATAGATATTGATGGCCTTTTCAATATTGAATTTGGGCTTCAATTTATCCATAGATTCAGCGCCTATAAGGCGACGGATATCAGCATAGATGGATGGTTGTTTGTTTTTTTCTTGTGGTGTAGCATCTTCATTGTTCCTCTTGACATAAACATAAGCCTCATACCGCAAGCACCATTTGTACCGTAAATCGTAGGCAAAGGCCAGAAAGGAGTGATTAGCAATATAAGTAGCCCCAAAGTTTTGTAAAATACGAATGATCTCAGTGAGGCAATAGATCGAATCAGCGATCAGGTAGCTAACAGCCTGTTCTGTTGAGTAGGTAGGTTTCGTAGTACCTTCATCACATCCCAGGTAAATCTTAAGTGCATCAGGCAAATTCTTGCTGAGAATTTCTTTCATCCAGTCATTCTGATCTGGTAAATTATAGTCTTTTGCCAGTTCAAGCTGATCAATCAAATGATCTTGTATAGTGTACAATATGCGGTCCTGACCATCTTTACCTTTTTCTATTTTGTTAAATGGATCCCTTTCCAGAAACTTGAACATCCTGCTGTTACCGCGTACCTTAATACTCAATTGCACAGCCCTGCTGTACATCAGCGATATTTTTGGGTAAATCGCCGGGGAAAGCTCTGTAGCACAAATGTTCCCGGCAGTAATGTCTGCTCTGACACGAATAAAGTTGTACATAGCCAGCGTTTCCTGCACCTCTCCTACTTGTGGCAGCTGATTGAAAATGTAGGTGGCCATGTAATTGGACAATGCATCGCTCAGTTTGAATATACTCTTGATTTTTTCGATCTCAGGTCTGGTAGAAGAGTTATAGGTGTGATAGAGGGAAACCAACACACCATTTACAATATGGTCTTTGATGATAGCCATCTCTTCCTTTGTGAGGTCGTTGAGTTTACATTTGGCTACCAGCAGATGCAAAATTTTAAGGTATTGAAATGCCGCTCTTCGGTGATCGTTGTTGTTGTAATGTATCTTGTAAGCATGCATGTATAATTGAATAGGGCACTGCAATTTCAACATTTGAAGATTACCAGAGTATTGCTTTAAATCCAGCTCTTTGTCTGAGTTCACTATAAATGGAAAAGGAAGGCCATTCTCTTCAGGAATAGAGGCATCCGCCAGGTCTGCCAGGTTATTGGCTGTGGTCTTAAGGAATTCAAAGCTGTTCTTTCTCACAAACTCCTGGAACAACTCAGGCTTGGATTTATCAAACACCGAAATTTTAGCACGTTGAGTGCCGCTGCCTGAAGATGCCTCAGCACCAAATGCCCTTTTGATAACTACATCATAAAAATAATCGCATGCCTGCGTACAATTGATTCCATGAAAGTACCGTGACAGCAACTTACCATGCTGGTCTTTAGGCAACCATACTTCATCTACTGTATTTTTATAAAAGAGCATGTCTCCTATCTTATTATAGTATTCCATTTCAAGGCCTGCGCGACTTTCTTCTGGTACCAGATTCAATAAAAAGGCAATTTCATCCAGCGCTGTTTCCACATCAGACCAGACGACACCTCCACTTTTTATTTTTTCAATACAATACAACTTAGCGATCGACGGCTGAAACATTAGCCGCATGTTGTCAGCTGTCATTGACCGCATAAGGAGTTCAAATCGCTTACTTGATAACGAAAGCGATTTAATATCGGCAAAGTAAGAGTAAGTCACTTCACGCTCATCCGGAGTGGAACCTGTCACCGGATGGAACTGTGTAGGCCATGACACTACCTGGTAACCATCTCCATCCAGCGTAGGCTCTTTCGTCAAACTTAAATATTTACTTATGTCAACACTAGTACTATTGATGACTGAGTAAGAAAGGCTGCCATAGACCATCAATGCGGAATGATAAGATTTTTTCTTTTCAAAAGTATGACCAAGCTTGAGCATAATCCTGATCAATACCACCAAAAAATCCATAGGCAGTGGCTGATGGCTGTGCTTGCGAAAGAGGTGTATGGCGTCCTGATAAGCGCTGATTGCATCATCATACTCCTGATCGTAGTAATACAGATCTCCAAGGCTTTGCTGGATCAATGCGGCAGAGTGCAGGAATTTGCTTACCTCATTGATATCAATGGTGCCATCATCTTTGGGCAACTGCATGAAAGGATTATCCTTGACAATTAACTGCAGCTTTCTCTTAAAGTGCTTCTTGATTTCCTGAGACTCATCCAGCGTAAAATTGAAGGCTGCCGACTCCTTTTCTGATATTTTTGAGAGGTAGTTGATCTCATGGGAGATCTTGCTGTCAAACTTAAAGTCATACAATCCGCTGGTAATCTTTTCCAGGTGTGAATAGGTCAAAAAGTCTACAATATCGTGAATGAGCCGGCGTAGGACGGGTGCTTTATTGATATCAATGATCTCCGGTGTCACCTCCAGGTTACGCCACGAAAAACCCACATTGTGAAACTTGTACAAATGATCCAATAGATAAGAAGTAGACACCATCAGCTTATCACCCTGGTTTCGGATATGCCTCGTAATGTTATAAAAATAAGGCGTGGTCAGATAATCAATCAAACCGAAAATGTATAAATCATCTGGTTTAAATCTCAGATAGCATTTTCTATTTTTGATTTCTGCACCGATGCTTAAAAAGTCATCAATTTTACTACGTGTTGCCTTCTGATTTGTACCCACCCTGATCACATATTGTTCAAACAAGTTGGTCAATTTCTTGGGTGTTCCGCTACTTCTGTAGGTAAGGTAGTTGATAAAAGACTTGAGTTTTAAAATCAATTGAGCCACTAGTCTCACTTTTTCATCCACCTTTTTGAAGGTCTTTTGAAAAGATTCAATTTCTTCCTCAACGCTTTTGCGATCAGGGCTCTTGACACCCTGCTCTGTATCAACCAGAGCGACAACCTTTTTATAATGCGTGATCGACGTAGACATGATGGTGAAGTTTGCGATGACCTTTAGCTCATCATCTCTCAGTAATTTCTGTTTAAACAACCTTAATTGTTTTTCAAATTCCTTCTTTTTCTTTTCTTCCAAGGCTTGATCACTTACTTTTTCTGATGAGTAGGGAAGGATTTTCTTCTCTACTAAATCTATTACATCTTTGATTTTGTCAATGTATGTAAAAGGCGGCAGATTGGTTTTTGACAAATAGTATTTATGTACGGTTTTCAAAGAACGGCTATTATCCGGCAAAAAGTGTTTTGGAATGATTGATTGACATACAAATTGCTCAACTGAAGTATGGTAATAGGACATATGCCCTTCTTTTTGCTCGTGCTTCCTGTCTACGTCTTCGCTTTTTTCAGTGAGAAAACTATTGACATAGATCACTTCGTGAAAAATACTCCCCAGAAAATAATTTCGATCTGAGATATCGGCCAATGCAGCATCATACATTTCGCGCCCTGCTATGAAGATAAACTTAGCCCTTACTGTGGTGAAAAAGTGCTTGAGGTTGGCCAGTAACATAGACACCACCTGTTGCCGTTGCCTGGTAAACTCCGTAGCCGGTATGAATTCTGTTTCACCGTAATCCAGGTTACTTTGTTCACTTTCTTTGTCTGCAATAGCCCTGTTTTGATTGGCCTGGATCTTATCCAATTCATCCAATACAAAAATGAAGGAAGGCTTCCCAAATACCCCAGGAATCCGGTCCATGTCTTCAAAAATACTGATGAGCTCGCTTTCTATTTCCCTTACATCTGCAATGGGATATACGATCTTACGGCTACTAAAGAACGATAACAGGTTGATCTTATCACCTACTTTTTGACCAGCCTCATGGCTCACCTGTGCCGAAATTCTCAGTGAAAGTTGATTCAACCTCGCTAACACTTGTGTATGTGTGACAATGCCAAAAATTCTTCTCTTACTCAACTGACTGGCCAACTGCCATAGGAGTAAAAAGATCAAAATACCAAAGTAATCGACGTATACAGGAATCTCCACAGGAAAGAACTTTTTGCTCCACTGTGGCCAGTTTGCAATAACGCCCCTGAAGGTTCCTGTGGTTTTTTGATAAGACCTGTAAAGTAAGTAGTCAACCGATGCAACACCCTGCAAAGCCCTTTCCACCATGCTGGTACTTGTCCTGCCTTTCCAGCGACTTTTATTTAAAAAAGCCTGGTAACTCAGAGTATCTGAGTGCAAAACCAGCGCCTGGGAAGGCACTACATAATCCAGACCTGTCTGATACATAAAAGCTTGACGCTCCGTAGGCGACCAGAGATACAAAAATGTATTCACTGCCAAAATCAAACAGATCAGTTTCAATATCTTATGATTAAATGGAAACCGCCAGAAAAAGCCAGTAAGCCTTTTATATTTTCGTTCTACTTGTTTGGCCACCAGCCGTAGAATATCTGACTCCTTTAACTCCTCATGGCCTAAGTTTAACTTGACTACCACTCTATTGGAGTAGTTCATCCACGATTTCACACTTTCTTTAATGACGCTCCACCAATTTTTGATCCTCTTACCTATATTAGAGAAAATTGCCTTATGGTAATTTTTCTCATCTTTTGATTCTAGGCTGGCGGTGTACACAGACTCGAGGCAATATAAATAGGCATGAAAAATGAGCACTAAAGAAATGGTGTAGATCAGTGAATAGGGTGTAGCGTGCACAAATACTACATAACACCAAATGCACAAAGATGTTACAAAACTCACCCCTATAATTTGATAGAGACTCTTATGGGTGAGCTGCCTACCACGTAGGATGCGGACCCAATAAACATAACCAGGCTTTGAAATTTGAAATCTCTTGTAAATGGGAAACAAAATCAATATCAAACTCAAGAGCAAAATACCCTTCGACAAATGGGTTGAATATGAAAAAGGCTTGTCTGTGAACCAATCAAATTCATCAAATAGGGCGTAGAAAACAACCAGGTTTAGGATCGCCCTGATTTCATACTTCAGCAACTTCAACAAAGAGGGGATCTCGGCAAGGTCAGACAGCACTTTATTCACCAGACTAGTCTTACCCACACCCCGATAGCCTGTGATCAAAAAAGCCCCTGACTTGGTTTGACTGTTGTTCAATATGTTTTTTAACCTTTGAATCAGCGTTTCCCTTCCTATAAACTTCGCATCCTTCTTGTCCATACTGGTGGGACTATGGAAAAATGAATAGTTGGGAAGTTCTATGTAGATGTCTTTGACCTTAGAATAAAGGTCCTTGAGTTGGGGCATGTGTTTATAGTTAATCTCTATAGGTTAGGATAGTCTCTCAAGTTTGTCATTACTTCACAATTCCGCAATACCCACTTCTGGGTATTTTTCACCCAAAACACCACAGATCACATGAAAATCAGTACTTTATTGAACAATAAATACTAACAACTATGCATCCTTTTGATCCAGATACTCACTTTCAACGAGGACCAAATTAAAATTAATCCCAGATTATTCACATATTTGCATCAACCAATAAATGTGAACTCTGATCAATAGAAAAATGAAGAATCAACTAACAATTATCGTATTGTGCATAGTAATGTGTTTATCCGCTTGCAAGCAAGAATTACTTCCAGCACTGCGAAAAAAGCAAGAATTTCGTTATTCTACTGCTTTTGCTCCTGTGAAGAACTATCCAAATAACCTAGGTGGGCGAAATGATGACATGTCGTTTCTGACACATGAAAAAGGCTGGGCAATCAACAACAGAGGAGCATTATCTTCCACCATGAATGGAGGAGACTATTGGTATACCTCTTTCAGTAAAGAAGGCTCTTACTTTAGGAGCCTTGCCTTCAAAGATTCGCTCAATGGATGGTTAGGAACCATTGGTACAGGACAGGACGATTGGGTAACCGATTCAACAGCCTTGTATGAAACACACGATGGTGGTGATACATGGTCAGCAGTGCAATTTGAAGGGCCAAAGCCTAATGGTATCTGTGGCCTGCAAGTCGTCAGTGATCAAATGATTGTTGGAAGTGGCAGGGTAGTAGGACCATCCTATTTTGTCAGATCTACAGATGGCGGTAATTCCTGGAAATCCTGGGACATGAATCATATAGCAGGTATGCTCATCACCCCCTATTTTCACGATGAAAAGAACGGATTGCTTATCGGAGGAACTGCTCCTGAGGAGAACAGAGAAGAATCACAAGGATTGATCTTAGCTACTGAAGACGGTGGCGATACGTGGGATACAGTTTATGTAACCAGTCAAAAAAATGAGTGGTGCTGGAAGGTTAGTTTCCCCACGCGTCAGGTGGGTTATGTTTCAGTTCAGCGTAATGATAGAAAAGGAAACTACTATTTTCTCAAAACGGAGGATGGAGGTAAAACCTGGGTAGAAAAAGAATATACCAAAGATCATTACTTCAACCAGGCCATAGGTTTTGTGAACGAAAACATTGGGTGGATTGGTGGAGATAACGGGTACCATTATGAAACCAGGGACGGAGGAGAAAACTGGTATCCTGTTCCTGTCATGTCTTTCTTAAATAGAATCATTTTTACGGGGGACTCGCAAGGGTATGCATCGGGGAGCACTATATATGAATTAGATGAAATACCGTCACTGCCGGATGGTAAAGTAATCACCCAATACGACAATGATCAAAATAAGTCCATCAATCATTATACTGAAGGGAAGCTCAATGGTCACAGTACCAGCTACTATAAAGATGGCAATCTAGCATCAAAAGGGTCCTACGTTAATAACCTAAAGCAAGGTAAATGGTCCTATTGGGATGAAAGCGGAATAGAAACTACCAGAGTATATAAAAACGATATCGCACCAATTCGCCGCAAAGAGTCAGGAAAGTATGCTAACATTTACACAATGCCATTTGGGAATGAAACATACTACTTGCATGTAAAGGCAGAAAAAGGATACATCAATTATCGATGGCACTCCTGGAAGAAGTATAGAAAAATGTATGAGACAGAACCTGACCACTTTGTAAACATTGATGCTATTGGCAGAAGTTTCAAATTTAAGAAGTCAGGGAAAGACGTTGACACCTTGGAGATTTGGAACAATGACAGGAAGTTATGGACACTGTCTAAGTTAAGTGCTGACAAAGTGGATAGCGTAGCGGAGGAGCTTAATTTTAAGATGAAATAGCTAGCCGCAAACACATCATGAGCTAGCCTACGCCTGTGTCAAAGACAACTACCAGAAACGAAAAACTGTAGTTGCCAACTGTACAAGCAGGCACCAGACACAGTCTGGTACCAGTTTGCATTGGGAAACTGAAGCCAGTACAAAAGCCTCAGTAATACACTTAGTATGACGAAGGCCTTTTTATTGTCATTCCTTCACTCAATCCTCCTTCTCCTCAATCACCTCAAAGGTACCGGTAGCAGATAGCTCATTCCCATCTTCGCCCGTAGCGATCACCCGATAGTCAACAGGACCAGTATAACCTCCAAAATCACCCGGAGTAAATAAGACCGACGCTACTCCGGAGGTATTGCTTCCTGATAAGCTTCTGAAGAGGCTGGAATTAGCAGAAGAAATAGTATCCGCCACAATAAAAGTGACTGCTGTACCCTGATTGGGTAACCCTTGTGAGGCCCTCATAGCAGCCGTGAGCTGTATCTCATCCCTAAAACCCTGCTCAACCGCAAACTTATTTTTGGAGGCCGAAATGGTAGCAGGTGCAGACGTTAAGAACTCTATGCTGGTAATTCGCCTACTGACATTAGGCACCTCAATGTCAAGGTTGTGAATCCCTGCCTGCGTACTGGACCGTAGTCTGGCTGTAATGGTGACTATATCACCTTCCCGAACTGGTCTGGTTCCTTCAAACTCCGCAGTGCCTGATTCAATAAAAATGCCCGATGCCGCTTTGAAATTGGCTCTTACCAGGTCTCTGTCAGCCTCAATTGGAAAAGAAACTGTAATGGTGACTGTATCCATCCCATTTGCCGGAACACCTCTCCTGGGATCAATATCAATCTGGGGAGATAATTCTCTGTTCAGGTCTTCCAGCCTGCTGGCAAAATCGTAGCACGAAAAACAGACTACTGATAAAATGATGATCGTTATAACATTCTTCATGATTTTCTTCATTTATAAACCCAACTTTCCAAATACACCTCCAAGCAAAGGTTGGAGCCTTAAATCCAAAGAGACACTGAAATAAGAGGTCCCCTTAATCTCAGATTGATTTGAAATCAGCCTGTTGACATTGACCTCCCGAAAGATCATACTGCCATAAGTTAGCCGTATCCAGTCTATTGGCTGATAACTAAGGCCTAAGAGCACATTGTTGTCACCAAACAGGTCTTCTGTGACATTATCACGTTCCAGACTAGTAGTGGTCAATCCAAGTTGAATAGAGAAGCGTTGAAGAGCCCATGGTTCATACACTCGTAGCGGCAGGTTGCGATTTACCGGACGTAAGTTGTAGTTGACTGCCACCATGAAACTGGCATCAGTGAATCTCTCTGTATCATTTTTAAAAACCACAGCTGCTACACCAAACTGTGCAAATAACCGCTGTTCAGCCCTTGCAGTCATCGAGGATGGTGTGGTGGTCAGGTAATAAACTTCGCTGCCCCCGTCTCGCCACGTAATCTCTAACTCATACCTGTTGTTGGGCATCAAATTACCCAACCTGACAAATAGTGTCTCAGAACGATTACCAGACTGATATACATCTCCCGCAGGATTCCCTGTAGCATATATTCCAGGATTCATTGCGAAGGAGGACCGCCCTGCCACTAAGGTATTACTATAAATTCGAAACAATGTAAGACCAGTAATCACATCAGCTGTTCTCCCCTCATTTGCCGAAACATCCTTGATTGTCGTGGTATTAGTTATCTGTGGGCCTGGCTTAGGCGTACCTCTGCTGGAGCTACTTACTTCCGTCACTGTTCTAGTGCCAGTTAGGCGTCCGGGAATATTAGAAAACTTTCTTTTTAGCTCTAAGAAAAATACAACATCAGCAGGCACTGTTTTCTTTGCCTGTTTCAATACTGCATCTGTCTTAATTACCTGAAGCTCTGTATAGCCTGGTGATGCGCCCCGATTGCTGATACTTTTAGAAAGCACTTGGCCCTTAAGGCAATTGCTCATACAGACCAGCAAGATAAACATGGTTGTAATTCTCGTTATTGCGCTATTCATTCTTTTTTAGTTAGATTTTAGTCAAGATATAATTCTGTTTTTCGAAGGTCAATACCATAGTTTGGGTATATTCTACCCCATCGCCTATATCAGATCAAAGGCCAGAGCATATTGGAATACTTCGGAAAAGGAACTGATGCCCAGTTTGCGATACAGGTTTTTGCGATGCTGCTCTACTGTGTGTCTGCTGATGAAGAGTTTTTCAGCGATCATGGGATTGTTGAATCCCTGTGCAACCAACGTCATGATTTCCTTTTCTCTTCTGGTCAATTCATTGAAACTTAGCTGATGCTCCTGCATGAAATGCTGCTGATCGTAAATTCTGTTGAGCTTATGACTAAGTGACTGATTTAAGTGTATTGGATGCTGCAATAGTGCATCGTCGTTCATGTACCCGTGTGTAATTATCATTGATCATCGTTTAGTGATGATTCAAAATTGCAAACTGCGAGGATGCCGATCAACGGTAGTATTCGCAAAAATAGATGGGATTTTTCCCCACAGACTTGTGGGATTTTCAACAAGGTTTCATGATAAACTAGTAAGAAAAAAGATCGGGTCGATCCACTCCTCTTATCAAAATGAAATAAAGCCTGAGAACTCCCTAGAGTAAATCAAACAAACGATGCTTTAGCACAAACAACACAAGACCAGTCTTGGATTTGATGCCAAACTTTTGGAAGAGTGACTCGCGGTAACCGTCTACTGCGCGCAATTTTACATTCATCAAACCCGCAATCTGCTGATAAGTATATTCCTCCTCGTGGCATACCAGTTTCAGAAATTCACGTTCGCGGGCAGTCATTTCCTCCAGCACTTGCTCCTGCTCCGTCTTTTTGGTCTTTGGCTGATCATGCTGTAGCGAATAGGCCAAAAACTCATTGTGATAATAACCACAACGAAATATCTCTGAAAGGGCCTCGCGCATACTCTTTGCCTTGCAGTTTTTCTGAAGGTAGCAGCGTACTCCCATTCGATACTGACGCACCATCCGAGCGTCTTCCTGACTTACCGTCAATATCAGTACAGGTATGGTATTTCCTTTTTCATTGAGCTGCTGCATAGTCTCATCGCCAGACATTTCCGGCATATTGACATCGAGTATGATCAAATCTATGTCTTGGATAGTAGCCATGGCATTCAGTAGCTGACGCCCATTGTCATACTCGGCAACCACTTCATAAGGCCCCAGCTTCTGAATGATCTCTCGCAACCCGGCCCGAATCAGTTCATCGTCATCTACCAGAATTATCCGTTTGTTCTTCATCTGCCTGTTTTGATCATGTCTTTTCAGTGATTTTCAGATGGGTTCCCTGCTCGGGAGCCGAGTCTATCTGCAGGTGAAAATCGGCCAGTTCTGCCCTTTGATGCATGTTACGTAACCCGGATGCTTTGTTGCTGTTCAGTACTTTATCCGTTTCAAAACCCACTCCATCGTCGTCAATGGTCATGGTGGCGCTATCTATGCCACTCAATGCAACAGTAATTTTAGTGGCGCGGGCGTATTTGACAGCATTGTTCATTCCCTCTTGAAAGATACGAAATAGTGCCAATTCCCGCTCACTTGATAGCAAGCCACTCTGATAATCCGCCGACCACGCAATCTCACATCGTCTCAATTGCCTGTAGCGAAGCACCTCTAATTCTATAGAGGCCACCAACCCATTTTGCCGGATGTAGTCTGTACTCAATGACCTGCTGAGCAATCGCAATTGCTCAATGGTTTCGTCGAGGTACTGGTCTGCCGTCTCCATCTGTTGCTCCACCACCTCGCTGTCTAGTTTGCGGTTTTCTATTTCAAGGCGCAAACGTGTGAGCTGACTGCCAACACTGTCGTGCAGCTCCCGACTAAACTGAGTCAACAATTTTTCACTTAAATCGTTCTCCACCCTTCGCAGTTCCTGCTCATGAGAAAGCTGCGCCTGAGACAAGGCAATTTCCTTGTTGGTCTTTTCCCTGCTGATCATGAAGAAAGAAATAGTGATACCTGCAATCAATAGTAAAATGACCAGCGTCGAAATGACAATTGCGATGGTGATTGCAGTAGAATCAGGCAAAGTGAAGTTGTTTTTCTTTACGATTGATACCAATCATCATCAACAATCCTATGGCAAGCAGCAGGTACCTTAGATTACTGAAGATATTAATCACCAATATCTCAAATAGCCGAGTATTGAGCAAGGGGTTGCTGTCTTGCAGATAATGAATCATGGTGACATAAGGTATATAGCATGCAAAAAACAGGGTAATTCCAAGACTGATGAGTAAAGTCAATAATGCGTCTTTTTGTGATTTTATGTTAATAATGCTCTGGTACATAAGCGTTACATAAACACAAACAAATATAACACATTGAAAAGCGGACGCATAATTAGCAAATTTCTGTACTCCTATGACCCCTACCTGCAGCAGAACTGCCCCCCATGACAGGACAATCAATGCATATAGCAGGTATTTATGCCATCTAAGACCATAATAATGCGCAGCCATCAACAGCAATGTCGGTTCCAGTATCATGTAAAAGTTAAACTGAGCACCAATCCACTCCTGAGGGGTAATAGCTGTTCTAATGATATAGTTGATCAGACTTATAAAAACCTGCCACCACAATAGTTTACCAAAGCTATTGAGGAAACGATAACCATATATTCCTACAGCCACTGCTACAGCTTGCATCGCTGCGTCTAGCAGCAATCGATCAATTGACATAATGTAATAGTTGAAACTCCCTAATCAAATATAATAAACATATTTTTAATAGGGAGTTTCATTGAATTTATGGTGTGAACCCCGGGGCAAGCCCGCGGCGTGTAGCCCTGGAATTAGTGTTCTTGAATAGTTTTGTATTAATTAATCTTCAGGTACTATGGTATATTGAAATTCATTGCAACTTGGTGGACAAAGACCAGCAAAGTTGTCAAAATAAAGTTCATTTTTAACTTTTTCTCCATCCTTATTGATAAAGTATGGTTGCACCAATACCTTAAAACTTTCTTTTTTCTCAGGAGACATCAAAGAGGTGATTTTAAAGCGTTTTCCTCCAATAGACACAATTTGCCTACCATGAACCTGACCTCGCAGAGTGGCAGCTCCCTGATAGAAATACAAGGTATCTGAGGTTGAGGCATCACCTGACGATTCTTGTAATTTCTCAAAAGCATGATCCAATTGCTGAAAGGGGAAAAAGGCTCCTTTAGCATCACTCTTCCAATCATCTCTAAATCGCATCGGCCGAAACTCTTTTCGCGGCTGCCTGATATACACCTGATTCCTAAACCGCTCGACACACTGTATATAGGATATGTTATCTATAGGAATCTCTTTGAAACCACTATTATCTGTTGTTGTGTCGTATTGATAGACGTTTGCTTCATTGCAAATTTTGACCGAACCAATGATTTTTTCGTTTCTCTTACTGGTTACATACATTACCCATGGACTGAAATATAGCTGTATCTGGTTGTCTGGTCTTAAACCGTAGGTAATGTAGATACCAGTAACCGTTTTAAAAGGAGACATGCTGGACCAGATGATGGCTTCTTTTTTAGCGATATCATATAATTTTTTAAAGTCAGTTCTTTTAATGCCAAGTCGTGAGTTCACAACAGGCACTCCATTTTCCGGCTCTAAAGGATTTTTGACAACCCTGGTGGCACTATTTAGATTTCTAAACCTCTCCTCAACAGCTGCTTCGTCAATGCGAAATTCCTTCCTATTAAAGTCCATTTTGTACTCATATTTATAAGCGTCTGGATCTTCCAGAACAGCGAATTGTCGAACTGTTGGCACTCTCCGGGTGTTGCTACCATCTTCTCCGCAACTCATGATACCTACTGATAAAAGTATCATTGCAACCATTAATAGTGTGTGTTTATTCTTCATTTGTTTTAATGTTATTTAGCTGATACAATAAAATAGCGAAAGTAATTACAACTTGGAGGGCAGAGTCCGGCAAAGTTGTCAAAGGTTTGTTTGGCTACATAGCGGCCGTCTTCTTTACGTAGGGAGAATCCCGCCTCCTTTATTAACTCTTTGGTAGAATTGTAAGGTAACGGACTGACGAGCAAAGTCACTTTAAATCTGCGTTTGGCAAAAGACAGTAGTGAAACACCGTGGGTTTGCTTCCTTTTGTAAACCAATGCTTCGTGAAAGTGAAGACGCTTTGATTCTTTGCCATCCTTGTCTTTCGTTGGTGAGTTTTGATAGATACGGTCTATCTGCTGAAATGAAAAGAAAGCACTCAAGGCATCTGCCTTCCAGCTATCCGAAAAAAAGAACTCATGAAAATTACCCTCGTTTTTAAACTTCTGAATCTCAATTTTAGTAGCAAACCGCTCAATAGCGTCCAAAAAGTAGGCATTGTCTGTCGACACAGATTTAAACTTATTGTTGATATAAGTATAAACTGTGCTTTCATCGCAATCATTGACAGCGCCTTTCAACTTGTTTTTCAAGGACTTTTGAACCAGCATCCGCCATGGCGCATAAAAAAGCTGAATAGAATCATTCTCTTTTAATCCATAAATAACCCTCAGTCCGGTGATCAGTTGCTTTTTAGTACTCGGTCTGTAACTGCTACTTAACTTTGCTTTTTCATACAACTCAATAAGGTCATTGACTTTGATATAGTTTTTTGATCTACAAATGGGTTGATCTTTTTTATCCATTCTTCTTATTCTATCATCAAAGTTTTTAATCTTTTTGATGGCATGCGCGCTGTCAATTCGGGGATATTGCTTTTTAAAATTAATTTGATACTCTTTACCAATATCATCAAACAATGGAGGGGTTTGCGCATAGGATGTCAGGGGTAGAAGATGCAATAGCAGTAGTAAAAAGAGTAGTGTGTAACTTTTCATAAATATTTTTTTTTGCTGCAATAAGCAAATCACCTACTTTTAACACAAAGCCATCGTCATGTGAAATCCCCGCAAGTCCATGGGTTTTTTCACCTAATAGCTTGTTGAAATATCATTCAAATCGCCATAAAACCTCCAGTGCAACACTTTTTACAATTAACCGGATAAAAAATCCCTCTTTGATGGGGAAAACCACCATTGCCTACGTAAACCCGACCTCTTACATTTACCAAATTACTTTTTGCTTTACTTTCAATCATATCCTATGGAAATCATATTATTTTTTGCATCAGCGCTTCATCTGGTTTTTGCTTTTGTCGTTTTCTACAAGGTACTTTTAATCCTTCAAAGGAAAAAACATCGAGTATTACTATGTTGCTATCTACTTTTTAACTTTGGGTGCATAGGTGCCTGGTCACTCCGGATTGCAGACAGTGCACACCTATTAATGCTCACTGCTGCAATTATTTCAGGTGTAGGTTTTTTGCTCTTTATGATAATCATTGGCTGGTTACTGAAAAAAACCATTGATCAATCAGATGAACCTCCTTTACGTTAATGTCCATTCCAAACAAAAAATTTAACCCCATCCGGCGGCTGTACCCAAGTGCATGACCACCATACTAAGCCTGCCATAAACCAATGTCAATGTACATATTCCGCCAAAAAATAACGAGCAACTCTAAACCACCATACAAAGTCCTCCTGAAAGACAAAGGTTAGCCTATGTCATCGTACAAAGCCCACCTGAAAGACAAGGATTAACCTGAGTCACCGTACAAAGTCCACCCAAAAGACAGCAGTCAACCTACGCCACAGTACAAAGCCCACCTGAAAGACAAAGACAACCCTATGTCACCGTACAAAGTCCAACCGAAAGACAACGGTCAACTTAAGTCATCGTACAAAGCTCACCCGAAAGACAAAGGTGAGCCTATGTCACCGTACAAAGCCCACCAGAAAGACAAAGACAACCCTATGTCACCGTACAAAGTCCACCCGAAAGACAATGGTGAGCCTATGTCAGCGTACATGGTCTAACGGAAAGACAGCGGTCAGTCTGGGTCACCGTACATAGTGCGGTTGAAGGGCTTAGAGTGCTTCAGGTCACTGGCTTTGGTTTCCGGTAACAGCTGAACCCGTTGGTAGCCCGCAACAGTACTCCTATTTGCTTTTCAGAAAGTGATCAGTATCTTGAACAAGGAACCACCACTGCACATCAACTCCATTTATCAAAGATCAACACCCTTCATTCTAGAAAAACTCCGTTTATCCCCTAAAATATTTTCTAAAATTTTGTTAAAACTTTTGTGTGTGACGAAATCTCTACTACATTTGCAACTCAATCGGGAGTCGACTGCCTGTTTAAATAAATTATTAACTATAAATATCTGTTCTTATGATAGTAAAATTGAGAACGAGCTTTCTGATGCCTGCAGAGCTCTCAGAAACAACAAGTAAATATGTAAAAGCGACTGAAGAGGTCAATGTTCAGGAACCTTATGTCTTGAAACTATTAGGTTTACTCAAAGAAGACGTCAGCTTCCTCAATAAATCGCTGACAAGGCAGAGAGCCAACTCTAAAATTGATTCGCTCAATGAAGCTGATGCTGTCAGAGATGATTTGCTGATTGCCTTTCGGGACCTGATAGACATCGGTAAAAGACGGCAGAATCCTGCCATTGTCGAGGCTTATCAGCTGACATGGCCAGTACTCGAAAGCACAGGATTGAGAATCTACAGGCTTGGTCAAACGGAGAAATCTGGTAAGCTGGCCGCTTTGTTTGAAGTCCTGGATCAATCTTCTTATCAGGAAGCGTTGACTACGCTCAATGCAGCGGAACTCTACGCAGAACTGAAAACCGCAGAGGCACAGTACCTGGCCATCTACTCAGAAAGAGTCATCGAAGATGGTGATCGGGATACGCCTACGATGGAAGAAGCAAAAAGGATCACCGTCCCTCACGTCAACATCTTCCTGGGTGTACTTAGTACACTGGAAGTTTTTGAGCCGGAGGTATACGATGCATTGTCGGTGAGGATCAACAGCATCACTGCCGAGATCATGACCATCGCCCGTGCTCGTAAAACGAGGAACGAAGCGCCGACCAATGGGCAAAACATAGTCTTCAACGATTCGCCACTTGGTTTGCTTACTTCATAGATAAATCAAATCCGCCCCATGGATACAGGAAACTGTGGAAATGGGGCTTTTTTGTTGGGCGTCTTCTGCAAGGAAAAGCGTTTTGGACAGGATTTTTTTTGGATTATTGGATTAACAGGATTTGTTGATGGATACTGGAGAAAATATTAATACACTTACTCATCACATTATTGGTTGTGCGATGACGGTGCACAACATATTGGGCAATGGGTTTCAAGAAAAAGTATATCAAAGAGCATTAGCGATTGAGTTTAGTGAACAGTGTATTCTCTTTCAGAGAGAGCTTGAAATGCCGTTGCAATACAAAGGACAAGGCATTGGCAGCAGACGTGTGGATTTCTTCGTTGAAGAGAAAGTCATGCTGGAAATCAAAGCAGTGGAAAAACTCAATGGTGCACACAAAGCACAAGCCATCAACTATTGTGAAGCCTACAATATTGCTGATGAACTACTGATTAACTTCGGAGATGAAAGTCTCACTTTTAACAGAGTCTATAACAAAAAATTCAAAAGACCATGATATCATGACCATCCTTAAATCCATCGAATCTTGATCAAGACTATTCTTCTGCAAGGAAAAGCGTTCGGAACAGGATTTTTAGGATTTATGGATTAACAGGATTTTTTGATGGATAAAGTTGAAGATATTAATGCACTTACTCATCGCGTTATTGGATGTGCGATGACAGTTCATAATATTCTTGGAAACGGGTTTCAACCGGGCCGCCGGAGCGGAAGTGGTGTACCAAAGAGCGTTAGCGATTGAGTTTAGTGAACAGTGTATTCTCTTTCAGAGAGAGCTTGAAATGCCGTTGCAATACAAAGGACAAGGCATTGGCAGCAGACGTGTGGATTTCTTCGTTGAAGAGAAAGTCATGCTGGAAATCAAAGCAGTGGAAAAACTCAATGGTGCACACAAAGCACAAGCCATCAACTATTGTGAAGCCTACAATATTGCTGATGAACTACTGATTAACTTCGGAGATGAAAGTCTCACTTTTAACAGAGTCTATAACAAAAAATTCAAAAGACCATGATATCATGACCATCCTTAAATCCATCGAATCTTGATCAAGACAATTAGTAGTACAGAACTACCCTAGGGAACATCAGGTAAATAATCACTCATCAATAATTACAATCTCACAAATCATCCACCTCATAACTTTCCACTCTTTCAATCCGTAGGTTGTTTTTTTCGAAAGTTGAGAAGTATTTTCCCAGGCGCTTTAAATGCTCTTCTTCCGCAGACACCAGATCTTTGACGTAGAGCTTCTTCACTTCCAGGTCTTCGAATTCACCTTGTTGCCTGATCAGCACCACCCTACCTGCGATCGGTTCGCCGGAGGTCTGTGCCCCTGAAAAAACCCCTTGTAATACATTGGGACTGTGACGGTTTCCCAACTTATAGACGTGGTGAAACTGCTTGCCATTCTGCGCTTCAAACAACGTAAAAAGCACTTGATTCCTAAAGGTGAGTTCCCCTTTATATTGCTGATGCGCACCAGTAAGCGCAAACATCATCTTGCCCTGGTCTTCATAAATGCGCACAGGAGAAGCGTAGATGATGCCATTGTCACTATTTTGCCGTACGTAGCTCATCCAGGGTCCAGTGCAACTCAGTAGTTTATCATCGATAGGTGACTTCAGGTATTGCAGGAATGACTCATACTTATCAAATGACAGAAAGTTCAGCAAGGGCCGTAGCTTCCCCTCCTGAATCCTCACATGGCCTGACAGCTTTTCCTGTAACTCTCTGTGTTTTTCATAAAGAAACTTCTTTGAAATCCCTTGATGGTGATCAAACTCATCTGCAATCACTGTAAAACCATGGTGGTCTAAAGAAACGTTGACCTTGTTTGCCATCAGTTCAAACAGCCTCAAAAGGTCTTTTGATACATACTCTTTCATATCGTAATAAAATAGGAAAAAAAAGTAAAAACTCCCGCAATCACTGGAAAGCCTTAGTTACACAATCCCTTCAGTTCTTCCGCACTTTTGTCATGTATCTAATGGAAGGATTCACATCACAAAATCTGGACAGTAGTCTCCAGAGTGGTGTAAAAAGAATCTTTCCGTTGCTTCTCGCCTGCCGAAGCTTTATGCGAAGGCAGGATCTAATACTGAAAGTCAGGCTCCCTTAGGGCAATTAGGGGGAGTTGTTCTAAGCGGAGTCTTTCATTTCAGTTCATCTCCTTTTCATGACGTGCCTGTCGCGGAATCTCATGCTGACAGGCCACTAGCCCGGTACATGCAATGGCTGCGCTGTTGCAGATGCCGGACTCCAGGAACTTTAATGCTATTTCAGAATGAAAAAGGTATGCTATTTATTCATTCTTGCAGCCGGTCTGTTCTTCACAAGCTGTGAAGACCAGATGGAAGAAATCGAGGTGATCGAAACCGAGGTTTCTACCGATGGAAGCGAGGATGAGGAAGAACCTCTGGGGACAGGAGGGTAAGCTTCAAACGGACAACAGCCACTTCCGGAAGTGGCTGTTTGTTTTGATCAGAACGCAAACCTACCTAATCAACTTTGACTCAGTGGTAAAATAGCACTACATAATATGTTGCTGGTTCACTATATTTATAAAAACTTTTCACTAAGTATGAATCTCTATCTCAAACAAATGCCTGCAATCTTTTTGATGCTCCTAATACTTGGTGGCACAGCATCTGCGAAGAAATTTACATTAGAAAATCAAAAGATAGATGCTCTGAAATTCGCCCTTGAAAAGGCTACAGCCAAACAACAGCTTAGCCAGGCCGGAGGGATTAGTCTTAATTTAGGTGTTGCCTATTATAAGATCAACCTGGATTCTGCTTTCAGGTACTACCAGATGGCTGAGCAATTCATGCTACGATCTGGAGACTCCACGTATTTGCCCAGGGTCTACCTCAACACCGGGATAATCCAGAAAAAACGAGGTTATTTCAATAAAGCACTTCAAAGTTACTTCCAGGCACTACAGCTGATCCAGGATGACCAGCAGGCGGTTGCCTCTGTAAACAATAGCATTGGTTCCCTGTATAACAAAACTAACCGACCGCATGATGCCATTCCGTACTATCAGAAAGCATTGGACTATTACCGGATGTCTCAGGATACCGTCAGAACCAACAGAGTATATGGTAATCTTGCCAACGTGCTCACCAAACTACAGCTATATGACAGTGCGTTGACTTACTACTTTAAATCCTATGAAATCAAAAAGACCGCCGGGGATACACTTGGGATGGCCACCTTGTTAAACAACATCGGCTGGACCTACCTGGAAAGTAATGAACTGGACCAGGCAGAAGAGCATCTGCAAAGGGCTTTAGAACTAAAGCGCACCATGAATGAGCTACTGGAAATCAACAAAACCATGAACCAATTGGGCGAGGTTTACCTGCGAAAAAAAGAATATAACAAGGCCTATGAATTCTTGTCCCTTGCACTGGAAATTACCCGGGATAATAATTTAAGGAATGACGAAAAAGAAATACTGATCAACCTCTCCAACTATTACGAGGCACTTGGACAACATGATCAACAATCTGAGGTTTTAATGCAGTACATTATCCTGGATGACTCACTTTTCAACGTAGAGAAACTCAATACGATGCGTAATATGGAATCCAGATTCAAAGACCAGCAGATCACCTTTCTGGAAAAAACCGAAAACGCACTCAAAACACAGGCGCAGCAACAAGAATACCTCCTTTTCTGGGCCTTCATCGCCATTGCTACGCTGGCATGCGCAATTGCTGTAGCCGTCATTTTTATTGTCAAATTCCACAGAAGCAGCCAACTCAACTACCAGCTCAAAAAAGAAAACCAACACAGTACCAAAAACCACCTGCAAACCTTGTCCAGCTTGTTTTCCCTACAACACCAGGCACTGGAAGACCTACAGGCAAAAGAGGCACTTGCCGATAGCAGAAACAGAGTCAATGCCATCAACCTCATTCACCAGCTCCTCTACGAAGAAAACAGTCAACAGCAAATTGTGCGGTTTAATCATTACATCGAAAAGCTGGCTGAGGCTTTGAAATCCGGTTATCAGGCCGATGATCTCAGGATAACCTTTAGCATTGCCAACAGCCACCATTCCTTCAATGCTGATTTCATGCTCAACATTGGATTACTGCTCAATGAGCTGGTTACCAACGCCATCAAGCACGGTTCCTCCACCACTCACTCCAGCCTTCATCCAGATGAGATTCAAGTGAAAGCACACGTCATCGAAAACGCTTCTATCTTTCTGGAAGTAAGAGACAATGGCATAGGACTACCGGATACAACACATTCTGATTTCAGCCAACCTGCAACGCATGCTTCCTTCGGCATGCAACTGATTGACCTCATGTGCAAGCAGCTCAAAGCACAAAAGACACTTTTCAATGACAACGGAGCAGTTTTTCAATTTTCAATCCCATTTCCATCATGAGACCCCATATTTTAGTAGTAGAAGACCAAATACTGACACAACAAGAAATTGCCGCCACCCTATCCTCCGCAGGCTTCCACGTATTGGAAATGCTGGAGTCAGGAGAGTCCGCCCTCAGCTACCTGCACAAAGTCACTACCATTCCTGATCTCATCTTGATGGACATCAAACTGGCCGGTCAACTCAACGGCATTGAAACCGCTCAGAAAATCAACCAGAAATACCGGGTACCCATCATTTATCTGACGGACCTTACCGCCCACGAATACTTTGCAAAAGCCAAGGAGACCTTTCCCAAACACTACCTCACCAAACCTTTTCTACCACATCAGCTTACCTACACCGTAGAACTGGCGCTCACCAAAACAGGAGGTACTACCGATCCTGCAGTCTTGCAACAGCATGGTTTTTTTGCGACCAAAGACGGTGCTGTCAAGATTGCTTACGATGAAATAGAATACATGCATGCCTCGGGGCAGTACTGCGATATATTCCTGAAGGATGGCAATAAATACAGCACCTCTTACCCGATGAAAGAAGTTTTGAAGAAAATACCAGATGCCAATATCTTGAGAATCAGCAGGTCGTGCTGTATTAATTTACAAATGGTAGACAGCATTGACGGCAATCTGGTAAGGATAGGCACGAACTCATTCACCATTGGGGAAACCTACCGTGACGAAGTAAAATCGATGTTTAATCTGTTTTAATACCGTAATGGCATAATGTCGGAATACAGTAATTGTTGATGAGGAATGTTGAAAAAACAATTATTGATGAGTGATGCATGATGATAGATGAATAAGGTGGGAATACTTGTAAGAGCTTTGCCTACTGCGTATTGGCTACTGCCTACTTCTTTAATGAGTGATTTGTGATGAGTAATTATTAATGACAAATGGCGGAATACCGATTTTTTGCCTACTGCCTACTGCCTACTGCCTACTGCCTACTGCCTACTGCCTACTGCCTACTGCGAACGAAGGCACAAGCTCAACAGTTTAGTATAGCGGGTAAGTATTAGCTAACACTTCAGTTTAACAAGCACCAACCGTGGTTTAACAAATAATTTTTAGGGTTTAACAAGATATTCTGAGCCGCGGATGCTATCATCATATATTTAGGATATCTCTAAAAACTCCTAAACCTTGAAAAATCACAATTACGACGTTTTCATCTCATTTGCTGTCAAAGACAGGACAGAACTGGTGCACCCGTTATTGATACTGCTCCAAAAACAAGGACTCAAAGTATGGTATTCCACAGACGAATTGGCCATTGGCGAAAGCCTGGAAAGAACGATCCTGTCTGGTTTAGAAAAATCTAAATTTGGATTGTTCCTCATTACCCCCAATTCACTTGACCAGCCCTGGCCGGCAAACGAACTCAACGCCATGTGGAGCATCCGCAATATGGAAGGCACCACCTTGTTACCGGTATTGCACAAAGTAAGCATGGATGATGCCGTGAGTCGGCATCCGGTGCTGAACGATAAGTGGTCCTTAAGCACAGAAAGGGGACTAGAGCATATCGCCTTTGCCGTGGCAAATAGGGTGAGAAGCTACAAATTCAAAAAACGACTCAAACATCTTCGAAATGTCGCAATGTTGCTCACCGCCGCGCTACTCGTGGGATGGATGAGTTTAAGGGAATACAACAAATACGACGCGCAGGCCGCCTATCAGTCCTCCAGCGACCAAAGCCTTCATCTGCTCATACGCCACGAAATAGACCAATACATGGAGGTAGATGACCGCAGACTCAAAGCCTATCTGGAAGGTCAGAATGCCATTCCCATTTTAAACAAAACGGCTATCAAAAAAATGACCGCTTTTGACAAGGTAGAATCACCTTACAATAACTTCTATCAGTTTGAGACGAGAAATTTACGATATGAACATAAAAAACACGTTGAACCAGCCGCAGCCATCGATTTTGATACGCTTTCGATACAGAATGACTTCAGTTTTAAACGCCCTTTGCTCTACCTGGTCAATGAATCGGACAACCGCAACAAGTTCAAACTACAACTCTCCTATTTCAACACCCAACCCATCACCTACAAAATCACAGAACAGCGGCAGCAGGGAGACACCCTGCTAGTCACGGTCAATTACCGGAATTACCTCCGGTCCATCAAGGTCAATCTTGATTATGGCGCTGAGTCGGGCTACAGAAGGGTAAGACGTTACCAGCTGGTAGGCCTCCCTCCTTCAGAAAATATCAAAGTAGTCAAAGTCAACGACCAACTATCCGTGGTGTCTGACTGAAATCATTAAAGAGATTCAGCAAGTCAAATCAGGGGTTCAGCAGGTCATTGCTCCCTTGCAGTGTCTGAGTGGCGAAATTGAAATCAAAAATAATGAAATGAATTATACCGAAACAGTATTACGACAAGTGTGGAATAAGGCCAGTACCATTCCAGGAGAAGACCGTGATTATAAAAGAAAAGACCAGTGTGGTGCAACAATTCTATGGAATCAATATGGTACAAGTGGTAACCACGGATGGGAAGTAGATCACATCAAACCCAAATCAAAGGGCGGGTCCAACCAACTCTACAATCTGCAACCACTTCATCACGAAAACAATGCGGCCAAGAGTAATAACTATCCAAAATGGTCATGTGCTAAAGATTATTGAAGGTGAAGCGACTCCCTATCATCTTATTGATCTTTCTGGCCTCCTGCACACCTACACCGGATATATGTAGAGAAACCAGCTGCAGCGATTACCGCACGCAGCCAGAGGCGCAGGCAGCTTTTGACGAGCAGCCGGATTGTCATGCCAACCTGGACAGAGATGACGACTACATTCCCTGCGAACACCTGCCCGACTCGGTTGGAAATTGAATTCCAAAAGGTGATGCGAGTACATGGTCAAATTGATAATTGAGCAACTTTCACAAAAATTCAAACCTCAAAAGTAGATGACTTATTTACGCATCTTATTCCTGATCTTCAGCATTGGTGCTGCACTTCCGATCAACGCGATTGCGCAGGATACGGCGACTTACTATGTGACGAAGACAGGCAAAAAATACCATAAGGTGCACTGTCACTACCTCAAATACTCAAAGTATAAGATCAAAACGACCGACGAACGCTTTCAATTTTATACGGCCTGTAAGGTATGCCGGCCACCGGTGTATGA
>ERZ1740068.234-NODE-234-length-32095-cov-7.958115_pt1 | contig 32095 bp, 24 predicted proteins | sample MGYA00581735_ERZ1740068 | MGnify/ENA primary metagenome ERZ1740068 (study PRJEB43018, sample SAMN04849740) | marine metagenome | isolation source: floating plastic debris | place: Pacific Ocean | collected 2008-08-30 | study: EMG produced TPA metagenomics assembly...
ACCTGCCCACCGATGTGGAGCAAGCTACTTTGGTGATCTACAGCCTGGATGGCAAGGAGTTGATGAGTTTCAACAACCTCGATCGTGGCTACGGCAATGTATTGGTAGCAGGCAACGAGTTGCAACCCGGCAACTATGTATACCGCCTGGTGGCCGACAATGAAGTAGTGGACAGCAAGACCTTGGTATTGTCCAAGTAATGTCCCACCGCAATTAAAACTATTCATCCCGAGGGGGTCAACTAACTCCCCTCGGGTTGATCGCTGTCCGCCAGCAGCAATACAAAAACAACCGAAGGCAGTGGCGGATTCCTTCAAAAACACCCAAACACTATGAAAAAGCAATATTTCAAATTACCGCTTGCTCTTGCGGTATCGGCCTTATTACTGGCTGGTACCAGTTCAGCCCAGTCTTTATTTACACCTACTGGTACGGTTTTCAACGGTTCTGGTGGTGGTGTTGGCGTTGGAGCCAACCCTACATTTGCCAATTTGGATGTGGTAGGCAACAACGTACTCATCCGTCCAAGCAACAGCTTCAATCCCAATGGAAAATTCATTGGGTTAGGCGAATCAGGCGGTGTGGTTGGACCAATCAACGGTTGTGATATTTACGGTTTTCGCGCCCAGCGAGATCTGCGCACCTTTATCAACGTAGGCATCCGCCAAAACAGCCCTCCAGGTGGTCCGGTATTCATTGGTGACGGTATTCCTACCATTTCCTGGGGCTCAGAAGTACCCGTTTTCGGAACGTTTACCTTGCCCCGAATTCTCAACTTTGCCTTCGACAATTCGAACAGCAATTGCGGTACAACCATCGCCAACATGGCGGCTCCGACCAGCACCTACCAGTTTACGGTGTTTGGCGATGCCCTGGCTTCGGGCGGAATTTTCATGGATTCAGATGCCCGCTACAAGCAAAATATTCAGCCGATTGGTGATGCCTTGAGCCTTATTTCTCAGATCCAAGGAACCACCTATACGATGAACCGTGAGGCTTTTCCGGAACTGAATTTTAAAGAAGGAACAAACTATGGGTTCATTGCTCAAGACTTACAAAAGGTCCTGCCGGAAGTGGTGCGCGAAGATGAAGAGGGCTACTTGGCCGTCAATTACATGGCGGTAGTTCCCTTATTAGTAGAAGGAATTAAGGAGCACCAGGAGTTAACAGCTGCTCAAAACGAAGTGATTTCGGCTCAAAACCAAGAGCTGGAAGCGGCTAAAGTGGCCAACGAAGCGCTAAACACCCAAGTGCAAGAGCAACAAGCGGTCTTAGAGCAACAAGACGTACTCATCCGTCAAATCCTGCAAGAGCTGGAAGGCATGAGAAACGGCAACGCACCTGCCGCCAAAGGCAACGCAGCCAGCACCGGCGAAACCAGCCAGTTGTTTCAAAACCGTCCCAACCCATTCCGCGAAAGCACCGAGATTCACTTTTACCTGCCTACCGATGTGGCCCAGGCAACTTTGGTGATCTACAGCCTGGACGGCAAAGAACTGATGAGCTTCAACAACCTCGACCGTGGCTACGGCAACGTATTGGTAGAAGCCAATGAACTGCAACCTGGCAACTACGTGTACCGCCTTGTAGCCGACAACGAAGTAGTGGACAGCAAGACCTTGGTGCTGTCGAAATAATCGATTGCCCCCCATAGTAAGGTTTATGCCCCCGAGGTGGCCAATCGGCTACCTCGGGCTTATTGCTTTCCGCCAATAGCAAAACCAAAAATGGCAAACAGGGGCGGTTGTTTGCTACCCCAATAGCTAAATCTTATGAAAAAGTATTTTCGTTTTTCTGCTGCTATCCTAATAGCTGCTGCACTTCTGTTGACAGATTCTGTTTTAGGCCAAGCCCTTTTTACGCCTTCTGGTGGAACTTCTACGGGGGCAGCTGGTACACTGGGCATCGGAATCGATGCGGATCCGGCACTGGCACCACTGGATATTGTGGGCAACAACGTGCTGATCCGGCCAAGCAATAACTTCAACCCCAATGGGAAATTTATAGGACTTGGTGAATCGGGAGGTGTGCTTGGACCCATTAACGGTTGCGATTTATATGGCTTTAGAGCACAGAGAAATCAAAACACCAATTTTATCGGTGAGGCCTTTATAAACGTAGGGATTCGCCAGATTCCCCTTGCAGAACCAGGGTTTGATTTTAATGGGAATAATTTTCCCACCGTTTCCTGGGGAGGGTTTACAGAGGTCGTACCAGGGAAGCCTTTTCTCAACAACCTCGATTTTTTAAATGACAACTCTGATGACAATTGTGGTGATATCGTGGCGCGGATGTCACCCATGAACAGTCCTTATCAATTCACGGTATTTGGAGATGCCTTGGTCACTGGCACTTTGTTTCAAAACTCAGACGTGCGCTACAAGCAAAACATTCAACCCATTGGCAATGCCATGGATTTGATCGCCCAACTGCAAGGAAGCACCTATACCATGAACCAGGAGGCATTTCCTGAAATGAACTTTAAAGATGGGACGCAATACGGTTTCATTGCGCAGCATGTAGAGGAAGTAATTCCTGAAATGGTGCAAGCCAATGGAGAAGGGTTTTTGTCGGTGAATTATACCGCTATGGTGCCCCTTTTAGTGGAAGGTCTGAAAGAGCAACAAGACGTGGTGGAAGGGCAAAAAGAAGTCATTGAAGCGCAAAGCCAGGAGTTGGAAGTTCAAGGTCAGGAGTTGGCTGCGGCAAAGCTCGCCAACGCAGCAATGAACAGTCAACTGCAAGAGCAACAAGCAGTCTTGGAGCAACAAGACGCACTCATTCAGCAAATCCTGCAAGAGTTGGAAGGCATGAGAAATGGCAATACACCTGCCGCCAACGGCAACGCGGCCAGCTTTGGCGAAACCAGCCAACTGTTTCAAAATCGTCCCAACCCCTTCCGCGAAAGCACTGAGATTCACTTTTACCTGCCTACCGATGTGGCCCAGGCTACTTTGGTCATCTACAGCCTGGATGGCAAAGAGTTGATGAGCTTCAACAACCTCGACCGTGGCTATGGCAATGTACTGGTAAAAGCCAATGAACTGCAACCTGGAAACTACGTGTACCGCCTGATTGCCGACAACGAAGTAGTGGACAGCAAGACCTTGGTGCTGTCGAAATAACCAATTGCCTTTCTAAATAAAATACCCTCCTGAAGTGGCTTTTGAGCTACTTCAGGAGATTGCTGGCCGCCAACGGCATCATAAAAATAAGCGGGAACAGGGGCGGCTGTTTCTTTCATAAACACCCAAATAAATATGAAAAAGCACTATCGTGTTTTGTCGGCAGCTCTGGTAGCTACCGCCATGTGTGTGGCCGGATCGCTTTCGGCCCAAACTTTATTCACACCATCGGGAACGGTATCCAACGGTTCTGGTGGTGTTGGTGTGGGAGCCAATCCTGCTTTTGCACCGCTGGATGTGGTAGGGAGTAATATTTTGTTGCGTCCCTCTAACTCTTTTAATCCGAGTGGCAAGTTCATCGGTATCGGTGAATCCGGTGGAGTGGTTGGGCCGATCAACGGCTGTGATCTTTACGGTTTCCGCGCCCAGCGTAACATCAATCAATCCTTCATCAATATGGGCATTCGCAGGATCAGCATCCCAGGTGGACCACAAGCCTTTATAGACGATTTACCAACCATTTCGTGGGGTGGAGACGTATCGTTTTTCCCGGGAGGAACTCCTTTCCGCAAAAGTCTTGATTTTCTCTATGACAATTCCGGGACTAGCTGTGGAACTACCGTAGCCCGAATGTCTTCTCCGAGTCTCACCTATCAGTTGACGGTTTTTGGTAGTGCCTTGGCTTCGGGTGGCGTTTTTGTCAACTCCGATGCGCGCTACAAGCAAAACATCCAGCCCATTTCCAATGCTATGGGTTTGTTGACCCAAATTCAGGGAACCACCTATACCATGAACCTCGAAGCGTTTCCTGAGCGCAACTTTAGCGAAGGCACTCAATACGGTTTCATTGCGCAGGATTTGCAGCAAGTCGTGCCCGAAGTGGTGCAGGAAGACGAAGATGGATACCTGGCCGTCAATTACTCTGCTGTGCTTCCTTTGATGGTAGAAGGAATCAAAGAGCAACAAACGGTGATTGAAACCCAACAAGCTCAATTGGAAGAGCAGCAAACTGTATTGCAACAGCAAGATGCGTTGATTCGTCAATTGCAGGAAGATGTACGGGCCTTGCAAACCGCCATGCAGGTAGAGCGCAAAGATGCGCCTGGCACCAGCACTTCCACCAGCCAGGAAGAAGGAGCTCAGCTCTTCCAAAACCGTCCAAATCCGTTTATGGAAAGCACCGAAATTTTCTTTTACCTGCCCAACGATGTGGCCCAGGCCAGCCTGGTGATCTACAGCTTGGAAGGCAAAGAAATGCTGACCTTCAATGGTCTCGACCGTGGATATGGCAACGTATTGGTAGAAGCCGGCCAATTGGAAGCTGGCAACTACGTTTACCGACTCATTGCCGACGGTGAAGTGATCGACAGCAAGAAAATGCTCTTGTCGAAATAATACCGCTTTTTGAAAAGTGGACGAGGGTGATGCTCTGTGGAGTGTCACCCTTTTTTATTTACCCCACTTTGCGCTTGGGTAGCGCCTGATCCGTGGCTTTGGGCCATTCCAATTTGAGGTTGAGGCTGCTGGCCAAGGCCAGAAATTCCTCTGATTTCGATTGACTTTCTTCGGAGAAAAGCTCCATTTCCCATTTTGGCAGCAACTGCTGGCTAAGGCGGAAAACCCGATTTTGTACTCTTTCGGGGTTAAAATCGATTTCCATTTCGCGGATCAGCTCCAATTGCGCGTTGAGTTTTTGCAAAAGCTTGAGGGGGGCCTTGTCTTCCGGCAAACGATCGAGCCAGTTCACCAGGTGTTGGGCCACGGAAACCGCCATGGTGTCTATGTCAACATTTACTTGCCAGTGCCGCACCTCCCGCGCCAGTTGCCGCAGTCGCCGGTTGTTGAGCGATTGTGCCGAAAAGAAGTGCGAAAGCTCCTTTTGCACCACCATTTCCAAGTTGCGTTGCAGGATAGGCGGAATCTGCAAATTCGATTCCCGCATCACATTCATCAAGTTGTAGTTGCGGTCGAAAATCTTGCGGTAGGAGTTTTCGGCTTGCTGCACGTTCTTTTCCAGAATCTTATCCAACACCTTGATCTGTTCGTCTTTGAACATTTCGCGCATGGAGAAATTGGGCCCCGGAAAATACTCCTGCATGATTTGAATCACCTCTGAAAGGTGTGCCGAGTTGAAGGCCTTGCGCAGTTTCACTGCCATTTCCTGGAAATCATGATCTGAGATTTTGCCGCTGGCCGAGCCAATGATGTGGTGTTGCCCGAGGTAAATAGCGGCAAATCGAAAGCGCTTTTCCGATAAAGTAATCTGCGAATAGATGGTGGTGCTTCCGATGGTCATCCGTTGCAAACCAGCTTCCAGGCGCTCAAAATAGTCGCTTTCGGCATTATAGCTCAAGATATCGATGTTTTCGGGCTCTTCGGAAAACAGGGAAGTAACGGCAAAATGCATTCCCACATTGAACAGGCGCAAGCGTGCCGGTTGCACGTGCTTTTCATAAATCACCGCTCCATTTTGAAGCTCGGGCAGGTTGCTTGGAGCGTTGCGCAATTGTGCCACGAAATCGGCTTCCAGCTTGCGGTCCGATTCCCGTTCGGCCAATTGAATGGCGCGGTTGGCATATTGCAGAATTTGGGTGGTTTCAATGCCCGAGACCTCATCGAAAAACCAGCCGCAACTGGTATACATCAACAACGCCTGGCGTTGCATTTCCAGCAGGCGAATAACGTGGGTGCGTTGATTTTTCCGGGGTGCTTTTTTGAATCGGGTTTTGAAAAAGCATTCTACACTTTCGTGAGAGCGATCTTGAATGACCTCCAGGTAATCGTTGCGCAGTACCCACGGGTTATCCGTAAAGGCGGCAATTTCTTCCTCGTAAATCGGTATCAATTGATCGCGCAACCAGTCGAGGGCTTGCCGCAGGGGCGCCCGCCATTCCTGCGTCCAATTGGGGCGCCCGCCCGTGTTGCAGCCGCAGTTGTTGCGCCAACGCTCCACGCCATGGGCACAGCTCCAGGAGCTGTATTCAAAAATTTCCACTTCCCACTCGGGCGGACACAACTCCAAATATTGGCTGTAGTTGGTAAGCCGGGCCAGTTGGTTTTCTTCGATGTGTCGGATGCAGTAAGCCAGGGCCATTTCCCCGTGCCGGTGGTGGTGGCCATAACTCTCTCCATCGGTGGCAATGTGCACCAGTTGTGGGTGGTGGTTTTTATCATCAAAACCTTGCATCAAGGCATTGGCAAACTGTTTACCGTCTTTCAGCAGGCCGTTAAAAGCCACACTTTGACTGATGGGGCCATCGTAGAAAAACAAGGTGATCGATTTGCCGTTGGGCAGCTGGCACCGGTAGGGACGCCTTGGGTCGACACCCGGATGCCAGTGCGCCTCGTGCCTCGCCTTGCTGCGCATGGCTTGTGACGGAGCCAGCAACGTATATTGAACACCATGGTTTACCAGCAATTCTAAGGTCTCCAAGTCTACCGCGGTTTCGGCCAACCACATGCCCTCTGCCTTGCGGCCAAAGCGCTTCTCAAAATCTTGTAGTCCCCAAATGATCTGGGTTTCCTTATCACGGCGGTTGGCCAGGGGCATAATGATGTGGTTATACACTTGTGCCATGGCCGAACCATGTCCGCCAAAATATTCCTGACTCAATCGATCGGCCTCAATGATCTTACTGTAGTAATACGGGTTGTGCTTTTCCATCCACGACAGCAGGGTAGGACCAAAGTTGAAGCTCATCTTGGCATAGTTGTTCACAATGTCGATGATGCGGTGATCTTCGTCCAGCACCCGGGCTGCCCCATTGGGGCCGTAGCACTCCGCAGTAATGCGGTCGTTCCAATCGTGGAAAGGTGCTGCCGACTCCTGAATTTCAATTTCTTCCAGCCATGCGTTTTCGCGTGGTGGTTGGTAAAAGTGCCCGTGGATACAGAGGTAACGCGGTTGACTCATGCAAAAAGGTCTAAGCTTCGGGTTTTAACACAATCATGGCCAGTGGGGGCAAGGTAAGCTCCAGGGAGTACTCCCGACCGTGGCTCGTCTCGGCTTTGGGTTGGAAGGTGCGCTTTTTCAGCGCTCCACTGCCCCAGTAGTTTTTGTGATCGGTGTTGAGCACCAGTTGCCATTTGCTATTGCCCGGAACTCCTAAGCGGTAGTTTTCACGCACCACCGGAGTAAAGTTGCACACGACCAACAAAGGAGCCGTTCCCGGGTGACCTTTGCGCAAGTAGGCAATTACCGAGTTGCTGTGGTCGGCATAATCGATCCATTCAAAGCCGGATGCATCGAACGCCAGATCGCTAAAAGCTTGCTCTTTCCGGTACATCTTGTTCAGCTCCCGCACCAGTTGTTGCACGCCTTTGTGCGGCTCAAATTCGAGCAAGTGCCAGTCCAGGCTTCCATCGTGGTTCCACTCCGAAGTTTGGCCAAATTCTCCGCCCATAAAGAGCAACTTGGTGCCAGGATGCGTAAACATATATCCGTACAAGAGGCGCAGGTTGGCAAACCGCTGCCATTCATCGCCCGGCATCCGGTCGATGAGCGGTCCCTTGCCGTGCACCACCTCATCGTGCGAAAGCGGAAGCATGAAGTTTTCCGTAAAGGCGTAGGTCATGCTAAAGGTGATGTCGTTTTGGTGGTATTGGCGGTAGAACGGATCTTTTTTAAAGTATTCCAATGTGTCGTGCATCCAGCCCATCATCCACTTTTGCCCGAAGCCCAAGCCACCCAAATAAGTGGGCCGGCTCACCCCCGGCCATGCGGTAGATTCTTCGGCAATGGTTTGTACCCCTGGAAAAGCCCCATACACGGCTTCGTTCATTTCTTTGAGCAGCGAGATGGCCTCTAGATTTTCGCGACCGCCGTGTCGGTTGGGCACCCATTCGCCCGCTTTGCGCGAATAGTCGAGGTAGAGCATAGAAGCTACTGCGTCTACCCGCAAGCCATCGGCATGAAATTGATCGACCCAAAACACCGCGTTGCTGATGAGGAAAGACCGTACTTCGTTGCGGCCATAATTGAAAATGCAGCTTTTCCAATCCGGGTGAAAGCCCAGGCGTGGGTCAGCGTGTTCGTAGAGGTGAGTACCATCAAATAGGGCTAAACCGTGTGCATCTTCGGGAAAATGGCTGGGCACCCAATCCAATATCACCCCAATCTTAGCCTTGTGGCACGCATCGATGAGGGCCTTTAACTCATCGGGGTTTCCATAGCGGGAAGTAGGAGCAAAGTAGCCCGTAAGCTGGTAGCCCCACGAACCGTAGAAAGGATGCTCCATCACCGGCAAAAATTCCACGTGGGTGAAGCCCATGTCCGAAACATACGCTACCAACTCCTCCGCCAGTTCTGCATAACTCAGCGAACGCTGGTCTTCTTCCATTTTTCTGCGCCAGGAGCCCAAGTGCAGCTCATACACCGAAAAAGGATGGTCGAGTGCCTGCTGTTCGGCCCGTTGGGCCATCCAGGTTTTGTCCTTCCATTTGTAGGAACTCTCCCAAATCACTGAAGCTGTTCGGGGCGGTTCTTCCCATTGAAAACCAAAGGGATCGCCTTTTTCCAGTATTTGACCACCATCCGACGTATGGATAAGGTACTTGTAGGCGTGGCCTGCTTTGGCACCCGGTACAAATCCTTCCCAAATGCCAGAGCTGTCCCAGCGCACATACAGCGGGTGCGACTCCTTGTTCCAACCGTTGAAATCGCCCATTACGTGTACCTGCTGTGCATTGGGCGCCCAGACTGCAAAGTAGGTACCCTTGGTGCCTTCCACCTTCATGGGGTGGGCGCCCATTTTTTCGTAGAGCCGAAAATGCTTTCCCGACCGAAAAAGTTCAATGTCGAAATCGGTGAGTTCGCTGTGCGCTACCACCGTAGGCAGTACCGGTTTTTTCTTTTTGATTTTCGCCATTTTCGTTACAGTTGAATCAAGAATCGAGCATCCGCATGATGCCCATGAGTGGAATCACCACCCATTTGGGTCGGGCGTTGAGTTCGTAGCCCATTTCGTAAATGGCCTTCTCCAACATGTGATAAGTGAGCAAATAGTGAATTTCGTTGCTATAGCCAATATCCAGGCCGTTGGCCATGGCGGTTTTGATGTAGGTGTGCAAAAACACCGAAGAAATGAAATTGTAGTAATTCTCTCCGGTATCGAACAACACCTCTTGGGTAAAGCCTAAACCTTCACCGTGGTTGAAAATGTTGGCATAGATGGCATAGTGAAACGAACGCAGCATGCCCGCCACATCTTTGATGGGCGGCTGCTTGATCTTGCGGTCGCGAATGGTACTTTCTGGTTCCCCTTCAAAATCGAGGATAAAAAAGTCGTCTTCGTTCACCAATACCTGCCCCAGGTGAAAATCTCCGTGGATGCGGATCCGCTTGCTGTTCAGCTTGCCATCGTCAAAAGCCAGGATGTAGTTTTTGATCTCATTTTTCTGTTCCAGAAAACGTTCGGCATATACCTTGGGCAAATCTTCTAGTTTGTCTAAGCTTTGCTCGGCCAGATGGTAGCGCTGGTCGAATTGATAGTTCAGTCGGTTTTTGAGCCACACCGCATAATCGCCGTTGAACCCTTCCGGATGAAAATGGCGGTCGTATTTGTCAGAAGAAAGACCAATGTGCATCTGAGCCGTACGCCGGGCCAGGTTTTGCACCCCTACCAAGGCGTCCCGCCCGATCAGTTCGATCATTTGGGGCCGAATTTTCGAGATGCGCAAAGGCCGGTGGCGACCGGTGCGTTGCAAGCTGCTGGGGTCGAGTCCCGAAGCTTTCACACGTTCGAAAAAAGCTTTAGAGTGGCCCAGGAAATAATCCCAGGCATTGTCTTCATGCTCCACCCGTTTTTGCATCAGTCCAATCGAGATATCGGGCAAAGCTTCGCGCTCCCAGTTGATGCTTCCGGCAAAAGCCGGTGAGTTTTTGAAAGCAGCACGTTCCGACAGAAAATGTGTGAGTTCCAAATCCGGGTTGGTTTCGCGAAATAACCGACGGTAGATCTTCAGGTAATATTCCTCGTTGAACACCACCGTGGTGTTGCTTTGATCAGCGTCCAAAAGGCGGGATTGTACCTCCATGTTGGTCACCTCTTCACGGAGCACTTTCCCCGATCGGAAAGCCAAAACACCGGGATCAAAAGGCACCTCAGCACTGGTATACAGTTGCCGAAACATCGTGTTGCGAAACGATGCCGAATACAGTGCATCCATCAACAAGCCCACCTCGTTTCCAATCTTGATTGGGGTAATGATGGCCGCATCGGGCACTTTGCCTGGGTCGCCATTGTAGTAGGATATGGGCAACAAATAGCGAGCTGTTTTGCTGGTGTAAAAAACCGTTTCGATGATGGTGATGTACACCTTTTTCTCTGGCGTGGGAAACTCCGTGAGGTATTCTAACCGGTAGTTTTTGATGCGGGAAGATTTACCTCCAAACCAGCGGCAATTGAGTAAGTAATTGGGGAAAACATCCCTCAAAAACCGCTCTACCAAGGGTTGATCTTCAAACAGATTGTCCCAAGACCGGTCGGTGACCAGCGTGTTCGCTTGTGGTTGCATGCTTTAGTTTTTGCTAATGCGGAAAAGGTGGAAGGGCAGCCGATAAGGGTTCAGCTCTACATAGTTCCACTCCTTGTTCCACTGGTAACTGTCGCCCGATACCAGATCGTGCATCACCAGGGTATCGCCCTCTTTGGCTCCTAGCGCGTCAAGTGGCAATTGTACCCAGCCGCTTTGGGTATTGTGTGGATCGAGGTTGGCCACACACAGCAAGTGATTGCCGCTCTCCTGATCGGCTTTATAGTAGGCCAGCAGGTTGGGGTTCTCGATGGCGCACGCCTTAAAGTTGTTGGTGATGTGCAGGGCAGGATTTTCTTTTCGGGCCCGGTTGACCACCGAAATCACCTCTTTCAGTTTGTTGGTTTTGGTCCAATCCCAATGGTGCACCTCGTATTTCTCCGAATTCAGGTATTCCTCCTTGCCCGGCACCGCATCGTGCACAATTTGCTCAAACACCGGCCCGTAGATGCCGTAATTCGAACTCAATGTGGCCGCCAGAAAAAACCGGGTGAGGTAGATCGTTTCGTTACCTCCTTGTAAATGATACGGATTGATATCTGGAGTGTTGGGCCAGAAGTTGGGTCGGAAATAGTGTTGAGAAGGCGACTGCGTCAACTCTTCCATGTACTCAATCCACTCAGCCTTGGTGTTGCGCCATGTGAAGTAAGAATAGCTTTGTGTGAACCCTACCTTGGCCAATTGGTGCATCACCCGAGGCCGGGTAAACGCCTCCGACAGGAACAACACATCGGGGTATTGTTTTTTCACTTCGGCAATTACCCATTCCCAAAACACAAACGATTTGGTGTGGGGATTGTCTACCCGAAATACCTGTATTCCTTGTTCGATCCAGTAGATCAAAATGCTTTTCAATTCGTCCCAAAGCGATTTCCAGGCTTCCGTTTCGAAGTTGATGGGCAAAATGTCCTGGTATTTTTTAGGCGGGTTTTCCGCATACTGCACGCTGCCATCCGGCCGCCAGCGAAACCACTCCGGGTGCGCTTTCACGTAAGGGTGGTTGGGCGAACATTGCAAGGCATAGTCCATGGCAATCTCAATGCCGTGGTCTTTGGCCGTTTTGATCAGGCGCTTAAAATCTTTTAACGTGCCCAACTCCGGATGCAAGTCTTTGTGGCCGCCTTCCGCAGCACCGATGGCCCAGGGGGAACCCGGCTCGCCCGGTTCAGCTGTGGTAGCGTTGTTGCGCCCCTTGCGGTGGTCTACGCCAATGGGATGTACCGGTGGAAAATAAAGCGTATCGAAACCCATCTTGGCCACTCGGGGGATAAGGGCTTCACACTCTTTGAAAGTACCGTGTTGGCCCGGTTCGGAAGCGCTGGACCGTGGAAAGAACTCGTACCAGGAACTGAAACGTGCTTTGGCGCGGTCGACATAAATTTCGAGTGTGTGGGCGTAGGTGGTGCTGTTGTCCGTGTAAGGGTACTTGCGAAACAATTGGGTCAACGCCTCAGAAAGTGCATTTTGCACCGCTTTTTTATAGAGAGTTTCGTTTTCGAATTGCGCGATCCAGGAGCTTACTTTGGCCTTTTCGGTTTTGTTTCCTGCCTTGGCAATGCGTTGCAAATACTGCACCCCGTCCAGTAGTTCCGAGGTGACCTGCTGACCGTCCTCTACTTTGCGTCCCAATTCATATTGCCAGTTGAGCGCATGGTCTACCCAACCCTCCAGGCGGTATTGGTAAACGCCCTGCTTTTCCAGCAGGATAGAGGCGCTCCAACGGTCGTTGGTGAGCGCTTTGAAATAGGTGGATTGCCACTTGCGTTGGCGTTCGTGGCGGTAGAAAAGCCGGGCCGCTACCAGGGTATGTCCATCGGCATAGATATCGGCTTCAATGGCTATACGTTCGCCCACCACACCTTTGGCACGGTATCGTCCCCCGTCGATTTCGGGAGAAACAGATGCGATTATAACTCGGTTTTGAGGTTTCATGTCTTGAGGTTCCAACTTGGATTTTAGGTGGAACTAAAGTAGGCTTTTTTGCGGAAAGTGTAATAGTTACACTTATTCGGTTTGTGAAAGGTATGTTACCCTTAACTCCACCAAATTCAGGAACTTGCCCGCTGAAAGAATTTACCATGCCCACGATACGCTTTTTCACCCTTTGGTTTTTACTCCCTTTGCTCTTTGTTGCCTGCACGGGCAGCAGCAATCACACCTGGCAGCTGGAAACGCTCACACCCGAAGATCAGTCCATTTCGGACCGCATAAAAGTGCATTTCAAGGCAGACCGGGTAGTGCTTACCACCTGGCGGCCCCAGGCCAGCGAAATCACCTGGAACAAGAACATGGAAGGCCGCAGTCGCGAGGTGGTGTTCATCAAATACCTGGTAGGCAAGGCCAACGAAGCGGTAGGCCGCATTGGCATGGTAGCCGACTACGAAGGCCAGTTTTATCCCCTCGATCCGGAGGCAAGAAACGATTTTCGGCCCGATCCTTTGGACGATCCGGTGGTCATCAATTACCTCGATTTGCGCAAATACCTCGACGACCGGTCAAACCCCACCCCCAGCGTAGGGATGATCGATCGGCGGGCACAACGCGAAGCCTTGCGGAAATAAGGTTGTCCTCCGTTTCTTTTTTCAACTCTTCTTTTCTTTCTCTCTCTTGTAAGAGCTTGATTTATAGCACCCTGTAGTTTCCTGATAAACTAAGGAACTCCTAAGAAAAACCAGGAAGTTTTTCGGTAGTGAAATGGGGTTTCGACCCCTCAATTTTGTGTTGTCACCAATCGCCAACGACATGAAATTGAAAACCTTAATCTCCACATTGCGCCCTTTGGGGCACCCCCCTTAGCGCAAGGTGTTGCGCCTTGACGCGCTGCGCATTTGCGCCCCATTATTTCGCCTAGGCAAAGCCCGGGGAACGCTGCAACCGGTGGCAGCTCCCCACCCAATTACCAATCACATTTCCACCCGCATTTCGGGGCAATCCTCTCTGGTCAACCACCTGGTTGATGAGCCGACCCCGCCATGCTTTTGCCAAACCAACTCATGAAACTTTTCAATACTACCACCGGAATTATTTTTGCTGTGCTCCTTTTTGCCGCTTGTTCTAAAGAAACAGATACCAACTTTCAACCCGCCGAACCTGCTACCCAAACCTTAAATGGTACCCGCGGAGGGGTAGAAAATCGTCCTAAAGCAGTACTGGGCAGTATTGGTACCTCAGGAGGCGCTGGAATTGCAGATGTATCCGTGAAACTCCTGGAACCTCAAACCTCTCATATTTTAGACTTTGCCGTTTCCGATGCCAGTGGCAACTATAACTTTGATCCGATAGAGCAGGGGGATTATCAGGTCCAATTTACGCACCACGACTATCAGGATAAGTTGATCGCCATTTCTGTGTCCGATACCCTCTATCAAATTGACACACTTTACTGAGTACATTTCATTAGAAATGGGGACCCGCTTCTATTACAGAAGTGGGTTTTTTTGTGTCTGTATATTTCACCCCATGTTTGGTTAGGGTTGAATTTGTACCTTTTGAAAGGGAATGAATATGCGGAAATTGCAAAGGATAGTGATCCCATTGGCGTTGGTATTTGCCCTGTGTGCCAACCCGTGGATAAGAAAGGTGAATGGGCAAGGGAGGGCAGATTCTTTGGAAAAAGCATTGCTCCGATTGCCAGAGAAAGCAGCTTTGCGGGAGGTGTTGCAATTGGACCGCGACCGAAAGTTGCCCGGTGCACTCCTGGTGCGCTTTGCTGCCAAAATGGAAGTCCACATTTCCGAATTTGCTCCCGGTGAAGAACGAGGGGCTGCCTGGGTTTTTGTAGGAAAATCGGCACAAACCCAAGGCCAATACGAGGCCTCCAATGTATTGATGGCCAATGCGCTCGAACAGTTCAAAATTGGCGCCAGGTCTATCCAGATTATCGACTGCTACCTTCTCATTGGGGCCAATCATTATTACCTCAACCAGTTGGAATCGGCAGAGGCCAATTTTAAAAAGGCACTGTCGCAAAGTAAAATTGTGGCCGATCGCCAGGCCGAATCTGCCATTTTGAAAAACATTGGAGTCTTGCAAATTGAGCAGCGCAAGTGGAAGGAGGCGGAGCAAAACCTGCGGGAGGCCATGGCGGTAGAGGATGAGTTGGGAAATTTGAAAGATGTAGCTGGCTCTCGGGTCAATCTTGGTCTGTTGGCTTACCGTCAGGAAGATTTTTCTGGCAGTTTGGTGCATTACAACGAAGCGTTGACCCTTTATCGGCAATTGGAGGAGCTTGGGTTAGAAGCGCGCACCCAGCTCAACCTGGGCATTTCTTATTTCAAGCTGGGGGATTTTGAAACCGCTCTAATACACCTCTATGAAGCCGTGCCATTGTTGCGCAACGATTCCTCTGAATTGCTCACTCTGGCCGAAGTGTACAGCACTATTGCCAACGTTTTCAACCGCATGGGGAAACCTGAAGACGCCCTTGAAAACCAGGAGAAAGCCTTGACGATCTTTCAAGAATTGGGCAACAAAAGTGAACTGCCGCACTTGATGAACAATATGGCCAACAGCTATCGGGATATGGGAAAGACCGCTACGGCCATTAAGTACTACAACAAAGGTTTGGCACTTAGCCGGGAAATGGGCCGAAATTTTAGCGAAATGTTATCGCTCGACAATCTGGGTGAAACGTATGAGCAAGAGGGGGATTACCAACTGGCTGAGCAGCACTACTTAATGGCCTTAGCTATTTCCGATAGCTTGGGATTGCGCGAAAACATCGCCATTACGGGCAACGAATTGGCCCGACTCTATCAAAAAACGCAGAAGTTGGATCGGGCTTTTATGTACCTCGACCGTGCCCGTGACAGTGCCCTGGCGGGCAATCACCAGCGGGAGTTGATGAAAAACCATGGGATTCGGGCCCTGTTGTTGGCCGATGAGCAAGACTACCAAAATTCAATGGTGTACCTCCGCAAGTCGGTGGCGCTAAAAGATAGCCTTACCGAGTTGGAGCAATCGAAAAGTATCAACGAACTGAACACCCGTTTTAAGGTAGACGAACTGAAACAGGCAGTGGGTTACCTCACTCCGTTGCGGGAAACCTTGCAAGAAAAACTCGATACGGTAAAAGAGGAAAACCGGTCGCTCGAAACGGCCTTTTACAGTGCCTCCATCATTGCTTTTCTGTTGCTCATTATTGCTAGTATGGCCTTCTGGCGCTACCGTGAGAAAAGGCGTTCGAACCAATTGCTGTTGCAAAAAAATGCACAAATCGAAGCCTTGATCAAGCAGCAGGCGACCATCAATCGCGAGTTAGTGCACCGCTCCATCAACCACCTTTCGGTGCTCCAGTCGGCTTTAAGTAGCGATTCGCGGCAACTGGGGCCTGGTCCGGCCCAGCAAATTGTACGGGGCAATGCCTCGCGGGTGCGTGCCATGGCAGGTATTATCAAAACTTTGTTCATCAACAACCAAAAAGAGGACCAGCCCAACGACCTCATTCCCATGGCACCCTACCTGGATCAACTGCTGACGGATTTGATCTCCAGCTTCGGGTGGTCACGGGAGAAGGTCAATTGCCAGGTAGTAGTCAATCAAGGCCTGCATTTGTCTTCGGATAAGGCAACAATCATCGGATTATTGGTCAACGAATCTGCCACCAATTCTTTTAAACACGGTTTTTTTGAGGGTATGGCCGAAAGGCCGGAACTGGAAGTCGTACTCAATTGGCAATCCGACGAAGCTGCCGAAGGCGGCAAACGCATCTTGGCTTTGGAAGTAATCGACAATGGAAGGGGGCTACCGGGAGCACTTTCGGAGGAAAAGACCGAAGGGGCAGGCGAACAGCGCCCACATTTTGGTTCTAAACTAATTCTGCAATTAACCGATCAACTCAAGGGACACCGTGAGCAACTGCCCGGCAAGGGACCCAATGGTAGGGGAATTGGCTATCGGTTCCTGTTTCCCATGAGTTAGAACCCGTTTAGGATCTACTTTGGTGATTGGTTGAGGGGCCTTTGTTGCTGCACATTGACCAACTTCTAACTAGTAGAAATACGGGTGACTACCCGAGGTTTAGGCGGTAATTTGTACGAATTTTCCCCTATTTAGGGGAGTCAGGAAAAGATAGAAAGCCCGTATTTTAGACTCCGCTTCAACGGGAGTTGGCAATCAAAAGTGGCCGACCTTCATTAGAAGCCCGCGCAGCAGGAAGATAATCACAGGAAAGCACTGAATTACAAAACGATGGAGCAGCAGGAAAAGATCAGCATTCTGGTGGTAGAAGATCAATTGTTGATTGCCGATGAGTTGGTTGATATTTTAGAAATGGATTTGGGCTACCGGGTGAGTGCCGCGGTGACCAGTGGAGAAGCTGCGCTTGAGGCCGCAGCGGTTGAGTTGCCCGATCTGCTGTTGTTAGACATCCAGATTGAGGGCGAAATGGATGGTATTGCTACGGCAGAAGTGTTCAATCAACGCTACGATTTTGCCTTGCCCATCATTTATGTTTCAACTCATTTTGATGCCAACACCCGCCAGCGGGCTTTGCAAACCCGGCCTGCCAACTACCTGGTGAAACCTTACCAGGACCACGAATTGGCTTTTGCCATTCAAATGGCGTTGCACAACAAAGAACAAGGCCGGGAAGTGGACCCGGAGCAGGGTCACCAACAGGGCCCTCCAAGCGGCCAGGTGGAGGAACTGCCCAATATACTCAACAACCGGATTTTTATTCGCCACGACAACCACCACGTAAAAATTGAATTGAGTGATGTACTCTGGTTGGAGGCCAATGGGGCTTATGTCAATTTTATAACCGCCCGCAAAAAGTTTACCCTTACCAACTGTAGCCTGGAAGACCTCGAATCGAAATTGCCGGGCAACCGCTTTGTGCGGGTACACCGCAGTTTCATCATCAACCTCGACAAGGTGGTGGCGTTCAATTCCTACTCCATCACCATCGATGGTGCGGAGAAGGTACAAAACCTCAAAAATTCGATGCAAAACCTCGATGGGCGTATCCCCATCACTGCACGGTACCGGGAGAATTTCGAGAAGCGTTTTCGCTTGATTTAGAAACCATTTTCAACGGTTTCACCTACTGGGAAAAAGCGTTATTCAGGCTTTTCCAGTAGTTGAAGCAATGGTGACTTTCTTTTACCGGAGCCTTGTTGTTCAGGCGCTTTTCCACATCTCTTTATTCCAGTTCATGCGCGCTGACTCCTGCCGATTGGCAACGGACCTGGTCGGCTTCAAAATGATTCAAAAACGGAACTACCCTTTCCAAAAACCCGATTGGTGGTTTGGGAAAAAAGAGTTGTACTCCTTCTTTAGTTAATGGTCATTTGGGAGGTAATCATTTAACAATTCCCATACATGCCTCCTTTTCAAACACAGACCATCCAGCTCTTGCTGGAACGTGCAGTAGAAAAAGCCCAAACCACTATGGATTATTCCGGGCTTGAAACTTTGAGTGATCGAATCAACGAAGTAGCCCAGGAAAGCCTGGGAGTAGAGGTTAGCCGAAAGTACCTCTACGACAATGTGTATTGTCAAATCAAAAAAGCCATCAAAAGCCGGCAACAACAAGTGTTCCTCAGCCGAATGCACCTCAATGCCATCGCTTTGTTTCTCGGTTTTCGCGACATCATTCAATTCTTGCAAAAAAACGGCTACCGGTTTCCCAATCATTTTGCAGGTTTTCCGGAAGCGGGAAGCAACAACTTACACGCACGCTCAGGCACTGACTTTGTGGCCTCTGAACCTGAAGTAACTCGCACACCAATACGGGTTTCCCAACCGGCCAATCCACGACTGGATTATACCGCACAAAGTCAGATGGGAATCGCTCATTCCGGAATTACTGTGCTGGGAGGTACGGTCTCGATCGATGCCCAAAACATCGCCGGTCGCGACCTGGTTTTTCAATCCCCTTTGGGGCAATCGGCCTAATTGCTAAACCGCTTTTGCAATGGACAACAAACTGCAATCGATGGAGGACTGTGGTGCGGTGACCGATAACCTCAATTTGATCGGTGAGCACGTAGCGGGTCGCGACATCCACATTACCGTTAATTCCAGGCCGATTCTGGTGCTGGATATGCTTAAACCTATCGGCCAACGCCTGTTGAAGCTACGGCCCTATTGGGGGCTGCTGCTGCTGCTGGGCGGACTATTTGTGCTTGGCTGGTACGGGTGCAGTGAGCCCTCGGGGCTGGTCTTGCGCAGAGCAACCTGGGCCCTGATGCCCTGTGGGTTGCTGCTGCTCATTGGCTATCCCCGCCGAATGCCTTGGCTTGTGACTTGCTCGATGATGGGAGGGCTCCTGTTGTGGCAGGTGAATCCTGAATATTGGGTAAACGATGGCTGCTATGCGCGTAGCGGCATGGCGGGACCAATGGCGCTTACTGGTGGTTTCAGCATTGAAGCTTCGGGCCCTACTCATGAAATGGTAGCCGAAACGGTGCGCTTTCGGGTAGATTCGTGGCAGGAACGCATCGCGGCCTCCTTGCCCTTTACCGACCGAGATGCCAGTTCGGCCGATTCTTTACAGGATGTACTCAAACGCTGTGGATTGCCGGAGGACGAAAGGGCGGTGCACTATTATTTCAGCAACAACGAGGAGGTACTCCGCTCTAAATGGAACCTGCAACGTATTGGGCTGAACCTGAGTCCTGAAAACCTGCTTTCTGAGGCAGGAGATGCGGCCGGGCGCTGCTTTCAATTGCCCTCAGGGAATCCGTCTTCCAGCAGCCTTACCCTGGGCATCTTCTTGCCCGAATCGGTAGAGTACATCATTCACGATGGCAAACCCCTGGGCAATTCTGGCTGGCAGGTTCCAGTAGAATATACCGCCCCTGAACGGCTGCTTACTTGTGATTTAGAGGCCTCCCCCGATGTTTCACGCATCACGCTGAACAGCATCCAAATCTTAGGCTTTAAACCCATAGAAACCTACCTCTTTGCTTTCAAAGGAGGGCATTGGGAATTTATCGGACTTCAATGATTGAGCAATATTTTTTACATGCATTTCACCAACCGAATGACACATTTGGGAAAGAAATTGCCGGAGCAGAACCATCGAATGTGCTGCCCACTTTTCCCGAATCTTATTTCAACCCCCAAACTACTTCAAGCATGAGTTCTAAACGACATGTGCTCCGAGCCATCGACGAAAAAGTACGTGGCATCTATTCTGTATGGCAAATCGGGGTTTCGCAAGATTTGCTGCGTGACCGCACCTATTGGTCGCAACGTGCCGATACGTTCAACTGGTCGGATTGGGAAGTTGACAATTGGCAACATGCCCTGGATGTGGAGAAATACTTTACCCTGGAAATGGGCATGCGCAGCAGTGGGGCGGTGCAAGGTCTCGACCCGAATTTGCGTACCTACCTTTTCGTATTCTAATGGGTTTTTCCCGGATGTTGGGTGATTGCCGCCTGCTGGCTCAATGTTCGGGGAGCTATTGCTTCCCTGAAAAAAGATAAGTCGCTACCTTCGTGCTGTTTTCGGGAGGTCAGTGCCTCTTTTTCCTGTTTCCATTTTTTGATATTCCTTTTGTTTGGGGAATTGTAATTTGTACCACATGACGCTGCTGCGCAAATGGGATTGGAAATGGATTGGAATAGTGCTGGGCATTTGGACCCTCATTGCGCTGCTGATTTCTACCCAGCTTTATTTGTTTTTGCAAGACAGTGGTAACGCCTTGCCGTGGCCCAAAGTCTTCCTCATTCAGCTCATCGTTTGGTACCTCTGGGCGGCTTTCACGCCGGTGCTCTTGTGGCTGGGCCGATGGGTACGCATCGGTGGGCGACAATCCATTTTGGCCATTGGTTTCCATTTGGTATTCAGTGTAGCATGGGTGCTGGTGTTTCTGGTGGGCTACGTCATCGTGTTTCAATTCGTAGCGGAGGTTCCTTACTCTTGGCAGGGCTTTCAAGCCACTTACAAAACCTTTTTTCTACAACTGTTTCACTGGGACCTCATCATTTACTGGTCCATCCTGGGCATTGGTTATGCCTTCGACTATTACCGCCAAAACCGCGACCGGGAGTTACAAACCGTGCAGTTGGAGTCGCAATTGGTGCAGGCGCAGCTACAAGCCCTCAAAATGCAGTTGCAGCCCCACTTTTTGTTCAATACCCTCAACACCATTGCCGGCATGGTGCGGGTAGAAGAAAAGGCAGCGGCCATACAGATGCTGGCCGGTTTGAGCGATTTGTTGCGGCAGGCCCTGGCCCGAAAAGATCAGCAGGAGGTGAGCCTGGAAGTAGAAATGGACTTTTTGCAGCGCTACCTCAACATCGAAGCCATTCGTTTTCGCGACCAGCTTGCCCTGAAGGTGGAAGTTCCTGAGCACCTGCTTGCGGCCCGGGTGCCCAGCTTGTTGGTGCAACCGTTGGTAGAAAATGCCTTTCATCATGGGCTGGCCAAAAAAATTGGAGCCGGTCGGTTGGAGATAACGGTGCAGCAACATGCTTCCGAACTGCGATTTCGTATTTTCAACGAAGGACCACCCTATCAGGAGCACCAAACCCAGGGGCAGGGAATTGGCTTGCAAACTACCCGCCAACGCTTGCAACAACACTTCCCCGACCAGCACCAACTGCACATTGGCAACGTAGAGGGTGGGGTAGAGGTAATCGTAGCCATTCCGCTTAAGCTTGAACCAAAGGCCACTGCATAGCATGAAGTTGAACACCATAATTGTTGATGATGAGTTCTATGCCCGGCAATCGCTCAAGGTATTGCTGGAGCAAGACGCGGATGTGCGGCTGGTGGCCGAATGCAGAAACGGGGCCGAAGCGGTGCAGGCCGTACGCCATTACCAGCCCGATCTGCTCATTCTCGACATTCAAATGCCCGAGATTAATGGCTTTGAGGTCTTGCGGCAACTTTCGGATTTGGTCCTGCCCATCGTAATCTTTTCTACCGCCTACGATCAATATGCCCTTCAGGCCTTTGAAGTACACGCCCTGGATTACTTGCTAAAACCCTACAGCGACCAGCGTTTTTTTGAGGCCTTGAACCGGGCCAAACAACAATTGGGGCAAGCCCAACCCACTACCGATCCACGCCTGGCGGCCTTACTACAACAATGGCAACCCGAAAGCCCCACCCGCATTGCCATTCGTTCTGCTGGTAAAACTAAATTGGTACATGTAGAAACCATTATTTGGGTAGAAGCAGCCGATCAATACGTGCGCTTGCACACTACTGAAGGAACTTTTTTACACCGCGAATCCATGAGCCGGATAGAACAACAATTGACCGGCCCCTCTTTTTTTCGCACCCACCGATCGGCCATCGTAGCCCTCAATCGCATCACCGAATTGGAGACCTACGCGCAGGGCGATTGCTATGTGCATTTAAACAGTGGCGACCGCATCCGCCTGGCGCGCAACCGCAAAGAAGCCCTCGAACAGCAGCTCGGTTTGTAGCTTTTGCCGAAAGCCTCCCAACAGCAACCCCGCCTTTCCCAACATCAATTCCCGCGTAGCCTCCAAGTCCGTAGCAACAGCGCCTTGATGGACCTACACTTGTGGCATCAACCACAAAATACTTTTCACAATGCGAAATCGAATCTTAGGCATGTGGCTGCTAAGCCTGTTGGCCATCACAGCCTGTACCGCACAAACTACAAACCCTACTCCTCCTATGATTGAAAAGATCATTGAAGCCTACGTGGCCGGTGGCGATCAAAACAACAGCTCGGTTTACCAAAACTACCAGAGTCCTGACTTTCGGGTAGCCTTCAACAACACGGCGAAGAACACCCTAAGCACCATGGACTATAGCACCTACCACACTATGATCGACAACAAAACCTTCGGAGGTGATACCCGCAAGGTGATAATGGAAGAGGTGCAACTGCATGGGGATCAGATCGCCACGGTAAAAGTGCGCCTGGAAGGTAAGAAAGCCATTTTTTACAACCTCTTTTCGCTGGCCAAGGTAAACGGCGAGTGGCTGCTCGTGCAAGATATGGTATACATGACGCCTAAAGCTGCAGGATGATGAAAGTATGGATATTCATTTTCTTTGGGTTGTGCCAATGGGTGCCCTTGATGGCACAAGAAAAAAAGGGCACCGCCATAGAAGTAGGGCACACAGCTCCAGAACTCATTACCAAAGACATTGCAGGCAATCCGGTACACCTTGATGCCTTGACCAAAGATGGAAAAGTAGTCTTGAGTTTTATGCGCTATGCGGGTTGTCCAGTATGCACTTATCGGGTACACGAACTCAAACAGCAACACGAAAGCCTGAAGGCACAGGGCTACACCCTGATCGTGGTGTTCGAGTCCAGCCCTGAGGTGCTGTTGCAATACCAGCGCGAATTCGATTTGCCTTTCACCATCATAGCCGATCCGTCCAACCGCTTATACGATGCCTATGCAGTGGAAACCTCAGCGGGAAAAATGCTGAAAACCTCGCGGCAGAAAGAAATAAATCAACAGTTCAAAGCCGGAAAAGAAATGTACGCCAACAAATACAAACGCGATGGAAAAATGACCCGCATCGGAGCCGATTTTGTAATTGGCCCAGGCAGGGTAGTGCTAAAAGTTCACTACGGAGCCCACATCGGCGATCACCTCGAACTTAGCACTCTACTGGCCAGAAATTAGAACCTTGCATTTCGGAAACAGGAAAAGGAAATCTTATCTGGCCTTACCGCCCTTCGCGATTGCGCGAAGGGCGGTTTTTGTTTTTGGTTAGTGGATCCTATTGGTGATCCTTCTCCTGAATCCATCGACTCAGCCAGTAGTTTGGCTCAGTCGCTGGGCCCGAATGAATCCCCGAAGATTGATCGTAGTTTGCAACTACGATCCGTTTTCCAAGATATGGAACATGCCCTTAGGAATCGTCCGGCAGGTCTAAAACCTAAATTATACCCACCTTCGGCAGTTGGACACCGATGTTTGTCGTCGGAGGCAGACTATTCTTAAGTATAATTTCAGAGAACGGACTATTCATTGGAACTAAAATTGCTTAGCGCATAAAAATGGATCAAGTCCATAAAATGAGGTATTTTGAGGTCTCTTTACCACATACATCTTGATTTGATTCTTTCCATTTTTACTACTATCCCCAATAAATATGAATTGTTTCGATCCCCTTTTTGCCAAAAAAGAAATCAGTATCCGTTTCGTTTCGGTAACCATTTGCTTGTTGTTCCTGCTTGTTGGTAGCACCGCTGTGGCGCAGACCTACACCGAATCTACTATTGCGATCTTACCACCGGTTACCACCAGTTCGTTGGCATTCGCTGATCTGGATGGCGACCTCGACCACGATTTGGTGATTGCTGGCATTGACACCACTCTCAATCCCATAACAAAGCTTTTCCTCAACAATGGAAATGGCGCTTTTACTGAAGCCAGCGCTTTTTTTAACAGTGTAGATGAAGCAGAAGTAGCGTTTGCAGACCTCGACAATGACAACGATCAAGACCTAATCATCACCGGTGAAACTGCAGGTACGTTGATTACCACCATATTTCTAAATGACGGCTTGGGCAATTTCCAAGAGAAGTTCAACCCGTCGTTGGTAGGCACCGATGCGGGTGGAATAGCCATTGCAGACATTGATGGCGATGGTGATCTGGACCTTTACATTGCTGGCTTTTCAGGTTTTAACGTGAAGTCAGGAAACCTGTATACCAACGATGGAACAGGAACTTTTACAGAAGTAACAGGAACGGGCATAGATGTGCTTGGAAGCGCGGCCGCTTTTGCGGATATAGATGGCGATAATGATCAGGACTTATTGATTACTGGGACGACAGGTACTACTTTAAACAACGTCTCCACAAAACTTTACCGCAATGACGGTCAAGGAAGCTTTACTTCAGATACCAACTCCAACTTGATTGGGTCCAGTTCAGGCGCCATTGCCTTTATGGATATGGATGGAGACGCCGACTTGGACCTTTTCATTGTGGGCTATGCATCAGGAGCCATTCCAACTTCCACCCTTTATACCAATGACGGAACAGGCCTGTTTACCCAAGTAGCAGGAACGCCATTCACCGGGGTAGCCATTGGCGACATTGCAATTGATGATGCCGATGACGATGGAGACATTGATATCCTTATCACAGGCAATGCATTTCCTACCGCAGTCACTGAGCTCTATTTGAACGATGGCAATGGTGGATTTAGCTTGCTTAGTGGAACTCCGTTCAGTGGCGCAGTGGTTAGCTCGGTTGCCTTACGAGATGTTGACGGGGATTTTGATAAAGACGTGATTGTTTCCGGATTATTACCTGGAGCAGGTCCCGGTGGGTTTCTTACCAAAGTTTACTTAAAAGATGGAGTAGGGTCCAATGTTAATGTGAAAGAAACGCTCGAAAAAGAGGCAGGGCACCTAAGTATATTTCCAAATCCGTCTAATCGTGGTCGCATTACTATAGGGTGGAGTGGTTCGGAGGAAAAAGTGAACGGGTTTACGATTTTTGATGTTTCAGGTCGCACCCTGATCGCTTCTCAAACACCGCGCATCCTTCAGGGGAACCGCATAACGGTTGATACTGCTTCGTTGAAGCAAGGTACCTATCTCGTTGAAGTATACCACGACGGTACGGTTTCTTACGGTAGGTTTGTGGTGGCTAATAGTAATTGAATGGAGTATTTGGTGAATCGGAGCGCAGCAACTCTTGATGCCAATTGGTCATTTAGCGCCCTAAGGGCTTTAGACAAGCGGCCTACTTCGCATACTTCTTCACCATTCTCCGAATGCCAATGGTACCCACTACCGTAGGAGCCACCCAAGGCACGATTGCCCAATAGCCGGGCAATACTTCCAAAAAGCGGTTAGCGCCAAATACAAAGAAGGCAGTATAGGCAGCTATGGCACTCACGAACATGCCCACCAGGTGATCTTTCAACCAATTAGAGCTCACCGGTGGCCGACGAATTTTTTTGATGAAATTGGGCACATCGGCAAGGCCAAGACCAGCGAAGATGAACATGAGAATGGCCGAACCATTTCCTCCCAGATAGATGCCATATATCACCATGCCGATAGCTGCGGCAATTACGAGGCCGTCTACTACGCGCTGCCAAAACAGAAACCGCATAGGGTTCTCTTTCTTGTAGTGTAACACCCGAATGCCATGCCAAAGGGGTTTGGCGGTAATGAGCGCGATGAACCCTAAAAATGCCCCGGTGATAGGTCGGCCTACGATCATGTTTCTTACACAAAGAATAGCAGCGGTCACCACTACCGTCCACATCAAGATCACATAAAACTTACCCGATAAGCGGTGGGCGGTTCCACCCTTTTTGGTGAAAGTAGGGACCCAGAATAGGACGATGCTGAGAAAGCCGGCACCGATGTGGAGGAAAAGTAAGGTTTGAAAGATGGGATGCATGACATTTGATTTTGAGCAAACCTACCCCGAATAATCCCGGAAAAACAGGCGTATGGGACGAATGACAAGCCTTTGTGACGACTGTCAAAGGCAAGTGATGAGTTGCAAAGTGCCAGGGAGGAGCGACAAAAAGGCCGTTTGGGTTAGGTGACCGGTCGTGCTTCCAGCAGTTCCCGAACGGCTGGGATATAAGACCTCGAAACCGGTACTTCAAAGTCGGGTACACCCTCTAACCGCAACTTCCAACCTTGGGCATTGCCGTTTACTTCGGCCACCGCATCGAGGTTCACCAGGTAGGACCGGTGACAGCGGACCATGGGTGTTTGCTCCCACTCACTTTCCAGTTTAGAGAGGGTGTTTCGCACCACTTCTTTTTGCAACGATGCAGCGCTTAGGTAGCTTATTGAAACGTAGTTCTGCATGGCTTCGGCGAAGCGCAAGTCGGAGATGGGAATCTCCAACGGCTTTTCGTTGGTTGAAGCCAAAGCCACCTTGGCTACCGCTGGATTTTCAGCTAGGGCAGGAGTGAGGGCCAATTCCTGGGCTTGTTCCCGGTTTTTTCTACTGGCTTTCATTTGGTGGGTCATGCCCGCAAACACAATCGGAAAAATCCCCACCAAAACGGTGTTGCCCATCATCTCCAACAAAAACGACCAATTAAAAAACTGGTTCATCAGTAGCGAGAGGTAGCAAAAGTTGCCCAATGCAATCCAGGCCAGCAAAACCGAATTCTGGAAAATCCACTTGGCCAGAGTCCAGGAAGGCACATCGGTCCTAATCTTCAACACATAGTAGGTGAACAGATCAAAACACCAGCCGAACAATACCGTTACTCCACCAAAACCCATGCATATCAGCAGACGTAGTCCATTTTCGTCGATATGGTGCAGGCCAAAAGGACGCAGGAAAAAGAGAAACAGGCTTACAAAAAGCCCAATGCCCAGCAAAGTACGCAGGTTTTTGCGCGGATGTTTTTGATCGGGAAAAGGTTCAGATAAGCTTCGAATCCAGGAGCGAGGCGCCATGCCTGCAAAATAATAAAGTTCTGGCAGCTCTGTAAGAAAAGCTTAAAAGAGGATCTAAGGGAACCTTAGGGCATAAAAAAGGCTGCCCGGTAAGAGACAGCCTTTGAAAAACGTTTGAAAGACTTTATATCGATACAATCGCTACATCCCAGTTGTTGTTGGCGTTGGGCCAAGTATTTACAAATACGATTTGGTAACCCATGCCACCGGCACAAGGGCCATTGTTGTAGGCATCTGGAAAATCAACACCACAGCCCATAAAAGGATTATATGATCGAGCTGAGCCGATACCATTGTTTTCAGTAGCCTCTATGTAGATGAGCGGCAGCGTGTTGAGGTAGCCTGTGAAAACAGCATTTCCACCTGGGGGAATGAAGGCCGCTTGAGATATAGATGGTGTGCAAGAACCTTTGCGGAGGTCCCAGGTAGATATAACCTCCATATCGTGGCAGGTGGTGTTATAAACGGTAATGGTTTGGTTTTGCGCCAAGGCACTGGTGCCCAGGCAAAGGAAAGCCAGAAGGGCCAAAATTTGGGTTTTCATAAATAAAGAGAATTAAGGGTTTATAGAACCGTGAAAATAAAAGGTTCTTCAGGTTTTTACAAATCTGTCATCTTTCCAAACAATGAATAAACCCTCCAACTTGTGCGTAATCTCTGATTCTTACCAAAGAAAAAGGGGCCGCTCTTATCAAAGAACCGCCCCTCTTTTCACCCAAAGAGGTCAGAGTGATGTTGCTGCATCACGAATAGTGACCTCTACTCTCTAAACACTTTGATGGGAAGAAAAGAACGTTGATGTGTCCCATCTGATACCCATTAATGAAAACACCTTGCCAAACTTTGTCACCAACGGAAGATTTGATGAAAGATGGGATGTTTTATCCATTGTAATGTGTTGAAAAATAGTGAGTTGGTTTGTGCTGTATAGTCTTTTATAAGCCTGCGATCGACGGAATGGATTTGGTCAATCCTTTCCCAAAACCGGAAAAACCTTCCGGAAATCAAAAAATGATCCGGCTCCTTTAGCGAACCACCACTTTACGAATGGCATTGGCATGGTCTTCGGTCTGCAGTTGCAACCAATGGATGCCTGAGGGAAATGATGCTGAAATGATGCTGGTTTGTCCTGTAAAGGTATCGCGGTGCAACAAGCGCCCGTTGAGGTCTTTTAATTCGAAATCCACTGGTGTGGGATAAGGACTGCGGAATTGTAACCGCCGGTCGGCTGGGTTGAGGAATATTTCGAAAGGGGCTGCCGCAGGAGGTTCGGCAACGTTCAATTTGCTCTGATTCTTACCAAAGAAAAAGGGGCCGCTCTTATCAAAGAACCGCCCCTCTTTTCACCCAAAGAGGTCAGAGTGATGTTGCTGCATCACGAATAGTGACCTCTACTCTCTAAACACTTTGATGGGAAGAAAAGAACGTTGATGTGTCCCATCTGATACCCATTAATGAAAACACCTTGCCAAACTTTGTCACCAACGGAAGATTTGATGAAAGATGGGATGTTTTTTTCATTGTAATGTGTTGTAAAAGAGTGAGTTGATTTGTTCTTTGTAGTCTTTCAGAAGTGTGCTATCGACGGAATGGATTTGGCCAAATCTTTCCCCAAAACGGAAAATTCTTCCGAAAATCAAAAAATGATCCGCCTCCTTTAGCGAACCACCACTTTACGGATCGAATTGGCATGGCCTTCGGTATGCAGTTGCACCCAATAGATGCCTGAAGGAAGCGATTCAGTGATAATGCTGGTTTGTCCCGTAAAAGTTTCGCGGTACAACAAGCGTCCGTTGAGGTCTTTGAATTCCAAATTCACTGGTGTGGGATAAGGACTGCGGAATTGCAACCGCCGGTCGGCTGGGTTGGGGAAAATTTCGAAAGGGTCTGCCGCAGCATTTTCGGCAACACTCACATTGTTGTCGGTGCAACTTGGAGCGATCCCGGTAGCATGAAAGCCCAATACACCGTCTTCGTAACAACGCAAACCGGTAGAGTAGTCGAAATCACAAATCACTTGTTGCCTGGTTGTGCCAAAATTGAAAAGAAAACTCATGTCGCCTAAACGCTCAATTACTTCCGCTTCTACAACTCTTGGAGGGTTGGGGCTTCCTGCATTGGTGTAGGTGAGGTACAAAACCCGAAGAGCTGTATTGTTGATGGTAGTCGTGGCGATTGAATCGACATGAACCACCACGGTATCGGTATCGTTGGGGAAATTGACGGTGGTTTCTAAAATGGACCAAGAGTCGCCTGCTTGCGCGGAGAAGTCAAACAATAGTTCAAATTGATTGAAATCCGGATTGTAGAGCCAAACGCTGTCTGCATTGGATTTGATGAATTCTACTTCGGGCCGAAAAGAGCAAATGATGTCGCCGTCTTTGACAATTTTGGAACAAGTGTCGCCCAAAACAACGGTGTCTTTTTCGACGTACAAACGAACTGCTTCATAGATCGGATATAAGGAGGAGGCTTTTCCAAAATGCCATTCAGCGCCAACAGGTGCAAAGCTTTGAGCAAATGGTGAAAGAGACGTAGCCAGGAGGATGGCCAAAAGGGATAGCTGTTTCATAAGATACAGTGTAGATTAATGAATGAAAGTAGGTTTTGGGGATCCCTTGTTTTCAAGATACCACATGGAATAAAAGGGATGTCTACACATGAAAATTTTCCTGTAATCTGGTTCGCAGAGAGCGTTTTTTCTCCAATTATTTGCAAAAAAGACCGAATCCCTGCACCTTAGAGGGCCTAACCAAATTTGTTGACCTTATTCCCTAAAATATGAAAGTGCTGATCGTTGATGACGAACCAGACGCCTTAGACAACCTGGAAATCATGCTTTCCGATTGGACCGAAGGGATCGAAGTGGTGGGACGCGCACAAGGAGTGGCTACTGGTGTCAAGAAATTTAGGGAAACCCAACCCGACATCATCTTTCTCGACATCGAGATGCCGGATGGAAACGGCTTCGAATTGTTGGCTCAACTGCCTACAGCTGGTTTTCATGTCATATTTGTGACTTCTCACGACCGCTACATGCTACGAGCCTTGCGCCTGGCAGCAATCGACTTTTTGCTCAAACCCATCAATCCGGTAGAACTGCAATCTGCGGTGCAGCGGGCGCAGCAGAAGCTCAATGAAAAAGACGAGCATACGAAACGGCAAGTGCTACAGGAAAACCTCAATGCAGATGAACCTTCGCGATTGGTAGTGAGCGACAAAAACAACATTTACCTCATAGAAATAAGCGATTTATTGTATTGCAAGGGCGAAGGCAACTACACCACTTTTTACCTAAGGGAAGAATCCCCGGTGGTGATTTCCAAAACCTTGAAAACTTATGAGAAGCTTCTGCTCGACGAACATTTTTTTCGGGTACACAACTCTTACATTGTGAACCTCAAAGCCGTAAAACGCATCGAAAAAGGAACCTCTGATCGTCTGGTGATGCGCAACGGTGATAAAGTGCCCATTGCCACCCGCCGAAAATCGGAGGTGATTCAATTGTTGACACAGTGAACCAACGTTTTTGAGGTTTGGATGGTCTACTAAATGCTGTGGGGTAGATATCCGTTCCCACCTACTTAGCAATAGCCTCTTCGGAAAACACTGGCTGTCAAACGCCTCAATCTCGGCAATGAATGCATGGTTCAGATGGCCGTCTGATAACTTTTTTGAACGTATTTAATCCGTTTTATGTCGTATCTCAGTTCTACTCCCAATTGCATTCGCTTGGTATTGTTCTGCTGCTGTTTTGTGGTTAACCTCCACGTAGGCTATTCTCAAACTTTCGCCAAAGATTCGGCTATCAAAAGTTTCACCACCATCGTCAACATGGCTCGGAAATCGAGGATGAAGCGAGATACCTTAGAATATGCTCAACTGCTGGATTCTTTGCGGAACATCCACCAACAATATGCGATTCAACATGCTCCCATTTCCATTGCCGTCACCGAATTGGTGCATGCGCATCAAACTTTCCAATACGAAAAAGGCCTCGCATTGGCGGATTCTATTGATCTCATCATTGATGATGAAAAGTGGGTGAAATACAAAGCTAATTTTTTGATGGAACGTTCAACCCTGTTGTTTCGGTTGAGCCGCTTGAGTGAATCGCTCTACTATTTAAAACAGGCATTGGAGGCTGCTGAGAACCACGGGAACCTCATATTGAGGGGAAAAATCCTTGCAAACCTTGGCAACCGCTACTTTCGACTGGGAGATGATGAAAAAGCGCTGGAGTATTACCTGGAGAGCCTTGCCGAAAAACAGAAAAATGACGACACCAATTCTATTCCCTTTACCTTACAAGGGTTAGCGGCCATTTATTCTCGGCAAGCCAATTCTGAAAAGGCCATCGAAGTGGGCATGGAAGCCATTCGAATTTTTCAAGCCAATGATCAAAACTGTGAGGCGGTTCGGGTATATGGCATGGTTGCCGCAGAAATTTACAATTTAGGGAGCTTGGATTCTGGGAAGTTGATGCTCAGGCAAACCATAGAGCTGGCCGATCGCAACCAATGCAAATATGGGTCATGGTTGTCGAGTTATGCATTGGGCCATTTAGAATGTTTGGACAACAACCATGCAAAGGGAATTGAATGTTATCAGAAAGCTTTGGAAGGCGGCTCCTTGTTGGATGATCGGATAAGAACCACCATTATGATTGAAATGGTGCGGCCCTTGCTTCGATTGGGAGATCGTGAGTTGGCCGGGAGGTATCTGGACTCGGCCCGTGCCAGGATAGATTCTATTGAGGGGTATAGTATACAAATGTCATTTTATGTTTCCGAAGATGCGTTTTACCAATCGGAAAATAACTGGTCCCAGGCTTATGAAAGTGCCAGGAAAGCTCAAGCATACCGCGATTCTATTCGAAACCAGGAACGAGATGCACTATTGGAAGAAACTAGAGTGAAATTTGATGTTGCTCGTTTAGAAGATCAACAAAAATCCTTGTCGGAAAATCTTGGATTGAAAGAACGGGAGTTGAAACTTTCGGAGAACAACAATCGACTGAAAAACGGCATTTTAGTCTTTGGTTTGCTTGCCTTGCTCACTGGTGCCGGAGCCGGGTTCTTCTTTTTCCA
>ERZ1740068.235-NODE-235-length-31929-cov-9.697340_pt1 | contig 31929 bp, 26 predicted proteins | sample MGYA00581735_ERZ1740068 | MGnify/ENA primary metagenome ERZ1740068 (study PRJEB43018, sample SAMN04849740) | marine metagenome | isolation source: floating plastic debris | place: Pacific Ocean | collected 2008-08-30 | study: EMG produced TPA metagenomics assembly...
CAGTCTTTAGTCTTTCATCTTTGCTCTTTTGTCTGTCTAAGGACTAGCGTCTAAACTCCCTACTCCGTTGCTTTAAAATAGGCTTTGATCGTCTTTTCGGCGGGTTTGCTTTGGGGGATGAAGCGACGGTCGGTGGATACGGAGATTTCCTGCTGTACCACAGGCCACTTCCAGAAGTAAATGCCGCTGAGCCAGGGGCGGTCTTTGAGTTGTGATAACACCGCCTGATAAGCCATGTTCTGATGTGCGGCATTGACCGCCTTACCATTGGATTCTTCATAGGGTGCAATCCACGGGTTTTCTACGCTTCTAAAACCAATTTCGGTGATCAGCACTTGCTTTTGGTAGCGTTTAGCGATGTCTCCGATTTTGTCCAGCATGTCATCGGCGCCTTCCTGAAGGTCTTCAAAAGTGGCTGATTCCGATTTGCTCAGTGGGTAGTAACAATCGATGCCGATGTAGTCCAGTTCGTCCCAAAAGGTGATGCCTTCAAACTCCTCCCCCCAGTTGGCGCAGTAGGTGACGGGTCCACTGAAGACCTGCTTGACCTTGCGGATTAAAGTGCGCCACTCTTCTTCATGTCCCAGCGTTGCTTTGGCAAATTCTACGCCTACAGAAAAGCTGTCGAAGCCGTGTATTTCAGCCAGTAGTGCGTAGTGACGTATCCAGCGGCTGTAGTAGTTGAAAAACAGCTCCCAGTCCTGGTCATTTTCCATGTTAACGGCACCCGGCCATGCATCGCCCAGCCATACATGAGGCTTCAGCAAGGTGGACATACCTGCAGACCTGGCCAGATAAGCCGTATGGACTACGCCTTGATCATTCTCCCCTCCGGGATTTCTATTGAACCATAAGAAATTGGGTTCGTTATGTTTGGGCATGAAGGAGTAGGGCACCAGCGCAATGGCATTGGTATTCATCGATTGCAAATGCGCAATGGTGTTTTTTACTGCGTTTCCGGTATAGCCATTGACAATTTGATAGCCCTCATGGGTAAGGTTGAAGCCTTTTTGTAGTTTGCCTGCCATCGCTGTTCTTCGCACATGGTTGATCTCCGGCCCCTGACTCTTGACGTACTGCTTCCATGCTACCTTCAATCTATCCGTTTCTGTGTCATCAGGAGACCAGTTTTGGTATTGAGCCAGGAATTTTGATTTGCCCCAGTGTTTTTCAATAAGGAAAGCGACAAAAGAGCCTGCCAGGCATTCCTTGACCAGTTCTGACTCTGCATTGAATATTTCAGCATTCAGCAGGTTATAAAGGCTTAAGTGAAAATCTGCCTGTATGAGCTTTTTGGCCCAGTGTTGATAGCCTTTTCGCTGCCAGTTGTCCGTAAAGTAAACGGCGAGGCCTGTTTCCAGTAGCTGATGTTTTGGATTGCCCAGGAGTGTCCTCAGCAACAACTGGTTTTCCCTGCCGATGTCACTGTTGGGGAATTGGTTGTTGACAATGGCACAAACCACATTTTCATCGAAATGGACATGCGCCAGGTCAGAGTTGTTGGACATCAACGCTTTTTCTTCTACACTTCCAAACAGGTAATAGGTGATGGAATCATTGGTATTGGGACGCTCTAGAAAAGCACTGATTTTTTGCTGTCGCTGGTCAAATTTGGTGGCAATTTCCTTCACAGCATCGCTGGAAAGTGTATCATTGAAATTAATTACCCTGGCGTTTTTGGTGACGATGGTGTCTGCGTTCTCCAGCAAGGTATTGAAACGATTTTCGGCCATGGCCAATTTACCTTCCTTCATTTCCAGTTTTCCCATGGCGATTCGGCCATTGCCTCTATATACCTGATAGTTCCACATGCTACCCCAGTTCCCTAGCGAAATGTTGATGGGCCTGTCGGGGAGTGATTGCAGGGACTGCTCGTAGGCCGCACTGATGATGTTGATCGCCAGATAAGGATTGGCAGGGCTGGGGAGGCCTGAGACATAGATTAAATCATCCGTCCCGGAGAAACTGGTTTCGTTGATGGTCAGGCTGTTTTTACCAATGGTAAAAGGTAGCTTATCCTGCCACAGTCCTATCCATTTATTGCTTTTGGGCGTGCCGAGGAAAGTCGCCTGATGCCGCTTGAGCTCTTCCAGAGTTACGGCAGTGTCCGCCACGATTTTGAAGTTTCTACGATACCGTCGCTGCGTCAGGCGCTCTACGATTGCTTTGTAAATGGGTGCCGCTTCCTCGTCCCCCGTGCCATAGACTACCATTCTACTACCTAGTGCCCGCCGGAGTTGGCTGATGTCCTGCAAGGTGGGTTGATAATCCGGTTCACCGATCATTCCGTATCGAAACAATTGATCATGACGGTACAGCTGATAGTCCCAGTCTGTGGAAAGTGGGCTCCTGTTGAAGTACGTTTTTGCCCAACTCAAAACCGCGGCATCGTCCGGGCTGATGAGTAGGTTATAGATGGTCTGTTGTTGCTGAGGGTCTTGCAACAGGGTGAAAAAAGCAACGTCTGCTTCGACCAGCAGGTCATTGCCTATTTTCATATTTTTTGTGGCCAATGTCATAGAAAGGCGAGATGAGACTTCTTTGATTAATGGGTTGGAGACCGGGGAGCCTATTAAATAAACAAGACCTTCAGGAGGTTGGTTGAGTTGATCCGGTGCGGCGTCAATGCGGACTTTATACATTTCTGACAGCCTTTCTTTGAGGATTTCGGCCTGTTGTTTGTATTCGTCTTTGAGTGGTCCTTTGCCGTAGAATATCGTGACTTTGCCCAATTTCCTGAACTGTTGCAGCAGGTCTTTTCTGTCCTTGGCTTTGGGCTGTACGGTGGACTGTGCAGGGCCGCAACCATGAATGGTCGCAACAGCTATCATAAGGGCTAAAAAATAGACGACATGCCTCATATCAATATCGTCTGGTTTTGAGAGTGGCTATCGTATTTCATTGCTGTTAGTTATGTAGGCCCTCATGTGTAGTTTAAAGTGAGTCGTTTGATTTCTAACGGAAATACGTTGGTGGTGGTTTAACCGCCGGTGGAAAGGCTAAGTTGACGGTGTTTTGATCAAAGGAGATCAAGGGTCATGGTTGATAGCAAAAGAGTGGTAGATGAGAAAGCGAGCCTCTCCAGGGGAAGCCCGCTTTCTGTTGATGTATCAGAGACAATCAGCTCCGCCAGTGTCACAGGCATAAGGCGCTTGTCCAGAGCAGAAATCTATAGACAAGTCTGATCCTCCGTCGCTTCCTCCCGGGTCTGAGATGGCGCAGTTGTCCCTCCAGGAACGTGGCGGGTTCTTACCTCCTTTGACAGTTTGGGCATCAAATGCGGCACTATTGGTCACAAAACTCTTGACTTTCAGATCACTCAGTTTGATTTGCTTTTTCATCGTTGATTTTGGGTTTGTTTCAATCGCCTACTCTCTTTTGAAGCTTTTCGGCCTCCGCTTCGGGTCGTTGGTTATGAAGGTTTACTGGATAAGAATGCACCGGGTTTTGCCGCTTTTGCAGGTGTTCCCTAGTGATTTGTAACTGTTGGGGATGATTTTTTAAGCGATGGTTGTTTTTTGATGAAATAGTGGACTTGATCACATTTAAATTTGTATTGATCAGATTACAGTGCTCAATCCCGATTATTCTACATAAGCAAACCAATTATTAATAATGGATCTATGTCAGCAACTCAATTTTGTCTCATTTAAAAACAATTGTGAAAATATTTAGTGTAGATTAGGCTGATACCGCCATTAGAAAAGCAAACTAAATAGAGTTTATCACGAAATTTTTAGTACGAACAAAGATGCTTCAGAATATTTGCCCAAAGTCGTATAAGCTTTCATCAAAACAGGGTCTTTTTTCTTTGATCTTTGTTCTTTTATCTCAAAATAGATTTATACAAATACAATCGTGATAATGTCTAATATGGAGTCATTTTCAACCCGTGGTTTTTTTGGACTGTTCCGATTTGGAATCATCTGTGTCGGATTACTTTTTATGTATGTTCTCTTGCAGGGGCTCAGTGAAAAAACTGGTGAAGACAGGGTAATTGCCATTTGGATCATGGCATTTGTCGCATGCTTTTTCATTGCTATATACTACTTCTATTTCCGTAACGAGTGCAGAGTAGAAGTAGTTGAAAGACAGTGGACGGTACGTTATCCCAGAAAAGGGAAATCCGTTACTTTTGATCGTCAGGCAGTGTATATGGTCACCATTGATAGTCTTTCAAATGATGCCGGTGGCGGCGAGGTAATCCGAATTGAGTTACATGACGGACAGGCTTTTCTACTGCATTCGTATGCTTTCAATGGGTTTGATCGATTGAAACAGTTGGCGATCCTGCATTTCAGTAAAAAGAAAGGCCGATGAGTGAGTTCCATGCATATGAGAAAATGCCCGAGCGTTTGAAGAAAATGAACTTGTCGGAAGCGGACTAAGGGCTCTTTGATTAATGGCGTTGTGTAGTGACTGAAAAAGTGCACGGAGCAAACTTTAGCTTTATCTACGAAGACGGCGTGCTCCGATATGCCAAAAGGAAGGCAGTATTGCAATGGGCCGATGACTTTTTCGGCTTTCAATTGGTGGTCAGACGAATGGAGGAACGGATCTATCAGTTATTTGAAGCATTGCGTGAGGAGGTTGACGCCCGGCAAGGCGTTTCCCGTCAAAACGTTGTCCGGCAATACATCGTCTATGGCGAGCTTTTTGGCGGAGCATATCCGCACCCGGACGTGCCTGCCAAAGAAGGATTGAGTGCGATTCAGACTGGCGTCTATTACTCGCCGGACATTGAGTTTTGTGCCTTTGACATCGCTGTAGTGACAATGGAGGCTGACCAGGACAAGCGCTACCTGGATTATCAGACGGCACAGCAGTATTTTGAGCGGTATAGTGTGCACTATGCGAAGCCATTGTTCATCGGTAAACTCTCTCAGGCCATGGAGTTCAATACCCGCATTGACTCTACCATACCTTCTTTGTTGCAGTTGCCAGCGTTATCATCTAACCTCATCGAAGGGGTAGTCATCAAGCCTTATGATCAGCCGATGAGTAGCGAGGTACCCAGGCCTATTCTCAAAGTGAAAAACAGCGAGTTTGCAGAGCGCAAGTTTCACGAGGCAGCCAAGTGGAGCTACCTGCCCACCGGTTCTAATATGACGGCAGACCTTTCTTACATCCTGGATGAGATGAAAAACTATGTGACGGCCAACAGACTGGAAAGCGTGCTCTCTAAGACCGGGAAAATTGACAGGTCAGATGCCACGCGTATGCAGGAGATCAAAGAGGAGTTTGTGCTGGATGTGATGACAGATTTTAATGAGGATAACATACAAATCCTGGCCGAGCTGGAAGAGGCTCAGCGCAAATGGTTAAGGGGCCGGATATTGGCAGAGGTGAGCAAAGTAGTGACCACCTAAAGAAATTCCCCTTCAAAGATGAAGAGGAATTATACTCGATAGATCGAATTGTTTCTATGCTATACGTTGATATTTTCGTCAATCGTCTCCCATGTGATGCGGGGCCAAACGCCCTCTCATCCGCACTGATTGAAAGATATATGAAATTAGGTCATAGACTATATGCTTTGTGTGTCTATTCTGTAAGTGTGTTCTTTTGCTTTGCAGCTGATCAGTTATTTTTTATAAATGGGACAGCCATCTAGTGATACTCAGGCAATGAAATTGTTGTTTTTAGGGGAGAATTACGGGTGTTTCAATCAAATAATTTATCATTTTTCCAGAGGGGCCTTATTCACGGGTATTTTGAAGTATCTCGAGTGCTCTTTCTATCAGCCCTTCCCAATAATGAGGATAGTTCTCTCTGGTGACGGGAATCAGTTCGTCTGGCATGGCGGGGTTTCCTTCCAGTACCTCACCATTTGGGCGAATGGTATGTCCTACATTCCAGTAGTACTTTACCAGTTTCTCACCGGAGTCCGGGCATTTGATGATCTCGCTTAGCTCCCAGGTATTGCTGTAGCCTCCCGTTGGATAACCGATGGTAGGCATCAGCTGATTGTCGACAATCATGGCAAACATTTGGTCCAGGTTAGAGCCACCCAGGGATGAAAATACCCCCACAATGTTACCGCTAAAGTGCCTTTTGGCCGGTCTCATAATCCCTGGTGAATCTGCTCTAAAGTAGCGGAGTTTGAAAGGCTCATTGCTGGTATAGTTGGCCCCATTGTTGACAGCCTTTTGTACCCATTTCTTGATTTTACCTTTTCTGCTGTTGCCAAACCTGGTCGTCAGGTCGCTGATGCGCAGGTTGCCGAAAGTAGTTTTGAAGGATTTTCCGGTCAGTCGCCTCACTACCCTGGGGGATCCACGTCCTCCACTGGAGAAAGGTGCATAGAAAATGACGTCGTGGTCCAGCAGGTCGTGACGTTTTGCATAGCGCATCAGTGCTTTGAGATCGCTGCGGAGTTTCCATTCCAGGTCGCGCCAGTCGATGAGTACAATCTGTTGTTCGTCTCTACCGACGTATAAATTAAAGTTTTGCCGCTGCATCACTTTTTGAAACCCTTCGAATGTAGGCCGGCCATTTCCCTGCCATTTCATTTTTTTTCCTACCTGATACTGCGTCTTGACGGTGTATTGCCGCCCGTCTGGCTTTTTGAGTAAGTAACTTACTGTATCACCATTGTAAAGTGACGGGTCAATGAGGGCGTAATTGACTGAAAGATAGCGTGCCAGCTTCCATCGCAAGTTGTTCTCTGTGGAGTGAATCATGTAGGGCCGCAACTGGCTGATGTACCGTTGGATGGGGATGCCGTTGACCGCCAGTAGCTGATCAGTAATTTCTACAGGTGTTGAAAGCGAAACATTACTGGCCGTATCCGAAACGAAATAGTCGTGTATCGCTCCTGAAAAATCTGGGGTAAATCTGATGGGGGCATAGGCAACTCCTTTGGCAAAGCTGAGTCCACCCGAGACTTTCCTGATGGTAAGGTGAGCGTCCTGTCGCAAATTGCTGAGCAAGTAAATCGCACGGGCCAGTTTCTGGTCTGTGTCCGCGTCTCTGAATTGCTGTCGAAATTTTTCTGCTGCTGTCGCGAAGGCTTCATAGCCATTGATGGTCTTATGTGGAGACCAGGCTTCGCGATCGCGGGATTTTTGAAGAAGTTCTTCGAAAAGTTGCGCTCGTCCTTCGGCCGTAAGGCACTGCGCCATAGAACTGCCTGAAAAGCAGAGCAACCATAAGAGTGGCAGGAAACTCGTGGTAAGTAATTTCATCTATTACAACTTTCCGTCTCTGTTAGGTGTTTTTCGCGCCGGACAGGCAGGCACACTGCAACGGCATTTGAACCCTCTTCATCACAGCTTCTTGGCTTCATTCCAATAATGGTCCATTTCTTCCAGACTCATTTCGGCTAGGTTTTTACCGTCCGCCTTGGAGGCTTTCTCCAGGTATTGGAATCTTTTGATGAATTTCTTATTCGTTTTTTCCAGTGCTTCCTCCGGGTTGATGTCGACAAACCTGGAATAGTTGATCAGGCTGAAAAGCAGGTCGCCAAATTCCTCACTGGCTCTTTCCTGGTCCCTTGTCTCCTGGTCTACTTCCTCACGAAATTCACCGAGTTCTTCCTGCACTTTGTCCCACACCTGCTCCGGGTGGTCCCAGTCAAAACCTACTCCCCGGGCTTTCTCCTGGATTCTGATCGCTTTGATCAACGCAGGAAGGGACTTAGGCACACCCCCTAACACTGATTTATTGCCTTTTTCTTTGAGTTTGATCTTCTCCCAGTTTTGTTTTACGGCTTCCTCATCCTTTGCGTCTACATCACCATAGATGTGTGGATGGCGGTGGATCAGTTTGTCGCAGATGCCATGCATGACATCACTGATGTCAAATTGCTTTTGCTCATCGGCTATCCTGGCGTAGAAGACCATGTGAAGCATGATGTCACCCAGTTCCTTTTTGACTTCCTCCAGGTCATTTTCCAATATGGCATCAGATAATTCGAAGGTCTCTTCAATGGTGAGGTGCCTGAGTGAGTCAATGGTCTGCTTTTTGTCCCAGGGGCAGTTGAGCCTGAGCTCATCCATGATGGTTAGCAGCCTGTCAAAGGCGGCTAATTTCTCTGTTCTTTTGAGGTCTTTCTCCCTGATGATCTCTTTCATAAGGTAACAATGTTCGGGTAATTAACTGGAAATCTTGAATCTTTTATCAGCCTAAGGTGTTTAAAGAATGAGTAAAGGAAATAAAACTTTACGGTATTTGTAAGGCTAAATACTTCAATGTATTTATTTTTGCTCCAGCATAATGAATTAATCATATGGCAACTGTATTAATAGCAATCGGATTTATCGCACTTTTTTTCGTTTTGATGTCAGTCAGGATATTATTGAAAAAGGACGGTGAATTTAAAGGAACGTGTGCTTCCCAAAGCCCGTTTCTTAATAAGGAAGGCGCTACCTGTGGTTTTTGCGGTAAAACAGTGCAGCCTGGAGAGGACTGTGGCAAGCCAGCGACTCCTACTAATGAAGTAGACAAAGTACTTGAACGATTTAATTGAACCCTATTAGATTGTAGTATTTCAAAATCTTTTTATTCACACCAACCGGGTTGGGGATTTTTCTATATTTGCCAACTTTAAAAAATAGCACACTTGACACTAATCAAATCTATTTCCGGCATACGCGGAACCATAGGCGGAAAATCGGGAGATTCATTGTCCCCGATTGATGTAGTAAAATTCTCTGCTGCATTTGGCTCCTGGGTCAAACAGCACAGCGAGTCTGCTACCGTCATCATCGGGAGAGATGCAAGGCCTACCGGAGGCTATATTTCAGATCTGGTCTCTGGCACATTAAGAACATTAGGAATTAACGTCGTGGACTTAGGTTTGTCCACCACGCCCACCGTTGAGGTAGAGGTAGTCCGCCAGCAGGCGGGCGGTGGTATCATCATTACTGCCAGCCATAACCCCATTCAGTGGAATGCCCTCAAATTATTGAACGATAAAGGAGAGTTCATCTCCGCTGCGGACGGTCAGGAAATCCTGGAGATCGCTGAGGCAGATGATTTTGAATTTGTGGATGTTAAAAAGACGGGTACTTATCAGCTGGACGATACCGCTCTTGGCAAGCACATTGATGATATTCTGGCACTGCCGCTGGTGGACGTCGCAGCCATCAAAGAGCGTGCATTTCATATCGTGGTAGATGCGGTGAACTCTTCAGGAGGAATCGCCGTACCGGCACTGCTGGAACGACTGGGCGTCAAAGTAGAGAAGATGTTCTGCGAACCTACTGGTCAGTTTCCGCACAACCCGGAACCGTTACCGGAGAACATCACTCAGATTTGTGGTGAGCTGCAAGGCGCTACAAAGTATGACCTGGGGATCATTGTAGATCCTGATGTCGATCGCCTGGCCCTCGTCACTGACGATGGAGAGCCATTTGGAGAAGAGTATACACTGGTGGCGGTAAGTGACTATGTCTTGGCCCATACCCCTGGTAATACAGTTTCTAACCTCTCGTCTTCCAGGGCGCTGAGGGATATTACTGAAAAGCACGGATGCACCTATACTGCTTCAGCGGTTGGGGAAGTGAATGTGGTAACAATGATGAAAGAGACCAATGCGGTCATCGGTGGTGAAGGCAATGGAGGAATCATTTATCCAGAACTACACTATGGACGCGATGCATTAGTCGGTATTGCTTTGTTTTTGTCTCACCTGGCCAAATCGGGCATCTCTGCCGGCAGGTTGAGAGCCAAATATCCTAATTATTATATCTCCAAGAATAAGATAGAATTAACTCCTGAAATGGATGTAGATGCAGTTCTGGATGCTATCAGAGATAAATACAAAAAGAATCCGGTCAACACCATTGACGGTGTGAAGATCGAGTTTGATAAAGAATGGGTGCATTTACGGAAGTCAAACACAGAGCCGATTATCAGAATCTACAGTGAATCTGAAAACGAGGCTACTTCTGAGCACCTGGCGAATAAGATCATCATGGACATCAAGGACATTATCGCTGAAAGCCGAAACGTTTCTTAGCCAATCTTCATCGGTTTGGAGGGAGACGATGCGGTAGATGACCGTGCTTTTGATGATATTTAGTGCCTTGTAATTAGACATGATCACGGTTGATTCATGATAGTTTGATTTTGTTGTTAAATGATGGCTGCTTCAAAAGTCTTCAATGATTATTAATTCATGATGAGTGATGAGGCGTTGAGGGAAATTTGAACCTTATCACATTGCATTAGAAATCAAAAATTACTCATCACTAATCAGAACCTCAAATGTGTTTCATATAAAAACAATCGTGATAACATTTATTGAGCATTACCCAACCCGAAAATCGAATGAAAGTATACCTGGACAACGCGGCAACGACACCACTGGACCCTGCAGTATTTGAGGAAATGAAGCCTTATCTCACAGGGACTTTTGGCAATCCATCTTCTATCCATAGCCATGGCAGGAAGGCGAAAGCTGCTGTAGAGGTGGCCAGGAAGCAGGTGGCCGAACTGCTCAATACTTCGCCTTCGGAGATTTTCTTCACCTCCGGTGGTACTGAGGCTGACAACATGGCCATCACTTGCTCTGTCAAAAGCCATGACATACAGCACATCATCACTTCAAGGCTGGAGCATCACGCAGTTTTGCATACTGTAGAAGTACTGGAAAGGTCCGGCACTAAGGTTTCTTACGTGGATTTCGATGCCCGTGGCGAAATTGACCTGGATCACCTGGAGCAATTGTTGAAACAGCACACACGCTCGCTGGTCACGCTTATGCATGGGAACAACGAGATTGGCAACTTACTGGACATGGGCAGAGTAGGGGAACTGTGTAGTGAATATGGCGCTGTTTTTCATTCCGATACCGTGCAAACCATCGGGCATTATGACCATGACCTGAGTCAGTCAAAAGTGCACTGCGTAGCAGGGTCTGCACATAAATTCCACGGTCCCAAGGGCGTAGGCTTTTTGTACCTGGACGCTGGTCATAAAATAGATCCGTTTATTTACGGAGGAGCGCAGGAGCGCAATATGAGAGGCGGTACAGAAAATGTACATGGTATCATCGGTCTTGCCAAGGCACTTGAGATCGCCTGTGCAAACATGGAAGACCATGCCCGCCATATCAGGGCATTGAAGGTTTCTATGATCGCGCAGTTGCAGGAGGCCATCCCTGGTATCCTGTTCAATGGTGTGTCCAACGAGATTGACCGGTCTTTGTATACTGTGCTCAATGCCAGTCTTCCTCCTTCAGAGAATAGCGACATGATGTTGTTCAACCTGGACATTAAGGGAATATCTGCTTCGGGAGGCAGTGCGTGTTCATCGGGTACAGATGTAGGGTCTCATGTATTGAAGGCCTTACAGGCAGATCCTGACCGGGGAGCAGTTCGCTTTTCTTTCAGTAAATATACCACCGAAGAAGAGATTCAATATGCGGTAGCGCAGCTGGCAGCGCTTTATCGTTAAGGCGATGTTCACCTGAAAGATCACTTGGTAACTATTCATTATCTATTGGTACTGTACCAAATAGCCGGATAAATCGCTGTTTTATCGTGAAAAACGGGTGTCTCGGCGAATATTTTTGCCTCGGTGCGCGGTCTTTGCTAACATTATAGTAGATAGTAACCGAACACACCCATGAATTATGACTAATAATGTACTCAATCTTCGAGTAACACCAGCTTCATCATTAGTAGAATTTTTAGAGTATGATCAACGTACAAGAGAGTTGTTGGTCAAATTTAAGAGAGGTAAATACAAAGGCAGGAAGCGGCGGTATGCGGATATACCAAAAAATGCATTTATGCAGTTGTTGGATGCGGAAAGCATCGGAAAGTCACTTTTAAGATTGATCAAAGACAAAAAAGGTGTTGAGGCAAGTCCTTCTATCCTTACCAAGTTGTTTGCTTAATCCAGCTGACCAAGTGTATTAGGCGAACTAGCCTTTTGATCATTACGCTGAACGTGTTATGTGCAGCATTGTGCATCTCAAATAGTGTCATCCACCACCAACTATTTGATTTGATCGCCTCATTCCAATTACAGGAAGTCAGATCTGACTGATAGGAGGTAGCGTGTCTACAATTTTTAAGAATAATCTTGGAGCAAGCGCCTTGAGCGGTTTGCGAAGTGTATGTTTTTAAAGAAGCGCTCAGTTTGATCCGCGATCTTAAATAAAGACAGATTAGATAGTAATCTTATGCGCCGTCAGATTTTCCAAAAGTCGCTATTCCACCACCAGGCGACCGGTTTCGTCTACTCCCTCTCCAACGACCCTGTATAAGTAGATGCCTTCGCTGAAGCCAGCAGTGGAGATACCAGAGCGATCCCCCAGTAATTCAGTGTCAAATATTAGTTGACCACTGTAATTATAAATATACAGTTTTAGGCTTGTACCATCCAGGTCTCTGGTGAAGACGGAAAATACGCCAGGTCGTTCTACTGGATTGGGGAAAACCTGGACTGGTGTGGTGGTGAGGAAGAAGACCTCAGTTTCATCACTGACTACGCGTTCGCCATTAGAAAGTACTGCGACTGCACGGTAAATATTGATCCCTTGCAAAGGATCCAGGTCGTTGAACTGGAATTCTAAGCTACTTGGTGTTACAGTGCCAATCTCCTCGAATTCTTCGTTATTCTTTCTTTCAATGCCTATTGTTTCTATCAGATAATTCGTACTGATATTGGCTGTCAGTGCAATCCTGTTCTCTTCTGGGAATGAATTGGGAAAAATGGAGTTGAAATAGCAACTACCTCCCTGCAGCAGGTAATTGAAAGTCTCTGATTTCAAGGATGTTTGATTGTTGGCTAACACCGGCTCTACTGACAGAAACGAAGTGGCTAAATCAGCTTTTTTGACCAGCAATGAAGTGTCGGTGATATTGTCTACAAGTGTCAGGTTGGTATTTTGGAGGTTGAAGATATTGTAAGACATCGCCAATGCATCTCTGTTCCAGAAAAACAGCAGGGAATCGCCGCAATCAAATCCAAGCTCTACGCTTTTGGGGGAGGACAAAGTAAAATCTTCGCTGGCGAAAACGACTCCATCAACCATCATTCGCAGCCTGCTGATATGCAGATCCCTCGGGTAGGTACTCCATCTGAAAAAGCCACGTTCCAGGAGTACCTCTTCTTCTATGAGGTGCCAGGTTTGTCCGTCATCGATGGTATATTCCAGGCTTGCAGTAGTGCCATCAGAAAAGGTGCTTTCCCATTGCAGGTAGGGAATCACTTCTCCGTCAAAAGGGACATTATCGCCTCCTAAAGGATAGCTCCAGGCAAAATCACCTGCCGTATCATATTGATAGGCAATGGCAAAAGGCTGCGAGGATGAGGCTACATCAAACCCGGAAACGCTTACCTGATAGCTGCCCGGCATGGGATTGTCTATGGTGATTTGTTCTACGTTATTGAGGTGATCTTCCTTGCGTGTAGGGGCCAGCCTTATCCCTTTCCGGCTACTGTCAAGTACCCATGGAAGCCAGGTTTCGGTGCCGGAAGATAGTGTGAGGTCCAGGTCGTTGACCAATGCGCTCACATCACCTGCCATGGCAGCTGAGTCTGTCCAGACTAATGTCACTTTTAAGTTGACTGCATTGTCCGGGATGTTCAATGCAAACTGGCGACTGCTGCCGTCAACTACTTCATCTGTCATGAATTGACCTGCCAATGTGTTACGGACTGCCCTGTCGGCATTGACAGCGCCAAAGCCGGTATTGAAGTCCACGCCGGGTGCATCAGCGTCTGTCGCACTATTGATGAGCAGGGCTTTTACCAATGCGGAGGAAGGACGATCACCAAAAGTCTCCTCATATGCCTGATGCACCAATACACTGATGCCTGTGACGATGGCCGCGGAATTGGAGGTGCCAAACATGCTGTAGGTCACCAATTCAGGCTTGACACGTCCGTCATAGGTGGGTCCTCGTGAGGAGATAATGTAAGCATTACCTACGGTGTCTACAGACCCGACAGTTAATGTGTTTTTGGCTCCTTTAAAGTTTCCAGTGAGGTTGGCAACAAATGGAATTCCCTGATAGAGCCCTTCGCTGTTGGTGGAACGGCCAAAATTGCCTGCGGAAAAGACATGCAGGATACCGGGATTCCGGTAGCTACTGGCGTCATAAGCTTCTGCCAAAGTGCCATAAAAATGCTCTACTACCGTTCCGTAGCTGTGATTTTGCAATAAAACATTGAGCCGCTCATATTCCTCATCCGTATCGGGTATGATGTCAGAAAAATCTGAAGAGGTCAACATGACCGCAGGTGCTACGCCGGTACCCCGCACAGAGCTGTTGCCTTTGCCTCCAATGATGGTGGCCATGTCTGTGGCATGGCTGTCTACGTTGGATGATTCAATGCCGGAAGGGATGCCTTTTCCCAACAGGTCGATGTCTTCTTCGTCATATTGGTTTTCTTTGACCGAGACGATGACGCCACTGCCATCCAGCTGCGGATAGTTGGCCTTTGCTGTCGTCACTTTGTTATAAGTAAGGTTGAGGTCCAGGACACGGGCATCAGTGGTAGGCTGTAAGGCTTCTTTTCCTATATAGATGACACAATCATTGTTTAAGTACTGATCCAGTACATCTTTGAGTTTTCCTTCTACTTCATAAACACTGGAAAGGTGACTTGCAGGCTTGATGTTTAATTTGGGAGAACCTGCCAGTGCGGATGTGCATGATGTACGAACAAAGTAAGTGTCTTTGACGTGGTCACGTCGGGTGTTGATGTTTTCAGAAACTTTCCACTGGTTGTTGACCGCCCACTTGAGCTGGGAGCTTTGCGAGGCTGTTGCTTGTTTGACGACGTAATATTGGTGATCCAGTTTCCTGACTACCGTAGGTGCATCGCCGGTCACTGATAGCGCCTTGATCTCGCTTTTTGAAAGCAGGTAAAATGGACCTGACTGCTCAACATTGGTTGCTTCTTTTTTCAGCTCCTTCCATACACTGGGAAATTGCTCCTGACCAAAGGCCAGTTGCATACAAGAAAACCATATGACGACTGAGAAATAATATTTCATGCACGCTTGATGTTTGTCAGAGTGGTCTACTGTACCCTCTATTTTTTTGGTTAGCTAAATTCAAATATAAAGGATATATGGCCTGGATTTTAGTAGTGAGAATTAAATTCTAAAAATTACAGTGTTTGCTTAAGATTATTTCATGGAATGGATGGATTTGGCATTTTGAGCCTGTTTCCCTGATGGTTGGAAGGCTATGCTGGTTGTTTTATTGTATTTTATAAAGTTCGTTGCGCGCTATTGGAGCGTAGTGCTAATTAGTGCCAACAACCGATGGTAATCGTTTAAGGGAATTGTTTGGTATTTTTATTTGGTAATATGTGTGTTGATACAGGCTTTCAAAAGGCTTTTAAGAATCTGATAACCAATTTGTTGTAATTGCACATATAGGTTGATATGTATGCATACTAAATTGTAAATTTCAATGATTTATCACGATAAGGTGCGGTAATTCGATATAAAATACCATTAAATTAATAATTGTAAAATAAAATTCTACTGCAAAAACGAATTGTAGAAGATACTATCTTTTTTAGGTAAAGTTGCGCCTAACATTTTATTTCTACCGATAAAAAAACATATCTTACAGGAAATTTTTGCTAACCAAACATTTTGTTAATATGATTAATCTTAGAAGAATAGCTGCTTCTGCGGTAGCTATTGCTATGGGGTCATTTATGATGGTCTCATGTGTTCAGGAAGAAACCACCCCTGATAACCAAATACCTGATGATGTTGTTGCTGCGATTCAAAGCGCAGGTTTGTCTACTGACGATTTAGTAGTAAAAACGGAAGATGTGAATCCTTTTGATGGTGTTGATGCATCTGAGAAAGTATTTTATGCTGAAGGAGACATCAGATTTACAATGGACGATATTGAGCACATGGCTCATGACGTAGACGGTGAAGTATTGGATATGCCTAACGGTGAGCAATATAGAACCAACAATCTGGTAAGTGTCTCTGGATCAACAAGAACCATCAGTGTAGTTGGATATACTGGTTCAGGCTTTGCTTTGACAAGTAGAATGAGAACTGGTTTGCAGTGGGCAATCAATAACTACAACAGAGAAAACTTAAGGTTGAGATTCACGTTGAGTTTTGCTGCTTCTACTAATGCTGACATTGTGGTATACAACAATGGAGCTGCTGGTGGTGGAGGTTCTGCTGGTTTCCCTAGTGGAGGGAATCCCAACAAGTTTGTACAAATCAATGCTGGTACACAGTCTTTCAGTAATAATGTGAATGAGCACGTTATTGGACATGAAATAGGCCATAGCATTGGGTTCAGACACACTGACTACTTCAACAGATCTATCTCTTGTGGCTCAGGTGGAAACGAAGGTTCTGGCGGTTTTGGTGCAATCCACATCCCTGGTACTCCTACTACTAACGTAAATGGAAATACTTCTTTGATGCTAGCTTGTTTCAACAATGGAGTTGATGGAGAATTTACTTCTTCTGATGTCACTGCGTTGAACTTCTTGTACTAAAAAATGAAACCCGGAAAATGGCAATAGGAAGTCATTTAAGACGAGACGATAATGTACTGTTTCTAAGCCGGGTTAAAGGTTTTATTTGCTAACCTAACCTTTGAAGAGCCCCGACGATTAACATTGGGGCTTTTTCAATTTCTTACAGCTTCTTTAGTTTCAGGTTTTTGATCTTTCAAGGCGCATTTTAAATTGCAGGATTTCGCCTCTATGCACCAGCTTCTTTGAGGTGAGTCATCTATTAGCAGACTAATGCGCTAATAACGATTCTTTTGGTAATTATTCTATATCCTGGTGATTCTGCCTCAGACTTTAGCAGTGCTCGTTTTGGTGTGCGACGTCCTTAGCCTGTCATGCACAAAGCTCAAATGAGGCTGTTTGAAATGAACAGCTATGGTTCAGCATTACTACTGAATAAACTGCGGTGGTAATTAATAAAAATGCCCTGCTACATTTGTAGAGGGCATTTTGATCATTTGGAGATATTTGGTTACTGTAAATATAGTTCAATATTCCCGATGTACTGGTTGAAATTTGCTGATCTCATTAAATTTTGTACAATCCGGGATATTTTATTTTCAAGTTCTTTAATCTCTGAGGGATACCTAATTCCTCGACACTTGGATCGATCAGAGAATTTTCTGCCTTTGAGATACCCCGTACCTTTGGGTCAGGTTTGGTTTATTTCACTACCAGGTCTTCGAGGCAATCTATCCACTTGCTGTTGGTGTTTAAACTGGGCACCAGTGTCCATTTTTCACCACCTGCTTCAACAAATTCTTCCGCATAGGTTTCTCCCACTTCGATGGTCGTTTCCAGACAGTCTGAAACGAAAGCCGGGGAAAAGGCCAGTACCTTCTTCACGCCTTCTTCTGCGAGCTTGGTGACCATGTCTTCTGTATAGGGCTTTACCCATGGATCCCTACCTAGTCTGGACTGGAAACATACCGTATATTTATCTTCAGGAATGTTGAGCAACTTGGCAATTCTCCTGCTGGATTCAAAACACTGGGCCCTGTAGCAGAGTCTGTTTTTAGGTCCCAGGTGATTACAGCAGCTGCCTAGCTTGCAATGGTCGCCAACAGAACCTTTGCGAATTTGTCTTTCGGGTAAGCCATGGTAGCTAAACAATATGTGATCATAAGCGTCTTTTTCCATTTCAGCTTTCCCTAAGTCTGCAAATGTTTCTGCAAACAGCGGATGATCTACAAACTGATCTACAAAGCTGATGGATGGGATGATTTGCTTGCGTTTGACGAGGTCCATCACTTTTTCCATCACCGAGCCTGAGGTAGCAGACGCATACTGCGGAAACAGTGGAATTACTTTGATGGAAGAAACATCATGTTCAATGAGCTTGTCCAGTGCACTCTCTATGCTGGGGCTTTGATAGCGCATTCCCAATACCACCAGGTAGTCCTCGCCTAGCTGTTCCTGCAAAAGGTCACGCACATCTTCGCTATAGAATTTGAGTGGAGAGCCTCTTTCTTCCCAGAGTTTACGATATTCTTCGGCAGATTTAGGAGCTCTAAAAGGTGCTATGATCAGGTTGACAAGCATCCAGCGTGGTAGCGCAGGAATGTCAACTACCCTTCCGTCAGAGAGAAACTCCCTCAGGTATTTTCTAACATCGCCGGTAGCAGTAGAATCCGGAGTGCCCAAATTGACCAGTAATACCCCTTTCTTCGTTTTACTCATTTGTAATAGATCAGTTGTTACCTTATGTAAAACACAAGATTACTGAATTGGTTAAGAACTTTAACAGAAAATTTGATCAATATTAAGAATACCCCTATTGCAATATTTTATGCAGGTGTTTCGGTCTCTTCCATGTCGTTGGTTTCATCAGCAGCGGGTACTGTGGGCTTTTCGGCCTTTCCGTTATCAGTCACCTGCTCTGGTTTGAAAGTGATTTCCCAGTAGGGGTAAGTCAGCTCTGTGAATTTATTGTTGAATTGAGTGATCTGTACTTTCACGCAATAGTTGAGCCTGTTCCATGCATCTTTTTGGTAATCTTCCCTGTTTTTGGGGTGCATGATGAAGAACAGCATGATGGGGAAGCACTGGCGTCTGAACTCACCCAATACCCTTACGGTAGAGCCGTTGCCATTTTGCTCCAGTCTGCCGATGGCCTTTTTTGTATGAATGACCAGACCTTTGATCAGTTCCCTGGAGACTGGATGGAGCATCTGGCGGGCAACCTGTTCCTCGCAAAAAGCCTGAAAAACCTTTAATGGCGTAATACTTCTTTCTGCATTCACAAAAACATTGGGCTGCCAGATGATTTCCCGGTAAATGAACAACGAATAAATCAGTTCGGGGTCAAAGTTCTTGTCGTTTTTGAGTGAGGCAAGGTTTTTATAGCGCAGGCTGCGGATGGCAATGTCCCCTGCCTTGAGGCAGAAATGCCAATTGGTCTTACTCCTTGAGGTGTAATCGAGAAATTCCCAGATGTCATTAAAGCCAATTTTCATTGCGGAGACTAAATTAATGCAAAACATCAATCTCCAGCTTCCTGACTGATAAAAAATATTTGGGACCAGGAAATTGTCCTGATTTTGCAGCTCATCATGATTTATTCCCGATTTGAGCTTGTTGTCAGAATCAGTAGAAATTGTGCCGTCCTTTCAGGACTCATCTATGTACTATTATCTCCAGGCAGCACTTCGTACTGCCTTCTTGTTTTTATGTACCATCCCTTTGGGATTTTCAGAATAACCACTATCACTCGACTAAGCGCGTGGCGCTGCATAGCCCCTGATCAAGATCGGGACTCGCAGTCTGGGACAGGCTATCAAAAAGATATTAGAGTTTATCACGAACAAAGATACCTCAGAATATTAGCCCAAAGTCGTATCAGTTCTCATCAAAACATGGTCTTTTTTCTTTGATCTTTGTTCTTTTATCTCAAAATAGATTTGTACAAATACAATCGTGATAATGTCTATTTTTTAACTGCTTCATTCAATGCTTTGAAGTCCTGTCACTAGAATAGTAAAATTTACTTATATTTGAAATGAGACGACTGTGGTATGCAGGCGATCTTTTTAACAACCATTTTTCTATTCATTCACTTAAATTTACAACCAGATGACAAAGCAGTGGGTTTTCGGGGAAAATCAGCCCGATGAACAAGTATACGAATTATCAAAAACATTGAATATCAGCAAGGGGATTGCTGCTATTTTGCTACGCAGAGGGATTAGCGATTTTAAGTCTGCCAAAGCATTTTTTCGTCCTCAGCTGGAGGAATTGCACGATCCGTTTCTCATGAAGGACCTCGACAAGGCTGTTAACCGTTTGGGTGAAGCAATTTTTGCAGGGGAAAAAATCCTGATCTACGGAGACTACGATGTAGATGGGACTACCTCCGTATCTCTGATGTATCGCTTTCTTCGCGAGTTTTCGGAGACGCTTTTTTATTACATTCCCGATCGTTACAGGGAAGGGTATGGCATTTCTGAGCAGGGAGTCAGGCATGCCAAAGAACTGGGTGTTACCCTGATGGTGGCCCTCGATTGTGGCATTCGTGCCATTGAGCAAACTGCATTGGCCAATGAGCTGGGCATAGACCTCATCATCTGCGACCACCACCTTCCCGGTGACCAACTGCCAGACGCCTATGCCGTCCTCGATCCCAAGCAGGAAGACTGTCCCTATCCCTTCAAAGAGTTATCAGGTTGCGGGGTTGGTTTTAAGTTGCTGCAGGGTTTTTGCCAGCAGAATACTATTCCACTTCATCAACTGTTTCAGCAGCTGGACTTGTTGGCGGTCAGTATCGCATCGGACATTGTCCCGATTATTGGGGAAAACAGGATATTGGCATTTTATGGATTGAAGCGGCTCAATACCTCGCCATCCGTCGGGCTCAAAGCGCTCAAAGAGGTAGGTGTTTTGAAGAATCAGTTATCCATTACCAATGTGGTGTTTGGCATTGGTCCCCGTATCAATGCTGCGGGCAGGATAGGACATGCAAAAATGGCCGTTGACCTGCTGGTATCAGAAAACCCGGAGGAGGCGAGAACCATTGCCGCACAGGTGAATTCACAAAATACAGAACGCAAAGACCTGGACAAGGCCATGACGGAGGAAGCCATTACCATGATACAGAACAATGGTGAGGCCGATCATCATACCACCGTTCTCTATAAACCTGACTGGCACAAAGGGGTGATCGGGATTGTGGCTTCCCGGTGTATTGAAAAGTATTATCGTCCCACCATCATTCTCACGGCTTCCAACGAGGTGATCACCGGCTCTGCCCGATCGGTGTCTGGTTTTGACATCCACGATGCCATTGCGGCCTGCGATGATTTTTTGTTGCAATATGGAGGGCATAAATATGCGGCTGGTTTGACCATGTCACCTTCGCAATTGCCTGCTTTTCGTGAGAAATTTGAACACGTAGTGAGTTCGCGTATCCAGAAAGAGCACCTGTGCCCGCAGTTGAAAATAGACGGTGAAGTATCGTTGAGCGACCTCACCTTTAAGTTCCATGATGTCATTGACCAGATGTCTCCTTTTGGGCCGGCTAACATGAAGCCAACTTTTGTGTGCAGAGGACTGCAGGCCAAGGGGCAACCCAGGCTCTTGAAGGAGGCACATATAAAAATGCTGTTATTTGACCCCGTCACAGATAAGCAAATCGATGCAATTGCGTTTGGTTTTGGGGAGATGTACGACGATCTGGTACAGGCAGACTCCATGGACATTGCATTTCATCTGGATGTCAATGAATACATGGGCAATAGTAGTTTGCAATTAATGATTAAAGATATAAAACTGAACTAGTCGGCGCATATTCCTCCAATTGTTGATTATTTTTGATTTTAGAATAAACCCGAATGATATTAAGAGCAGAGCATTTAGTTAAAAGGTATAAGAAGCGAACGGTGGTCGACCATGTTTCCGTAAGGGTAAGCCAGGGAGAGATCGTTGGTTTGCTGGGTCCCAATGGTGCCGGTAAAACTACCACCTTTTACATGACTGTAGGTCTCATCAAACCCAATGAAGGGCAAATATTCCTGGATGATGAGAACATCACCAGTCTGCCCATGTACAAGCGATCGAAAAAAGGGATTGGCTATCTGGCTCAGGAGGCTTCAGTTTTCCGGAAGCTGAGCGTAGAGGATAATCTGTTGGCGGTGCTGGAGATGACTAAGCTTTCCAGAAGAGAGCAGAAAATGAAGACAGAGGCTTTGCTGGAGGAATTTAGTCTCACGCATGTGCGCAAGAACATGGGGCAGGTACTGTCTGGTGGAGAGAGAAGACGGACAGAAATTGCACGTGCCCTCGCGGTAGATCCCAGTTTTGTGCTGCTGGATGAGCCATTTGCAGGGGTAGACCCTATCGCTGTAGAGGAGATTCAGACCATTGTGGCCAAGCTCAAAGACAAGAACATTGGAATTTTGATCACAGATCACAATGTAAACGAAACCTTGTCAATTACGGACAGGGCATATATCATGTCTGATGGGAAATTATTGCGGGAAGGTACTGCTGAAGAGCTTGCAGCGGATGAGCTGGTGCGTAGGGTATACCTGGGACAAAGCTTTGAATTGAAAAGAAAGATCTAATTGGAAATAATAAACTCTATCATTACCTGGGCATTGAAAAAGAGGATTCATCAAATTGAACTCTTTTTGAAATACCCTATCAACGTGCAAAACGAATTGCTCGGCAACCTGCTGAGCAGTGCTGCGTCAACAGAATATGGTAAGAAATATGAGTTTAAATCACTCTCAGACAACATTCGGGCGTTTCAGGAGCGCGTTCCCATTGTGACTTATGAGGACCTGTATCCCTATATTGAGCGGCTGTTGAAAGGAGAACAGAACATTCTCTGGCATTCCGATATCAAGTGGTTTTCAAAGTCCAGTGGAACTACCAATGCCAAAAGTAAGTTCATTCCCGTGTCGTCCGAGGCGCTGGAAGATTGTCACTACAAGGGTGGAAAGGATATGTTGAGTATCTACATGAACAACTATCCTGACAGCAAGATTTTTACAGGCAAAGGGCTGACAATTGGCGGGAGCCATGAGATCAATAAAATGGACAAGAACTCCAACTCTTACTATGGAGATGTGTCTGCGGTGATCATGAAAAACCTCCCTATTTGGGCAAAGATGGCCCGTACGCCTAATCTGGATGTGGCGCTGATGAAGGAATGGGAGGAGAAATTGCAGCTCATGTCTGAGATTACCTCGCAGGAGAACGTCACCAGTATCTCTGGTGTGCCTACCTGGACCATTGTCCTCATAGAGAAAATTCTGGAGTTGACAGGCAAGCGCAATATCCTGGAAGTGTGGCCCAACCTGGAAGTATTTGTCCATGGAGCAGTTGCCTTTGGTCCTTATGAACAGGTTTTTGAAAAGCTGATTCCCTCTTCGGATATGCGGTACATGGAGACCTACAATGCTTCTGAAGGCTTCTTTGGTCTGCAGGATCAAACGGACTCCAGGGATTTGTTACTCATGCTGGATTACGGGGTATTTTATGAGTTTATTCCCTACTCGGAGCTCGACAGTGATAATCCCAAAGTGCTCACACTGGAGGAGGTAGAAGTTGGGAAGAACTATGCAATGGTCATCACGACCAATGCCGGGCTGTGGCGCTATAAAATTGGGGATACGGTAAAGTTTACCTCATTGGAGCCTTTCCGTATTCGGATTTCCGGGCGCACCAAGCACTTCATCAATGCATTTGGCGAGGAACTGATCATCGAAAATGCAGAATATGCCATTTCAAAAGCATGTCAGCACACTGATGCAACGATAGAGAACTTTACTGCCGGGCCGGTATACCTGGATGAAGGTGTAAGAGGTGGGCACGAGTGGGTCATTGAGTTCAAGAAGCCCCCCGCTGATGAACAAAAATTCACAGAAGTCCTTGATAAGGCACTCAAAGAAGTCAACTCTGACTATGAGGCCAAGCGATATGGTGACATTGCACTCTTGCCTCCCACAGTACATTTTGCAGCGGATGGAACCTTTCATCACTGGATGAAAAAACGTAATAAATTAGGCGGACAAAACAAGGTACCAAGATTGGCCAACTCACGCGAGTTTCTGGACGATATTCTTGGGATACTTTTAGAAATATAAGGGAAGACATGCGAAAGATCAAAGTAGGGGGTGTGCCGGAACATTTTAATTTGCCGTGGCACCTGGCAGCCGAGCAAGGACATTTTTCAGCAGCCGATATTGACCTGGAGTGGCAATTTTATGGCGGTGGAACGGGTGCAATGACGAAGGCGCTCAGAGCTGGTGAGGTGGATATGTGTATTTTACTCACTGAGGGCATTGTGGCCGATATCATCAAGGGGAACCCTTCTTACATCATTTCCAAATACATTGAAACACCATTGCTTTGGGGTATTCACACCGGAATCAATAATTCACTGGAGCGTCATGAGCAGATTTATGACCAGCAATATGCCATCAGCAGGTTTGGTTCAGGGTCGCACCTGATGGCTCAGGTAGACGCGTTTTATAATGAAACGCCGCTGCAGGATGCGCAATTTGAAGTGATTAGAAACCTGGATGGTGCCCTGGAATCCCTTGGCAAGCTGGAGACCGATGTTTTTTACTGGGAGAAATTTACCACCAAGCCTTATGTGGATGGAGGCCAGCTCAAAAGAATAGGAGAGTACCCTACACCATGGCCTTGCTTTGTCATTGCTGCTACCAAAGAAATTATTGCGCGTGATGCGCAATTGGTGAAGGATACGCTGGGCGTGATCTATCAAATGAACAAAGAGTTCATGGCACATCCCGAGGCGGCAAAGTTGGTCAGCAAGCGGTTTGAACAGCAGGAGGCAGATGTGCTGGAGTGGTTTGGTAGCACGCTCTGGAGTACCAGCAGCCAGGTCTCATCGGCGATGATTGAAAAGGTGATCTACACTTTGCAAAATGCTGGTGTTTTGGAAGAAAACCAGTCACTGCCTGTTGATCAGCTGGTAAAGGAACTGTGGTAAGGTCATAAAAAAATCCGATAAGCGAGACTTACCGAATTTTTGTTAAATATCTTTTATTGCAGGAAGCTTACTTACTCCATTTGATGGTGCATCCTACTGCAACGGCTTTTGTTTTACTCACCGGCTTACCTGCTTTCAACTCACCTATTGCATTTTCAACGTATCTTACTTTTGCTTCTTCTTCGCTTCTTGGATTGTCATCAATCGCACCAATAAATGATACCTGCATACCATTGTCCTCATTATTCAATAAGAAAACATGAGGAGTTTTGGTGGCACCAAATCTTCTGGCGATGTCTTGTGTTTCATCCATTACGTAAGGGAAACCATAACCTTTTTCTTCTGCTCTTTTCTTCATGTTATCAAAAGAGTCTTCAGGTTTAATGGACACATCATTGGGCATGATGGCCAGTACGGGATAGCCCCGGCTTTCGTACTTTTGATGCAACTTGATGATGCGATCTTCATACATTTTAGCATAAGGACATGAATTACAAGTAAAAATGACAATGACGCCGTCACCTGTTTTGTAATCTGAGAGGGAAACCATCTCGCCATCGATATTTTTCAGGGAGAAATCATCCACTGCATCACCTATGCCATAACCCGCTGTCGGGACTACTGCATCATGTGATTCAAACATCAGACCCAGACCAACCAAGGCAACGCCAAATACTGAAACTAGAAGTTTAATCATATAATTTCGGTTCTTGTTTATTTAAAGTAAACTTAAGATCAACGTAGAAAGTTCATCTTGAGAAAACGACTTCTCATAAAAATACTGATTTCCGCTGGAATCCACAAATAATGTGGCGGGAATCGCCCCTGTCCAGCTTGAATCTACCTTTGGCATGAAGGAGTCATAATTAATATTATCTAAAAGCATCACTTTGCCATAGGGTTTCTTCTTTTCCACAAACTTCGTCACTCTTTCCAGGTCCTCTACAAAATCCAGGCTCACAAAGTATAGGGTAGCTGATTCACTTTCCTGTTTGATCACCGCATCGAAGTAAGGCATTTCTTCGATACATGGTTTGCACCAGGTGGCCCAGAAATTGACTACTTTTAGCTTGTTGGATGACTTGGTAATTTCACTTTCCAGGTCTTCAAAAGCAATCACCTGTACAGATAAATCTTCCTTCTTCTCAGTGCCACCGTTGCATCCTTGCAGAAGCATCAGCGCTGCCAGGCCAAAAAAGCAACTAAGTTGTTTCATCTTTCCTAAAATTAATTTCACCGTTTTCCAAATTTAGGCATTCGTCAAATTGTATAAAACTAATATTCATGAATTTTTCAATAACGTCGCTTATGCACGCTATAAGATTTCTTAATATTTGATTAACAGGCAGATAGAGTTTTTCTTCATAACTGCGCAAATGCTAATATCCCCCACAGGTAGATATTTGACTTATTCTACGTATCTGGACGATTCAAAGATTTTTAATTCACAACTTTTATTTATCCACATTTTCAACATTTTATCCACGGTTTTTTCAAAAATTAGTATAAGTAATTGAAAAAGAGAATTTTAAATGGCTTCACTTCATGTGAATAATTGTGGATAAGTCTTCTCATTTTTGAAATGACTCATATCCAGCTTAGAAAATGGATCTTTTAGCAAAGATTGAAAATCTGCTATTTAGGGGTGAAGGCGATATTTGAAAGTGCTGCCTTAAGGGCAATTTGTCGCTTTTTGGTGAGATTAGTTTATTTCCATATGATAGTATTCTTCTGAGGATGTCTTATCATGTTAACTTTCAAGTAATTGAATTGTTTTTGTATTTTTTTGATGAGATGCTCTAAGTCAGTTTTACCAAAATATCTATTGAAATTTCTCATTTCCACTATGTTTTATTTGTGAGAATCCTTTATGATTGCAACTGCCCTGAAGTAGGAGTTGGCTTGATTTTGCCCGTACTTATTTGAATCTACCTTCGCGACTGCTTCGGCAGACGAGAAGATCTGTTTTCATTCCCCGACCCAGAGGGTCGGAAACGATAACGTTTGCTGTGCAAACACCGTTTGATACCTCGGGTTTCTAACCTGGGGTTGTTCATTAATGTGTGGAAAGCTGGAGCATTCAGATAGCCGGTTTATTCCCACGTGAAATGATGATCTGATGAAGCAAATTAAGAAAATAAAGGAGACTTGTCTGTATGTGTCCGACCTGGATAGGACGGTGGATTTTTACCATCACAAAATGGGCTTCCCGCTCATCCATCAAAAGGAGAAAAGGCATGCTTTTTTTCGGGTAGGCAGTGATGTTTTGCTTTGTTTTCTGCCGGAAGTGACGCGGCTGGATACACAATTGCCTCCGCACTATGCGCATGGCCAACAACACCTTGCTTTTGAGGTTGCGCCTGAAGACTACACGGAAATGAAAGATAAAATCTCCGGTTTAGGTATCGAGATTATCCACGAAGAGCACTGGAGGGAAAATGTTTACTCCTTCTACTTCAAAGATCCCGATGCCCATGTCCTGGAAATTGTGACAGAAGGATTGTGGGGTTAAACGACCAATGCATTTCTTTCGGCCAGCGCTTCTTCTACAAAATCAAAAGTAGAAAGAATGTCCGGCTTGCCGTCTACAATGGCAACATCGTGCTCAAAATGTGCGGATGGTAACCTGTCTGCGGTGACGATGGTCCAGCCGTCATTGAGTTGGGATATGCGTTTTGTGCCCAAATTAATCATGGGCTCTATGGCCAATACCAGTCCTTCTTTGAAGATAGGGCCTCTGCCGCGTCTGCCATAGTTGGGGACATTGGGCGGTTCATGCATGGTCCTGCCTAGTCCGTGACCCACTAATTCTCTCACTACGCCGAAACCATGTTTTTCGGCATGCTCCTGAATGGCATGGCTGAGATCGCCCATTCTATTGCCTTTCATCATTTGCTCAATGCCAAGGTAGAGCGATTCTTTGGTCACCCTCAGTAGTGTTTTGATGTCTTCAGAAACTTCGCCTACCGCAAAAGTGTAAGCGTGGTCGCCGTAGAAGCCATTTTTAACAGCGCCACAGTCTACGGAAATAATATCTCCTTCTTCCAGTGGCTTATTGCTGGGAATGCCGTGAACTACTTGCTCATTGATGGAAGTACATAGCGTATTGGGAAAATCATAGAGTCCCAGAAATCCGGGCACAGCTCCATTGTCTCTGATAAACTCTTCCGCAAGTTTGTCGAGATGTAGGGGTGTTACACCAGGTTTGATTTCCCTGGCCATCAGGCCAAGGGTTCTCGATACTATTTGAGCGCTTTCCCGCATGAGCTCAATTTCTTCTCTGGTTTTATACTTTATTCCCATATATGTCCGAATAATTCTTACAAAATTAACTTTTTATCCCAACTTGAGCAATAGTATGGCCAGGCCAACTGACGTATTGCGTAGGTGCAAAGTGGTTTTTCTACCTGCTGGCAACTCATTGCGTAATTTAGGTGCTTTTCTGCGTAGTTTTGGTCCTGCCAATTAGTGATTGAAATGGTCTTCACAGTTGGGTTTATGGTCCAGGTGATCATTGAAAGACCATTTGTATTTACAATGAACTGATTGCACCTGTTTATAGTTTAGAATTTAACATTAAAACAAATAGCCTTTCATGGAGACTTTAGAGGCAATAGCCAAGCGAAAAACGGTCAAAGTACTCAGTAACGAACCCTGGAAATTACCGGACAGTGCCGAGACGCTCAAAGACAAAGTATCAAAAATCATTCAGGCGGCAAATGATGCGCCTTTTCATTTTCAGGCACACCAATCGCATTTTGATGATCAGGAAGACCGGGCCATTGTTCCCTGGCGATTTCACATTTTATATACGGAGCAATGCCGCCAGCTGGCCTATGTGATCCAGCGTGATGGGATAGGGGCAGGCAAAATCCTGCAGATGTTACAAACTGCTGATGTCCTCATTCAGGCTACGTGGTTGCCAGACCCTGCTGCCGATGAAACGGATCAGCTCTTTGAGGCCAACAGGAGGAACATGGAGCACATTGCAGCGGCTTCGGCGGCCATTCAGAATGCATTGCTTGCAGCTACTTCTATGCATATTCCCAACTACTGGTCGAGTGGTGGCGTATTGCGGGATGAGGCATTTGCCAAGGTCATGAAGATTAGCCCTGCCGAGGTGTTACTGGGATCAATTTTCCTGTTTCCTGAAGAAGCAGAGGAACTATTGAGTGGAGATGATAAAGTAGTCTACAGTGGATTGAGGAGTAAAAAGGGGCCTGTAGATGGTTGGGTACGTGAGGTGAGTTTTTGATGCCCCGGCGGGGTACCGCTCGTCTCAGAAAAAATCTTGAAAATAAAATTTCAAATTGAGTTTTAGATTATACCCGTAAAATAAAATAGGAGTAGTGCACCAACACTACTCCTTTTCTATATTTTCTATCTTGAAATCGTATTAGATAACTCCTTCCAGTACGTCTTTGATATTGACTCTTTCTCCATCTTTGAATGAAACTACCCAGGCGTCTTTGACTCCCATTTCTCTCAGGTATTTTTTGAAAGTGTCTGCTTCCCAGTAATCTCTGAAAGCACCTAGCGTGTAACGCTTCAGTCCGTCTTCACCTACCTCACCACTGAAATCTTTGGTCTTATTGAGATACTTGGTCAGGTCTTTATTTCTAAAAGCACCAATCTGTACTTTGAAAACTACACCTCTGCTGTCAGCGACATATGAGTTGCCTGAATCGTTGTCTTTTGGTTCTGCTTTTCTGGTCGCACTCTTGGCAGTAGCTAATTGCGTCCTCAGTTCAGAAATCTGATCCTGATAACCTGAAATCTGACTATTCTTCTCAGAAATCTTGCTGTCAGTTTCAGATAATTCGCCCTTCAGCGATGTTACCTGGCTTTTCAAACTTTTATTTTGGTCCAAAAGGGTCTTGTACTGTTGAGGCTTCAAAGCCTTGATTTTTTTCTTCCACTCCTTTTGTTCTTTCTTAGACATTTGGGCGTTTGCATTAAAGCCGATTACCATGCAAAGCGCTAAAAAGAAGATTGAAAATATATTTCTCATGGTACTTAATTGAGTTTCATTTTAAATATGAAGCTAAAGTAAGGGAATATCTCCTTAAAACACAAATAGTTTAGATTAAATAATGTATTTAAGAACTAGCTATTTAATTATTGAAAATGAAGGAGTTATCTTTTTTTCTGATTATTTAAGACTGCCAATCATGTCTTCCGGTTTTACCCACTCATCAAATTGCTCGTTGGTTACCAGGCCTAAATCGATGGCTGCAGCGCGCAGGGTAGTACCTTCTTTATGCGCTTTTTTGGCGATTTTAGCAGCGTTTTCATAGCCAATGTGTGTGTTCAACGCAGTGACCAGCATCAGCGAGTTTTCCAGCTTTTCTTTGATTACAGCGTCATTAGGGGCTATCCCTACTGCACAGTTGTCATTAAACGATAAACAGGCATCTCCCAGTAGCCTTGCAGAGGTCAATACATTATAAACCATCATTGGTTTGAAAACATTCAGTTCAAAATGACCAGTCATCCCGCCGGCAGCTACAGCCACATCGTTTCCGATTACCTGAGCGCATACCATGGTGAGTGCTTCACACTGCGTTGGATTCACCTTTCCGGGCATGATAGAAGATCCGGGCTCATTTTCAGGAATCACAATTTCTCCAATTCCACTTCTTGGGCCTGAGCACAACATACGGATGTCATTCCCGATTTTCATTAAGCTAACGGCCAGTTGCTTCAAAGCGCCATGGGTTTCTACCATTGCATCATGTGCCGCCAGTGCTTCAAACTTGTTCTCTGCGGTGATGAAAGGCTGCGCGGCATAGTGGCCGATTTTCTCAGCCACCATCTCAGCATAGCCTGCCGGTGTGTTGAGGCCTGTACCTACTGCAGTGCCGCCAAGCGCCAGCTCTGCCAGGTGAGGCAGTGTATTCTTCAGGGCCTTGAGGCCGTGGTCCAGTTGAGAAACATAGCCAGAAAACTCTTGTCCAAGGCTCAGTGGTGTCGCGTCCATAAAGTGCGTTCTGCCAATTTTCACTACGTCCATGTATTTGGCAGACTTCTCTGCTAAAGTATCGCGCAGCTGTAAAATCTTAGGAATGGTGTCCTCCACAATCTGCTTATAGCTTGCAATGTGCATGGCAGTGGGGAAAGTATCGTTGGAAGACTGTGATTTGTTGACATCGTCATTGGGGTGAATGATCTTTTTGTCGTCGGTGAGGCTGCCACCATTTAGTACATGGGCTCTGTTGGCGATGACTTCATTCATGTTCATGTTGGACTGAGTCCCTGATCCCGTTTGCCAGATCACTAATGGGAACTGATCATCTAAGCCACCGGCAATTATCTCGTCACACACCTGACCGATCAATTTCGCCTTCTCTTCAGGAAGGACACCCAATGCAGCATTGGTCTCAGCAGCCGATTTTTTCAGAATGGCAAAAGCTTTGGTAATTTCCAGCGGCATGCGCATGTTGTCGCCGCCAATTTTGAAGTTGTTTCTGGATCTCTGGGTTTGTGCTCCCCAGTACTTATCAGCGGGTACCTCTACATTACCCATGGTATCTTTTTCTATTCTGTAGTCCATTGAAGTTTATTTAAAAACGCTTTAATGCTAAGTGAAAACAACAAACATTGGTTCCATTGTCATGGAATTGCTTATTCGCGATCAAAGTTACTGAAACTCTTCCCTCATGTACAAGAGCGCGCTCATTGATCATATGAGTGGTATGGGATTGACCTGTAAAAGGGGGGTGATGTTGCTTCATTGATCAGAGCGTTGCTTCCCTCAATGTGAACTCCAACTTTACCTGAGTGTAAAAAATCAAACTTCAATCTTAAATAACAGTTAATATACTTTCTTTGTAAGAATCACTATCACTAGGAATTGCGAGAAAACAGGGCTGTTCTTAGATTTGTGTGATTTCGCAGGATTCTGATTGTTAACATTTATTTTACATGGCGATGAATAGAAGAGACAAATTACAGCAGGTTGGTAAGGGATGGATATTTGCCATCACATTTATACTGGGATCAGTACTTGTGACCAGTTGTGGAGATGGCGATAAAGCTGCAAAAGCATTGGAGGCAAAGAAGGTGGAGGCCATTACCAATTATGCCAATGTTGTTCATGCCAATTATCAGGATGCTTTGAAAACTGCTGAGCAGTTGAGAGATGCCATCAAGGCAATGACTGATAATCCTGACGCAACGACCTATCAAGCGGCAAAAGATGCCTGGCTGGCAGCACGCGAGCCCTACGGTCAGTCTGAGGCGTTTAGGTTTTACGGTGGCCCTATTGACGATGAAGACGGCCCGGAAGGACAGATGAATGCATGGCCCCTGGACGAATCCTACATTGATTATGTCAACGGAGCGGTCAATGGTAGTAACCCTGCCGACAATGATGGTACCAATATCATCAACAGCCCTGAGGCTTTTCCTGAGATTACGGCAACTGTGCTGGCTGGTTTGAATGAAGCGGGTGGAGAAACGAATGTGAGTACCGGCTATCATGCCATTGAGTTTTTACT
>ERZ1740068.236-NODE-236-length-31903-cov-5.557209_pt1 | contig 31903 bp, 33 predicted proteins | sample MGYA00581735_ERZ1740068 | MGnify/ENA primary metagenome ERZ1740068 (study PRJEB43018, sample SAMN04849740) | marine metagenome | isolation source: floating plastic debris | place: Pacific Ocean | collected 2008-08-30 | study: EMG produced TPA metagenomics assembly...
GTCGATCCGCACCTATGTCAGCGAGTTTGACACGGTCACGATCCGCGAGGCGCTGCTGCGCGAACACTATCGCGGCGGGCAAAGCTTCTTCGTTGTGCCCCGGATAAAGGATCTGCCCGAGATTGAAGAGTTCCTCACAACCCAAGTGCCTGAGGTCAATTACGTCGTCGCCCACGGGCAAATGGCGGCGGGCGAGCTCGATCAGCGCATGAATGCGTTTTATGACGGGAAATTCAATGTTTTGCTGGCCACTACGATTGTGGAAGCCGGCCTCGATATTCCGTCCGCCAACACGATGATCATACACCGCTCCGATATGTTCGGCCTGTCCCAACTCTACCAGATCCGAGGCCGCGTGGGGCGGTCGAAACTGCGCGCCTACGCCTATCTGACGACCAAGCCCCGCGCCCCTCTGACACCCGCTGCAGAAAAACGCCTGCGCGTCTTGGGCAGTCTCGACACGCTTGGGGCCGGATTTACGCTGGCCTCGCAAGATCTCGACATTCGCGGTGCGGGCAACCTGCTGGGTGAAGAGCAATCCGGGCAGATGCGCGATGTGGGCTATGAGCTTTATCAATCCATGCTGGAAGAAGCGATTGCCAAGATCAAAGCGGGAGAGTTGGAAGGCCTGTCAGAGGCGGACGATCAATGGGCCCCGCAAATCAATCTCGGCGTGCCGGTCCTGATCCCCGAGGACTATGTGCCTGATCTCGACGTGCGCCTTGGATTGTACCGCCGTCTCAGTGGCTTGCAGAGAAAAGTTGAACTGGAAGGCTTTGCCGCGGAGCTCATTGATCGCTTTGGCAAGCTGCCAAAGGAGGTCAACACGCTGCTTTTGATCGTACGCATTAAGGCCATGTGCAAACGCGCGGGCATTGCCAAGCTCGACGGAGGCCCAAAGGGCGCCGTGATCCAGTTCCACAATGACAAGTTCGCCTCGCCTCAGGGCCTTGTAGAGTTCATCCAGGACCAAAATGGGCTGGCGAAAGTCAAAGACAACAAGATTGTGGTTCGCCGGGATTGGCGCAAGGATTCCGACAAAATCAAAGGCGCCTTCGCCATCGCCCGTGATCTGGCGGAAAAGCTCGTCGCCGAAAAGAAGAAGAAAGTGAAAGCGTAAACGCGTGCGCGCGCAGGATTAAGCGCGGCTTTACCAACGCACCGGCAGGCTCCCACCCAATTTGAGGAGCCAGAACCATGTTATCCGTTGAAACCATCGCAAAAGACATCGTGGCCCGTGAAGGTGGGTTCGTGAACGACCCCGATGACCCGGGCGGGGCCACAAAATACGGCGTGACCATCCACACCATGCGTCATCTCGGCCTTGACCTGGATCGAGACGGCGACATCGATGTGCAAGATGTGAAGATGCTCACCCGCGAGCAGGCCGAGACCATTTTCATCAAGCACTACTTTGAAAAACCCGGCATCGCCCGCCTCCCCGAGCCTTTGCAGGCCAGCGTCTTTGACATGTATGTCAATGCGGGCGGCAATGCCGTGAAGATCCTGCAACGCCTGTTGCGCCAGATGGGTCAGGACATCACTGTGGATGGCGCGATCGGGCCGCAAACGGCGCAGGCCGCGCAACATGCCTTTCACATGGCCCCTGAGCATCTGGTCGATGCCTACGGGATCGCGCGTCGCAACTACTACTTCCGCCTGGCCGATCGTCGTGTCACGTCGCGCAAATACGCGCGCACACGGTCCGGGCAGAAAGGCGGATGGATCAAGCGCGCGGAAGACTTCATCTCTCCGCGCTTTCACATGACGGACGCCGAGTTTCAGGCGCGGGTGGCAAAATGGGTCTGATCGGTAACGCCTTCAACCTGCTATTTGGCGGCGGGCGCAATGTCATCGTGGACACGGCTGAGGTGTTTCGCGTCAATGCAGAGGCCGGCGACAAACGCGCGAGCGAGCTGCAATCTGCGGCCCTTGAGCAAATGGCCCGCGAATTCCAACCGCAGCAAAACGGCTGGTTTGATCGCTTGGTCGACGGGCTCAATCGTCTGCCCCGCCCCGCCATGGCCTTGGGCACAATCGCGCTTTTCATCTCCGCCATGTCAAACCCGGTTTGGTTTTCCGAACGCATGCAAGGGATTTCGCTTGTGCCGGAACCCATGTGGTGGCTTTTGGGCGTTGTCGTGAGCTTTTACTTTGGCGCGCGCCATCAGGCGAAGGGTCAGGAATTTCAGCGCTCTTTGGCCGAAACCATGGCACGCACGCCGCAGGTTGTGCGCAACATTGAGCATCTGCAGAGTCTGGATCCCAACCAACCGCAGATTGCCCACAGCGGAACAGACAGCACCCTCGAAATTGCCGCCACGGAAACGGAGGACAACCCGGCCCTTGCCGCCTGGAAGCTGCGCCAAGATGCGCCCGAGTGATTTCTGAGGTGCTGGCCTGCGATCAGCACTCGTCTATTGACACCTGAATGCTCCAGATTCACGATAGGGTTGCGTCAAAACGGGACATTTTTCTTGGACTCCAAACAGGAGCGACGCGAGTTTTGACAGGAAAGGGACACTGTAATGAACATCAGACTCTATTGTGGTGCAGCGCTCTGCGCCGTTTTGGCGGGGCCAGGTTTGGCATCTGACGAAGTCACTGAAGATGTCACAGAGGTCCTGCCCGTGGCATCCGATGAAATCGAAGAATATCGAGTGGCCGGTGACTGGGTGGTTTTTGCCAACAATACGCGCGGCAATTGTTTCATGACCAAAAGCGATGACTCCGGAGCGGTGCAAATGGGTCTGACCAAATCCGGAGAGTACGGATATGTCGGCGCCTTCGTCAAAGGCGCTGAAATCGAGGAAGGTCCAAAGGCCATCGCAATCTCTGTCAATGGCAACCTGTATTTTGGCGAGTCCAACTCCGCCACGCAGCTCTCCGATGGGTACAATGGCGGCTACATCCTCAGCAACAACATCAAGCTGCGCTATGATCTGGGTAAAGCGGACGAGATGCACCTCTTCCCCGATGCGCCCTATAGCGCCACGGTCAATCTCAAGGACGCCAGAAAGGCGATCTTTGAGGTGCAGGAATGCACCAAGAAGCTTCAATCCGGGTAATCAAGACCGCGGCATTGCGGCCCGCATGGAAACGGCGCGATCTGACGATCGGGCCGTTTTTAAAGCGTCCGCCCTTGAACCTGAGACATCAGGTAAAGTCCGGGCGCGTGCAACATCCTTATGTTGCGCAGCATTCGGCCAAAAGCAGTGATCCAGGTTTTTGGCCGAATGCTTTAGTCAGAGATACGCGATGCCGTCAGTCCGAGGCCCGCGAAGTTACCGATCAGGTTTGCGATCGTCTGAGCCGCTGTGAACGGGGATTCTGACATCAGCATTGTATCATTGGGTTCCAACGTGAAGTTTCTAGCGGCAAAAAGCCCGTCTGCATTTGTCAGATCAAAAGCAAAGACCACCTGCTGCATGTCAGGCCCTCTCGGCCCCGGGGTCAGATCACGCGGGTGATAATCCCGGAGGATCAAAACGCCCTGGGGATTGCCGCGCCGACCGTCCACCCCACCGGCAGCGGACACAGCATCCATCGCTGTCATCTCTTCTTTTTGAAAGAAAATCAGCTCCTGGCGGCCGCTGGCGCCCACGGAATTAAAGCTGCGATCATCTTCGACAATGGCAACCACGTCGCCCCCGCGCATGCGCACATTATTGCCAGGGTTTTCCAGTACGTCCTCAAGCCGCGTCTCATAAAGCTGACCATTGCGCTGCAAGCGAACCCTCGGGTTGCGCAAGCTCGTGTTCACACCTCCGGCAATTGAGAGCACACTCAGGAGTTGCATATTGCGGCTGTCCATCGGGTAGCGCCCCGGCGCTTGCACGCCCTGTGACACGTCCACAGAATTATTGCGTCCGGGCACAAGGCTCAGCTGCACTTGTGCTGCGGGCACGATCATTTCCATCTCGGCTTGGATCTTGTTGCGCGCAGCACCAGATGTCAGGCCGCGCACGCGCACATCACCGACATAGGGTAAGAACACAGTGCCGGCAGAAGACACCGACAACGGCGCAATCGGCGTTTGCTTTTCTCCGTTGGAAATCAGCGAGTTTTCCTGATTGTCCCAAATGATGACCTCAATCGTGTCGCCCGTCTGGATAACCGCACTGTCTGGCCCGCGATCTGCGTGAAACCAGCTGCGATGCTCATAATGAGACGGCTTGGGCCAGGAATTCACCTGAGCACTGGACGCACGCGTCACCTCCACCACCTGAAATGTCGGGTTCTCAGAAGAGCCTTGCGACACAACTTCTTGCTGTAACGCGGCCGTTCTCGGCAAATTGCAAGCGCTCAGCGCAGCCAGGGCCAAGACAAGCCCAAAACTTTGCGCGCATCGCTTGACTAAGCCTTTGGTCCTGCTCCGTGCATTCGATGCCAACTGCACTACCTCACGTGTTCTCGTTTACTGTTCACTAGCGCATTGACGCTGTATGAGACAATGGAAATGTGACTAAGTGATGGGGTTAGGCGGCTTCTTGACACAAAATCCGCAAAAGGGTTGCGCGTTGATCACAGGCGCCGGGGGGCGGCTGGGTCGATTGTTGCAAGCCGCATATGCACAAAGCCCTAAGCATTTGTATCGCTTTGAATTTCAATCCCGGCGCCCGGGCGCGGATCACCAATGGTCGCCAGGCGATGACCCCCGGGCTTTGCCCCACTGTGAAGCCGTGATTGGCCTGTGGGGTGCAACCTCTGGCAGCCCCGCTGCGCTTTCGCAAAACGCGCAATTGGTCTCCACCACATCAGAGCTCGCACAGGCTATCGGTGCAAAACGGGTGATACATCTATCCTCAGCGGCCGTGTATGGCCCAGGCATATCAATGAACGAAAATCACTCTGTAGGTCATTGCAGTGATTACGGAAAATCCAAACTAGAGATGGAGAAAGCCGCCCGAAAGCGAGGCCAGACGGACGGGTTGACCCACATGTGCCTGCGCTTGGCCAATGTGGTTGGTGCAGACAGCCTTGCCCCCGCCTTGCAACATCCAGGTCCCGCCACCATTGACAGCTTTACGAGTGATCCAGAGCCGCGCAAAGGCCCTTTGCGCAGCTATATCAGCGCATCAGACCTGCTGAGGGTTCTGGACGGTTTGCTCGCTCTCCCTGAGATTGAATGGCCCGCGATCCTCAATGTCGCCTGTCCCGAACCGATTTTCATGGATGCACTGATCAGAGCAGCTGACAAAGACGTGATCTGGCAACCCGCTCCGCCCACCGCCGTGGCCGAGGTCACGCTTGACGCCACATACTTGCAAAAGCTACTGCCGTCTCTCAATTTCTTGTCCACCGCGCCTGCGCTTATCGACGACTGGCGTCGATTGGAGAGCCTTGGATGACATTTGGCAAACGCCTGCTGGACCTTGTCTTGGCCCTGGTTTTGACGGTCATCCTCGCGGTGCCATTCTTGATCGTGGCTCTGGTGGTGTTGCTTCGCGACGGCCGCCCGATTTTCTTCGCTTCCAAACGTATGAAAACACCGACAGAGAGCTTCACACTCTGGAAGTTTAGAACCATGACCGTTGATCACAAAGACGGAGGCGTCTCAGGCGGGGACAAGGCGGCCCGCATCACCCCAAACGGCGCATTCCTGAGGCGCAGGAGGTTGGATGAACTGCCTCAGCTCCTCAACATTTTGCTTGGAGATATGAGCTTCGTCGGCCCGCGACCGCCGCTCAAACGCTACGTGTCCTTGCGCCCCGATCTCTACAAAGAGGTCCTGCGCAACAGGCCGGGCGTGACGGGCCTCGCGACGCTGCGATATCACCAACATGAAGAACGTCTTTTGTCGACTTGCAAAACGGCACAAGAAACGGATCACACATATTTGTCTCGCTGTGTGCCCGCAAAAGCAAAGATCGACCTTATCTATGCCAAGAACCAATCCGTGTGCTTTGATGTGAAGCTCATTTGGGACACGACTGCCCGAGTCTTGCTCAGAGCGCGTGTAAAATAGGCAAAACTACGCTCATTTCGGCTATCAATTCAGAATGCGTTTGATTAAATGCGTGCAATCTAATGGTGTGTTGGCATCGAGCTGAGTACGGTATAACAATAACCCCCTTCCTAAGATGGGACCAAGACAGGGGCGACACTTGTATAAATTGGGGTTGCTTTACAAGCTGGCGGTGACGCTGACGCGTCAGCAAAAGCGAAATGTCATTCTCGCGATCGACATCTTGTTGATCGCCGCCGCGTATCTACTAGCACGTGGTGTCATACTGACAGATGGCACTGCATATGACGGCACGTTTCCAATCATCACAGACTTATTGGCGCTGCTTTCTGCAGGCACGATTGCGATCATTCTGCTGGGTCTGCACAAGATCAAGCTGAACGCTTATCAGATGCAAGGTGTGGTTGAATCTGCTTTCGTTGCGTGCATTCTCTTCATGGTGGGTCTGGCAAGCGCCATGCTGGCCGGGCCACAGGGCACCGCGGCGAAGGTGTTCGTCGTGACGGCCATGACGTTCCTGATCATGTCGGTGTCTTCTCGACTGATCATGCGGCGGGTTTTGTTGTACATCTACGACAAGGGTAATCCGCGCCTCCCCATCCTGATTTACGGTGCGGGCCAGACCGGACAGCAACTGGCAACCGCCTTGGCCACAGACGATACTGTCGAACCGCTGGCCTTCATTGATGATGATCGCCGGCTGCAGGGTCTTTTGGTCGCGGGTATCCGGGTCCACCGTCCTGCAGAGCTCAATGGCCTGATTGAAAAACACGGCATCGGTCGCGTCGTACTTGCGATGCCAAGCGTGCAGCGCAACAAGCGAAACTATATCTCCCGGCGTATCGCCCGGGCGGGGTGCGAGGTCCACGCTCTGCCGTCCTTTGCGGATCTGGTGGCGAACTCCGCCAAGGATCTGGCTGACACACGGCCGGTGGATATCGACGAACTGCTTGGGCGGGACGGTCTGGAGGAAGAACTGCCAGGCGTGGCTGACACCTATGAAGGCAAAAACATCCTGATCACGGGGGCCGGTGGGTCGATCGGATCGGAACTGTGCCGCCAGCTGCTATCGTGCAAACCGGCCTCTCTGACACTTTTGGACCATAGTGAACTGGCGCTTTTCGAAATAGATCGCGAACTGCGCAGTATCACGGAACATGCGCAAATTCATGCGGTTCTGGGCTCTGTGACAGATCAGCCTCTGGTCGAACACACGATGAGCATCCACAAAACGGACATTGTCTTGCACGCGGCCGCCTATAAGCATGTGCCGCTGGTTCAGCACAACGCAATTGAAGGCATCAAAAACAACGTTCTTGGCACCAAATGTGTGGCAGACGCCGCCCGCGCCGTGGGCGTCGAACGTTTCATTTTGGTCTCGACTGACAAGGCAGTGCGCCCGTCATCGGTTATGGGTGCGTCCAAAAGATTTGCCGAGCTGCTCATTCAAGATCTGGCCACGCGCTCGACAAGCACGCGGTTTTCGATGGTCCGGTTTGGCAATGTGCTGGGATCCTCCGGCTCTGTGATCCCGCTTTTCCACGAACAAATCTCACGCGGCGGTCCAGTCACCCTCACCCATTCGGATGTGACGCGCTACTTCATGACCATTCCCGAAGCGGTGCGACTGGTACTCCTTGCGGGGTCCTTCGCCCGTGGCGGTGACGTGTTTGTCCTCGATATGGGCCAACCAGTGCCAGTGAAACAGCTGGCGCGTAAGATGATTGAAAGCACTGGCCATAGCGTGCGCGACAAAGACAATCCGCTGGGGGATATTGAGATTGAGATCACTGGGCTGCGCCCGGGCGAAAAGCTGCACGAAGAGCTTCTGATTGGCTCCGACATGCTGACCACCCCGCATCCAAAGATCATGCGCGCCCAGGAAAAACACCTGTCAGAGATTGAAATGGCCAACGCCTTGCAGTCGCTGCGACAGGCGATCACAGCGCGCAACACCGAACAACTGTTCCAAATTCTCGCTCAATGGATCGAGACGAACGGACAAGACAAGATCCGGATCGTAAACGAATAGAATGCGCCGACACTGGGCAAGGCACTGGGCAACGACGCGGGCCCAAATCGCCTCAACCGCCCTCGCTTTTCTCTGCGAGGGCGAGCCACTCATCCTCCGCCTCGACGAGCTTTTCCTGACGATCGACCAGAGCAGCACTCGCTTTCTCAAAAGTTCTGGGATCGCGCGTAAAAAGCTCGGCATCTGAGAGCAACCCCTCAAGCTTTGAAATTTCTGCGCCCAACGTATCGATCTCATCGGGCAGCCGTTCAAAACGATGTTTCTCCGAAAAGGTCAGGCCTGAGGTAGGCGCTTTTTCGCGCTTTTTATCAGTTTGTTGCGCCGGCTTTTTGACCTTCTTTTCCGCACCGGGCACGTCATCCCTCTGGCCTTGCATATCGCTCCATCCACCGGCGTGGAGCGTCACGCGCCCGCCCCCGTCAAATGAAAGGGTTTGGGTTGCCACTCGGTCCAGGAAATCACGGTCGTGGCTGACCAGCAAAACCGTGCCGTCATAGTCATCCAGCAGCTCCTGCAACAGATCAAGCGACTCGATATCCAGATCATTGGTCGGCTCATCCAGCACCAAAAGATTGCTCTCTTTGGCCATCAGCTTGGCCAGGAGCAATCGCGCTTTTTCTCCGCCGGACAGGGATTTCACCGGCCCGCGCGCCTGGGCCTCATCAAAGAGAAAATCCTTGAGATACCCAACCACATGCCGCGGCTGCCCGCGCACCATGACCTGATCAGACCGCCCAGAGACCGACAGATCCCGCTCAACGGTCAATGCGTCCCAAAGCGACATGTCGGGGTCAAGCGCTGCGCGGGATTGATCAAACACAGCAGGGACCAGGTTGGTCCCATGCTTCACCGATCCGGTATCTGGCGCCTCGGTTTTCATCAGCAGACGCAAGAGCGTCGTCTTGCCCACGCCATTGGGGCCGACAAAGGCCAAACGATCTTTCCGCGACAGGGTCACAGACAGATCTTGCAGGATGAGGTTATCTCCATAGCTCTTTGAAATACCGCGCGTTTCGATCACTTTTCGCCCGGATCTCTCGCCGCTGTCTAGCTGCATGGCGGCGGTGCCCTGGCGTCGGATCTGGGCGGCGCGCTCTGCTTTCATGTCTTGCAAAGCGCGCACGCGCCCCTGATTGCGTTTGCGCCGGGCGCTGATCCCTTCCACGGCCCACCGCGCCTCAGCCTTGATCTTGCGATCAAGCTTGTGCCGCGCCAGATCCTCTTCTGCCCAGACCGTATCCCGCCAGGCCTCAAAGGCATCAAAGCCCTTGTCCTGCCGCCGCATCACGCCGCGATCCATCCAAAGCGTGACGCGCGTCAGCGCCCTCAAAAACGCCCGGTCGTGAGAGATCAGCACGTAGGCGCCACGCGAGGCGCGCAACTGCTCTTCGAGCCAGGCAATGGCCTGAATGTCGAGATGGTTCGTCGGCTCATCCAGCAGCATCAATTCAGGGCTTTCGGCCATCAGCTTGGCCAGGGCTGCGCGCCGCCGCTCCCCTCCAGAGGCGGTGTCTGGCGACAGGTCGGGATCAAAGCCCAACCCCTGCGCGGCCTTCAGGATCCGGTGGTCTTGTCCGGTCTCCAAGCCGCTGGTGGCAAAGTCGCCCAGGGTGGCAAACCCCGCGAAATCAGGGTCCTGCTCCATATAGCCTACCGAGATCCCGGGCGAGAGCGCGCGCGTGCCGCCATCGGCCTCCACCAGCCCGGCCATCACCTTCATCAACGTGGATTTGCCCGACCCGTTGCGCCCCACTAACGCGGCTCGATCGCCGTCATGCACGGTCAATGAGATGCCATCCAAGAGCGGATCGCCCCCAAAGGTGAGGCTCATATCGGTCAGTTGTAAAAGAGGTGCTCTGGCCATCGTCGCTGACTTAGTTCCAAGCGCCGGAAAATCCCAGCGGAATCTAATTCGCGTCCGCGCGCAGCAACCTCTTTCGCATCGGCGGGATCGCGGCAATCTCCAGCACTGTGAACTCATGCAGCGTTTTCATCTGGTGATCGACCACCGCGTGATCACTGACCCAGCCCCCCATCATCAAATAGGTGCGCAAAAGCGGCGGCATTCCGGCTATGGCCTGTTTGGCATCGGGCTTGCGCCGCCGCAGACGCTCTGCAAAGCGAAAGACAGCGGGCGCTTTGACGCGCGGGCCCCAGCGGCGCGGGGCCAGATGACGCTCTTTCAACATGGCGAAGGCATCAAAATAGGGGTTGGCGTCGGTGCCTTTGAACGACGAACAGCCAAAAAGCATCTCCACGCCGTGGTCATCCACATAGCGCGTCATCGCCGCCCAGGCCACGCGCAGCACATCCACATCGTTACAGGCCGGATCGATGCAAAACCGGCCCATCTCGACCATAGGCGCATCGAATTGATGCAAGGCAGAAAGCTCATAAAACTGCGCCGAATAAGTGCGCTCAATCTCACTGCCATGGGTCAGATGCAGCATGCGAAAACACGACACCAGCCGCCCGGTGCTCGCCTCTTCCACCAGAATATGTGAGCAGCGATCATCAAAGGCGTCGCGATCCAGGTCAGGCCCGATGACCTGGCCGTGAAACGCGCGGTGCCGCAACACCTGTGCGGCGCGCAGATCCTCCGACGTGGCGGCCATTCTCGAATGGTACTTTGTATGTTCGATCACCATGTCCCGCATGTCAGGCTCTCCAAATGATCACGTCCCGCACGTGGTATATAGAGCGCAGACCCCAAGACGTAAAAACGAAAGGTCCGGCCAGGCGCGACACGCTCAGCCTCCGAAAAGACCTGATGGATCGATATTGCCAATATTGCCGAAGACCTGACGCAAGAACCCATTGCCAACGACCGAACTGTCCGTCACGCGCCGGGTCAGAGGGACAACCTGCCCCGCTTCCAGACCGAACCGTTCGATATTCGCAATCGTGTCATTTTGGTTAAAGCTGATGGCCAAAACCTGACGGTCGACGACCTGAGGTCGAAGGGCGCCGTATTCACGCACGCGGCTCCGAACATAGTAATAATCGCCGTCGGTCAATACGCCAGCGGCCGAGGGCGCACCGATCACATCGTCCACGGTCGCCCGCGTATCGACGCCCACCTTCAATTGCTGCAGCGTCTCTTCGGATGGCACATAGCCATGGTTGCGAAACTGTGCCGTACAGCCAACAGCCGTCAGGATGGCCAATACGCCCACGGCTCTGAAAACCCAACTCGTCATGAGGACCGCCCTTATCAGCCTTGCGAAAACAGCATTTCACGTAGAGGTACAACAAGCTAGGGATAAGGTTCAAGAATTCATGAGGATTTGACTGCATGAGCACGACCCACACGCGATTGACCCCGGTGAGTGTCGGCAGGCTTTCGCCAAAAGCGCCGTTCTTATTCGACCTACAGCCAGGGGACGATGCGCTGGCACAACTGCAAGAGGAACTCGGCCTCATCGGACTGCGCAAACTGCGCCTCAAGGGAGAGATCACAGCCCAAGGCACCGCTGATTGGGCGCTCTCTGCGCAACTGGGGGCCACGGTCGTTCAACCCTGTATCGCCACTCTAGAGCCTGTCACCACGCGGATCGACGAACAGTTGACGCGCACGTTTCTGAAAAACTGGCCCGACGAGGCGGATCTGGGCGAGGAGATCGAAATGCCCGAGGATGACAGCGTGGAGCGTTTGGGCGACGAAATTGACCTCTTCAGCGTGCTGCGCGAGGCGCTCTCGTTGTCTCTGCCCACCTACCCGCGCGCCGATGGCGCCAGCGCAGAGGTGACAGAGGCCAGACCGGCCGGCGCCGCCCCGATCACGTCAATTGGCGATGATGCGTTTTCTGCCTTGTCTGATCTCAAGAAAAAGCTTGAAAAAGACGGGAAATAGGCCGCTAAACCCCCTTGCCCCACACGCGATAATCTGTATTTTCGCGCTCTCACCAGATTTAGGGGTTGATTGAGCGATACGCACCGCCGTATGAGCGGCATCAACCTGATTGAAATGATGCCCGACTGCGGGCCGATAGCGAACCGAGGTGGCAGCATGGCCGTCCAGCAAAACAAAGTTTCCAAATCCCGCCGCAACAACCGTCGGGCCCACGACGCGCTTGTGGCAGCGAACCCCAATGAGTGCCCCGAATGCGGTGAACTCACGCGGCCCCATCATGTCTGCGGCGCATGCGGCCATTACAACGGTCGCGAAGTGATCGCCATGGCCGACGAGATCGAGCTGGAAGACGACGCAGCATAAGAAGCGGCACGGGAACGGGCGATTGCATGTCCGACGCATCGGATCACAAGAGCACACGTTCCAACCGAACCATCATTTCTGTTGACGCGATGGGGGGCGATTTGGGGCCCTCTGCCGTGGTCGCCGGCCTTTACTATTCAGCAAGAAAGAACCCCAATATCGGGTTTATTCTACATGGGCCCAAGGAAAAGCTTAAGCCCCTTGTGAACAAGCGCAAAATCCTCAAGGACATTTGCGAGATCCGAGATGCGCGCGACGTTGTCTCGATGGATGACAAACCCAGCCAGGTTATCCGCACCGGCAAAGAAAGCTCTATGTGGTCGGCACTCGAATCGGTGCGCCAGGGCGAGGCGACGGTATGCGTCTCTTGCGGCAACACCGGGGCTCTCATGCTGATGTCGGTCATTCGGCTTCGCAAGTTGCCAGGCATTTACCGACCGGCTATCGCGGTGCTCTGGCCCTCTCCGAATCCGCAGGGGTTCAACATCATGCTGGATGGTGGCGCAGATATCCGCGCCGATGCCAAAGACCTCATGCAATATGCGCTAATGGGCGTGTCCTATGCGCGCAACGGCTTTGACCTGCCGCGCCCGCGCGTGGGCTTGCTGAATGTCGGCACCGAAGAACACAAAGGCCGCTCTGAGCTGCGCGAAGCCTATGATCTCATTTCTGCAAACGCCCGCAACGCTGATTTCGAGTTTGTCGGATTTGTCGAAGGCCGCGATTTGCCGGGAACGCGGTGCGATGTGGTCGTGACCGATGGCTTTACCGGCAATGTTGCCCTCAAGACGGGTGAAGGCGTGGCAAAGATGATCTCGGATCAATTGAAAGAGGCCTTCCGCTACACGCCCCTGTCCCGCATTGCAGCGCTGCTTGCGCTGACCTCACTCCGACGGCTCAAGAAACGCATAGACCCGCGCCGCTCTAACGGAGGCGTGTTTTTGGGGTTGAACGGCACGGTGGTAAAGTCGCACGGATCCGCCGATGCAACGGGCGTCTCGGCAGCCGTCAAATTGGCATTTCAGCTCGGTCAGACAGGTTTTTCACAAAAACTGGCAGCACGGGTTGCATCTGCGGCCATGCTTGAACAGGATGCGAATTCGGACACCCACGGTGAAGATGAATGACAATACGCGCGGTTGTAGATGCTGTAGGCCACTATCTTCCAGAACGTGTGGTGCCAAACTCACATTTTGAGAGCTTTCTGGACACCTCAGACGAGTGGATCCGCACCCGCAGCGGCATAGAAAGCCGTCGTTTCGCAGCCGAAGATCAAACCACCTCTGACTTGGCCGTCCTCGCCGCCGAAGAGGCGCTGCAAAAGGCTGGCATGTCCGCAGAGGAACTTGACGGTGTTCTGGTGGCCACCTCCACGCCCGAGCTCACCTTTCCGTCCGTGGCCACCATGGTGCAATCCAGGATCGGCATGACGCGCGGCTTTGCCTTTGATGTCCAGGCAGTTTGTGCAGGTTTCATCTATGCCCTGGCCAATGCCAACGCGCTCATCCTCGCAGGTCAGGCCAAAAAGCTATTGGTGATCGGCGCGGAAACCTTCAGCCGCATCATGGACTGGGACGACCGCGCCACCTGCGTGCTGTTCGGCGACGGGGCGGGCGCGCTGATCCTCTCGGCCGAAGACGGCACCGGAACCAACAGCGATCGCGGCATCCTGTCGACAGATCTAAACTCTGATGGGCGGCACAAAGACATGCTCTATGTCGACGGCGGCGTGTCATCGACCGGCACGTCCGGCAAACTACGTATGCAGGGCAACCTGCTCTTTCGCCAAGCGGTCGAGAAGCTTTCTTTCACCGCCGACACCTCGCTTAGCAAGGTCGGGCTCACTCACGAGGATGTGGACTGGATCGTGCCGCATCAGGCCAATATCCGCATCATCGCTGGCACCGCGAAAAAGCTCGGCATTCCGATGGAGCGCGTGATCGTCACGGTACAAGATCACGGCAACACGTCGGCGGCCTCCATTCCCCTGGCGATGGCAGCCGGGGTGGAAGAGGGCAAGATCAAACGCGGTGATATCCTGGTGTCAGAAGCCATCGGCGGCGGTCTGGCCTGGGGCTCGGTCGTATTACGCTGGTAAAACCGCACGATTCGCGCCCGAACAGTCGCTTAAAGTGTTTCGGCCAAGTCATTGACATTGACTCGGAAAATCCTTTCGCAATAAAGTCTTGGCAAAAGCATAAAACGCAGGGAGAGGGATAATATGACCGAAAAAACGCTGACCCGCATGGATCTGAGTGAAGCCGTGTTTCGCGAAGTAGGACTGTCACGCAACGATTCAGCGCAATTGGTAGAAAGCGTTCTGAACCATATGTCAGATGCCCTTGTGGACGGTGAGCAGGTCAAAATCTCTTCATTCGGCACGTTTTCGGTCAGATCAAAGACAGCCCGCGTTGGCCGCAACCCCAAAACCGGGGAAGAAGTTCCGATCAACCCGCGCCGCGTGCTGACCTTCCGGCCCTCCCATTTGATGAAAGACCGGGTCGCGGCGGGCAACAAACAGCACTAGACATCTCAGGATAAACGCTCATGGCAAAATCGGCAGACGCGTTCCGCACGATCAGCGAAGTGGCGGAGTGGTTGGACACTCCCGCCCATGTTCTGCGATTTTGGGAGAGCAAGTTCAGCCAAGTGAAGCCGGTGAAACGCGCGGGCGGCCGTAGGTACTACCGACCGCAGGACATGATGCTTCTCGGTGGCATCAAGAAACTGCTGCATGATGACGGCATGACCATCAAGAGCGTACAAAAGCTTCTGCGCCAGGAAGGCGTAAAGCATGTCGCGGCGTTCTCGGCAGATCCTTCGATCAGTGGCAGCTATTCACTTCTCTCAGACGATCTGTCGCCAGAGCCCGAAACCGAAACCAGCCGCGTGTGCAGCTTTAAATCTGCCTCACGCGCGGTCGCGGCGCCGGACACGGAGACCGCGCCGGCCGCCGAAGAAACACCCCTGCCCTTCCCGAGCTTTCTGTCTGGCGACAAGAGCATGCCGGCGCCGCCGCAGGATCCTGAACCAGACGCCGCATCTGAAGATGACGCACCAGCCGCGACAGAAGAGACGCCGCCCGCACCGATGATAACCATCGATATCATGTCGATGCTGTCCAAAATGTCGCTGGAGGATGTCCGCGCGCGAGAGGCAGAGCTCAGACCGCTCATGGACAGAATTCGCGCCGAGCTGGATCGGACCGCCTGAGCCCTGCCGGGCCATGCAAATGCAAAACAAAACGCAAATTGGCCTTGCCCGCCCAATCAATTCCAGTATGAAGACGCCATCGTCGGGCTATAGCGCAGTCTGGTAGCGCGTCCGTCTGGGGGACGGGAGGTCGCAGGTTCGAACCCTGCTAGCCCGACCAATCTATTCTCCCCGATCATCGACGCGCAGCTGGCCACCCGCGCACGCCCAAAGACACGTGACTGAAACGGTGTCGCATGTGGGGGAGCGAGAATGACAGGCGTTTTGGCCAGCCAACAGCTTCGGGTGATGATCGACAAAGGTCACCTCTTGGCCAGCGCCCCCTTCCTGGAGGGCCAGATCCAGCCAGCGAGCCTCGATCTGCGCCTTGGCCACACCGCCTATCGCGTGCGCGCATCCTTTCTGGCCGGCGCCTCTCGCACCGTTGCCGAAAGGCTCTCTGATTTCAAAATGCACCAGATCGATCTCTCTGAGGGCGCGGTGCTGGAGAAAGGCTGCGTGTATGTCGTGCCTCTCTTGGAGAGCCTGAACCTGCCTGCTGGCGTGACCGGTGCCGCCAGCGCCAAATCCTCTATTGGTCGGCTTGATCTTTTGACCCGGATCATCACCGATCAAGGCACGGAATTTGACCGTATTCCAGAGGGTTACACCGGGCCACTTTACGTTGAGATTTGCCCTCAGAGCTTTTCGGTCATCGCTAAGACCGGGCAAATGCTGAACCAGGTGATTTTTCGCGACGGCCTGACCGTGATTGATGACACCGAGCTCAAGGCGCTTCATGCTAAAACGCCGGTTGTCTCAGGTGACGCAGTAATTTCCGAGGGCTTGGGCTTTTCTGTCGATCTCAAACCCTCTGACGGCACGCTCGTCGGCTATCGCGCCAAACCCCATACCGGCGTGATCGATCTCAGCAAACTGGCCCATTACGCGCCCAAGGATTTCTGGGAAGAGGTCCACACCGATGAGGGCTGGATTATCCTTGATCCGGGGGCATTCTACATTCTGGTCAGCCGCGAAGCGATCATCATCCCGCCAACCCATGCCGCAGAAATGGTGCCTTATGTCGCCATGGCAGGTGAGTTTCGCGTGCACTATGCCGGGTTTTTTGATCCGGGCTTTGGCTGGGCCGCGGCGGGCGGCGCGGGATCACGCGGCGTGTTGGAAGTGCGCTGTCATGAGGCGCCGTTTGTGCTCGAACACGGTCAGATCGTGGGCCGCTTGGTCTATGAGAAAATGGATAGCCTGCCCGAACAGCTTTACGGCGCGGACATGGCCTCCAACTATCAAGGACAAGGCCTAAAATTGTCCAAGCATTTCAAAGTGTAATCACCCGAAGCTCAGAAACGACCGAACCGCCGCCCCAACCGAATGGCCCGGCGCGCACGCTGCTGCAAATCGCGCGTGTTCGGCCCGCCGGTATTTTGCCGTTGTTGCGGAGTATTTGGATCCTGCGCCGCTTTGCGATTAGCAAATGCATTCACGCCCGCATCGATGCCTGACCTCATGACCCGACGTACGATCATGTTGATCGCCATGCTTATCAATCTGTTCGCGTTCATACTGCCCTCCATGAACTTTGAAGCTGAATATAGCCACGAATCATGAAATTTTCAGGGCACGCAGAGGATCATTCCTCTTTAAAAAGCTCATCCTGTGCCTCATCGGCCTCATCCGCGGCATCTGGCAGCTCGCCCGGCGGCGGTCGATTGTCCAAGAGCCCGGCTGCGCGCAGTTCTTTCAACCCAGGCAGATCGCGCGCGCTTTCCAGGCCAAAATGATCCAGGAAATTTTGCGTGACCACAAAGGTTACGGGGCGTCCCGGCGTCATGCGACGGCGGCCGAACCGGATCCACTCCAACTCAAGCAATTGATCCACTGTGCCCCGGCTCACAGACACACCACGGATCTCTTCGATTTCTGCCCGTGTCACCGGCTGATGATAGGCCACGATGGCCAGCGTTTCAATCGCCGCACGGCTTAACTTTCGCGTCTCAACCGTTTCTTTTTGCAAGAGAAAACCAAGATCGGCGGCCGTTCTCATCGCCCATGCATCACCCACTTTGACAAGCCCAACCCCCCGGCCCTCATAGCGCTTCTTGAGATGACCCAAGGCCTCGGTGGCATCGCAGCCATGGGGCATGCGCGCCTGCAGATCGGCAACGGTGATAGGCTCTGCCGTGGCAAACAAAATCGCCTCACACATCCGCTCTTGCTCAGCCATGGGCGGGGCCTCAAACAGGCTTTCGTTTTCAGGCCCATCTGCCATCAACTATCCTTCCGGCGCAATTCAACCGGGGCAAACGCCTCGGACTGACGGATCTCTACCTTGCCTTCTTTGACCAGTTCAAGGGAGGCCGCGAATGTTGAGGCCGTGGCCGATCGGCGGCGCGCCGGATCTGCCCTGAAATCGTCCGGCAAAAAGCTCACAAGATCCGTCCAAGCCCCTGAAAAACCAATCAAAGATCTCATCTGATCCAGCGCTTGTTCCATGGTCAAAAGCGCATCTCTGTCCATTGTATAGGGGCGGAATTCATCCTTGGTGCGGATCCGCGCATAGCCTTGCATCAGATCCAGCAGCGTGGCCGTGTAATTCACGCGCCGCACACGAGTGACGTCTTCGGGGATCCCACGCACAAAGAAATCACGGCCCAACTGATCGCGCGCCATCAGCTTTGCTGCCATCTGGCGCATGGCCTGAAGCCGCTCGAGTTGAAACGCCAGATGCGCGGCCAGCTCATCGCCCGTTGGTCCATCATCTGTCGGATCAGGCGGCAACAACAGGCGCGATTTCAAAAACGCGAGCCAAGCCGCCATCACCAGATAATCTGCAGCAAGTTCGATGCGTAACTCTCTGGCGCGCTCCACAAATTCCAGATACTGCCGCGCCAATTGCAGCACGGAGATCTGGCGCAAATCCACTTTCTGCGTCCGACCAAGGGTCAGCAACACGTCAAGCGGGCCCTCAAACCCGTCGATATCGACAATCAGCGCCTCAGTGGCCATTCGGTCGGCCACGCGCTCCATGCCGTTGCTGTCGAAGTTTTCGTCTTCCATGGGGTCTTTGATCAAAGCTACGCTATTCGCGCAACAAGCTTTGCGTCCAACGCCAGAATGTCAACCTCATCGGGAGTTTTGCGCGCCGCCAGCGCCCGCTCGGCCCGTGCTTGTGCCGCATCACTCATCTGACCGGATGCATCCGCGACACGGCGGCGATCCTCCAGCGCGGCATTGCACAAAAGCACCACGTCGCAGCCGGCCTCAAGCGAGCCGCGCGCAATCTCTTCCAGCCCCAGATCAAGCGCTTTCATGGTGATGTCATCGGTCATAATCAACCCGTCAAACCCGATCTCATCCCGGATATGGCTCATCACAGCGGGTGAAAGCGTGGCGGGTTTGTCATCCATGGCCGAGAACACGACATGGCCTGTCATCCCCATCGGCAGGTCATTTAGGGCCTTGAACGGCGCAAAATCGGTGCGGGTCAAATCCTCCACCGAGGCACCGGTCTGCGGCAGAGCAAAGTGGCTGTCGACGGTGCCGCGCCCATGGCCGGGCATGTGCTTTACCACAGGCAAAACGCCCCCCGCCATAAGCCCATCGGCCACAGCGCGCCCGATCTGCGCCACGCGGGCCGGATCATCGCCGTAACAGCGATGGGTCAAAAACTCATGGGTGTCAGGGCAAATTAGATCGACAAGAGGAGCACAGTTCGTGTCGACACCGGCCTCACGCAATTCATAAGCCATGATGCGAGAGCGCAAATACATCACCTCTTCGGCATGCGCCCCCGACCGTGCAATCTCTTGGCACGCCGGAGCCCATTCCCGCCAATGAGGCGCGCGCATCCGCTGTACTCGCCCGCCTTCCTGGTCAATCAGGATCGGCGCATCATGCCCCACCGCTTCACGCATCTCGGATGTGAGCGCGCGCACTTGATCCGGGTTTTCGATATTGCGGGCAAAGAGGATGAAGCCAAACGGGTTGGCCTGAGCAAAAAACGCCTTCTCTTCCGCGCTCAAACGCGTCCCGGTCGCATCCAGAATGGTTGCGCCAAAATTCACCCTACAATCAACGTGTGATCACAGGGATGCACTCGGCCCGTTCGGCCACCAGGGCAGAGCAGAACCGCCGCGCATCTGACAGATCCTCAAATCCGGCCGCGCGCAAACGGTAGAATGTCCGCCCGCCACTTGTGGCCTTTTGGATGACGCGACCCTTGCCTTCCAGATAATCCCCGAAGTTCCGGGTCAGCTTCTCCCACTCCGCCTGGGCAATCTCAGCGCTGGCAAACGCGCCTAGCTGAGCAAGCCGCGTGCCAACAGGCAAGCTTTCGGGGTCAATGTCAGTCGTATCGATCGCGGGCGATTGCGCCAACGCCCCGAGACCGCCCAGACCCGCTGGACGCAATTGCGGGCGCAAAGACCGCCCCAACCCGCCTTCGACAGGTGCCGACGCCACGTCCTCTTCAATCGGTTGCGCCTCTTCCAAAGCTGCGACACCTTCCGGAGCATCCGCAGGGGCGGTCTCAGTATCATCCAAAGGCACCGTCTGAGTGGAATTGATCGGGTCAACGCCGCTGGCCAGAGCATTCGCCAACGCCTCAACGGCGGCCAATTGCACCGCGTCCAATTCCTCTTTCGGCGCGTCCGCAGCCTCGGCGGTCGATGTCTGCTGAACGGGTGTCTCTTGCGGCTTTTCCACTGGGGGAGACGCCAGCGCCACATCCTCTTCGCTCAGATCAAGCGGGGCTGGCGCCAGGATCAGACGATCGGCAGGCAGCGACGCCGTCCCAACAGCTGCAATTTCATTGACGGAAAGCCCCTGATGATCGGCGACAGTGCCGCCGGGGCTGTCTGGTTGCACGCGCATCGGCCCGTCTGCGGCCCGCACCACCGGCACGCCGCTGATATCGCGCGTGATCAATTGATAACCCCACACACTCACCCCGATGAGCAGCGCAAGCGACACACCCGCGCCAATCACATGCGCGATGCCCCCTACCGACATTTTGTTGGAATCGCCGCCTAATTCGGAACCTGCTATACCCACTGCCATGACCTGCCTCGCCTATTTACCGCATCGGCGCTGCAGTCCCGCCGATGTCAACTCTGCCTCAGTTGCCCGGCTTGTTTTGCGGTGCGTTTATCGCATCTCGTTCACCGGAGTTACGCCCAAGATACCAAGGCCCGCGGAAATAACAACGCCCACGGCACGGGCTTGCGCAATTTTTGCTTGCGTTGTGGCACTGTCGCCGTCTTGCAAAAACCGCAGCTCGGGGGTGTCGTTGCCCCGGTTCCAAAGCGCGTGCAGTTCACTGGCCAGATCGTAGAGATAAAAGGCCACGCGGTGGGGCTCATGGGCGCGCGCGGCTACTTCAACCAAACGCGGCCACTCAGCCAGTTTTTTGGCCAGCGCCAGCTCTGCTTCATGGGTGTTGATCGAAAGATCCGCCGCGCTCAACGCAGCATCTGAGACATCAATCCCGGCCTCGTTTGCTTTGCGCAGAACCGACGAAACCCGCGCATGGGCGTATTGCACGTAAAAGACCGGGTTTTCCTTGGATTGTTCCAGCACCTTGTCAAAATCAAAATCCAGCGGCGCATCGTTTTTCCGCGTGAGCATGACAAAACGCGTCACATCAGGGCCCACCTGATCGACCACATCGCGCAGCGTCACGAATGTGCCTGCCCGTTTGGACATCTTGAAGGGCTCGCCATCTTTGTAGAGCTTCACCAGCTGCGTGAGCTTGATATCAAGCGGCACCTGACCGTCGGCAAGCGCACTCACCGCCGCTTTCATCCGTTTGACATAGCCGCCGTGATCAGCGCCAAACACATCGATAAGCGCGTCGAAGCCTCTGGAAACCTTGTCATAATGATACGCGATGTCGGGGGCGAAGTAGGTCCAGCTGCCGTCAGATTTCTTCACCGGCCGGTCGACGTCATCGCCATGTTCTGTGGCTTTGAAAAGCGTCTGCTCCCGCGGCTCCCAATCCTCGGGCAGCTTGCCTTTGGGCGGCTCCAGAATGCCCTCATAAATCAGGCCCTTCTCTTCCAGCGCCGCAAGCGCCTCTTCGATGCGCCCGGTCCCGTAAAGCGACTTTTCTGAATAGAAGACATCCATTTCAACACCGAGCGCCGCCAAGTCAGACCGGATGAGATCCATCATAGCCTCGGTGGCGAACTCCCGCACCTCGGCGAGCCAGAACTGTTCGCCTTTGCCCACAAACGCGTCACCCACCTTGTCTTTCAAGGCTTGCCCAACTGGCACCAGATAGTCGCCGGGATACGTCCCATCCTCAAACGCCACGGCCTGACCGTGGGCTTCGAGGTACCGCAGATAGACCGACCGCGCGAGGACATCGACCTGCGCACCACCGTCATTGATGTAGTATTCGCGGGTCACATCAAACCCGGCGAAAGACAACAGACTGGCCAGCGCATCGCCAAAGACAGCCCCGCGCGTGTGGCCCACGTGCAGCGGCCCGGTGGGGTTGGCCGACACATATTCCACGTTCATTTTTTGCCCCAACCCCATGTCAGAGCGCCCAAAATCGGATCCGGACGACAAGACAGCTTGGATCAGATCATGCCAGATATGATCGGCCAAACGCAGGTTCAAAAAGCCTGGTCCCGCGACCTTGGCACTGGTGATCCGCGCATCGTTGCTGAGCGCCACGGCCAGCTTTTCCGCGATATCGCGCGGTTTCATCTGCGCAGGCTTCGCCAGCACCATTGCGGCATTGGTGGCCATGTCCCCATGGGCAGCATCCCGCGGCGGCTCGACAGTGATGGCATCCGTTTTCAGCTCGGCAGGCAGATCTCCGGCAGATTGCAGATCGGCAATCGCAGAGAGAACCAGACCTCTGATATCAGTGAACAGCTGCATGGGGTTCGCTTCCTCATAGGGTTGCGCCGGTTTATCACCGCCACGTTCGACGTCAACGCGCCCACGAATTCTTTGAAAGAATTCGGTCCAAAATCTTTCAAAGATTTTGCCCGCCCTGCCCCCAACTCGGGCTGCGCTTGTCAAAAAACGCGCCGATCCCCTCTTGCGCCTCCGCAGACCCCCAGGCTGAAATCAACGCGTCGACCGAGGCCGCAATCACAGTCTCATCGATCACCGGCCCCAAGTGACGCAAAAGCGCCTTGGATCGCGCCACGGCACCGGGCGCGCAATCGAGATACGGCGCCACTTCCGCCTCGACCGCCTGATCCAACTCAGAGCCCGGCACCGCGAACGTCACCAACCCCAGACGCACCGCTTCCCGCGCATCAAAGCGGCGCGCCGACATGAACACTTGCCTGGCTTTGGCCTCCCCCATGCGGGCACATACATAAGGGCCGATGGTCGCCGGAATGAGACCTAACCGCGTCTCCGTAAAGGCCATCTGCACCTCCTGGGTGGCCACGGCCACGTCGCACACGCTGAGCAGGCCCAGCCCGCCGCCAAAGGCGTTGCCCTGCACCCGACCGATCACCGGTTTGGGCAGCGTGTTGAAGGTCTGCAGCATGCGCGCCAGTTTTGTGGCTTCGCGTGCCCGCGCATCCGGGGTGGCCTCAAACTGCGCGCGCATCCATGTCAGATCCGCACCGGCGCAAAAGCTCTTGCCCTTGGCCGCCAGCACCACGGCGCGCACGCTCTCATCCTCGCTCAGCTCACGCGCCGCCCGGGTCAGCTCTTCGATCATCTGTCCGGACATCGCGTTGTGCTTTTCGGGGCGATTGAGCCACAGCGTCACGATCCCCCGCGCGTAGCGTTCCAAGATCAATGTCTCATACATCGCCCAGCTCCTTTTTGTGATCCTGCAACCAATCCTGATAGGCCCAGACCATGCGATCCACAAACCACACCTACGGCAGCACAGTCATTGCCATGCCAAAAAGCGTCCAGGCCAGATCGTAGCGCCCGAGCCCGAAAGCCACAGCGGTCACGCCCGGCACGGAAAGCGCAGTCAGGCCAAGCGCCCATGTTTTGTGATGCGGACGGATCTCACCGCGCCTATGGATCCAGACACGTTCCCCCAAAACCCCCCGAGAGGCCCAGTTTTCAAGATCTATCTGCGGCGCAAAAACACGTGGATTGAGCCAGTTCCACGCCAAAGCTAATGCTCAAAGCCCAAGGACCCACCACCCAATCCACGCCCGTGACCAGATCGCCATAACCAAGAGCGGCAAGACCGTGAAACGCGTGTAAACCGACCACAGGTTTGCATGTCGCGCCCAAACGGCATCGCTCATGCCCATCAACCGTTCCGCGCCGTGATAGGGATCAGCCATGATCTCCTCGCATCCCCATGGCTAATTGCGACGCCTCTTTGAGCACACCCTCGCGGAGCCCGGTGTGATACCCCAAGTCCTGCAAACGGGCGTGCACTGCCTCTGTCGCCACATGCCCCGCAGCGCCCGGAGCGTAGGGACATCCGCCCAACCCAGCCACCGCCGCATCAAAGACCCGCAGCCCGTGTTCCAAAGACACCTCAATATTGGCCAAAGCGCGGCCTGCTGTATCGTGATAGTGCCCGGCGAGTTGTTGCACCGGCACACCCTGCATGACGGCGCGCAGCATCGCATCAATGCGCTCCGGCACGGCCTGCCCGATGGTGTCGCCCAGGGAAATCTCATAGCAACCCATCTCAAAGAGCGCCTCACTGACGCGGGCAACCGCAGAGGGCGCCACCGGCCCGTCATAGGGGCACTCACTCACGCAAGACACATAGCCCCGCACCGGCAAGCCCGCCGCTTTGCCGGCGGCCAACATCGGCTCAAAGCGCTGCAGGCTTTCGGCTATCGTGGCGTTGATATTGGCCTTGGAGAACCCCTCAGACGCCGAGCCAAAGACCGCCACTTCGTTGGCGCCCGCGGCCAACGCGGCCTCAAACCCGCGCATATTTGGGGTCAGCGCGGCATAGCTCACCCCCTCTGACCGGGTGATATCAGCCAACACCTCCGCCCCGTCGGCCATCTGCGGCACCCATTTCGGGCTCACAAAACTGGCCACTTCGAGGCGCTGAAATCCCGCGCGGCTCAGACAGTCAATGAGCGCGACCTTATCCCGCGTCGCGATAAATTCCGCTTCGTTCTGTAACCCGTCCCTCGGCCCGACTTCGAATATCTCGACATGCTCCGCCATCAGATGCGCAACGCTTCGAGATCTGGCGCAGTGGTGATCGCAGCAGGATGCTCAGACATCGCCTCACACCATTCCGCAAGAGCCGATCGTCGCCCGACCATCTCTGCAGTTTCAGGTACCATGAGAGCATAATCCATCATCGGCCAGAGGTGACAATCCGCAAGCGTCGCCTGCCCTGGCACCAAAACAAACCCCTCTGCGACCAGATCCTCAAGCGCGTCCAACACGCGCGGAGCAGCATCCAGACCGGCCTGCAGATCACCTTGATCAACCGGGTCACCCAGGAGCGGGTTGAACACGTGCTGCACCGCGGCCTGACGCACAAGGGGCCAATAAAGATAGCTGTCGGTAAGGCTCATCACCTGCCGCATGCGGGCTGCAGACTGTGCATCCGCAGGGCACAAACGCGGATCCGGGCAGAGCGCCTCGACATAATCCAGAATGGCCTGGGTCTCATAGAGTTCAAACTCATCGACATGCAGGATCGGGACCCGCACGAAAGGATGCAAGGCCCGCACAGTCTCTGTTTGATCAGGATCGAAAGGGTCAATCTCTTCAATGCGATGCGGCACTGACTTTATACTCAAAACCATGCGCGCCGTGCGGGTGTAAACGCTGAAGACATCGCCATAGAGGACCCATTGCGTCACGTCGGATCCTCCAAAAGGATCATCGGCGCTCCTGCGGCAACCTGCGCGCCCTCCTCCACCAGGATCGCGGCCACGGTGCCGTCAGTCCCAGCCAGCAAGGCATGTTCCATCTTCATAGCCTCCAGAACGGCAAGCCGCTCTCCCTTTTGAACCTGTTGGCCGACGGACGCCGCCATGAGTTTGACCAATCCCGGCATCGGTGCCGTGATCGCGTTGCCGGTGTCATCCGCCGTTGTGGCCCTTGCCAGGGGATCGACCCGCTCAAAGGTGATCCCGTAATCCCGGAAAACCGTGACATGCGTCGCGGTCACGGCCGTTGCAGGCGCCCGCCGGTCATTGACCCTCCAATGCCCGCCCACCCGACGCGCCGAGACAAGGCCCTCATCCAAGGCCACGTCATGGGCGTCAGGAGACAGGCTCGCCACTTTGGCCGATATCTCTGTGTCATCATACCGCAAACCCACCGGCCGCCAAAGCGGCGCCCAAAGGGCAAACCCGGTGTCAGGCTCAGATCTCTCCAAGAGACCATCAGCGGCCAATACGGCAAGCGCCACATCCTCAGGCATCACCTTCGGCACGCGCACCAGACTGTCCAGATCCCGCCCGATTAGCCCAGTATCCACGTCGCCTGAGGCAAAACCCGCATGTTCCGTCAGCGCGCCAAGGAACGCCAGGTTGGTGACCGTTCCCGCCACCTGACACGCCTTGAGCCCGCTTGACAGCTCACGCAACGCGGTCTCGCGGGTGGGGCCGTGAGACACCAATTTGGCGATCATGGGATCATAGAATGGGGAAATCTCATCTCCTGAAGAAACGCCCGTATCCGCACGTATATGCTTTGGAAATACGAGATGAGAAAGGCGGCCTGTTGCGGGCAGAAAGCCCTTCGGCACGTCTTCTGCATAAAGCCTCGCCTCAAAGGCGTGCCCGGTGATTGACAGCTCTTCTTGCGTCATGGGCAGGCCCTCACCGCTGGCCACCCGCAGCTGCCATTCCACCAGATCAACGCCGGTGATCGCTTCGGTCACAGGGTGTTCCACCTGCAACCGGGTGTTCATCTCCATGAAAAAGAAACTGTCCTCGCGCAGCCCTTCAGCGCTGTCGACGATGAACTCCACCGTGCCTGCACCGGCATAGCCAATCGCCTCAGCAGCCCTTACGGCGGCCGCCCCCATAGTGGCGCGCATGGCCTCCTTGAGCCCCGGCGCGGGCGCTTCCTCAATGACTTTCTGATGGCGTCGCTGCAGCGAGCAATCGCGTTCAAACAAATGCACAGCTGACGTGCCATCGCCAAAAATCTGCACTTCAATGTGGCGCGGTTTGCCCACGAATTTCTCGATCAGCACAGCATCATTGCCAAAAGCTGTCCGCGCCTCGCCTCGGGCCGCAGCCAGCGCTGCTGCAAACGCATCTGGCGCCTCGACAAGGCGCATGCCCTTGCCGCCGCCGCCCGCCACTGCCTTGATCAGCACCGGATAGCCGATTTTCTTTGCTTCTTCAAAGAGATGTGCATCGTCTTGAATGTTGCCTTGGTAGCCCGGCACGACCGGCACACCGGCCTCTTGCATGAGCGCTTTGGCCGCGTCTTTCAGCCCCATAGCTCGGATCGCCTCCGCGGACGGCCCGATAAAGGTCAGCCCCGCGGCCTCAACCGCCTCAACGAAGTCTGGGTTCTCACTCAGAAAGCCATAGCCCGGATGGATCGCTTGCGCCCCAGTAGCCTTGGCCGCCTCGATAATGCGATCGGCGTGCAGGTAACTCTCTGCAGGGGTCGAGCTACCAATATGCACGGCCTCATCAGCCATCAAGACGTGACGCGCAGCCCGATCGGCATCAGAGTACACCGCGACGCAACTGACGCCTATGCGTTGTGCGGTATGGATAACACGACAGGCAATTTCACCGCGATTGGCGATCAGGATACGCTCAAACATCGCCTCGTCCCTCAAGGATCCGTTTTTCAGCATTGCGAAGGTGCCGTTCCGTGCGCGCATCCAATGCAACTAGGTAGGCTGTCATGTCCTTGACATCTATCACTGTTGAAACCGCAATTTCAGCAGCTTGATCATGAGGAAAACCATAGGCACCTGTCGAAATCGCAGGGAAAGCCACGCTCAAACACCCGCATTCGCGGGCCAATTTCAGTGACTTATCATAGCAAGACCTGAGCAGTTCAGCTTCACCTGCCCCACCGCCCCGCCAGATGGGTCCGACCGTATGGATGACTTGTTTGGCAATCAGGTTATGACCCGCCGTGACTTTGGCCTGACCCGTTTCACAACCGCCCAAATCCCTGCACTCAGCCAGTAAATGAGGCCCCGCAGCCCGATGAATCGCGCCATCGACACCTCTGCCTCCCAACAGTGAGCGGTTCGCGGCGTTCACTATTGCATCCACTTCCATTTGCGTGATGTCGCCCCGGACGATCTCATACATGAGTAAAGACCTCCGCTCTAACTGCCTTAAGTTCTTCATTCGCCAGGCAATCAAAATGCTCAGGCGAGGTCGGCAGCACTGTCTGAATCAATGCGTTATCCGCGTGAAACCAACGCGATACAGACACGCTCAAACTACATCCGAAACAGGCCAAACCGCGTCTCCCCAATCGGCGCGTTGAGCGCCGCCTTCAATGACAGGGCCAGAACCGCGCGGGATTTGCGCGGGTCGATCACGCCGTCATCCCACAACCGGGCCGAGGCGTAGAGCGGATGGCTTTGGCGCTCAAACATCTCGATGGTCGGGCGCTTGAACTCAGCCTCTTGCTCGTCTGACCAGATCTCTCCCTTGCGCTCCATCGCCTGCCGCCGCACTGTCGCCAGCACGCCCGCGGCCTGCTCACCTCCCATGACGGAAATCCGCGAGTTGGGCCAAGACCACATGAAGTTGGGGTTGTAAGCTCTTCCCGCCATGCCATAATTCCCGGCCCCGAAAGAACCACCGACGACCATCGTGATTTTTGGTACAGCGCTTGTGGCCACCGCAGTGACCATTTTTGCCCCATGACGCGCGATGCCCTCATTCTCGTATTGCTGGCCGACCATAAAGCCAGTGATGTTCTGCAGAAACACCAGAGGGATACGGCGTTGCGAGCACAGTTCAATGAAATGCGCCCCCTTTTGAGCGGAGTCCGAAAACAGCACGCCATTATTGGCGATGATGCCCACCGGACAGCCCTCAATATGGGCAAACCCACAAACCAACGTCTCCCCAAACCGCGCCTTGAACTCATCAAAGCGCGAGCCGTCCACCAAACGCGCCAGGACCTCACGAATGTCATAGGGCGTGCGCAGCCCTGCGGGCACCACGCCGAGAATGTCTTCTGGATCATAGGCTGGCGGCTCAGGGCTGGCCCATGCCACGGTGTCGGGCTTTTTCAGATTGAGGTTCGCGACGGCCTCACGGGTCAGCGCCAAGGCATGCGCATCATCCTCCGCCAGATAGTCCGCCACCCCCGACAAGCGGGTGTGCACATCGCCCCCGCCAAGATCCTCAGCGGTCACTTCCTCGCCGGTCGCAGCCTTCACCAAGGGAGGGCCAGCCAGGAAAATCGTGCCCTGATCGCGCACAATGATGGTCACATCCGACATTGCAGGCACATACGCCCCACCGGCCGTGCACGATCCCATCACCACCGCGATCTGGGCGATGCCGCGGGCACTCATCTGCGCCTGATTGTAAAAGATCCGACCGAAGTGATCCCGGTCTGGGAACACCTCATCCTGATTGGGAAGGTTCGCGCCGCCGCTGTCGACCAGGTAAATGCAAGGCAAGTGACACTGCTGCGCGATTTCCTGTGCGCGCAGATGTTTTTTGACCGTCATTGGGTAGTACGTGCCGCCTTTGACGGTCGCATCGTTGCACAAGATCATACAATCCGTGCCGGCCACGCGCCCCACGCCCGCGACGACACCCGCCGCTGGCGCCGCATTGTTGTAAAGCCCATGCGCTGCAGTGGCGCCAACCTCAAGAAACGGGCTGCCCGGGTCCAGCAATGCACCAATCCGATCGCGCGGGAGCATCTTGCCACGGGACACATGCCGCGCACGCGCTGCCTCTCCTCCACCGGATGCGGCCGCCTGCGCGGCCTCCTCGACCACCCGCAAAGCCTCCAAATGCGCGCGGCGGTTGGCTTGGAAATCTTCTGAGCTGGACAGGGCCGTCGATATCAGCTTCATGAGGAAACCCTTTGCAGATTTGCCACAAAACACCGCAGTTGCTTTGACATGGGTTTCCAGACCAACGATTCTCCGGCACACGCCCCTAGCAGACACCTTGCATGAGAAAGACAATGTTCTTTTACAACGCACCAAGCTGACAGGACCCAGTCACGCCAGCCTCCAAATCTACGGGGGATCTGGTGCGTTTTCCCACATCTGAACATCGAAGAGGCGGACTTGCAGGCAGGTCCGAACATCTCATGCAATACATACGGTTTCAAACCATGCAGTACGACGCGTGGTCCCGACAATGCGGCGGCATCTTCGGGCCCGCCGACGATCTTTGGTGCGCGCGGGGACCTGTCATCTCGCCCGCGCTCAAAGAGCTGCGTAAACATCTGGATTGGTTCAATGAACATCTGGAAGTGCCCAGCCACCTCACCTACCGCCTTGGTGCGCGCGGCGAGCGCAATGGCGTGTGTTGGTTCCAACATCATGCGGCCACGCATATCCAGCGGGCGTATGCGTTGTCCCAAATCCTGGTGCATCTGCGCGTCCCTGTCAGGCTTTTGCGCACACGGAACCCCGGCGCCAAAATTTGGCAGGACAATCATCAGGTTGTCGCCTTGGGCGATGCCAGGCTGGAGGTCTTTGCAAAAGACATTCATTGATGGGCCTCTTTTGCAGCGCGCGCCTTGAGCTCTTTGCGGATGATCTTGCCTGTGACCGTCATAGGCAAGGTCATCTCAAACGATATTTCTCTTGGATAAGAATAGCTTGCGAGACGGTCCTTCACGAAACACTTCAACTCCTCAGCCTGAAGGTCGGAGGCGTCAAAGCCGTGTTTCAAGACGACATAGGCTTTCACGATTTCTGTGCGCAGGTCACATGGTTTGCCAACCACGCCCACCGTCGCGACGCTGGGGTGCTTGAGCAGGCAATCTTCAATCTCGGCCGGGCCAATTCGGTAGCCTGAGGATGTAATCACATCATCTTCCCGGCCGACAAACCGCAAATACCCGTCCTGCCAGACACCCCGATCGCCCGTGAGCATCCACTCCCCGCGATACTTGTCTTCTGTCGCTTGGGGGCGATTCCAATAGCCCAGCATCATGGAGGCAGATCCCCGTTTGATCGCAATATCGCCCTCGGTCTCAGACGGTTGGCCATCCTCATCCAACACGGCCAGGTCATGGCCCGGAACGGCGCGACCGATGCAGCCGCCCACTGGCGCAAAGAGCGAGGCCGCACTTGAGGCGACCATGTTGCACTCGGTCTGACCGTAGAATTCGTTGATGGTCAGACCAAACGCCTGACGCCCCCAATCCAACATCTCGGCGCCCAGCGGCTCGCCCCCGCTGGCAACAGAGCGCAAGCCCGGGATATGGCACTCGGCCGCCTTAAGCATCCGTAGGGCCGTAGGCGGGAAAAACACATTGCGAACAGAGCTTTCCTCGATAAGGTTCATGCAAGTATCTACATCAAATTTTGCCATACGCGCGGCCACCACCGGCACACCAAGCGCAAGGCCCGGCATCAGCACATCAAAGAGCCCCCCGATCCATGCCCAATCTGCCGGGGTCCAGAGGCAATCCTCCGGCTGACCCAGAAAATCATGGCTGAGCTCCACCCCGGGCAAATGCCCGGTCAGCATGCGATGCGCGTGCAGCGCGCCTTTGGGGCTGCCGGTTGTGCCGGATGTGTAGATGAGAACGGCAGGATCTTCCGCGCCGGTGTCCACGGTCTCAAATGCCCAGTCTGGCAGATCGACGCGCTCGGGGAGCAGTGGCTCAACCTCTTCCAGCGGCGCCAAGAGGGCGCCGCCGTCTTCATCGGTGACAACAATCCGCGCCCCGGCATCCCGCACCCGAGACGTCAGTGCGGCTTGCTTAAAGAGCTTGAACAAAGGTATCGATATCGCGCCGATTTTCCATATTGCGATATGGCAGGCAGCACACCAAGCATCCTGGCTGCGCAAGACGCCAACGCGATCGCCGCGTTGCACACCGCGGGCGACCAGCCCATGGGCAAGCGCATCCGCCATACAACGCAACCGGGCATAGGTGACGTCATCCCGACCGCTGTTGAGATCAATGATGGCCACACGGTCCGGTGCTTCATCCGCCCAGCTGTCGCAAACCTGCACGGCCATGTTGAGCCTATCCGGCAAGGCCCAGTCAAACGCGTCACACAGAGCATCATATGAGGTGGCCGGGGTCAGCATCACTCGCCCAGACGAGACCCCAGGAGATAGAGCGTCTGCTCACCCGTCATCCGCATGAGGCACCCGGCAATCGCAGGCCCGCCGCCACTCCCTCCGCCCCATTGGCTGTATTCATAGTCACATGTGGCATCCCGAAACGTGATCCATGCTCTTTGCATGGCGCGCAAAGCGTCTTCCTGGCTGGCAACCGTTGCGCCGATCTGTGCCATCTCAGCATCCATTGCGCGGGCCGCAGCAATCACGTCGCCATAGGCGTCATTGAGCCGCGCATCCCAATAGTCCAGCTCCGCCGACAGGCAGCCGCCCATGCC
>ERZ1740068.238-NODE-238-length-31854-cov-8.850750_pt1 | contig 31854 bp, 25 predicted proteins | sample MGYA00581735_ERZ1740068 | MGnify/ENA primary metagenome ERZ1740068 (study PRJEB43018, sample SAMN04849740) | marine metagenome | isolation source: floating plastic debris | place: Pacific Ocean | collected 2008-08-30 | study: EMG produced TPA metagenomics assembly...
GATGATTAATTAGTAATGGCGTAATACCGGAATATCGTAATTATTGTCTTGTACAGACATTTGCCTATTGCATACTGGCTACTGCCTACTATTAAATGAGTGATGCGTGATTTTTGATTAGTAATGAAGTAATACCGGAATATCGTAATTATTGTCTTGTACAGACATTTGCCTATTGCATATTGGCTACTGCCTACTATTAAATGAGTGATTCGTGATGATTAATTAGTAATGGCGTAATACCGGAATATCGTAATTATTGTCTTGTACAAACATTTGCCTACTGCCTACCATTTAATGAGTGATGAATACCGGAATGGAGTAATGATGTGGTTTTGTTCACCACAAATAAGATTGTCCATCATTACTAATCACGCATCACTAATCACAAATGAGGAATACAGGAGTTACCTGAGAAGTTTCCCTCAATTCTGCGTAAACGCAAAAGAAATGATATTGGCGCCCATTCTCAGGGCCTTTAATCTCACTATTTCAGGATCATTGTAGATGATCTGATCTTCCCAGCCATTGCCCAGGTCACTTTCATAACTGTAGAAACAGACCAATCGCCCTTTGTAGATCAGCCCAAATCCTTGTGGTGGTTTGCCATCGTGCTGATGGATTTTTGGTAGTCCTTCATCAAAATCAAACTTCTGATGGTAGATGGGGTGAGAAAAAGGGATTTCTACAAATTCCAGTTCCGGGAACACCTTCTTCATCTCCAGGCGAACAAACTGATCCAGTCCATAATTGTCGTCTATGTGCAGAAAGCCTCCACTGACCAGGTAATTTCTAAGGTTCTGGGCATCTCCTGAGGAAAAATTAACATTCCCATGGCCGGTCATGTAGACGTAGGGGTAGAGGAGGAGCTCGGGGCTGTTCACAGAGACCACCTCTTCGTTTTTGGCAAGGTTGGTCTTTAGTTGCTTGTTACAGAAGTTGATCAGGTTGGGGAGGGCCGTTTTGTTAGAATACCAGTCGCCTCCTCCGTCATATTGCAGTTTGGCAATTTTCACCTGACTGATGGCGGTTTGACCAACCATCACGGCAAGCATCAATAGTAACAAGCTTTTCTTCATCATATCAATTCAAATAACTGTTCTAACGACAGGTTGGTGAAATCCGGTATCACCAAATCAGCATTTTCCAATTCATCTGCGCGGTGTGTCGTCGCAAGACCTACTACAGGCGAGCCCGCATTTTTTCCGGCAGCGATCCCTGCCAGCGCATCTTCAAATACTACGCATTTTGCATTGGGAAGGTTCATTGCCGCTGCACACTTCAGATATACCTCCGGGTCGGGCTTGCCTTTGGAGACCGCTCTGTCGTCCAGGATGTCGTGAAAATAGTGTCTGATCTGTAGACCGTCCAGCGTAAAATCCACATTCTCTACAGGGGCTGAGGTCCCAACTACCATTGGGATGTTGTTACGCTTTACCAATTCCAGGAAATCTCCAAAACCAGGAGTCAGGGCCAGGGCCTCTTTGTAAATATCCCGGTAAATCTCTTCTTTTTCCCGTCCGTAGGCAATTGCCTGCTCCGCAGTAAGTGCTTGTTCGGGAAAGACGCCGTGGATAATGGCCTTCATCGTTCTTCCATTGATGTTGCGTTTGTAATCATCTTCATCGATGGACTTACCATATCGCTCAAAAAACATTTGCCAGGACTTGAAATGATAGTGGTGGTTGTCCACAATCACGCCATCCATGTCGAAAATAAAGCCGATTTTACTCATTATTGATTGTTTTGAAAGACTTCCTCAATGGGTTGCCCGTTTGCGCCATTGGGAAGATTAATTTCGTATAATAAACAAAGTGTAGGCACAATGTCCGTAATGCTGATGGGCTTCACAGAATTATATCCAGCTGGAATGCCCTTTCCATACATTAGCAACGGCACATGTGTATCATAGTTGTACCCAGAACCATGTGTGGTGCCTGTTTTACCGTAACCGGTCTGGAACCAACCGGGCTCATAGACTAATAGTAAATCACCAGAGCGTTTGACATTATAGCCCAGCTGTAGCCTCGATCGTATGCCCTTGCTATACTCCCGGGTATTCATGTCAGTACCTTTGAACACGTTCTTAATGCCTTGAAACGTCAGTAATATACTGATCATGTCATCCATGAATTCGTTTTTGTTGATTTTCTTTTCGTTCAGTACCCGATGATTCAGGAATATTTGGTCATTGGACACACTTTCTATCCAATCTGCCTTTCCATACTTTTCCTCAATGCCTCTGATAACGATGGATTCGATGGGTTTTTGCTTGATGTAGCCGGCAGGAATCTTCTTGTCAATGAGGAACTGCGGAACCTGGGCAACTGCATGGTCTGCGGTAAGGAAGACCGTATATTCTCCCTGGCCCACTTCCTCATCTAAATAGGCAAACAGGTCAGCCAGGTCTTTGTCGAGTCTGAGGTAGCAGTCTTCAATTTCTTTGGCGTCAGGGCCAAAAAGGTGCCCTATGTAGTCTGTGCTTGAAAAGCTGACGGTGAGCAAGTCAGTCACATCGTCTTTGCCCATTTGCTCTCCTGCAATGGCTGATTTGGCTAGATCTGCTACAATAGTATTACCAAACGGCGTCCTTGGCAGGGAACCGTAATCACCATCTTTCTTGCGAATGGCGGTGAGGTCGTACGGAAATACCGGTTGTTTGGAGTTGCCCAGTTTGACTTCATAGGGATTGTCATCAGGTCCACTCTCCGTATATTGCGCGATCGGCAGCAGTGTTTCCCATTGGCCAGTCATGTATTCTCTGGCCAGTTTTCTTTTATTGAAGGCAATCACCCAGCCAGGAAGTTGTTTCTTATAATATGTAGAGGTGACAAAATTGCCAGTTTTGTCATCAAACCAATACGCTCCATTCGGGAAGTGACCACCAGGTAGGATGGCACCGCGGTTTTTGATGGAAACGCCCACAACCACTGCTTCACCCTGTGTGGCAATTTTCAATTCATCAGCCAGATTGGTGCTGAGCATGTTGATAGGGGAGTAGGATTTACCCCCATTGGCATTCCCAACGGCTGTAACAGTGCTGTCATCTACGCAATTGATCTTCTTTTTGATGGCTTTGCTGTACCAGTCGTTGGCAATAATGCCGTGCACAGATGGCGTGGTGCCGGAAAAAACGGAGGCATGCCCCGGACCTGTATAGGTAGGAACATAATTATAATGCGTATTCCTGCCAAAAAAGCCATCACGCATCAACCTTTTGAATCCATTATCAGAAAACTTGTCCTCAAATCGGTAGAGGTAGTCTATCCGCATTTGATCTACAACAATACCAACGATTAACTTTGGCTTTTCTACCTGAGCAGTTAGCTCCTTGAAAGGTAGACAGGCTGCAAAAACAGCCATCAAGATCAGTCTCTTCATTTTATTGATCCACATTGTTTGGGTCCGGCAAAACTAACCGTTTTGAACGAAGAATTGTTAACCCTTAATTGAGTAAAAGCCACTCCTGTTAAAATTCAGAAAGAACTATTTTTTCAATTGTAATATTCATGAATGATCTCCGAAATCAGCCCGGTCCAGCCTGTCTGATGAGCGGCTCCAAGGCCTTCGCCAAAATCACCATGAAAATACTCGTAAAATAGGATGTAGTCCTTGAAATGCGGATCGTTCTGCATCTTTAAGTTGCCTCCATAGACCGCTCTGTGGCCTTTTTCATCTTTCGAGAAAATGTTGATCAATCGCTCCGAAAGCTTTCTGGCAATTTCTTTCAGGCTGGTTAGTTCTCCATCCTCCGCCGGATATTTGACCCTGAAGTCATCGCCATAGTAATCGTGGTACTTGGCCAGAGAGGCAATGATGAGATAGTTCATCGGAAACCAGATAGGACCCCGCCAATTAGAATTCCCACCAAAGAAAGAAGAATCTGACTCTCCCGGCAGGTATTCTACCGTGAGTTTACTGCCATTGATGTGTAATTCATAGGGGTTTTCCAGGTGATACTTTGACAATGCCCTGATGCCAAAGTCTGAAAGGAACTCTTTCTCGTCGAGCATCCTCTCCAAAATTTTATTCAGGCGAAAGCCTCTGATGATAGCCAGGAGCCGTCTTTCGCTTTCCCCGGGATTCTGCCATCTGGCGACCAGACTGGCCAATTGGGGGCGTTTCTCTATAAAATAATCCAGTTTCTCCCGGAAGTCAGGGAGCTTTCTGTACACTTCATCTACTAAAATTTCTATCGCAAAAAGCGGAATGAGGCCTACCATTGACCGGACCTTCATACGTCTGTTTCTTCTGTGTGGCGTATGCATGACATCATAGTAGAAATTATCTTCTTCATCCCAGAGATCCACCTCCGTGTCACCAATCTTGTTCATGGCACCGCTGATGAACAGGAAGTGTTCGAAGAACTTACTAGCTGTGTCCTGGTAGACAGGATACTCTACGGCAAGCTCCAAGGAGATTCGCAACATATTCAGTGCAAACATGGCCATCCAGCTGGTGGCATCTGCTTGCTCCAGGTGAGAGTTTTCCACCACTTTGTGATTGCGGTCAAAGACCCCAATGTTATCCAGTCCAAGGAAGCCTCCTTCAAAGATGTTGTTGCCTTCTTCATCCTTCATGTTGACCCACCACGTGAAGTTAATCAACAGCTTGTGAAAACACTTCTGTAGGAATTCATAGTCTGGCTTGCCAGAGACTTCTTTGTCTATTTGAAATACCTTGAGTACACCCCAGGCATGCACCGGCGGGTTCACATCGCTGAAACTCCATTCATAAGCAGGGATTTGTCCATTGGGGTGGAGGTATCTGTCATCCAGAAACAGCAACAACTGACCTTTGGCAAAATCGGGGTCAACCCTTGCAAGAGGCACACAGTGAAATGCCAGGTCCCAGGCAGCATACCAGGGATATTCCCACTTGTCGGGCATGGAGATGATGTCAAAGTTGTCCAGGTGCGTCCAGGTAGAATTACGACCTTTTTTTCTGCCCGCAGGAGGTTTGGCCCGTCCTTCGTCTCCATCCAGCCATTCTTTTACATTGTAATAATAAAACTGCTTACTCCACAGCATGCCTGCATAGGCCTGTCGCTGAATTTGCTCATGGTCTTTGCTGGGGATTTCTCCCTGTACCTGTTGGTAGAACTCGTTACAGTCGTTGACACGCTGATCAAAAACCGGGTCAAAGTCCTGAAATGGCTCTTTTGTAGGAAGATTGGTGAATCTTACCTTCAGGGTAACCGATCCGTTGGCGGGGACTGTCTTTCGGTAGATGGCCGCACACTTGGTGCCACTCTTGCGTGAACTGATGGTCTTTTTCCCTGTGATGAGGTAATCATTGATGCCATCTTTGGTATATTTTGCACTGTTGGGCGCACCATAAAGTTTTTTGCGGTTGGTTTCGTTATTGCAGAAGGCAAATTCATCTGGTTCTTCTTCAAAGTAGACCAGATAGCTTCCCATCTCATGGTGCCTGATGTGTACCCGCGAATCGCCGGTCTGCTTCATCGCCGGCTTGATGGGTTCTTTTCTGGAAGACCAGGTGTTGCGGAACCAGAGCGTAGGCATGATGACCAACGGTGCCTCTTCTGCTCCACGATTATGCACCGTGATTTTAAGCAGCATGTCATCAGCATCTGCTTTGGCATATTCCAGGAAAATGTCAAAATATTCATCCTGATCGAAGATACCGGTATCCAATAATTCATATTCCCGCTCTTGCTTGGATTTTCTTCTGTTGGTTTCTACCAGGTCTGCATAGGGAAATTCCTTCTGAGGATACTTGTAAAGCATCTTCATGTAGGAGTGAGAAGGTGTATTTTCCAGGTAATAATAGAGTTCTTTCACATCTTCCCCGTGATTTCCCTCTACACCTGACAGCCCAAAGAGCCTTTCTTTGATGATGGGGTCTTTGGTGTTCCAGAATGCCCAGGAAAAGCAAATCTTTTGATTTTCATCACAGATTCCACCAAGGCCATCTTCTCCCCAGCGATAGGCTTTGCTTCTGGCCATGTCATGCGTGACACTTTCCCAGGCCATTCCACTGTCGCTGTAGTCCTCTCTTACAGTTCCCCACTGTCTTTCTGAAATATAGGGCCCCCATTTTTTCCACTCACCGGAAGCCTGCAATCTTTTATGCTCGTTTGTCATATGCGCAACTCAAAGAAATGTAATCGATGACAATATTCAAATCTTTAATAACCAATTATTTATGATTATTGTTGTGCTTTCATCTGAATGCGATGAGATTTTTATTGGTCGGCTATTTTTGTTGTATTTTTTGCAATCGTATGCATTGGCATGAAATGGACATTCGGGCTTTTTTTTCACAGTTTACCAGCAAATTGACATACTTATTATTGGAAAAGACTTTTATGATGTATAATATGCAGTAAATGAGTAGAAGTGCTTTTTCCCAACAGGCAAAGCAATACGTCACACACCGACCTACTTATCCTGAAAGTTTGATTCAATACTTGGTTTCTTTAGCGAAGGATCGTCAAAGTGTGTGGGATTGCGCAACCGGCAACGGCCAATTGGCCTGTTTGCTTGCCCCTTATTTTAAAGAGGTGCAGGCGACTGATATCAGTGAAGAGCAGCTCCGCAATGCACGCTTACACGATAGAATAGTATATTCTCAGTCAGAAGCAGAAAAGACCAATTTTAAGAGCAACTACTTTGACCTGATTACGGTGGCGCAAGCCGTTCATTGGTTTAATTTTGGGAAATTCTATGCTGAAGTAGACCGGCTGGCGAAGCCAAATGCGATACTGGCGCTGATAGGATATGGACAACTTCAGGTCAATTCGCCTATCAATCGGGTGATGGAAGAATTTTACTGGGACATGTTTGGGCAGTTTTTTACGGAGAACAGACAATTTGTGGAGAAACGGTATGAGACCATTCCTTTCCCATATCATGAAATAGAAACACCTGACTTTTCTATTGACCTCAAGTGGAGCCTTAGTGATTTGCACGGTTACCTGCGCACATGGTCACCGGTTGTGAAGTACATGACTGATTATCGAAAAGACCCTACTGAATCCGTGATCAAGCGCCTGGAGAAACTATGGGGAGCTCAGCAACAGGTGCGTTTCCCGGTGTTCTTAAGAGTTGGAAGGGTAATCAAATAAAAATCCCCGATACTTTCTCTGTCAAAAGACCGATTCTATATCAGGGATTTTGCAATATTATTTATGAGAAGGATATTAAGCTTCTACTTTGTTCGCCATTCTTTTGCGTTCAGTCTCGTCGAGGTAGATTTTTCTCATCCTAAATGTCGCTGGGGTGATTTCCAGGTATTCGTCTTTTTGGATGTACTCCATCGCTTCTTCCAGTGAAAACTTCTTCGCAGGGGCGATCCTTGCGTTATTGTCAGACCCTGCTGCCCTCATATTGGTTAGCTTTTTACCTTTCTGAATATTGATGGTGAGGTCATTGGATCTGGTGTGTTCACCGATTACCTGTCCGGTATAAAGATCCTCTCCCGGATCAACAAAGAAGATACCACGGTCCTGCAATTTGTCGATAGAGTAGGCTGTACCCGGCCCGTTCTCCATAGAAATAAGCGAACCGTTAATTCTGCCTGGGATTTCGCCTTTGTACGGCTCATAAGACATAAATCGGTGGTTCATGACCGCCTCACCAGCGGTGGCAGTCAGGACATTGTTTCTCAGACCAATCAGGCCTCGTGAAGGAATTTCAAATTCCAGGTGCTGCACATCGCCTTTTGGCTCCATGATCTTCAGCTCACCTTTTCGCTGACTTACCAGCTCAATTACTTTCCCGGAAGACTCTTCTGGTACATCAACTACCAGGTGCTCGATTGGTTCGTGGCGTTGTCCGTCTGTTTCTTTGAAAATCACCTGTGGTTGCCCCACCTGAAGTTCATAACCTTCTCGTCTCATGGTTTCAATCAACACAGACAAGTGTAGGATGCCTCGTCCATAAACCAGGAACCTGTCCTCAGAGTCAGTTTCTTCAATGCGCAAAGCGAGGTTTTTCTCTGTTTCCTTAAAAAGTCTGTCTCTCAGGTGTCTTGAAGTAACAAACTTGCCCTCTTTCCCAAAAAACGGAGAATTATTGATGGTGAACAACATGTTCATTGTTGGCTCATCGATGGCAATACGCGGCAGGATCTCAGGGTTTTCAAAATCAGTCACTGTATCGCCAATTTCAAAACCTTCAATGCCTGTCAGTGCACAAATGTCACCAGCTTTCACTTCAGTGACTTTCATTTTGCCAAGGCCTTCAAAAACGTGTAGTTCTTTGAGTCTTACTCTCTGCAGGCTACCGTCTTTCTTGCTCAAACCAAGGCTAGCACCCTCTTTCAATGTACCTTGTCTTAATCGCCCAATGGCAATTCGCCCTACAAACGAAGAAAAGTCCAGTGAAGTGATTTGCAGTGCTGGAACGCCTTCTTTCTGTTCAGCCTCCGGAATGATCTCGATGATGGCATCCAGCAACGGCGTAATGTCGGTGGTAGGCTGCTGCCAGTCAGTAGACATCCATCCTTGTTTAGACGAACCGTATAGGGTGGTAAAGTCTAGTTGTTCCTCCGTTGCATCCAGGTTGAACATCAAGTCAAATACCTGTTCGTGCACTTCGTCGGGGCGGCAGTTTTCTTTATCTACTTTGTTGACAACTACGATGGGTTTCAAGCCCAGTGATAAGGCTTTTCCCAGTACAAACCTCGTTTGAGGCATGGGACCTTCAAATGCATCAACCAGCAGAATGACACCATCGGCCATTTTTAGGACACGCTCCACTTCACCTCCAAAGTCGGCGTGACCAGGAGTATCGATGATGTTGATTTTGACGCCTTTGTATTCGGCTGCCACATTTTTTGAAAGAATGGTGATACCACGCTCTCTTTCCAGGTCATTATTGTCGAGAATTAACTCGCCCTTCTCCTGATTCTCTCTAAACTCCTGCGTCGCGTAAATGATCTTGTCGACTAAGGTAGTTTTCCCATGGTCTACGTGAGCTATAATCGCAATATTCCGAATACTTTTCATACGATACCTTTATTTTTCAAGGCGCAAAAGTAGACACTTATCTATTTGAATAGAAGTGTTGGCGATTATTCTTTGGTTAAATTGCTGATTTTGTTTGTTTTTTCTGTTGAGAGGGGAGTATTTGCTTACCGCCAAGCTCCATGATCTGCTCTTCCATGTATTCAATCTCCTCTTGCTTCAGCATAGCAATGAGTTTTTTGGCTTTGATATCCTTTTTGATGTAAAAATAGAGCACCAGATGGGTGATGATGGGAAAGAATGTGCCAAACGCAAACCATTTCCAGAAAGAACGGCCGTACGATCTTGCACAATATCCGGCAACACCCGGGATTGCGAGGTAAAAAGCAATTCCAACAAATAAGAAGTCGAATATCATAGTTTCAATGCGATTACAAAGATAAATTAAAATGTTCATCCAAAAGGTTTCTGTCAGCACAGATTATTTTGAGTTTTTTGACCAATAATTGGCCAATAGCGTAAATGCCGGCAAAAGCAATGTGTGCTCTTACCGGCTTCAAGGAAAAATACTCAGAATTTCTTCAAAATTCTGCTCAGTAGATGGTTATTAGTTTACGACATGTTATTAATGTGCTGATATTCACCCTTGGCTGTTTAGACATCAAGGCATCATTGACATAGCGTACTTGTGCCGTAGGCTTTTGCCTGCAGCTATACACTGTGCCAAACATCGATCTTTTAAAGGGTGAAATGCTGATCATCTGGTTTTGACCAGAGGAGCAGTAGGGGAATTAATCTGATTTGGATTGCAAAAATGGAGATGGTTTTTGCTTGATCGGATCGTATATGCGATAAGGACTGACTTGGGTCAATTGGAACCTCAGTCCGTTCACGATCATTCCAGATAGTAAAATTGCAATCCCTATAATAGTCATAGTTTTTAAGTTTTAAGTGTCTAAGTGTGAATCGTAGTGCTTACTATATATTACGTAATATTTCAAATAAATGTTATAATATTTTGAATATATTCGTATTTAGAAATATAATTTTGAATTAGAATAATTATTGGGATGTAGATTTTTCGCAGTATTTTGAGGGTTTTACTCAGAAAAAGTAATGTTACAGTTCGTCAATACTAATTGTAGAATCGGCTTTTTCGCTCAATGAATTAATTTATATTTGTGCCCTGAAATCACAGTATAGAACAAAGATGTCAACTAAGAAAAATTGGAAAAGACACACCTTGACGGCTGCATTACCTTATGCCAACGGACCAGTCCACATTGGTCACCTGGCAGGTGTCTATGTGCCGGCTGATACCTACGCCAGATACCTGAGGTTGAAGGGCGAGGATGTGGTGTTTGTCTGCGGTTCCGATGAGCATGGGGTCCCAATCACGCTCAGGGCACGGAAAGAAGGGATTTCGCCACAGGCGGTAGTAGATAAGTATCATGAGATGATCAAGCGCTCTTTTGAGCAATTTGGCATCAGCTTCGATATCTATTCGCGCACTTCTTCTGAAACACAGAAACAAACGGCTTCTGACTTCTTCACGGTTATGCACGACAAAGGTGCCTTTGTTGAAAAGAAGTCTGAGCAATATTATGATCCCAAAGAGGCGCTTTTCCTCGCAGACCGATTGATTCGGGGAACATGTCCCAATTGTGGTTTTGAAGATGCCTATGGTGACCAATGTGAAAACTGCGGAACATCACTGAGTCCGTCTGAACTTAAAAATCCTCGCTCGGCAGTAAGTGGTGAGCAGCCAATACTGAAGGAGACCAAACATTGGTACATTCCATTGGATCAATATGAAGATTGGTTGCGTGAGTGGATCATTGACGGGCACCCCGAGTGGCGTGCCAACGTTTATGGTCAATGCAAATCCTGGATAGAGGGCGGATTATTACCCAGAGCAGTGACCCGAGACCTGGATTGGGGTGTGCCGGTGCCACTGGAGGAGGCCGAAGGCAAAGTGCTTTATGTATGGTTTGATGCACCCATCGGTTATATCTCAGCCACCAAAGACTGGGCTACCGCCAACGGCAAAGACTGGGAACCCTACTGGAAAGACGAAGACACCCGACTGTTGCACTTCATAGGGAAAGACAACATCGTTTTCCATTGCATCATTTTCCCTTCTATGCTGAAGGCACATGGAGACTTTATCCTTCCGGACAACGTCCCTGCCAATGAATTCCTGAACCTGGAAAGTAATAAGATTTCTACTTCCCGTAACTGGGCGGTATGGTTGCATGAGTTCCTGGAAGAGATGCCAGGCAAGGAAGATGTGCTACGGTACTCATTGACAGCAATTGCGCCGGAGGCGAAAGACAATGATTTTACCTGGAAGGATTTTCAGGCCAAAAATGACAACGAGCTGGTGGCCAACCTGGGTAACTTTATCAATCGTGCGATTGTATTGACCCAGAAGTACTTTGAAGGTAAAGTGCCTCAGTGTGAAACCATCCACCCGGTAGATCAGGCAGTATTAGATGAGCTTAAAGCAGCTCCTGACAAGATTGCAGCGTCTCTGGACCAGTTTAAGTTCAGAGAGGCTTTGAGTCTGGTAATGGACGTAGCGCGTCTCGGGAATAAATACCTGGCCGATACAGAGCCCTGGAAACTAATCAAAATGGATGAAGGACGTGTAAAAACGATCTTGAACATTTCATTGCAGTTAGCTGCCAACCTTTCTGTGTTGATTGCGCCATTTTTACCCAATACCGAGAAGAAATTGAAAAAGATGCTGGGTATCACTCAAGATTTGAAATGGTCAGATGCGGGTAGGGGAGATTTGTTGACAGCAGGTCAGCAGACGGACAACATTGGTGTATTATTTGAAAAAATAGCAGACGAACTCGTCGAGAAACAAATCAATAAATTGGAAGAAACAAAAAAATCAAATGAGGTGCCTGCATCGAATGTCGCACCTGCAAAGCCTGAAATCAACTTTGACGACTTCATGAAGATGGACATGAGGGTAGGTACGATCCTGGAGGCTGAGAAAGTGCCTAAGTCAAGTAAATTGCTGAAATTCAAGGTAGATACCGGTCTGGACCAAAGAACGATCTTGAGCGGAATCGCTAAATTCTTCAAACCAGAAGAAATGATCGGGAAGCAAGTGACTGTACTGGTGAACCTGGCACCCCGTAAGATCATGGGCATAGAGTCTCAGGGTATGATCCTGATGGCAGAAAATGAAGATGGTTCGTTGAAGTTACTGCAACCTCATGAAGTGGCGGATAACGGAGCAACGATTAGCTAAAGAGTTTCACTGTATATAAATGAGATGAAGGCGGACTGTTATGAGCAATCCGCCTTTGTTATTTGTAGCGATCGGAACTGACGTGACTAACAGCACGCGCTATTGTTGTGGCTGAAGTCGCTATCACAGAATGAGACATAAGTATTGCAGAATGAATTAGGCCCACCTACACTATACCGACACGCCGTATCAAAGTAGGTATCAAGACCTCCTTTTACTGTCTGAGAAGTATCCTTGTCCATATTGGTGACAAAACTCTGTACCTGTAGTTTTTTTAAATTGATCTTTTTCATAGTAATTAGTTTTTAGTTTGTTTTCATTAAGATAGGCAATATTTCAGACTCGTCTCATACTGATCCATCCAATTTTTTAGAACTATAGTTTATTCTGTTTTCTTCTACAGTAGTCTGACAAAAAAAAGGTGGTCTATCTTCATAAACCACCTTGCAACATTAGTTTCGGAAGCAAATTAGCACTCGCAAATACCTAGTGAGTTGCACTGGCCAATTTGTCCATCAATGGTAATACAAGCTTGTCCTTCTTTTCCCGGCTCACAAAGCCATACAGGAAAGCCACCATTGATTTTTGCTTGTTGGTTTTTGTCAACGAGCGTTGACCCTTCGATTTGTTTAATCTGTTTGATCATGATAAAATAGTTTAAAGTTAAAATTATTAAAATGAATGTTTTGGCCCGCCGGCTTATGCAGCAAGCGCTCAACTAACTTTTAAACGGTGAAAGGATTGAAAGCTTTACATTCCATGTGTGTTTTTTTGTAATTGTCTTTACTTGACTAATTTTCATTAAAATTTTTCAGTATTTCCAAAATTTTTTGAAAGTGAGCCAAAGGCGGTGCCTTACTTTCGGGTAATGATTCCTGCTATTTGTCCTATGGTTTTTGTCAATGTGACAATAAATCCACCCAAACAAACAACGTTTTTAGAAAATCCGCATCTAAAGTAATTAGTTGTTGAAAATGCACTAATATTAGATAAGCAGTATTGTCTTTTTTGTAAAGTTCGGCTATTCTTGTTGCTTTATATGGGAAACAAATTTCATTTTGAGAGTTGCTGCTACAACAGTAAAATCTCTTTAATAACCTAAGCATGCAGAACTTAATCAATCTCAATTCGCTTTTTAGTCATACATTATTGGATAGCGCTCCGGCAGTAGCTGCTGCTGATCCTGCATTTGAGGCGCTGAGAACTGCCAACAATGTATGGATGATGGTTTGCATAGGACTTGTCTTCATCATGCACCTGGGTTTTGCAGGTGTTGAAGCAGGTTTTGGTCAAGCTAAGAATACAGTAAACATTCTTTTCAAGAACACACTAACCCCCATCATCGGAATTTTGTCATTTTTCGTGATTGGTTACAATCTCATGTACCCTGGTTTTGTGGCGGGAGAAGGTTATGAGTGGATAGGCTTCACTGGTTTTTTTATTCAGCTGCCTGCGGACGGGCTTAATCCTGAGTATGGGGATGGCGGATATACTTTCTGGACGGAATTTCTCTTCCAGGCAATGTTTGCGGCCACAGCTGCTACCATTGTTTCCGGTGCTGTTGCTGAGCGGATTAAGATTTCGTCTTATCTGATCTTTTGTGTCCTGTTTGTGGGAATTGTTTATCCACTGATAGGTAGCTGGCAATGGGGTTATGGATTCCTGTTTGACCTGGGATTTCATGATTTTGCCGGATCAACCCTTGTCCATTCTGTAGGTGGCTGGGGAGCGCTCGCCGGTATCATTACCTTAGGGCCAAGGATTGGAAAGTATGTAGATGGAAAAGTCATTGATAAGCCCGGCTCCAGTGTGCCGCTGGCAGTGGTAGGTGTATTCCTGCTTTGGTTTGGGTGGTTCGGATTTAATGGAGGATCAGTCCTTTCTGCAGATGCAGGTGCTGTATCTTTTGTGTTGGTGACTACTACATTAGCTGCTTGTGCGGGAGGTATGGGCGGATACATTACCGGCTATGTTGTCTTCAGAAGGCTGGACCTTGGGATGGTACTCAATGGCATATTAGCAGGCCTGGTCGGTATCACAGCAGGAGCAAATGTTATTGATCCGGGCTGGAGTTTATTTGTGGGCTTTGTGGCAGGTGTACTGGTGGTATTGTCTGCCATTACGCTGGATAAATTTAAGCTGGATGACGTTGTGGGTGCAGTTTCTGTGCACCTGGTTTGTGGTGTATGGGGCACACTGGCGGTAGGATTCTTTGCCAGCCGGACCAGAATGATGGATGCACTCGGCGTCACAGAGTGGAGCAGAGGTGAGCAAATCCTCAATCAACTGATTGGGGTGGTCGCATGTGGTGCAGCAGCTTTTATCGCTGCCTACCTGATCTTCATCATTCTGAAGAAAGCCACTGGCATCAGAGTATCGGAGCAGCATGAAAAAGAAGGAATGGATAGCCATGAGCACGGTATCAGAGGATATACGATCGTTTATGATGAGTAAGTACTTGTCTCAATGATCAGGTGTCGGGAGAGACGCCGAAGAAAGCCATGCATTCAATGATCTTCATTGGGTGCATGGCTTTTGTGTTGTATGACCTTTCCACAGAAAGTTTGATGCCCCAAAGCATGTGATGTCAGAGATGATTTTCGCCGATAGGTGTTATATTACCGTAACAGACTTGCAAGAGACCTATGATTTCAATCAATGATGCAGCAATCCAACAGTTGATCATCCATTCTATATTGAGTGTAGGAGGTGCTAAATCCATTAAGCTTTCCGAGCAGCCGGTGCAGGTAAATGAAGAACTGGCCGGGGTGCTCAATTACTACTTTCTTGACAAATTCCGATCGCAGGGCCAGTTTTACCAGTTTACCCATCAGCACGACCTGGCCATGAATGAGGTGTTCAGCTTTGCTCAGATGATTTTTGGAGGCGATTATTCCTTTGAGGAGGTTTCTCAGGCAATGGCCAACTTTCTTTATAGCAAGTCAGGATCTGCCAACATCAAAGAAGGAGAGTTATACGTGGTGGGACTCAGTGGATTGCTATACGGCGACGCGATGGTGGACGGCATTGGCATCTTTAAGTCGGAGAATAAGGATACTTTTTTGAAAGTCTTTCCAGGTCGCGGTGGCTTGGAGATAGAGAAGCAGGAAGGGATCAATATCAAGAAGCTGGATAAGGGGGCTGTGATCCTCAATTTGGAAGAAAGCGACGGATATCGGGTACTGGTGGTGGATCAAACGAATAAGCAGGAGCAGGCGAAATACTGGATGGATGATTTCCTGCATGTTGTGCCTGTTGCCGATAATTATCATCGGACAGACCAGTTCATGGAGGTTTTCAAAAGTATGAACAAGCAAACCCCCGATGAAGACATGGATAAGGTAGAGCAGATCGACCTGGTGAGTAGTTCGGTGACATTCTTTGAGGAAAATGAAACTTTTGAAAAGGATAAATTCTATGAAGACGTGCTTTATGATGAAAGGCGACAGCGTCTGTTTGAGAAGGTTTATGCAGAGCAAACGGGTGAATTGCCAGATGCACAGCAGGGTTTTGAAGTTTCTAAACCAGCCTTGAAAAGGTCAAAAAAGTTCATACGGTCGGTGATTAAGCTGGACAAGAGCTTTCATGTGTATGTTCATACCAATCGGGATCGGATAGAGCGGGGTTTTGACGATTCGAAGCAGCTCAACTACTATAAGCTGTACTTTCAGGATGAGTCCTGAGTTGCTATTTTCCAGTTAAAAGTTAAGTAAGAATTCTGTCAAATTGATCTGGCGCTCCAGTTCCAGTTTTTTGCGGAGTCGGTAGCGTGCTTTCTCCACGCCACGCAGGGAGATATTAGATAGTTGCGCGATCTCTTTAGTAGAAAGGTTCATCCGTAGATAGGCAGCTATTTTCATGTCCTGCGGGCTGAGGTTTGGGTAAGCCTGTCTGATTCTGCTGGAAAAATCACCATGGACCATGTCAAAATGAAATTCAAACTGCTCCCAGTCCGAGTCATTCTCAATGTTTTTGTCAATGTCCTTGATAATGCCTTTCACATCCTGTTCTACTGCTACTTTTTCATGATCCTTGATGGTGGTCTGTAGTCGGGATTTGATCTCGGCCAATAGTTTGTTTTTGTTGATCAGGTGCAGTGTGGAGGAAGCCAGTTCTTTGTTTTTATGGTTAATCTCTGAGGTCAGCTTTTCGTTTTTTAGTTGCATGATCTGTTCTTCAGACTGCTTCGCAATACTCTTGATGGTTGTGTCTCGTTTGCTGATTTCCTGCTCCGAAATGGCTTCTATTTCCTTTTTCTCCCGATGGTGTTTTCGCTGCAACCACCTGAAAGCCAGATAAAGTATTCCGGTGATGAGTAAAAAATACGTGAGATAGGCCAATCTGCTACGGTACCAGGGAGGCAGGATGGTGAATGCAAAAGAAGAAGTCTCACTGATGGTGCCATAGATATTCTTGGCTTTCACATGAAAAGTATATCTGCCTTCCGGCAAATTGATAAACTCCTTTTCTGACGCAGTGCTCCACTGTGACCATCCCTCTTCAAAGCCTTCGATGAGGTATTGATACAGGGTGCTCTCGTGATCTGCATAGAAAACAGCGCTGTACTTAAACCTGAGTGCGTTTTGGTCATAGGGAATGACCGGACTTTCTTTCAGGCTGTGATGGTCATTGTTGATGAAGATGGTAGAGTCTGTCTGGGAAAATATTTCCACGGCACGGATCAAGGTCTTGAAAGTATCCGGCGGAGCGATGACCTCTTCTGGGTTGTATTTGATGAATCCCTCGTTGGCGCCAAAAAAGATATTCTCTTTGTCTACAGCGATGAACTCTACAATACCATTGTCTACTTTACTGATGATTTTGTTGAACGGTTGAGCGTTTTTTTCATACTGGCCATTTTCTTGTTTTCTTAGAATACCAGCCTCCTCCTGAGACCAGAAATAGAGGTTTCCCGCTTCATCTTCTTCAAACTCCCTGATGTGAAAGGATTGATCCAACACCTCGTCATACTGATGATATCTTTGAAAGTTTTGTTGGTCGTGATTGAAACGAAAAATGCCGGTGTTACCGGTGAAAATGACTTCGTCATTGATTTTGAAGACATTGGTGTGGTAGTGGGAGCCCGGAATGTCGTTTTTGCCAAAAAAGTCCACTTTTTTAATGGTGTCGCCACCGCGGGCCAATTCGATTTTGAAAATCCCGACCAGTCCATGGGTCACCCAAAGATAGCCTTGGTCATCAAACTCCATGACAATACATGCCTCCTCAAATCCCCTCACTTTGGTCACCTGATTGGTCACAGTGTTCATGATGTATAAACCATGATAACTGCCAATGTAGAGCCAATCCGGGAATTTGGGGTTTATTTTAAAAGTCCACATGCCATCGCTTTCCGAAAGCCATCTTACCTGTTTTTGGTCAGTAAGTTCGAATAGTCCTTTCTGATGTGCAGCAAGTAATCTGCCATTGTGATGAAACAATGAATGTGTTGCGCCATCAGAACCTGGGATCAATTGGAAACTTGATGCGTCTTTCTCTTTGACAAACAGTCCGTTTTCGGTACCGAGGAAAAGTGCTACATTGTGAATGACTGCACTGTAGCCAGCTCCGAGCACACCAAGTGTTTCGCCATAAGTTTCGAAGGGAAGATCAATGTCCAGACGGGAAATGCCATTGTTGTGGGCTACCCACAGGCTATTGTAGCGATCCCGGAAAATGTCATGTACAAGGGTGCTTTTGAGGCCATTCGTGTTGTCGATGACATTCATCAACTGCCCGTCACCGCTGATCATCAATAAGCCGCGGTCCTTTGTCCCAATAATCAATTGATCGTCTTGCCCTCTCACCGCAGTGACAATTTTAGCATTGGACAAAGAAGGACTGTTGCCAGGAAGCCAGGAAGTGATACGGTTATTCTGAATGTGTAGCACTTCTCGATCTGTGACGATTAACGCGTCCTTTTCATCTCTCGGGATAATGTTCTTAATGACTGCGTCAGTCAGTAAAGGGTCTGTCATGACGGGCTTGAATGCTGTGCCGTCAAATGTGAGTAATGTTCCTGTTGTATTGGTGAAATAGAGGAGATCTTCCCATCTGGCAGCTCCCGGCTGATAATCCTGCAGTGAAAAGCTGGTCAGCTGATCTTTATGGTAGACAAAAAGCAGGTCGTGTGTATAAAAAATTACTTTTTCTCCGATGTTCCATATTTTCCAAACCTCCCGAAAGTCACTGCGGTTTGCATCTGTGAGGAGGGGGGTGAGCGAATGATAAATCAGTTGTCCGATTTTGTCTTTTTCGTAATAACCAAATTCACGTTGTGACCCGATGTACAACCTATCCTGATGGTGAAAAACGGCTGTTGCGGAAAGTCCCTCTCTCACTTCTACCAGGATCAGCTCCCACTCAACACCATCATATTTGATGACACCAAAGTTATTGGCAAAAAACAATACCCCTTCTTCATTTTGAGTAATCGATCTGTTGGTTGGTCCTGCGGCATAGTCATTGATGGAAAAGGTCTCGTAGAACGGATCTCCTTTGCCGGAATCCTGTGCCAGTAAGACCTGCCAGGGAAGCAGGAAGAAAAGTAATGCAGCCTTGATGCTCAATTTTAGAATGGGTTGTTGTTATTAACTACGCGTAAAAATATCGGAAACTTACGAAATTTCAACCCGGATTATCTGCTGGTACCTGGTTTTGAGGCGTCAATTCGTAAAGAATCGGCAGACCGCCGTAGCCGTATGTGAGCTACATGATCAGTTTTCAGCTTGATCTTCCGGTTTCAACCAAGAGGACAGTTGAGGCTGTTTTGATTAGGGGGGCTATTTCGAGCGCTGGGAAATGGTTGACCTGTGGGTATCTCTGGCAACTAAAAAAGCCTGACAATATCATGTCAGGCTTATAAAAATTGATTTGCTTTTTTTCAAAGCCGGTGTTTCAACACCTCTTCAACTTTCAAGAATTATGCTAAATTATGCCAGACTCAGCACTGCTTCAGTTTGTGGAGAAAAGACCTCAGAGGAGGTCAGTCCTACAAATACCGGAGCAGATTGGAGTTTGATCAACTCACTGATCAATATCTTACCCGTTTTATAGAAGAAGTCTGATGAAGCGTACTCCTGAAAAACTTCTTCGAACGTAATTTGACTCAAATCTTCTGGGTTATTGGCACTTATGATTACTTCCAAGACTGTTTCATTGGTGAATTGGTAATCGTTGGTGTCTTCATGCTGATAACCCTTTCCATAGGTGGCGATGTGCTGGACATCGGCAAAAACTGCCGATCCTGTTGGGAGGCTGCCTGCCCCTTTGCCAATCATGATGTGTTCTTCCCCGTGGTCCGTCTTAAACTCTGCAAAGTTGTTGGCGTAGTTTACATTGTAAGCCGTTTCATGCGTGTTGACCAACGTTGGCAGCACAAAAGCAGAGATTTGTTGTTCCCTGCGTACTACCTTTGACATGAGGCGATACTTCAGGCCTTTGTTCTTGGCGTAGGCCAGGTCTTGCTCTTTGATAGCACTAATGCCGAGATTCAATATCTGATCGGTAGGAACATCCAAACCGAATGCATGAGCCAATACCAACTTGAGTTTGTACTTTGGGTCAAATGCGTCTACATCGGAAGAGGCATCCAATTCGGCATAGCCCAGCTTTTGTGCATCCAGCAAAGTTTCTCCAAAAGCGCTGTTTTCTTCAAATTGCCTGGTCAGGATGTAGTTGGTAGTGCCATTGAATATGCCTGCAATCTCCGTAATGGGATCGAACCGGAAGTACTGGTCTATCGTTTTCAGGATGGGAATGGCGCCGCAGACAGCTCCTTCGTACAACAGTGGAGTTTCAAACTGTGCAACCAGCTGGCGCAGCTTTCCATAGTGAGTAGCCAGCATCTTTTTATTGGCTGTGACCACAGGAATTCTCCTGCTAAGGGCTTGAGAAACAATGTTGAACGCTGTCTCGTTGCCATTGATTAACTCCACTACCAGATTGATCTCAGGGTCACTGAAAACGTCATCTGGATTGGTTGTTAGCAATTCACCTGGTACGTTTCTTTCCTTTGTTTCGTCCTTGATGACGATTTTGCGAATTGTAAATGGCGAGTTGGGTTGGCTGGTGAGGATCTTGTAAAATCCTTCACCTACACAGCCGAAACCAAACAGGCCTATATTAATCGATCTCATATTGTTGTTGCTAAGGTTGTTGCTGCTCTCCTTGTTGGGGACTGCGTACTGAGAAAGTGTTTGATCAATGGGTTGAGTTTCTCGGTTTCAGTGAGAAATCCATCGTGACCAAATCCCGAATCGATGATTTCCAGTTGCGCTTTTGGCAGGTTGTTAAATAGCAATACCTGCTCCTTGACTGGAAACAAATTATCTGAATTGATACCAATCACCAGTGCTTCCGCTTGTATTTGCGCCAGCGCATCCTGAACGCTGTTCCTCCCTCTGCCCAAATGATGGCTGTCCATTGCCTTGCTCAAATGCCAGTAAGAAAAGGCATTGAACCGGTTGGCCAGTTTTTTACCCTGATACTGTTGATAAGAGGAGGCTTTGTAATGATCGGTTAGCTCGGTGCTCAATTCACGTTGACTACCGTTGTAAGCCTGATAGCTCCTATAGCTCAGCAGTGCGATGGCCCGGGCGGTTTTCATGCCTTCCAGGCCAGCTCCTTCATTGCTCTCTGCCCATGTGGGATCATTGGCGATAGCCATTCTTTGCGTTTCATTGTAGGCAATTCCCCAGGGGGAATGTTGTGCATTGGTCGCAATTGGAATAATCTTAGAGATCAGGTTTGGCTTTAGAAACGCCCATTCCAGTACCTGCTGGCCACCCAGAGAACTTCCCACCAAGGTGCTGATATGGTGAATGTTCAGATGGATGCGTAGCTGATCCAGTGCTTTGACAATGTCCCTGATCGTTATTTGTGGGAAACTGTGAAAATAGGGCTGGTTCGTTTGCGGGTTGATGGATAGGGGATTGGTGCTCCCATAGCAGGAGCCGAGTACATTGGCACAGATGATGAAGTGCTTCGTAGGATCTAAGGCTTTGCCTTCTCCGTAAAGTCCTTCCCACCAATCACTTACGTTTGAGTTGGCTGTTAGTGCGTGACAGATCCAAATGACATTGGAGCAGTCGTCGTTGAGCGTGCCAGCTGTGTGGTAAGTGAGCTCGAATCCGGGAAGTGTTTCGCCGGATTCGAGTAGCCATTCTCGTTGATATTGGAAGATATGCTGTTCCATTATAAATCTGCTGAAACTTCCTTGCGTTTGTCGCTGATGGTGTCTAGTGAAGCACGTAAGTCAGCTTTGATGTCGTCAATGTGTTCAATACCGAGTGATAATCTCAGCAGGGTAGGAGTGACACCTGCAGATTTCTGCTCGCTTTCCGAAAGCTGCTGATGCGTAGTGGATGCAGGATGGATAATCAACGTTTTTGCATCTCCCACATTGGCCAGGTGACTGATCAGTTGCAGGTTGTTTACCAGTGTTTTAGCGAGTTCATAGTCACCCTTCAAAGTGAAACTTAAAACGCCTCCAAAACCGTGTTTCAGGTACTTTTTGGCATTTTCGTGGTTGGAATCAGCGGGTAGTCCAGGGTAGTTTACATACTGTACCTCAGGCTGCTCTTCCAGCCATTTGGCGATCTCCAATGCGTTGTCTACGGTTCTTTGTACCCGTAGTGAAAGCGTTTCCAGTCCCTGTAGTAGCAAGAAGGAGTTGAATGGACTCAGCGCAGGGCCAAAATCTCTTAAACCTTCTACTCTTGCCCTGATGGCGAAGGCAATGTTGGGTAATCCTAATGGGTTTCCTTCTCCGAACACTTCCCAGAAGTTGAGTCCATGGTAGCCTTCTGAAGGCTCAGAAAATTGAGGGAATTTCCCATTACCCCAGTTGTAGTTACCGCCATCTACGATTACGCCACCAATGCTGGTTCCGTGTCCGCCAATCCACTTGGTAGCCGATGCAGTGACAATATTGGCACCAAGCTCCAAAGGTCTTGCAAGATACCCTGCTGCACCAAATGTGTTGTCTACTACCACAGGAATGTCATGTTTTTTACCCAAAGCGCCAATCGCTTCGAAATCAGGTACTACAAAACCTGGATTACCGATGGTTTCAAAGTAGATGGCTTTGGTGTTTTCGTCTATCAATTTTTCAAAGCCTTCTGCGCTGTCATCCTCGGCAAAACGCACTTCGATGCCTAATCTCTTGAATGCTACTTTAAATTGATTGTAGGTCCCTCCGTACAAGTAGGGTGAGGTCACAAAGTTGTCTCCGGCCTGCAGGAAGTTATTGAGTGCGATGAACTGAGCTGCCTGTCCTGAGCCCACGGCTAATGCGGCAACACCACCTTCCAATGCGGCAATTCTTTTTTCAAAAACATCTGTAGTAGGATTCATGATCCTGGTGTAAATGTTTCCAAACTCCTTCAGTGCGAAGAGGTTAGCGCCGTGATCGGCGTCATTGAAAGTAAAGGAAGTTGTTTGATAAATGGGTACTGCACGAGAGTTGGTTGCGGCATCTGGCTCTTGTCCGGCATGTAGCTGGAGCGTATCGAAATGGAAGTTATTAGATTCTGACATAATATATTTATCGTTAAGTATTTCTTGAAATTCAATTGAGAAAGGACATAGGAATAGCCTCATGGGTTCCTATGAACAAGCATATAGCGTTGAAACGTACTTCTACCTATTTGCCTGTTGCATTAGCAACAACAACAGCAACAACAACACATGGTGTCGGTGTTGGAAAGAGATAAAATGGAAATTGATCCGGTCGTTTGGGCCGGTCTCTTGGGGGAAATGTTGAAATTTGTGTTGATCATAGTCTTCATCATTTATTTTCTCTCGGATCGTTTGTCCGGGATCAGGAATTGGCACCTACCGTTCTTTGACGGGGTTGCCAGAGAGTCCTAGAGCCTGTCTCTCGTCTCTTCTGAATAAACGATTAGTCAAGAATAGACATGACTAATTGTTGATGCCACAAACATAGATTGCATTGTTTGTGAATTCCAAATGTTATTACGATTATTTTATAGAGATGGTTGTAAAAGATTGATTTTCAGTCAGAAAAAAATTTCAGGAATTTGCTGTAATTCTGGTCTTTTTCTGTCAATCGTTGAACTGATTCATGGTTCGGGCTGCCCCGATGCTGCAAAATGACAGAATTATCTGTGCAGTTCTGTCCAGCAAAAGTGGTAATTCAGCGCTCTCGTCCTTATTGAAATTCCCCAGGACATACTTGATTTGTTGCCCTTTTGGGTAGTCATCTCCGATCCCGAATTTTAGTCTTGAGTAATTTTGGCCACCTGTCAGGTCTTCAATATTTTTCAATCCGTTGTGCCCGGCGCTGGATCCTTTGGTGCGCAGTCTCAACTTGCCAAAGGGCAGTGCCACATCATCTACAATAACGAGTACGTTCTCTTTGGGTATTTTGAGCTGTTGCATCCAGTAGTTGACAGCCTTGCCGCTCAGGTTCATGTAAGTAGTGGGTTTAATGAGGTGAATCTGTCGCCCTTTGTGTTGAATCTCTGCCTTCAAAGCCAGCTTCTCCAGTGTGAAGGCACTGCTTTTTTCTGCCGCGATGTGGTCGAGTGCCAGGAACCCAATGTTGTGCCTCGTCAGTTCATATTCGGGGCCTATGTTGCCCAAGCCTACAATAAGATATTTCATGTGAATGCGTGGTTAGATACAAAAAAATCCTGTGCCAGCGAAGACACAGGATTCAATTCTTTGATGAGCGTGCTTACTCTTCTTCTCCTTCTGCTTCCAGTTCAGCAGCACTTTTACCTCTGAGTGCTCTAGGAACTTCCACAGTCGCTACTGATACGAGTGGGCTGTTGATGATTTCAAAACCCTCTGCCTTGATTTCACCTACCTTAGTAGATTTTCCAAGCGTCAAATCGCTGATGTCTACTTTGATGGTGTCGGGCATGTCTTTTGGTAGCGCTCTTACAGCCAGTTTTCTTTGCTTCATGATTAGCTTACCACCAGCCTGAAGGCCAGGTGCTACACCCACAGTTTCTACGGGAATGTCCATTTTCACGGCCTTGCTGTCGTTCAACAACAGGAAGTCAGCGTGAAGGATCATTTCACTTACCGGGTGAAACTGGATGTCCTGAAGGATGCACTCGTATTCCGTTCCCTCAATATTGAGTTTTACGAAGTGTGCTGAAGGCGTGTAAACCAACTCTCTGAAAAGGATCATTGGAGAGTAGAAGTGAACCTGATCTTCGCCACCGTACAGTACGCAAGGAACATTGCTTTCAGCTCTAAGTCTTTTTGATTCTGCCTTTCCGAGATTTGCTCTTTTAAACCCTATAATCTCTAAAGTTTTCATAAATGAAATATTAATTGTTTATAAATAAAGAACTGATCGATTCGTGATCGTGAATTTTTCTAATCGCTTTCGCAAAAAGATCAGCTACTGTTAATACTTTGACTTTGCCTATTGGGTTAGGCTGAGGAATACTATCTGTAATGATGAGCTCTTCCAGTGAAGAATTCTCAATGTTTTTGATCGCATTGCCCGACAATACTCCGTGCGTACAGACAGCTCTTACCGACCTGGCTCCTTTCTCTCTGAGGAGATCAGCTGCCTTGCAAATTGTTCCGGCTGTATCTACGATGTCGTCTACCAATACTACATCCGCATCGGTTACATCACCAATCACCTGCATGGAAGCCACTTCATTGGCTCTTTTACGATGCTTGTCACACACGACCATGTCTGCTTCAAAAAACTTGGCATAGCTTCGTGCTCTGGCAGTACCGCCCACGTCTGGTGTGGCAAACAGCAGGTTCTCCAGTTTTAGGCTTTTGATGTAAGGTACCAGGATAGCCGATCCATCAAGGTGGTCTACCGGAATGTCAAAAAAGCCCTGGATTTGCCCTGCATGCAGATCACATGTCATCAATCTGTTGGCACCTGCTGATGTCAGGATATTGGCCATCATTTTGGCTGCAATAGATACTCTGGGCTTGTCTTTACGGTCCTGGCGTGCATAGCCAAAATAGGGAACAACAACGGTCACATAGGTGGCACTTGCTCTTCTGGCCGCGTCTATCATCAATAACAGTTCCATGATGTTGTCTGAAGAGTGGCAGGTAGATTGGATGAGAAATACATCACACCCTCTCACGGATTCTTCAAAACAAAAGGATAACTCACCATCGCTGAATTTTTTTGAACTACTCTTGCCCAGTGGCTTGCCGTAAAATTCTGAAATTTTGTTAGCTAAGTCCTTAGAGCCGGAGCCAGCGAATATTTTTACTGATGACATTTATTTATTGTTATCTCAAAAACAAAAATTCCCGATCCAAGTTATTCTCAGATCGGGATTTTGTTGTCCGACTAGGGCTCGAACCTAGACTCTTCTGGACCAAAACCAGACGTGTTGCCAGTTACACCATCGGACATCATTTGCCCCGTTTTGCTTTGGGATTACAAAAGTAGTTATTTGTTTGAATTAACAAAACTCTGGGCAGAAAAAAACTACTTTTTTTACCGTTATTTTATTCGCATTTGAAACCATCATTCCACAGATGCATTTACGGTGAATTTTACCTGTATTAAATGCTGTATTTGCGGCCATAATTTTAATCCCTGAGGGATACCTAATTCCCCGACTCTTGAGTCGATAAGAAACTATTGGCCGATAGAGATACCCCGTACCCTTGGGTCGGGGTTGGTTCATTAATGATAGTAGCTGCTGACTGTTGAAATTACAAGCGGGTTAATTCCTTAATAATGCTGCTGTGCATGGGGTAGGCTTCCTGTAGTGCTTCGCGGGTAGCCATTTCAAAATCGACAAATTCAAATCCAGGATAGACCGTACATCCGGCCAGTCCATAAGGACCCAGGACGCGGCTCGCAAACCACTGTTGTGCCGGCACAGTATACTGTGGAACCTGTCCCGCTTCCCAGTCCGTACCAAGTACCTGCCTGATCAGTCTTCCATCCTGATGGAGTATCAGTATTTCGATGGGGGAACCCTCATAAAAGTGCCAGGTTTCGTCACTTTTGATCTTGTGAAAGGCTGAAAAGCTCTCCTGAACCAACAGAAAATAGATGGCGGTAGCAAAAGCCCTGCTTCCGGGATACCTGTCTGGTAGTTCCAGTGTGCTGACCAATTCTTCACTGCGGTAGGTTTCTTTGTAATATCCTCCTTCCGGATGGGGCAGGAGCCCCAATGCATTGATTAAACCGTCGATCTTCTTTTTTGACATCGCTTGTACTTAATAACTTGCCTGATAGTCAATTTTGATGTTGCGGGTAGTCACCTTGCCTTCTTCTACTGTGACTACATTGATATTGTTGGCTCCATCAAAGCTATTGGCAAAATAGCCCCCTTCTTCTTTGGTGAAGAGAGAATACTTACCTGCGTCCAGTGCGATGGCAAAATTTCCTTCTTTGTCGGTTTCTACTTCCGCTACCTTTTTTGTACCCACTGCTGTATAGACAGAACCTTCTCCAGTGAGATCATCCATATTCGTTACTTCATAAATCAACACGGTTCTTTTGACAGGCTTTCCCTCAGGTGCTGCTACGCCCGGTGAGGGCATCAGGTTTCCTTCAAACCAACGTACCTGACCCTTTATTCCTTGCTCAATGTTGTCTGCATCCATTGCTTTACAGCTTATCAAGGCAAGGGGGAGAAGTAGGGCGAATAAGTATTTCATAAATATGATTGTTTTAAATGTTATTACTCGTAGTTACGCAATTCTATAAATCCTGACGCCAAGATAATAAAACCTTCCATTATAGAAACAGGCAAGGCGATTATTCAATGCCTCTTGCCCTGATGCTTCAAAGCGGGTTTGTTACGCGTTTCTTTCGATCCATTGCCTTGCATTGATGAACACCTGAATCCATGGCGTGATCTCATGGTTTGTTTTTCCTGCTGGATAATATGGCCAATTCCATGGGAACATGGACCTCTCCAGGTGCGGCATCATGGCCAAATGTCTGCCGTCTGCCGAGGTAACCCCTGCAGCGCTGTGGTCAGATCCGTTGGGGTTGGCTGGATACTGTCCGTGGCTGAAAGTCATGGCGATGTTGTATTGACCGGCATCTCCGGGTAGCACAAACTTGCCTTCCCCATGCGCTGACCAGATCCCAAGCTCAGAACCCTCCAGTCCATCCAGCAGGATAGCAGCTGATTTGCCTATTTTGACGCTGGAAAACGTGCATTCGAATTTGCCGGAGTCGTTGTGGTGCATCACAGGGTGGTTTTGCATCTCTGGATATAACAAGCCCAGTTCCATCATCAGCTGGCAGCCATTACAGACGCCCAAACTCAGGGTGTCGGGCCGGTTGTAGAAATTATCCAGTACCGCTTTGGCGCGCTCATTGTAAATGAAAGTACCAGCCCAGCCTTTGGCAGAGCCGAGGACATCGGAGTTGGAAAAACCTCCTACAAATACGATGAAGTGAATGTCTTCCAGTGTTTCCCTGCCGGAAACCAGGTCTGTCATGTGCACATCTCTCACTTCAAAGCCTGCCAAATGCATCATGTAAGCCATCTCTCTTTCACTGTTGGAGCCTTTTTCTCTGATGACTGCCGCTTTTAATTTCCCACCTGGTTTGGCATTCGGATCGACACCGAAGCTTCTGTAGGAGCCTTCAAATCGGGTAGGGAATTGATAGTGCACCGGCAGCTGCGCCAGGTTGTTGTTTCTTTCTTTCGCCAGCGAAGGCGTGGTTTGCTCCTTGTCCAGTAAATAAGAAGTTTCAAACCAGGTAGCTCTCAGCGAAGTCACCTCAAAATCATGGGTGGCAGCTCCTTGCTGCACCTTTACGACACCACTGTCGTTCACATCACCCAGATGATAGCAACTGATCCCGGCGCTGGCATACTGTTTGGCGACCGCGTTGGCGTCGTTCACTTGAATAACGATCCCGGGGTTCTCGTTGAAAAGCACCTTGATGAGGTCGTTTTCCGGGATGCTGTCTAAATTGACAGACAGTCCTGCGCCTTCACATGGGAAACACATCTCCAGTAAAGTAGTGATCAGCCCACCGGAGGAGATGTCGTGTCCGGCCAATAACTGACCATCGGCTACCAGCGATTGCGTTAGGTCAAAAGCTTTTCTGAAGTAGCCCGCATCGTCAACATCTGCACAGGCCTGCCCGATTTTGTTGAGTACCTGAGCCAGTGTAGTTCCTCCCAGGGACATCGTCGCCTTTGTGAACGGAATGTACAGCACGGCACTACCCGCTGTGTCTTTCAGGTCCGGAGACACTACTTTTCTGATGTCATTGGTTTCTGCTACCGAGGAGATGATGACTGTACCGGGAGCGTAGACGGTATCATTGTTTGGATACTTCTGCACCATGGACAATGAGTCTTTACCGGTAGGGATATTGACGCCCAGTGCAATGGCAAAATCACTCACTGCCGCTACCGCCTTGTACAATCTGGCATTTTCTCCTTCTTGTTTGGCAGGCCACATCCAGTTGGCACTCAACGAGACATTACTCAGGTCTCCTGCTATCGGTGCCCAAACCAGATTGGTCAACGCCTCGGCGATGGCAATACGGGAACCAGCTTCGGCATTCGCCAAAGCAACAACAGGCGCATGACCGATCGAGGTGGCCACACCTTTGTTGTTTTTGCAATCCAGGGCCATCACCGCCACATTGTTGAGTGGTAACTGGTGGACGCCCGTTGTTTGCTGTACCGCTACTTTACCAGTCACACAGCGATCTACTTTGTTGGTGAGCCAATCTTTACAGGCTACTGCTTCCAGTTTTAACACAGAAGCAACGTATTGCTGTACGTCCTCCTGATTGTATGCAATCTCAGAGAATATTTTTGGTTTGTCTTCATCTTTTAAGATGGTGACAGGCGAGGAGCCAAACATGTGACCAAGGCTCCAGTCGATGGGGTTTTTGCCGGTTTGCTTGTTTTCGAAGACGAATTTATGATCGTCAGTGGTGGTGCCGACTTCGTAAAAAGGTGCTCTTTCTCTTTTGGCAACTTCCTTGAGTTTGTCGATGTGCGATTCTTTGATGACCAGGCCCATTCTTTCCTGCGATTCATTGCCTATCACTTCTTTGTCGGAAAGAGTAGGGTCGCCAATGGGTAGTTTGTGCACGTCAATGATGCCTCCTGTATCTTCCACCAACTCAGAAAGACAGTTGAGGTGCCCGCCTGCTCCATGGTCGTGGATGGAGACGATCGGGTTCTCATCTTCTTCGGCCATGGCCCTGATGGCGTTGGCCACACGCTTCTGCATCTCCGGGTTGGATCGTTGAATGGCGTTGAGTTCAACGGCATTGGAGAATTCTCCTGTAGCTACAGAGGACACTGCGCCTCCCCCCATACCGATGCGGTAATTGTCACCGCCCATGACCACAATTTTCTCTCCCGGAGATACCTTGCCTTTCTGGGCGTCACTGTTTTTTCCATATCCAATTCCGCCTGCTTGCATGATCACCTTGTCAAAACCGAATTTCTTCCCGTCTTCGACATGCTCAAAAGTGAGCAAGCTGCCACAGATGAGGGGCTGTCCAAACTTGTTGCCGAAGTCAGACGCGCCATTGGAGGCTTTGATTAAAATATCTTTGGGTGACTGATAAAGCCACTTTCTTTCAGGTAGTCCATTTTCCCAGGGCCGATTATCGCTGAGACGGGAATAGGACGTCATGTAGACTGCGGTTCCTGCCAGGGGAATGCTGGCCTTTCCTCCCGCCATCCTGTCGCGGATTTCTCCACCCGATCCGGTAGCGGCGCCGTTGAAAGGCTCTACGGTGGTGGGGAAATTATGGGTTTCGGCCTTGAGAGACAGGACCGATTCAAAATCCTTGGTTTGGTAAGCGGATGGAATCTGGGGGCTTTCGGGGGCGAACTGTTCTACTACCGGCCCTTTTACGAAGGCCACATTGTCCTTGTAAGCTGATACCAGGTTGCTGTCATTGGCCTTGGAAGTCTTTTTGATCAGTTGGAACAGTGTTGTGGGCATCTCTTCGCCATCAATGATGAACTGGCCATTGAATATCTTGTGTCGGCAGTGCTCGCTGTTGACTTGTGAGAAGCCAAATACTTCACTGTCGGTCAGTTTTCTGTCCAGTTGTTTACTGACGCCTTCCAGGTAATCGATTTCCTCCTGACTGAGGGCCAGACTCTCCTGTGTATTATAGGCTCTGATATCATCTATTTCCTGAACAGCCGCTGGTGCGATCTCCAGCGTGTAGAGGTGTTCATCCAGCCCTTCATAGACCGATTGCAACATAGGATCGTAGGAACCAGCCTGCTCATAAGGGAAGAACTCTTCTATACGGGTGATGCCGGTTATGCCCATGTTTTGCGTGATTTCCACCGCATTAGTACTCCATGGAGTGAGCATTTCTTTACGAGGACCTACATATTTGCCTGATAAGCTGCTGAGACCTTCTTTTTTTGCTTTTCCAAACAACCAACTTAGTTTGTCTGTGATTGCCTGATCAAAAGTTTCATCGTGCTGTACTGCGAAGACTAAACCTGTATCATTTGAAAAAAATGTAACCATGAAATACGCTCTTTTTAGAAAGCGCAAAACTATAAAATATGTCCATCAAGTAATAGGTTTTTCATGGAGAGATGTCTTACTTTCCATTATTGTATGCATCAAGATGGTTTTACTTTACTTTTTATTTTATTGGTTGTAGATAAATTAGTTCATATGCAATCCCAGACTCAGGCGATCCAATTTGTAAAACCCGATCATTGGCTGCATACATAAACATTTAATTATGTATTCGATAAAAACAATCAATACAATTAATGGGTTTAAACCCTAGCTGTTACTATTATTTTGCCGTAGTAACCTTAAAAGCTACAAAATAGCGGTGCATTAAATGCGTTTTTTATGCGAAACAGACTAAGACGGCTATTCGATTCTGCCGGGTTTCAACGATTCATCGTCATACTCATCATCATCAATTCATTGCTGATTGGCCTGGAGACCAATCCCGATTATCTTCGTAGTGTAGGTGAAGTCATTGATCAAATTGACCTGATAATTCTGGTTTTCTTTGTCCTGGAGATTATTTTGAAGGCTTATGCTTATCGCTGGTCGTTTTTCAAAGATCCCTGGAACCTCTTCGATAGTTTTGTGGTGATTGTCAGTATTTTACCTGCTGCAGGCTCATTTTCTGTATTCCGCGCCTTGCGAATTCTGAGAACGCTCAGGTTGCTGAAGAACATTCCCAAGTTAAAGCTCATCATTGAATCCTTATTGCATGCAATCCCCAGTATCGGATGGATTTTCATGTTGTTGCTGATCGTCTTTTTTGTGTTTGCCGTTATTGGCACCAACTTGTTTGGGACACAGTTTCCGGAGTATTTTGGCAGCCTGGGAAAGACATTTTTTACCTTGTTCCAAATCATGACGCTGGAAAGCTGGTCTTCTGCCATCGCCAGACCGATATTGGAGACTTCTCCGTTTTCTGCTGTCTACTTTGTGTCGTTTATCCTGCTTGCTACCTATACTACCTTGAACATTTTCATCGCCATTGTGGTCAATACCATGAATGAGCTGCATCATCAGGACATCCTGGCGGAGGAACAGCACATCAAAGATTTTGTGGCAGGGGAGCATGAGAAGCTGGGAATGAAAATTGATCAGCTTTACCAAAAGATAGATGCGTTGACGGCGCAGCTGGAGGAAAAGCAATCTTCGCAGCAGTCTGCCGATGAACGAGTCATTGAGTCTG